>ERZ501047.672-NODE-672-length-10221-cov-3.451112_pt1 | contig 10221 bp, 4 predicted proteins | sample MGYA00510868_ERZ501047 | MGnify/ENA primary metagenome ERZ501047 (study PRJEB25958, sample SAMN03398593) | human skin metagenome | study: EMG produced TPA metagenomics assembly of the Human Skin Microbiome Metagenome (human skin metagenome) data set. | reverse complement strand
CAAGCGCAAGGCCGGTATCATGAAGAAAGCATACGAGTTGGCGACGTTGACCGGTACGCAGGTGCTGCTTCTGGTGGTGTCTCAGACGGGTCTGGTGTACACGTTTACGACGCCCAAGCTGGAGGCTGTCGTGAAACAGCCAGAAGGCCGAAATCTCATCCAAGAGTGTCTCAACGCGCCTGATCCTTCCGAAGTCAATGATAACGAAGCCGAGGCGGGCCCTTCGACTGTGTCGTCTATGGAAGGTGGCGCGATTGGCGGCTTGCAAATGGTCGGCGAGGAGCCGTACGATGAGGAAGAAGACGATGACGAGGATGGAGACGAGCCGCTGGACATTGGCCGAGCTGATGCTGGTTTCACAGCGCAGGCCATGGGTACAGCGGTGCCGGATCTCGGTAGTAGCGACTCGTCCAATGTGTTGGGGCACGCACCGCTCTTCCATCCTGGATGGACGCCCCTGTCCAACCGATCCATGGGCGGTGGTAGTGGCACTCCCTCTATCAAACGGCGTCGCACACAGCCAAACTTGTCGCGAACGCAACGTTCATCATTGAATACCGAGCCTGTCCCTGAGCTTCCGACCGACCTGTACCATGCCTCGGCCATGATGTCGTCCATGCCCGTCAACAACGTACTAGGCCATGAACCCTTCCTTTCTTCCAACATACCCATGTTTCTTGGGCAAGATCCATCACTGGGCGCTGCGCCTTCGACCAGCCATGATGCGCCTGCCAACGACCGAGAGTCCTCCCATACCTAGATAGTCACGTGTTCAAAACGTTGGAGGGACGCACGAGCCCGCTCAGAGGACCGTTGTGCGCGGCCCATGGCGGATGTGTGGGTGTCGCGCAAGCGGTGGACTTGTAAGTATTGCAATGTCACCATCAACGATGATCCGCCCTCGCGAAAGCATCATGAGAGTGGTGTGCGGCATAAGCGCAACGTAGCGCGGGCGCTGGATGACTTGCATAAGCTGAAGGATGCCAAGCGTCGCGAGGAAACACAGATGCAGATGACACTCCAGCACATGGACAGGGGCGCACTGAGGCGTGGCGAGGAAGGTGCGTCGTTGCGCATGGATAGGGCTCCCGCACCGTCGCCTCAGCCCTGGAAACCGTCCGAGGCAGCTTACACGACGGCAAGCTCACTAGGTTTCTCGCCCGAGCAGGATGAAGAAGAATGGCATCGGCGTTGTCAGAGGCGGAGCTTGTCGGCAGATGTAGGCGAATGGCACACCCTTTCCCCCGCGCCTCCGAAACCATCTCTCGCCGCCTCAGGAGACCACTGCGTCCCCGAGGAACAGGTTCGTGGGAGCGAGGCGCCCATGTCTGACCGTCAACGCGCGCTTACGTTTACGCTCCAAGAGCGTGGTGTCGGTGACGAAGAGGACGAAGACGTGCCCATTGTCCTAAAGCGCCCGCGTCCGAACGATGCTACGGCAAAGAGTGGCGCTTCTACGTCTCAAGATACCCCATCCACACAGGAGGATGCCACGCTCTTCAAGAGGCGCAAGCCTCGACGCGGCACCTCCGCACATTCGGTGGATCCAAAATAGGCCCTATTTCGATGACTAATTTTCTGTTGGTGACCGACCATCACATTGAGCATGGCGTTTGCGGTGCACCATGAGCGGGTGCCCGCGAGTGGCGTCGAGCACTGTGTAGCGATCCGGCTCGTCCGCGACGAAGCAGCATGGCCACCGAGTCGCGGCCGCCTCGTGTGTCATGCGGTTCTTGCGCGCGAAAATGTACTGCGTGTGATGGAGGTACGTCAGCGGGCGGATGGTGCGTGTGTGTTGGTGCAGGTCGGCATGCACCACCTATTTGGCCAGGTAACGGGTCTACATGCGGTGCGCACGCTCGCTTCGCAGATAGATGGGCGAGATCGTTTGCTCATTTCTTTTCGCGATGCCAAAGTATCGCTGATGGAGTGGGATGACGTGTACCATGATCCTACGGCTATTTCGCTGCACACGTTTGAGCGTGCGCCACCTCTGGCACAGGGTTTGCCGCCGACGTTCGTGCCACACACGATGGTGGATCAGGCAAGCCGATGCGCCGCCCTCCTGCTCCCGCATGACACCCTGGCGATCGTACCGCTCGTCCAGGACGTCACGGAACTGGGCGCCGACGACCCCAAAGATATCCCGCTGCTCGAGCAGGTGCCGTATATGCCCTCGTTCATCCTGTCATTCCGCGACGACATTGACGAGCACATCCACAATGTGCGTGACTGCGTGTTCTTACCTGGCTTCCAAAATCCAACGCTGGCTGTGCTGTACGAGAGCCAACTCACATGGACCGGCAGCCTGACGCAAGCACGGCGTACGATGCAAGTGTGTTTTGTCACGCTTGACCTGACCGTCACCAAATACCCCGTTACCGTGACAAGCGACGCGCTGCCCTATGATGCGCTCTACCTCGTTGCGTGCCCTGAGTCACTGGGCGGCGTACTGGTTGTGACGCCATCGTCGCTTATGCACCTTGATCAGACGGCACGCATGGTTGGTGTGAGTGTCAATGGGTGGACTGATCAAACGACGCCCGATATAGGGCTGAGGCGTGCGACCGAACTGTCCGCAGACCTGGATCTTCAAGAATCTGTGCTCGTATTTACAGATGCCCACCGTGCCCTTCTATCTCTGCGCAGTGGGCGCATGTACACGGTCGAGTGCGCCGTCGAAGGGAGGACAGTGACACGCCTCGTGCTGGGCGAAGTACACGTGCCGGAGCGCCGTGGCGGCGCTGCATGTATGCAAATGCTGTCTTCTTCGCTCGTGCTATGTGCCTCGATGCAAGATGACACGTACCTTTATGTCATGGAAGATCAGAGGGCGCCACAAGCTCCCATCGTGCCAGCCGCACCGCTGGGCGATGACGAAGAACTAGATCTGTACGGCAGTGCCGATCCCACGCCGCCAGCTCCAACACAGGCCGTGCACCTGCATGTTCACGACACACTCCCAACACTCGCCCCTCTGAACGACGTTGCACACGGCCTCGCTTGCGACGCGCAGGGTCGCACTCGACCGCTCATGGTTGGTGCGCTGCAGCATGGCCTTGTGGTGCTGGAACCGCGCCTCTCTTGTTTCAAAGAGCGGACTCTAGTACCTGCACGAAGCGTATGGATAGCGCTTCGGCAGGCGTTGCTTTTTGCACAAAGCGACGACGATGACAAGGCATGCGCTGTCTACAAGCTGGACACCCTGTCCTTGGTGGCCGAACATCCGCATGACACGCTGGCATGTGGAACGGTCGGCGACTATGCGGTGCGTGTCACGACGCAGGGTATCCAAGTGCTGGATGAGCATGCCCAGATGGTTCGGGAGATCAGCTCGCCGTGCCATCGCGCCACTTTGACTGAGACATACGTGGTCCTAGTCGGCCAGGAAGCATCCGTGTGGACGATCGACGGCACCTGCGTCGTGCAAGTCGCCTGCCAATGTGCTGACGTCACCAGCGATATGCTCGTGTGCGTCTTGCCTGACGGACGCCTAGCGCTGCACTCGCTACCGGACGGTGCCTGTACATGGCAGTCGCAGGCGTCTCTTACGACACTGCCCGCCCTTCTTAGCGAACATACCGCATCAGAAGATCTTGTCGTTGCACACATCAAATGGTGCAAATTGACTGATGTGCCTGTCCTTCTCGTGCAATATACCCAGGGCCTTCTAGCCATGTACGAGATACGTGATACCATGTCCCTTGTTCTCGTCGACGCTTATATGCTACGTGCCCCATCCACGGCTCTCGTGCCGCTCTCGCTCTTCGGTCGATCATGTATCGGAGTCGCAGGGCCCCACTCGCTTGTCATTGTGCGTGACCGAAAAGGCCCACCGTTATGGCTCGAGACAAGCATGCCATTCTCATCCATGTGCGACCACGCCTCGGGTTTCGTGGGCGTGCACGAGGGCGAAGCGAGCGTTTGGACTGTGCCGCCCCTTGAGGTGGATGCACCTGTGCCTTATCAGCGATGGGCGACACGCACATATACACACGTCGCTATTCACGAGGAAACAGGCTGCTTGGTGGCCTCATCGGCACAGCCCACGCAATTTGTGCTCTATTCCGAGGAGGAAGAGCCCGTGCGTGATCCAGCGCTGGATCCGTCGCCGACGTATTCGGAACGCGGCGCTCTCGAGCTCTTTGCGCGCATCGGCGAACCACCGATCCACGGCCATGAGTTTGAGCCATGCGAGACAGTCACATGCATCCACATGGCCCCGCTGGATGCTTTGGATCGCCGTTCGGGACGCCGGACGTTTGTGACGGTCGGTACGGTCATTTCGCACGGTGAAGACCGCACAGCTAAGGGATTTATGTACGTCTTTGACATTGTCCAAGTGGTGTCGGGTGCACTGCGTCTGCGTCTCATGTGTGCCGAGGAAATGCGCGCGCCCGTAACGACTCTCCACGATTTAAACGGCTTTCTCGTCGCATGCGTGGGCCAAAAGCTGCTCGTTCGTTCATGGGAGTTGGGTGAGTGGCTCGTGACTGTGGCATTTCTGGATCTCGGCATGTACGCCACTAGTGTCCAGCGCGTGAAGAACTTTCTGCTCGTAACCGACGTGCAACAAGGCGCGTACTTTTGTGCGTTCCAAGAAGATCCTGCACGTCTCGTGCTTCTCGGCCGCGAGTATGCTCCAGCTTGCCTCTTACAAGGCGCCATGCTCATCGACCACAAACGCTTGGCCATGGTGACGTGTGACGTGGGGGGCTGTATCCGCCTGCTCGACTATGCACCTTCGAATCCCACGAGTCTCGGTGGCCAGCGCCTCCTGGTGCGTTGTGAATACCATGCACCGGGCGACGCGGTGCGTGCCCTCATGCTCCATGGACCACGCAACGCGAATGGCGAGCGGCTCACGTCGGAAATCGTACTGGCCAAAAGCAACGGCGCCATCGATGTACTTGTGCCCGTCTCTGCCAAAATCTATCCGACACTGCAGCTTTTCCAGAGCCAGCTGGTGCGCACTGTGCCGCACATGGCCGGCTTGCACCCACGCGCCTTTCGCACGGTCGCTCCACTGCACACGTCGCGTCCGTTGTCCAAGGGCATCCTCGACGGCACTTTGCTGCACACGGCCGAAAGCCTGCCGCGAGCCAAGCTCTTATCCCTCGTGCGAGATCTGAGCCCACGAAGCACAGGTGGCATCCACGCGGACGATCTCCTGCGATGTCTCGTCCATCTACAGTCACATTGGTAGCACACACAAGCCGTATATCATCGAGGTCATATTCAGTGGCTAGAAGATTTCTTTCTATGTCTCGCCACTGTTTTTAGGCGCGCGCACCGCCCGACGCCATCTGGGCGGCAGGGTTCTTGCGGCTGTCACGGTTGAAGCGCAGGCGCGGCGGGGTACGCACGCGGCGACCCTCGACCGAACGCACACGCACCACCTTGGAGTGGATGGCGCACGACACACAGTACGCGAGCTTGATGTAGAGCTTCGGCAGGACGTACTCTGTTTGGTTAGTCATTTTCCACGTATAGGCGTACATACCATCGTACACACTAGCCTCGCTCAGGTCACGCAGAGCGGCAGCCTCGACAATGTTGCGGACAGTGAAGCGCTTGATGGCCTTGTCCTTAGGCACAGCCCGCGAGCAGTTCGTGCAACGCACAAACCGAACGTGGCCACGTCCGTGCTTGTTGCGTCTGTACTGGTTAGTCCGCCACTATGCGCGGCCGCACACATACCCTCCATTTCTTCTCTTCTTCGTCATCTTGCCAGTGGTGACGGCGGTACAGAAGAAGGGCGTTGGTACCGCCGCTTGTATTTGACGGCCCCTACTCACGTGAATTGCATCACGTGTATAATAGTTCTGACCACACCCTTCGTGCACGGTGGAGACACCACACGTGGGGGCTCGTGGCTACGGCGCGACGCACGCCTCCACTCATGCCGCGCGCGTCATAGCTGCCCAACCTCGTGCCGTGTCGACCATGGTCTATGCGCTTCCGCGCAAGTCGCGAGCGCACAGTGATCAGCTCGCGCATTCACCTCCTGATACGAGTCGGAGTGTAAATGATCTAAAAAACGTTCTCGACGCGTCCACTCAGCCCCACCGCTTCGGTCACGCTGACCACGGCGTGTCGTCATCTACGCCGCATCGTGCACGCCCCGCGGCATTTTCGCAGACGGTGCGGCTGACGCCGATGACACCGCGCCGATCACTTCGACCTTACTCAGAACAATCTGGGCAGCCTTGGTCGAATACGAGCCGGCAAAGCGCGTCGGCTCAGTCACATCGCGTCCCGGCCATGTCCATTTTGGAGGACGACGTGCCTACGGCATCATTTGCGCGCGATTTTGTCGAAGCCCCATCTCTATCACGCGCCCCATTTGTACCAAAGCGACGACCTGCTGATCATCCCTCACATCTAGCTCAGCGACCGGCATCGCCCGCTAGCTCCACGGACGATCCGCTCCTTTTACATGATCCCACCCTTACCAATATGTCCATGCGTGCGGCTCAGGGCGATGCTAGCTTACTCGCTATGGTACGCAGATTCGAACAAGAGGATATGGGCCTAACGGAGCCTGTGTCCATGACACCCAAACGCCCTCTATCGTCGCGACGCGATATTTCTACACCTCTGCGCAGGACACCCAAACCTGCCCCCAAACTCACGCCCAAACCTACTCCCAAGGCCACACCGAGCTTATACGATCGCACACTAGGAGTCAAGGAGCGTATCGCTCTCATCCGGTCGCCTGACAAGTCGATGTCACATATGGAGCAGCAACAGGTCCATTCACCAGAGCCAGATCTTGACTTGCAGCCTGAACTAGAGTCTGAACTGGAGCCTGAAAGTAAAGTAGCAGCGGAACCAGAGCCTGAACTGGAGCCTGAACTGGAGCCTGAACTGGAATGGGTGCCCGAGCCCGAACGAGAGCCACAAATGGAGCCAGAAAGGCCAGAGACTGAACGAGAGCCCGAACTAGAGCCGGTCATGCACTCAGAACTGGACCTAGAGCCAGAGCCAGAGCCAGAGCCAGAGCCAGAGCCAGAGCTTGAACCAGGGCCGGAGCCAGAACTTGAACCAGACCTGGAGCCCGCAGAGGAGCCCGAGTCCGAGCCCGAAGCAGTCTTGGAGCCGAAAACCCATGCTTCGCCTTCGCTGACGGGGCTAAACACGAAGAACGAAGCCCTTGCGGCACCTCCCACGCATGCCATGCCAGCTTATGATCCATCCATCTCCGACCAAGTAAACTCGTCGCGATTTTCGCGAGAAAGCCACGCTTCTCGTGAGCCTGTATTTATCGATTTTCTTCGTGCCAACGACGAACATGTAAATGTCTCCTCTCAGGAACCCGTGGACCATGATACGAGCTGGTTCGAGCGGCCATCTCAATCTGAGCCGCAAAGTTATACCCCCCCGTCAAGACATACACCCATACCCGAATGGCGTGCGTCACCCTCTGTGGAAGCATCGACCCGCAAACAACTACGGCAAAATCTTGGCACCCCGTCGGAAAAGTCTGTAAGACAAGAGGCATCTGTTCTACCGGCTCTTTCGCATGAACCCAAGCGATGGGGAGACGATCCTGAAGATGTGGACGATTTGCCCGATGAGGCCCTGGAAGCACTGGATATCCTAGAAGAAGAACTGCGTCGAAAGTCCCCCGATCCCGTTCCACAGAGCCCCTTGCCGAACGACGTGTCGGTGCATAGTGCGCGCATTCGATCACTTTCGCCATCCAAGTCACCCCACCCAGCTATGCGAGTCTCTGCGCAAGATGTCTCATCGGATGATACCCCTGAAGAGGAAGCACCCATGGTCGTATGGTCGCTGCCTTTACAAGCACCTGCTGCGCCATCCACAGCTGCTGAGGAAGATGCATCGTTGGGTGACCTCAGCGCTAGTCTGTCAGCCTCATCCCATTCACGCGCCTTGATGCTGTCTCGTACTCGTCCCACATCCTGTGTGGAAATATCGAGCTTGGATCCTGTCGCTGCCGCACGGGCAGCGGCCATTCTTAAAGTACATCACAAATATATCCAGGAGGGATGGCTCGGCGATACATCGTCCCTGCCGCACATGAACAATGACTTGGCCTCACTCTTTCATGCTGCGGAGCTGGATCTGCGCCAATCTACGCACCCTACGCCCCGAGTCCCGGGTGCCTATGCACCACGAGCTTCGTTGCCGCCTCAGCTCGACTCGCATGCTCTACGACCCCAAGCACAAGCGGGTCACTGGTCTGAGTTTGCGTGGATGGAGCTCGATCGCCACTTACGTTCTTATGTGCCCGAGGAGGCCATGGACAAAGCTGCAGCTGTGCTAGACCTGGACATCGATCAGGTCATTTTGCAATTCCTTGAAGCACAGGGTCTCGAGCCAGACGATCTGCACGGTGATTGGACTCTGACACGCCTATATGCACGCGTGCCTGCTCTTCAGGCGCGATATGTGCGTGAAATGGAGCAGGATGTGACGGAAGAGATGCAAGAAAAGTCATTTCAGCTCCTATCACAACGCAAGCGCACGCATGATGTATTGTTGGACTCGCCGCAGTATGTGCGCGGTTCTCACAGCACACCTGTGGTGCCGCCATCACCTGCTAAGGCTGGAAAAAACGTTGCCCCTGAGTCCTCTGTATTGTCACAGTCGAATCACTCCTTCGTACCTACGGACGACGTGATGATTGAAGCGGGTCACGCCCCCAAGCGCATGCGCACACATGCACCGCGCCCCTCTAGCGTAATGTCCAAGCTATGGTCTTGGGTCTCTGGATCGCCATCGTCGCAGCAGCAGCCACTGCCGTCTGCAGCTGCACGACACCATCGCCCTCCCGCGTCACGCCTCCCTCGACCCCGCCGGCGCCAGGCACGTCGAAGCGCCGCGCTGCGCCCCTCCGTTGTGACGTCGGCGACACACGATGGCCCACGGGCTGATTGGCTGCAGAACGAGGTTGAGGACGAAGCAATGTCAGCCTCACTGCATGCATGACCCAATTTTTTTGTGGGCCCTTGCGTGGGTTGAGGGGCTTACGTGCATGAATTACATAATACCTCGATTTTTTGTAGCATGAACCATTCTATTGCGGGGCATGTGGGCAAACGGCGACGAGGCGGCGAACACTAGGCAGGCCGCTGGACGTACGCGTGGCGCTTTTTGGACTCCTTCACCGCTTCATGCGACTTGCCATCCTGGGCCTGCTTCTGGCGGCCATAGAAGTGCTAGCTGGCAAGGAGCGATGTGGTCCCAACAAGCCATCGTGTCCTTCTGACAAACCATGCTGCTCAGCAGATGGTTATTGTGGTGGCGGTGCCGAGCAGTGCACATCAGGATGTCAACCACAATACAGCCAGTATCCTTTCTCATGTATACCGAATTCTGTATGCGAGGACATGGATCTCGCGATCAAACCTGACATGTACAATCAAGACAACTATTTTAGGCCCCTGCTGAGGTACAATGGTGATGCTTCACAGACCGCATTCGTGTTTGAGCAGGGCTATTTGGGCCAAGGGCACAATGGTGTTTTGTTCGAAAAGACGAGTGCTACCGACTCGCGTGTGTCGACGGCGCGCTATCTGTTATATGGCACAGTCACTGCTCGGCTGCGCCATAATCCGACCTCTGGTCTGGTTACCACGTTTGGCACGGCATCCGATGTCGGTGATGCCATACTTTTCCGCTTGGCTGGACCTGAAAGCGGACGAATCACGACCAACTATGCTGCCCATGGCCAATCTGCCCAGAACATCGGCACGCAAAAGCGCATGGACAAATTTACGGTCGCAAATTTCCATAACTACACCATTGACTGGTCACCGCACCATATTACATGGAAGGTCGACCATCAAGTGATTCGAACCGTCTCGCGCAAGGATGCAGGCGACAAGTTTCCCCGCACGCCATCGCGTGTGCTGTTCACTGCGTACGGCGTGAGCGAGAGCAGCAATAAGAACATGAAGAACTGGGCCAACGGCACGCTTTCGTTCGACGATGATGGGTATCGCTCACGAGGCTTTTATTCGCATGAGCTAGCGCACTTGCGCATTCAATGCGCTGATCTCAAGCTTGCCAACATCAGTCAGACTGGCGTCGGCAGCGAGCCTGTGGCGTATGTGTACAGTAAGAAGAACCACAGCCAAACGCAGCCACTTGACTTCTCTCTGTCGACAGATCAAGTGTTGCTGCTCAAGAATCCTGCAAAGGATGGTCGTCCGGGTACACCTGGCAAGCCAGGCACAGGTCCGAATGGCG
>ERZ501047.666-NODE-666-length-10293-cov-7.175816_pt1 | contig 10293 bp, 8 predicted proteins | sample MGYA00510868_ERZ501047 | MGnify/ENA primary metagenome ERZ501047 (study PRJEB25958, sample SAMN03398593) | human skin metagenome | study: EMG produced TPA metagenomics assembly of the Human Skin Microbiome Metagenome (human skin metagenome) data set. | reverse complement strand
CCGCCGAAGTCGATGATGGCTGCACCGATCCAGAGCAGCTCTCGGTAGGGGGATGGGAAAGCGGCGGCGACGGCGATCAGGACGGGTGCGATGAGCAGGCTCGGGACCAGCCGCAGTAGGCCTGCACGGACGTGTTCGTCGTCGTGGGAGGCGGCCACGACGAACAAGACCAGGTGGATGACGCGGATGGTGAGCAGGGCAAGCCCGAAGACGAGGGCTCCGGTGCTGAACGCGGTCGGGAGTGCGCTTGCGGCCAGCAGCATCGCAGCCATGGCGGCGATGACCAGGCAGCGAAATACCACCCGATTCGTGGTGAAGGTGTTGGTGAGCCACGTGTAGCAGACCCAGGCCCACCACACCGCCAGCAGGCCGAGCACACCATGACCGAAACCCCGCCACGAAACGTCGTCCCGCACCAGCTCGGTCAGCTGCGCCATCGCGTACACGAACACCAGGTCGAAGAACAGCTCTAGGTCGCCCACCGACCCGCTGCCGCTGTCCCGCGCGCCGGCCTCGCTGCCCGGCTCAGAGTTCTCTGACATCCGCGAAATCATCCCCTTTCAAGCCCGGCAACTCCTACCCCCGAACCGACGGTGCTGCCGCGCCGTCCGGAGCGCTGCCCGGACCGACCGGGCTGCGCCCTTGGGCAGGGTCACAGCATTTCTAGTGGTCGCGGTCCGCTCGGGGGCGGGAACGCACGGTCCAGAGCATCCAGGTCTTCGCGGGTCAGCTCCACGTCCAGTGCTGTGGCGTTGTCTCGCACGTGCTGCGGGCTGCTCGCCTTGGGGATCGTGCAGAGCGAGTCGCGGCGTAGCACCCAGGCGATGGCCGCCGCCGCGGGGCTGACGCCGTGGCGGGCCGCGACGTCGTTCAGCGTCGTGTCGTGAAGGATGCGGCCCTGCTCGATCGGCGAGTACGCCATGACCGGCAGCTGGTGTTCGGCGCACCACGGCAGTAGGTCGTACTCCGGTCCTCGCCGCGACAGGTTGTACAGCACCTGATCCGTGGCCAGCCCGCTGCTGCCCGGCACGTCCTGCAGGTCGGCGAGGGCCCGGTGGTCGAAGTTGCTGACGCCCCAGTATCGGATTTTCCCGTCCTCGACGAGCTGTTGCAAAGCCGCGACGGTGTCCTGCAGCGGGTACCTGCCCTGCCAGTGCAGCAGGTAGAGGTCGATCCGATCGGTGCCCAGGCGTTTCAGGCTGCGTTCGCAGGCCGCGATCGTGCCGGAACGGGAGGCGTGGGACGGCAGGACCTTGCTGACCACGAACGCCTCGTCGCGGCGACCCGCCAATGCTTCACCGACCACCTCCTCCGCGCCGCCGTCGGCGTACATCTCGGCGGTGTCGACCAGCGTCATGCCCAACTCGAGGCCGGCGTGCAGCGCGGCGACCTCGTCGCCGCGGCGGCCGGGGTCCTCACCCCAGCCCCAGGTGCCCTGGCCCAGCACAGGGATGGACTCCCCGCTCGGCAGCGCTATCCGTCGCATCCGCGATCACTTCCTTCTGGTTGTCCTGAGGTGGGACGTGGGCTGAGATCCCTGAAGGGCCGGCGCGTCCTCGACCGGTGCTGGTTTATAGGAGGGTGGCGGGTACCGAGGTGCCGGGTGTCGAGCTGGTAGTCAGCCCTGCCTGTGCATGTGGAGTACCGGGCTGCTCACGAGCGGTTTCCGGCGCCGGTGGGCTGGACATTACCACCACGGTGGAACAAAAGGCAGAGGTCATCGTGTGAGCGGCTGGTTGTCAGGTTCCCGTCTCGGGCCGCCTCTTGGTCTCTTGGTCTGCCACGTTCACGCCGGCGTTGCGCAGGTCCTCTCGACCAGGTCCTTTGGCGTGAAGCCGAAGTCGTCGGCATAGACGAAGCCATCGGACCCCGTATTGTACGGCGGATCGATGTAGATGCACTTGACCTTGCCCGCCTACGACCCCACCAGATGCTTGAGTGCATCGAGGTTATCCCCCGACGATTTACAGGTTCTCGGAATCCGCGTTTACGGCCGAAGCATTGTGTTCGACATCGGGAACCACCACCGTCTCGGTCCTAGTCGAGGCCAGGTACTTGGCGTACGACTTCCCCAAGAACTTGATCTCGTAGCCTTCGCGCGTCACCGACACGTCCGCGGAACTCAGCGCCTCTTGAAGGCGATCGAGCCTGAACTCGCCGTCCTTGTTGAAGTACTCCCGCAACGCCGCGCGGAGGCGTTCTAGCTCGAAGTCGTTCGGTTTGTCGTCTCGTTCGCGTCGTGGGCGTCCCTGATCACTTCTTGCCCCCAGACGTAAGCCCTGTCCTGAACTCCACCACGTCGCCGTCGGCCATCACGTACTCCTTGCCCTCGATGCGCGCCTTGCCGGCAGCCCTCGCGGCAGCGATGGACCCGGCGGCGACGAGGTCGTCGTACGAGACGATCTCGGCCTTGATGAAGCCCTTCTCGAAGTCGGTGTGGATCACCCCGGCGGCCTGGGGGGCGGTGGCGCCCTTGCGGATCGTCCAGGCGCGCGACTCCTTGGGGCCGGCGGTGAGGTAGCTCTGCAGGCCGAGGGTCTCGTAGCCCACGCGCGCGAGCACGTCCAGGCCCGGCTCCTCGATCCCGGCGTCGGCCAGGAACTCGCGGGCCTCGTCGCCCTCCAGGTCGATCAGCTCTGACTCGAACTTCGCGTCCAGGAACACCGCCTCGGCCGGGGCCACCAGGGCTCGCAGCCGGTCCTTGAGCGCCTCGTCGGCGAGCTCGGAGGAGTCGCAGTTGAACACGTACAGGTAGGGCTTGGCCGTGAGCAGGAACAGGTCGGCGAGCGGCTCCAGGGCGAGACCGGCCTGCCGAACGCCCTTGCCCGCGGCCAGCACCTCCTGCGCGGCGACCATGGCCTCGTGCTTCGGCTTGGTCTCCTTCTTGATCCGGGCCTCCTTCTCGACCCGCGGCAACGCCTTCTCCACGGTCTGCAGGTCGGCCAGGATCAGCTCGGTCGAGATGGTCTCCAGGTCGCTGGCAGGGTCGACCTTGCCGTCCACGTGCGTGACGTCGGCGTCGGTGAACGCCCTGGTCACCTGGCAGATGGCGTCGGCCTCACGGATGTTGGCGAGGAACGCGTTGCCCATCCCCTCACCGTGGCTGGCGCCCTTCACGATGCCCGCGATGTCGACGAAGGTCACGGTCGCCGGCACCGTACGCGCCGAGGAGAACATCTCTGCCAGCACGTCGAGACGCGGCTCGGGCACCCCGACCACCCCGGTGTTCGGCTCGATGGTCGCGAACGGGTAGTTCGCCGCGAGCACGTCGTTCTTGGTGAGCGCGTTGAAGAGGGTGGACTTGCCCGCGTTGGGCAGCCCCACGATGCCGATAGTCAGAGCCACGGGGGTCGAGCCTAGTGGCCCGCGCCTCCACGCCTCCTCCCGAGCCTGGCCGGCAGCCTGTGAATGAGACGCCACAAGGGTGGATGTGGAGCCCCGACTCTCGGCGTGACACGCAGCGATGCCTACTGTGGCAGGCATGACGCTCCTCCTCGATCATGACGAGCGGACCGACGCCCCGCTGGGGGCGACCCTCCTGTTCGACCACGCCCCCAAGCCGCTCGACCTCCCGGCCGTCGCACAGCAGGTACGCGGCCTGGGCGACGTCGCACCGCGGCGGGACCTCCTGGTGCTGGAGTCGTTCTCCCGGGAGCACGACGCGCCCGCGCCGGTCGCGTACATCGCGGAGCGCCCCGGCCCCGCCCCCAAGCCGCTGCTCGAAGACCTCGCCGCCTCCCAGCTGTGGCGCCTTGGAGACGTCCGCGACGACGTGCTGGAGGCCTCGCGCTACCAGGTGCCGGTCGGCGAGTTCCTGGGCCGGCTGCTCCCGCCCGACCCGCGCCTGCGCGCGCTGGGCGAGGTGGTGCTCGCCCTGGTGCGGTCGCAGCCGGGCGTCATCGCCGTCCACATCACGGCCACCGACGAGATCTTCCTCACGAGGCAGCTGCTCGAGCTCGCCACCACCGACGACCACTGGTGGCACGAGCTCGCCTTCAACGTGCGGCGCTTCGACGACGGGGTCGACACCTACGGCCTGTACGCGTTCGCGCTGCCCGACATCGAGGTGCCACGCGGCGGCGAGAAGACGCTCGACGCGCAGCTCCGCTTCGTCAACGACACCGGCCGCCGGATCCTCGGCGAGGGCGACCTCGACGACGGCACCCTGTTCGAGGGGATCGCCGGGCCGCTGACCGGCACCCACGACTGGTCAGCCGTGGACCCGCACCGCACGGTGCTGCGCCTGACCGCGTAAACCGCTCCAGCCACGGACCGGCGCTCCTGCACACTGTCCGGCATGTCTCTTCCCGGCCCAGGCCCGCTCGTGCGCGATCTCGACGGCATGACCCACCCGCAACGATGCCGCCGGATGGTGCTGCTCGCCCGCGACAACAAGGACGACCCGGCCTTGCCGGCGCTCCTCGATGCGATCGCTGCACAGAGCGGCTACCACACGGTGCTCACGCTGCTCGCCGCCGCGCAGATCGGCGACGTCGACCGGCTGGAGCGAGCGCTGCATCACCCGTGGGTCTCCGTGCGGCGGGTGGCCGCGACCCGCCTCCCCCTCGCCCGCGACCCGCAGGCCCTGGCGGCGACGTACCTCGAGGCCTCTGACGCCGACCGTGCCGCCTTCAGGAAGCGTCTTCGGGCCGAGAACCGGTCCGACGTGGTCACCGCGCTGCTGCCCCACGACCTCTCCGACACCGACCGTGCCGTGCTGCTGGCGACGGCCGACGCGGCCACCGTCGCTCGCCTGCTGCCCGACCTGGCCGACCTGGTGCCGAGCGTCCGGGCCCTGGCCGCGCGGCACCCCGAGGCGGTCCTCGAGCACCTGGCCATGACCGCTGACAGCGCCCCCGAGACCGTACGCGACCGCGCCTGGGCCTGGGCCGGGCCAGCGCTGCCGCTGCTCGCCCGCGACCACCCCGACCGGGTGCTGGACCTCCTGGACGCCGCTCCTCCGGCCCACATGCCCAGGGGCGTCACCGCGTCGCTGGCCACGCTCACCCGCCGGAGCCCCTCGCGCGTCGCCGCCCTGCTGGCCCGCCCCCGGACGGAGTGGCCTGCCCACCTCCCCGGCAAGCTCGTGCGGCTGTTTCGGACCTTCGGCCCCGATGAGCGCGTACGCCTCCTGCGGCGCGCACGTCAGAACCCTCAGCACGTGGTGGCACTCCTGGGTGCGCTGCCGCCGTCGGAGCGGGCCGACGCGTACGACCGTGCGGGGCTGGCGACGCCGGGCGCCACCACGCCCCGGCTTCTCCTGGAGGAGCTGCCGCACGACCTCCGGCACGCCGAGGCACGTCACCAGCAGACCCTGCTCGCAGGGCACCGTGCCGCCCAGGGCGACTACGCCGCCTTCCTCCCGTTCGAGGAGGCTCGTGGGGTGCTCGACCCGCTGCTCGCCTCCGCCGACGCGGCAGAGCGCTCGGCGGCGTACACCGGGTTGCTGACCAGCGCCGGCCGGGAGCGGAGCGCCGAGGTCTGGGAGCGCGCGGTCCCGCTCCTGGAGCGCCTGGGCAACGAGCAGGACCCGGTGCGCCTGGCAGCGGCGACCGGCCTGGCCCAGGTACCGATCGGCATCTCGGCGACCGGGCCGCTGGAGCAGCTGCGTAGGTTCGTCGCCGCCGTCGTCTCCGCGCGGGACACCTCCCCCGGCACGCTGCACACCCTGCAGAACCACTGCTGGGCGGCCATCCAGCACGGCGCCGAGCGGCGCCGGCCCGACGTCGTCGCGGCTCACCTGCCGATCCTCGACCAGCTCTGCGGCCCGGACGGGACCACCGCGGTGCCCGACCTGCAGCGTCTCCCCCACGGCACGGAGACCCTGGTCGTCGACGCGCTCCTGCCCCGCATCCGCCCGGCAGCCAGGCGTGACGACCGGCGGCTGCTGCACTCGCTGGTGCAGTCGCTCGGGCAGCGGGCGTACGCGCAGACGGAGCTGCAGGGGCTGCTGCGCGACCACGTGCGCTCGTCCTTCCGGGGCAGCGACGTCAGGACCTCGATCTCGCTGTGGCTGGCAGACCCTGCCCACAAGGGCGAGCGAGTCGCCGAGGTCCTCCGCAAGGACCAGAGCACAGCGACGCTGTGGCAGGTCCAGCACGTGCTCATGGCGAAGCGCCAGGACCTGGCCGACGTGCTGTGGCAGGCCCGTCCTCTCAAGGGGCGGTTCCACGACGGCCGCACCCGCTACGTGCCTCTGCTCGCCGAGAACCTCCACCGGCTGCTGCCGCGGCAGCTCGACGCGTACGCCGCCGCGCTCACCGCCGCCGCCCAGGACGAGAACCGCTCCTGGTTCGCCGCCAGCGCCGTCCGCCAGCTGGGGCGGCTGCCGGGGGTCGGGGCGACCCGGCTGCAGCCGTTCCTGGCCTCGCCGAAGATCGCGCTCCAGGAGGCGGCGCTGGCCGCCCTCGCCTGGACCGACGACCCGGCCGTGGCGATCGACCGGCTGCTGGTGCACCGCGGCGACGACCGAGCGAGGGTCGCCACCTACGCGCTGAACCGGTGCGCACGGCATGCCCGCCCGCAGGACCTGGTGGCCCGGCTGGCGGCGCTGCTCGCGCCGGGCAGCAAGGTGACGTCGGCCAAGGAGGGCGTCCGGCTGCTGGGGGCGTTGCGGCCGCCGGGTGCCCTGGAGGTCCTGCTGGACGCGGTCGGCGCCACCAGCCACCTGGACGTACGGATCGCGCTGGCGCGTACGGTGCGGGACTTCTTGGACGACGAGCGGGCCTGGCAGGTCCTCGACGCCGCCGCTCGGGCGACCCGCGACGAGGCCCGGTCGCTGGCGGAGACCACCCCGCAGCAGCTGGCCGTGAGGCACCGGGCGAGGTACGCGGGGGTGCTGCAGACGGCCTCCGCGGCCACCCCTGAGATCGCGGGGAGCCTGGGCTCCTGGGTGGTGTGGCAGCCCGGTCTGGTCGAGGTGCTGACGGCTCAGGTCGCGGCGCCGGAGAACCGGGGGTGGCTGGCCAGCGTCGCGGCGCTCTCGGCCGCCCTCGACGAGGGAGGTGCCCGGCGCGAGATGGTCGCCCTGATGACCCACCTGGCCGACCACGCCCTCGACGCGGACCAGCCGGACGCCGCTGCTGAGCGCGACCTGCCTCTGCTGGCGCGCCTCGACGAGCTGGTCGAGACCCTCGTGGCGGGTGACGACCTGCGACCTCTGTGCGGGGAGGCGGCGGGGGTGCTCGCAGCGCGGCCCAGTGGGCGCGGCGCCGCCTTGCGGATGCAAGCCGCCGCCATCGAGCCTGCCGATCCCGCCAGCGGCGTACGGGCCTTGTGCGACCTGGCCGAGGACCCGGTCGACGCCTCCCTGGTCCGCCTGCTGCTCGGACGGGCGGCCCAGCTCAGGCGGTGCTCGGACGAGGAGCTGAGCGGGGCGTACGCGGTGGTGGCTGATGATCCGTCGGCTGTGGCGGGTGCGGCTGCGCTGGCCCTCGTGGAGACCCGTACCAGCCAGCACGGGTGGGACGAGCCGTGGCGGGAGCGGGTGCGCGGCCTGCGGCGCCATCCCGTACCGGCGGTCGCCGACTGGGCACGGCACGTACGGACGGCCTCGGAGTGACCTCGCTACTCTCGCCCGTGTGAAGACCTTCGATCTCTACCGCAGGCTGGCCGCCTACCCAGGCGGCAAGGCGGCGTTCTCCGCCCTGTACGCGTTCAAGGCGCCCTACTTCGCGACCGTGGCGCCCGAGGTGCGCGAGGTCCGCCCTCACCACTCCGAGCTGGTGATCCGGCTGCGCCGGCGCGTGAAGAACCACATCGGGACGCTGCACGCGATCGCGGTCTGCAACGCGCTGGAGGCCGCGATGGGGCTGCTGGCCGAGGCGACCTGCCCCGACGACCAGCGCTGGATCCCCAAGGGGATGGAGGTGCGCTACCTCGCCAAGTCGACGACCGACCTGCTGTGCACCGCGGAGACCGACCCGGCCGACTGGGAGCAGGGCGCCGACGTCCCCGTACGCGTGCGCGCCGTGCGGCGCGACGGCACCGTGGTCGTCGAGGGGATCATCACGATCTACGTGTCGGCGCGGCCCGTACGCCCCTCGTCGTAGTCGGCGTCCGGCACCTCGTCGTAGCGCTCGTGGGCGGCCTCGAGCAGCTCCACGGCGACGTCGAGCTGGCCCTGGTGGCGGGTGTACTCGCCCAGCACGTGCAGGAGGATCCACCCGAGCGACGGGGCCTCACCCTCGGTCGTGAAGCGGCCACCGAGAGCGGCGGGCGTGTCCAGGTCCTGGCCGTCGACCGCGTCGCGCGTACGGCGGCCCTGAGCCTCCAGGACGGCAATCGCCTCGTCCACTCCCCAGCCCTGCGGGGTGACGAACGAGCCGAGCACGTCGTCGCCGCGGTCGCCGTGGGGGCTGTTGACCGCCTCGCCGAGGAAACCCCAGACGATCCAGCGGCGCTCCATGAACGCGAGGTGCACGAGCAGCTGCAGCGGCGTCCAGCCGGTGGGCAGCAGGCTGCGCTCGAGGTCGGCCTCGTCCAGCTTCGCCACGGTCGACGCGACGTCGCCACGCGCGGCGTCGAGGAAGTCGAGCAGCATCTCGCGGGCGGCGGGGGTGCACTGACCGATGTACGTGGGCTCGGGCATGTCAGGCTCCTGACCAGTAGGCGGTGAGTGCCCGGGCCAGGTGGCCCGGGTCGTCGACGCCGCAGAGCTCGCGGGCCGAGTGCATGGAGAGCAGCGGGATGCCCACGTCGACCGTGGTGATGCCCAGACGCGTAGCCGTGATCGGGCCGATGGTGGAGCCGCAGGGCACGGCGTTGCTGGAGACGAACTCCTGCGTGGGCACCCCGGCGCTGTGGCAGGCGCGGTACCAGAGCGCGGAGCCTACGGCGTCGGACGCGTACCGCTGGCTGGCGTTGAGCTTCAGCAGCGGGCCGCGGTTCGGCAGCGGCCGGTTCGCCGGGTCGTGGTGGCCGGGGTAGTTCGGGTGGACGGCGTGGCCCGCGTCGGCCGAGATGCAGCTGGAGGCGGCCAGGGCACGTCGGTTCGCCTCGTCGTCTGCGCCCAGCGCCGTCAGGGTGCGGCGCAGCACGTCCTCCAGCAGCGGGCCCGCGGCACCGGAGCGGGTCGCGGACCCGACCTCCTCGTGGTCGAAGGCGGCCAGCACCGAGACCGCGTCACCGGCCGAGTCGTCGTCGAGGTACGCCGTGAGGGAGGCGTGCACCGAGGAGAGGTTGTCCAGACGGCGTGAGGCGAAGAGCTCGCCATCGGCGCCGAAGGTCTGCGGGGCCTCGGTGGGGTAGGTGAAGACGTCGTAGCCGGCGAGGTCCTCCCCGGTAGCGTCGGCGGCCTCCAGCAGCAGGTCGAGGACGTCGGTGGCGTCACCGGGTGCGTACACGGGCTGCAGGTGCAGCTGCCGGTCGACCTGGACGTGGTCGCCCAGGGTGCGGTCGAGGTGGGGGGCGAGGCTCGGCACGCGCAGCAGCGGCCCCGTGCGTACCAGCCGGGTGGAGCCGTCGCGCAGCGCCAGGCGGCCCGCCAGGCCCAGCTCACGGTCGAACCAGGTGAGCAGCAGCGGCCCGCCGTAGACCTCCATGCCCAGCTGCGTCCAGCCGGCCGAGCGCAGCGCAGGGCTGGGCTTCAGCTTCAGGGCCGGCGAGTCGGTGTGCGAGCCGACGATGCGTACGCCCTGGTCAGGCGACCAGGAGTCGGGCACGCGCCAGGCGATGACCGCACCGTCGCGGACGACGTAACCGGTCTCCCCCGACCAGGCCGCGCGCTCGTCCTGCCGGCGATGGCCCGCGGCGTCGAGGCGCCGGGCGACCTCGGCGGCCGCGTGGTAGCTCGTCGGCGAGGCCTCGACGAAGGCGGCGAGGTCGTCGATGTGGGCAGGCATGACGGTCATTCTTCCGCACCGTTCGAGGGGGTCTGGTCGTCGTGGCGGGTGTCGCTGCGTAAATTGTCAGAGGGCCCCGTCAGGATGTCTGGCATGGATCTGTACAGCCTTCTCGCCCTGGTGGTCGGGCTCGTCGTGGGCGCGGTCGCGTGCTGGTTGGTGATGCGCCGGCGTCCGGCCGACGACGGGGTGTCGGCGCGTCTTCGCGCGGAGACCGACCACCTCCGCAGCGAGGGCGACCGGCTGCGGCAGGAGAGCAGCTCGCTGCGAGCCGAGAACGACGGCCTCCGGAGGGATGGCGACGGGCTGCGCCGGGAGGCGGCGGGCATGCGCGCCGAGCTGGACGCCACCCGGGGCGAGCTCGGCGACGCCCGGCTGGCCTACGCCAATGCCCGCACCGAGATCGAGGCGGCGCGGGCGGCGGTGGCGCGGGCCGAGGGCGAGGTGGAGC
>ERZ501047.665-NODE-665-length-10302-cov-4.265053_pt1 | contig 10302 bp, 6 predicted proteins | sample MGYA00510868_ERZ501047 | MGnify/ENA primary metagenome ERZ501047 (study PRJEB25958, sample SAMN03398593) | human skin metagenome | study: EMG produced TPA metagenomics assembly of the Human Skin Microbiome Metagenome (human skin metagenome) data set. | reverse complement strand
CGCATTTATCACCAGCGTCGCCATGCGCTGCCAGGAGCCACCAGTCAGCCAGGCGCGCGTCATCGCGGCCAGCAGCACCGCGCCCACGAGGAAGAGCGCGATCGAGCCGAGGCTGCCACTCAGCGAATCCTCGGCGCCCTGCTCCACCCCGACGAGGTAGCCGCCGGCCAGGACGAGCAGGCCGATCGCCTCCACGGCGGTGATCGCCGCGGCCGTCCGGGCGGCGACGGACACGGCGGGGGGTGCGGACGGCATACCGGAAGTTTAGGGAACGGCAATGGAACAAAAGTCACGTCCAAACCATTGGCAACAGGGTGCCTGGTGTCCGACAATGGACGGACACATCGACAGATTGCGCCTGCCAGTGTGGGTATCGGTGCGCTGCCCCGGGGCACCGAGACGCCCCACTTTGCTACGAGGAGAGAAGCCTTACATGGACTGGCGCGACCGCGCTGCTTGCCTGGACGAAGACCCGGAACTGTTCTTCCCCATCGGGAACACGGGCCCGGCGATCATGCAGATCGAAGAGGCCAAGGCGGTATGCCGTCGCTGTGAGGTTACCGATACCTGCCTGAAATGGGCGATCGAGACCAATCAGGACTCCGGGGTCTGGGGTGGGCTCTCCGAGGACGAGCGCCGCGCGCTCAAGCGGCGCAACGCCCGGGCTCGCCGGGCCGGCTGAGCCCGACAGGCTGAGCCCCGCAGGCTAATCCGCGTCTCTCGGCTCCTGGTCCTCCTGGTCCAGGGGCCGAAGCCGTCCGAAGAAGCGCACCCGCGTTCCCTGCGGCTCGGCGTCCTCCCAGCGGATGGCGCCGTGCATCCCTTGCACCAGTGAGTTGACGATCTGGGTGCCCAGACCGGCTCGGCCAGGTCGGAAACCGGGCGGTATGCCGGCCCCGTCGTCCGTGATCGACACGTGCAGGATCACTCCCTCACCGTCCGCGGACTCCTCGCGGCTGGCGTGCACCTCGAGGGAGCCGCCGGATTCCTGCAGGCCGTGCTCCACGGCATTCTGGATGATTTCGCTCATCATCAAGGCCAAGGACATCGCGTCCTCGGCGCTCATCCGCCCGAAGCTGCCGGTCAGCTTGGCGCGGATCGGTTCCTCGCGGCGAGCCACCTCGACGATGGCATGCAGCCCGCGCATGGCGACCGCGTCGAAATCGACGGTGTCGTCGAAGCCGTGGCTCAGGGTTTCGTGCACCAGGGCGATGGTGCCCACGCGCCGGACCGCCTCATCCAACGCCTGACGCCCGCCACCGTCGGGGAGGCGGCGCGCCTGCATGCGCAAGAGCGCGGCCACGGTCTGCAGATTGTTCTTGACGCGGTGGTGGATCTCTCGGATTGTCGCGTCTTTGCTCAGCAGTTCGCTCTCGCGTCGGCGCAGCTCCGAGACATCGCGCAGCAGGATGATCGCACCGACGCGCTCACCATCTTCGGTGAGCGGGATCGCGCGCAGCGCAACCGATCCGGTCCGGGTGGCGACATCCGTGCGCCAGGCGGCGCGGCCCATCGCCACGGTCGCCAGGGCGACATCGACCGGGCCCTGTTCGTCCTGGAGCGCGACCAGCACCGCGGCCAATTGCTCTCCGACCATTTCCCCGGCATGCCCCAGGCGCCGCAGCGCCGACATGGCGTTGGGGCTCGCGTAGCGCACCACGCCGTCGGGCCCGAGGTGGATGACCCCGTCCCCCACCCGCGGCGCGCCGCGGCGGGCGCCGGTCACCGCGCCGGGATGCGGCCATTCGCCGCGCGCGGTCATCCCGATCAGCGCATTGCCGAGCGCCTGGTAGCTCAGTTCCAGCCGGCTCGGGGCCCGCTGCGCGGAGAGATTGGTATGCCGGGTGACCACCGCGATCGGCCGGCCGGCGTGCACCAGCGGGACGGCCTCTTCACGCACCGCGCTGTGGTGGCCCAGCAGCGGTCCCTCGTGGCGGCAGAGTTCCCCGCTCTCACCGGCCCGGTCGAGCAGCTCGGCCCGGTCAGGTTCGGCCCGTTGCCCGACGATGTCCTCGAAGAAGACCATCTGGCCCGTGTTGGGGCGCACATGGGCCACGGCATGCCAGCCGTCGCTGCGGGTGTGCACCCATAGCACCAAGTCGGCGAAGGAGAGATCGGATAGCAGCTGCCAGTCGCCCAGCAGCAGGTGGATGCGTTCGATGTCGGCGTGAGAGAGGGCGGTTTCCCGCCGCAACTGCTCGGCGAGATGGCTGGCCACAAAGCCCCACCCTAGCCGCCGCCCACCGGCCAGATCGCCCGCGGCGACACGGCTGACGCGCCTGGCGCGACCGCATACCCCCGCCAGCGGGTGGCCATTGGGCCGGCGCAGAGCGGACGGCATACGGGCGGGGTCGGCCACCCGCCCGTATGCCGTCGGCCGACTACGCCTCGCTGGCCCCGGCGCGCACCACGCTGCGCAGGGTGCGCAGGGCGACGGACAAGGCGGCGATGCTCGGACGCTCCATCCGAGCGATCCCGGCCAGGCTGCGCCGGGCGCGCTCGACGGTGTCCGCGTGCGTCTCGATCCACCGGTCGAGCAGGCGCGCGGGGTCGCGCTCCCCCTCGGGGGCGCCATCGATGACGGCCCGGGTGATGCTCTCGTGGATGCCGTAGAGGTCGTCGCGCAGCGCGGCCCGGGCCAGGGCGTCCCAGAAGTCCTCGCGCGGCAACCGGCTGATCCGGGTCAGCAGTTCGTCCACGGCAAGGCGTTCGGACACATGGAAGTGCAGAGGCGCCACATCGGCGGCCGCCCATCCGGTGTCGCTGGCGATATCCGCTACGTCGAGCAGGGCGAAGCCGTCGAGCAGGGCGCTGGTGCGCTGGGCCAAGTCCTGCGGCACCCCTTGAGCGACCAGCCGCTCGGTGTCGGAGTCGAGGCGCTTGCGCTCCGAACCCACCAGCAGTTCGGCGACCCGCGGCTGCCAGTCCTGCACGATTGGGCGGAAGCGCTCGATCTCGCTGCGCAGATCCAGCGCGGCGGGACGTTCGGTGAGCAGCCAGCGGACGCTGCGGTCCAACAGCCGGCGGAATTCCAGCAGCATCCGGGTCTGCACGTCGGTGGAGACCACATTGTCCAGCCCCTGCACGGCGGCGACGAAGTCACCGGCCGCGAAGACCTCACGGGCGATGATGAATGCCCGGGCGATCTGGTCGGGGCGGGCTCCGGTCTCCTCGGCGGCCCGGAAGGCGAAGGTGATCCCACCGCGGTTGACCACGGCATTCGCGATGGCGGTGGCCACGATCTCGCGGCGTAGCGCGTGGGTGTCGATCGCCTCGGGATAGCGCTCGCGCAGTTCGGCCGGGAAGTAGGCATGCAGCGCCCCGGTCAGCCACGGGTCGTCCGGGACGTCCGAGGCCAGCAACTCGCGCTTGAGCGCCAGCTTCGCGTAGGCGACCAGCACCGAGAACTCCGGGGAGACCAGCCCACGGCCGGCCCGCCGGCGCTCGTCGAGTTCCGCCTCGCTGGGCAGGAACTCCAGCTCGCGGTCCAGGCCGCCGTGCTGCTCGAGGTAGGCCATGAAGCGCTCGTGCACCGGCAGCATCGCCAGGTCCTGGGCGCGGGCGTTGCCCAGCAGGACGTTCTGCTCGTAGTTGTCGAGGAGCACCTGCTCGGCCACCACATCGGTCATGGACGCCAGCAGCTCGTCGCGCTCGGGCAGGGAGAGCCCGGTGCGGCGCATCACCTCGCCGAGCAGGATCTTGATGTTGACCTCGTGGTCGGAGGTGTCCACCCCGGCGGAGTTGTCGATGGCGTCGGTGTTGATGCGCACCCCCGCCAGCGCGGCCTCAATCCGGCCGAGCTGGGAGAAGCCGAGGTTGCCACCCTCGCCGACGACCTTGACCCGCAGTTGCGAGCCGTCGATGCGGATCGCGTCATTGGCGCGATCGCCGATCTGGGCATCGCTCTCGGATTGGGCCTTGACATAGGTGCCGATGCCGCCATTCCAGAGCAGGTCGACGGGAGCCTGCAGGATGGCCGTTATCAATTCGGCCGGGGTCATCGCGTCGGTGCCCTCGGGCAGGCCGAGCGCGCCGACCATCTGCGGGGTCACCGGGATCGACTTCGCGCTGCGCGGGAAGACGCCACCGCCGGCGCTGATCAAAGACGCGTCATAGTCCGCCCAGGACGAGCCGGCCAACTCGAAGAGGCGGCGGCGCTCCGCATAGGTGCTCGCGGCGTTCGGCTCGGGGTCGACGAAGATGTGACGGTGGTCGAAGGCGGCGACCAGGCGGACGTGCTCGGACAGCAGCATTCCGTTGCCGAAGACGTCGCCGCTCATGTCGCCGATGCCGACGACCGTGAATTCCTGGGTCTGGGTGTCCACACCCATCTCCCGGAAGTGGCGCTTGACCGACTCCCAGGCCCCGCGCGCGGTGATCCCCATCGCCTTATGGTCGTAGCCGCTGGAGCCACCGGAGGCGAAGGCGTCATCGAGCCAGAAGCCGTATTCGGCGCTGACCCCATTGGCAATATCGGAGAAGCTCGCCGTGCCCTTGTCCGCGGCGACCACGAGATAGGAGTCGTCGCCGTCATGGCGCACCACCCGCTGCGGGGGCTCGATGGCGTCGGCGACGCGGTTGTCGGTGAGGTCGAGCAGGCCGGAGATGAAGATCCGGTATGCCGCGATCCCCTCCTCCTGCCACGCCTGCCGGCCCGCGGTCGGGTCGGGCAGCTGCTTGGCATAGAAGCCACCCTTGGAGCCGGTGGGCACGATGACCGCGTTCTTGACCATCTGCGCCTTGACCAGGCCCAGCACCTCGGTGCGGAAGTCTTCCCGCCGGTCGCTCCAGCGCAGACCGCCGCGGGCCACCGGCCCGAAGCGCAGGTGCACGCCCTCGACGCGCGGGCTGTATACCCAGATCTCGTAGGCCGGCCGAGGCGCGGGCAGCTCGGGGATCTGGGTCGGGTCGAGCTTGAGCGCAACATACGACTTGGGCCGACCGTCGGCGTCGACCTGGTAGAAGTTCGTGCGCAGCGTTGCCTGGATGACGGCGAGGACGGAGCGGATGATCCGGTCCTCGTCCAGCGAGCTGACCTCATCCAGCGCGCTCACGATGCGGTCGGTGATCTCCTGCTCGCGCTCGCTGCGGCCCTCGTCGGGCGCATCCGGGTCGAAGCGGGCCTCGAAGAGCGTCACCAGGTCGGCAGCGATGCCCATATTGTGCAGCAACGCCTCGTGCAGGTAGCGCTCGGAGAAGCGCGCCTGGGCCTGGCGAATGTACTTGGTCAGGGTGCGCAGGATGACCACCTGGCGCCAGGTGAGCCGGGCGCCGAGCACCAAGCCGCCGAGGGCATCGGATTCGGCGCGGCCATTCCATACGGCGTCGATCGCGCTCTCAAAGAGCGAGCGAAGATCGTTGTGCGACAAGGACTCCCATACGTCTGGGGAGCTGGCGCGTAGGCCGAAGTCGTAGACATAGGCGGGTTGACCGTCGCCGGGGTTGAGCTCGTATGGCCGTTCGTCGACGACTTCGATGCCCAGGTCGGTGAAGATCGGCAACACCGAGGTGAGCGAGATCGGTTCGCGCCGGAAGACCTTGAAGCGCCGTTCGCCGCTGGCGTCGGCCGGCGGCTTGTAGAGCGCGAAGGCGGTCGGATTGTCCGCGCCGAGCTGCTGCAGGTTGCGGATGTCCGCGACGCCCTGGCGGACGTCGAAGTCCTCGGTGTAGGCGGTGGGGAAACTGCGCCCGTATGCGGTGACCAGCCGCTCCCCCTCGTCCTCGCCGACGACCCGGTGGGCGGCGGAGCGCAGGTCCTCGCTCCAGGTCCGACAGGCCGCGGCGACCTGCTCGTTGAGTTCGGCGACGTCGACCTCGGGGATGGACACGCCCGGCTTGAGGCGCACCACATAGTGGACCCGGGCCAGCGGGGAGTCGGAGACGCGGGCGGTGTACTCCACGGCCTCCGCGTCATAGCGCTCGCGCAGGATGGCCTCGATGCGCAGCCGGACGGCGGTGGTGTAGCGGTCGCGCGGAATGAAGACCAGCGCGGAGACGAAGCGGCCGTAGTCGTCCGCGCGCAGGAAGACCCGGGCGCGGCGCTTGTCGGCCAGGGTGAGGGCCGCGCCCATCACCTCTTCGAGCTGGTCGACACTGGCCTGGAAGAGCTCCTCGCGGGGGTACTCCTCGAGGATGCCCAGCAGGTCCTTGCCCGAATGGGAGTCGGCCGCGAAGCCGGCGCGGTCGCGCAGTTCGGCGACCTTGGTCCGCAGGATCGGCACCTGCTCGACGGAGGCGGCATACGCGCTATTGGTAAACAGGCCGAGGAAGCGGTGCTCCCCGGTGACCGTGCCTTGCGCGTCGAAAACCTTGATGCTGACGTAGTCGAGATAGACGGGCCGGTGGATGGTGGAGATCGAGTTGGCCTTGGTGACGATCACCAGGTGCGGCTCTACCGCGGCCGCCATCGCCTGCTCGGACAGGGCCGGGCGGGGCGTGTCCGCCGGGGGGTCGACCCGCAGCAGGCCGAGCCCGGTGCCGGGTACGGGCAGCAGACCGGTGCCGTCGGGGACCGGGGCGAGCTGGTAGTCGCGGTAGCCGAGGAAGGTGAAGTGGTTGTCGGCGAGCCACTTGAGGAAGGCGACGGTCTCGGCGACCTCGTCCGCGGCGACACCCTGTGGCGGCGCGACGGCCAATTCGGCCGCGATCGCACCGGCCCGCCCACGCATTGGCTGCCAGTCCTGCACGGCGGCACGCACATCGGTAAGCACCTGGTGCAGTTCGGCGAGCAGTTCCTCGCGCCGCTGCGGGTCGGCCTCCCGGTCGATCTCCAGATGCATCCATGACTCGGGGATGGCGTCCGCAGACGCCTCGTCGCCGGCCGCGGGGGTAACCGCACCGAGGGCGCCGGCGTCATCGCGCTGCGCCCGCAGCTGGGGGTGGATGACCACGTGGACGGTACGCCCGGCGCGTAAGAGTGCGCCGCGGACCGAGTCCACCAGGAAGGGCATGTCGTCCGTGACGATCTGGATCGCGGTATGGCGCTCGGTCCACCCGTCGGTGACCTCCTGCGGCAGCAGGGCGACGGCAGGGCTGTTGGCGGGCCGATCCTTGGCAAGCTGGTGGTGTCGCTCGACTAGGTCGGCCAGCTCCTCCGGGGAGCGCTGGAGCAGGTCTTCGGCGGGCAGATGCCGGAAGTATTCGCCGGCGAAGGCGGCCACCTCCGGGGCGCGCTCGCGCAGCAAGGCGTCGAGGGCGGCGCGTCGATCGGTCGTGGTCACGGGCTCGGTGGGCACCAGAAAAACACTCTCTTGGTCGAGGCTGACGGGGCTCCGTCGCCCCGCCTCCGAGGGTACCCACCTCACCAATGGCGGGCCAATCGCGGGTATCGGTGCTGGTGGCCGGTATGACGGGTCCGCCCGGGGTGGCTGGTGGGCGCGGGCTGCCCTGTGGATAACCGGGGCGCGGTGTCGGTGGGGCGAACTAGAGTGCCGCCATGACGCGCGCGCCCGCCCCGGAGGGGCTCGCGCAGGCACTGACCGAGTTGTCCGGCTCGTGCGATGACGGCGTGGAGTCACTGCTGTCCACCTTCCCGGTGGCAGGGGACCGCTCGGGTCAGGCGGCCCTCGACGGCTGTCTCGACGCTGCGCTGGATGCCCTTCGGATGCTGTCCGCGGCGGCGCGGGATGCCGCGGCGCAGTTCCCGCCGCCGACCACCGGCCCGCGAGATGAGCGTGCGGGGCACCCACGAGGCGACGGTGCGCAGCGCGTCGGCGAGGGTGGCCCAGGGTACGGCTGGGAGCGTGCGGGGTGGCCCTCGTGACGGGCGATCCGGCGTCTTTGGCCGCCACGGCGTCAGCCTTGGCAAGCCTGGCGGCCCGGCTCGGGCAAAGCGCGACCGAGCTGACTTCGCGCCCCGGCCCCGGTGCGCCCCGGCTGCCCTGGGCGACTCGGCGGGTCGTGGTGGAGGTCGGCGAATCGGCCCGGATCACCGCCCAGTTGTCCCGGCGGTTCGCAGCGTTGCTGCAGCAGGCGGCATACGAGCAGGCGAATGCGGCGCATCGGCTCGCGGCACTGGGCGAGGCGGCCCAGGCGGCCGGGCTGGCGCTCGGCGAGGACGGCATCACGCGCCCGCTGGGGGTGAGTGGGGTCGCCGACGCCGGGCCGATCGTCGCCCGGGAACGGGCACTGGCGGACCTACGCGCGCAGTATCAAGCGGAGACGGACGGCATACGGGCTCGGGCGGAAGAACTGTGCACCGAACTCACCTGGCTGGCCCGGCAGTTCACGGGCGTCGCCGACGGGCTGCGCTGAGCCGACGGGCTGCGCTGAGCCGACGGTTTGCGCTGGGCCGCCGGGCTCAGTGGCCGGCGGCGAGTTGCTCGGTGACGAGCTGGGATTCGATCCTGAAGCCGTAGGCGATGGCCGGCGCGGCGGCCTGCTCGATCTTGCCCCCGAGGAAGGGGATGCCGGCCTTGAGGTCGCCGTCCAGTTCCTGGCGGCATCCGGAGCCATTGGGCTGCAGGGCGAGAGTTCCGGTGACGGTGACCGGCACCCCGGCCACCCGGATGTCGACGGCGGCGCGACGGGCGCCGTCGGCCTGCGCCGGACCCCAGTCCTGGCGTTCCTCGATCACGAGTTGATCCCCGACGAACTTGCGGGCGACATCGGGCAGTTGGTCGGTGGGCATGGCCCGGCGGGTGGTCACGATCGTGTGCTCGCCCTCGACCTGCACCTCGTGGGAGTGCTCGAGCGCGCCGGAGCGCTGCAGCTTCTGCTCCTGGAAGGCGCCACTGGTCCGGATGGCAAATACCTGCTCGCAGGAGCCCGGGAAGTCGGTCGATTCGCGAATTCTCATAGCTCCCCCAGCCTATTGCGCCCGGTATGCGGCACCCCGCCCCCGGCGTCGGTCGGAGTGTCGGCAACACGCCGTATGCGGTTTCTGGCCCACCGCGTGTTGCCGACACTGAGCCGGATGGACGGGTATGCCAGGCGCGGCCCGGGGGATGTCCCCCGGGCCGCCTGGCGGAGGGCGTGCTCAGCCCTGGTGCGGGTATGCGACCCGAGTCGGCGGGACCAAGGTCTCCTTGATGACCCGCGGGGAGGTCCAACGCTGTAGGTTGGCGGCCGAACCGGCCTTGTCGTTGGTGCCCGAGGCGCGGCTGCCACCGAAGGGCTGCTGGCCGACGACGGCCCCGGTGGGCTTGTCGTTGATATAGAAGTTGCCCGCCGAGAAGCGCAGTTCCTCGGTGGCGGAGGCGATCGCCTCGCGGTCCTGGGCGATGATCGAGCCGGTCAGCGCATAGGGCGCCGAGGACTCCATCCGCTCCAGGGTGCGGGCGAAGGAGCGGTCCGGGTAGACGTGCACGGCGAGGATCGGCCCGAAGTATTCGGTGGTGAACACCTCGTCCAGGTCGTCCTCCCCCACCACGATCGTGGGGCGCACGAAGTAGCCCTCGCTGTCGTCATAGGTGCCGCCGGCGGCGATGCTCAGACCGCTGGTGCTGCGGGCGCGGTTGATGGCCGCGGCGTTGCGCGCGAAGGATTTGTCGTCGATGACCGCACCCATGAAGTTGCTGAAGTCCGCGACATCGCCCTGGCTCAGCCCATCGGTCTGCGAGATCAGGTCGTCCTTGATCGTGTTCCACAGCGAGCGCGGGATGTAGGCCCGAGAGGCGGCGGAGCACTTCTGGCCCTGGTACTCGAATGCCCCGCGGATCAGCGCGGTGCGCAGCACATCGGGGTCGGCGCTGGGGTGGGCGAGGACGAAGTCCTTGCCCCCGGTCTCCCCCACCAGGCGCGGGTAGGTCGCATAGGAGTCCAGCCGGGTGCCGACCTGCTGCCAGAGGTACTGGAAGGTCTTGGTCGATCCGGTGAAGTGGATGCCCGCGAGATCGCGCTGCGCGAGAACGACATTCGAGACCTCGATGCCGTCACCAGTGACCATATTGATCACGCCCGGGGGCATCCCGGCCTCCTGCAGCAACTGCATGACGAAGGTCGCGGCCAACTGCTGGGTGGGGCTGGGCTTCCAGACCACGGTGTTGCCCATCAGGGCCGGGGCGGTCGGCAGGTTGCCGGCGATCGCGGTGAAGTTGAACGGCGTGATCGCGTAGACGAAACCCTCGAGCGGGCGGTGGTCGAGACGGTTCCACACGCCGGGCGAGTTCGCCTCCGGCTGCTCGGCGAGGATCTGCTGGCCGAAGTGGACATTGAAGCGCCAGAAGTCGATCAGCTCGCACGCGCTGTCGATCTCGGCCTGGTAGCAGGTCTTGCTCTGGCCGAGCATGGTGGCGGCGTTGATCCGGGCGCGCCAGGGGCCGGCGAGCAGCTCGGCCGCCTTAAGCAGCACGGCGGCGCGAT
>ERZ501047.661-NODE-661-length-10370-cov-3.672807_pt1 | contig 10370 bp, 10 predicted proteins | sample MGYA00510868_ERZ501047 | MGnify/ENA primary metagenome ERZ501047 (study PRJEB25958, sample SAMN03398593) | human skin metagenome | study: EMG produced TPA metagenomics assembly of the Human Skin Microbiome Metagenome (human skin metagenome) data set. | reverse complement strand
CCTGTTCGAACGCGAAAAGGTGAAGCTGGTGGTCGAAGATGCAGCGCTCGACGCCATCGCCGACGAAGCGATCAAGCGCGGCACCGGCGCTCGCGGACTGCGGTCGATCGTCGAAAAGGCGCTCGCCAACGCCATGTTCGAGGTGCCAGGTGAGGACGATATCGAGGAGGTAACCATCACCCCCGAGACCATCCTCACCGGCAATGCCATCTACACACGCACCACCAAGCACAAGAAGGCTGCCTAAAAGCAAGCAAGCGCCAAGAATCACCCACCCATTAGAGGACAGACCATATGCAAAATACCAGCAAAATGCCGGTCGAAGAGCAGACCAGCGGCAAGCTCGTCGCCTACATCGGCACGCCGTGGTGCAAATACTGCAAGACCACCAAACCAGCCCTCGAAGAAATCGAAGGTGAGATGAACGACACCAGGTTCCTCGCCGTCGACGCGGACGAATATCCCGAGGTCGCGCAGCAGGCCAAGGTCAAGACCTATCCGACGATCATCGTCTATCGCGACGGCGTCGAGCTCGACCGCCGCGGATCGGGGAGCAACCCCGAGCTCAAGGAATGGATCGAACAGGCTTTTGCAAAAGGCTAGGACGATGACCGACGAAGACGAAGAACGCCGGTCCATGGTCCTGAAGATCAAAAGGATCGAGGCCAACGAGCACGGAATGCCATACGTCGGAAAGCCCGAACAATCGAGCTGGGGCTTCATGACGATCGACGCGGAAACGGCCGCAAAAGCGATGGCGCACTACTACGGGCTGACATGGCACAATTTCCATATCATCCATCTCGCCAGCGGGATCGCCATCACGCAAACAGCCGCATGGCAGCACGGCGAAACGCTCGATAAACCGATCCTCGACGCGATACGCCAGCACTATGATCAGGCGCTCAGCGCACCTGCGCCAACCGAGTGGGGCGTCCAAACCGGCGCCGAGACGAGCTGGCGAAGCAAACATCTCCTGCAACTCGCCGGTTTCGACTGCCAACATGCCGAGAATCTGGCTAAATCCACACTATACCATGATCATGAACACAAGGGCCAAAGGCGAGACATCACGGTCAGGTACGAAACGACAGCACCCGTAAGAGCCACATACGAAGAAACGCTCAAAAACCTCAAATGCAGCGTCCATATCACAAGCAAACATAGCTCGATCGATGAGCAGAAAATCACCTGCTACCCCTGGCGGCTGCCGTTAGCCGTGGTGGAAGCATTGCGGGGCCAGCCCGTACGACAGTTGATCGACGATCCGCTATATGATGGATTGATCATCACCTGGGCTCTGCCCGCCCTCGAGCACAGCAAGCAGATGCAGGTGGGTTGGACGACCGCTTAAAAAGCAATCGCCCGGCACCACCCCGCCCAAGACCTAAGGCGAAGCGATGCCGGGCAACGCCGGCCGGAGCGAGAGGGGAGGAAGGAACCCCGGCGAGCTCGTGAAATATAAGGAAGACTGGATCAGGTGCCGAAAACGACGGTCACGGCACGGCGGTTGATCGGAATGTCGCCATTGCGCGGCACGACCGGACTCGATTCACCATAGCTCACCGTCCGAATGCGACTGGACCGCACGCCGGCAGCGACGAAGAAAGCCTTCACCGCCTCGGCGCGGCGCAGGCCGAGCGCGAGATTATATTCACGGCTGTTGCGCTCGTCGCAGTGACCCTCGATGCGGATCGGAACGTCACGGTGGGTGATGATCCACGCCAGCTGCCGTTGCAGAATGTCACGCGCCTGCAGCGTCAGTTCGGCAGAATCGGTCTCGAAGAAGACGGTGTTGGTGCCGGCTGCGGTCATGAAATCATCAGCCAGCGACTCCGCCGGCACATAGACCTCGGGGGTCGGCTTGGCCGGCGGCGGCAGGGGGCCCGCCACCACATAATCATCCTCAAGGCCGCCGGCACAGGCCGAGAGCAGCGTCAGCACCGGCAGGGCCAGCAGGATCTTGCGCATCAGTAGCTTCCTTGAACAACACGTCGTTGATGCGCTTCTAGGATGGACGACGAAAAAGGCCAAACAACTCAACCACCGGACACTGTTTTTTCGTCCACAAACAACCCAGGGGCTTCCCTCGTCACACGCGACATCGAATGCAGACGAGGGTCCACCACCTCCAGTACCGGGCCGCCCGTACGCATCCGCTTAGCATAGCAACGACGACGTTCAGGTGACAGGCGCCACGCTTTCGTCAGGCTGCGAGCAACAGACTCGGCCTCGAGTTCGAAGCGATTCTGCGAAGGACGACGGCCACCCACGATCGAGGACATCGAAGCTGCCGCATAAGCACCAAGATCAAGGCCTTTGCGGTACTGGGCGGTGTGCACCAGTTCATGGAAAAACAGCAGATCAAAATGACGAGATGGATGCGACAGCCAGCTGCCACGCAACATCATGGTCACCAAACTGCCTTGCGTCACCGCACCAGCGCCCGACGCACCGGTCAGATTCACCAGCCAATCGGAACTACTGCCGGCATCACCACCACCAGCGACGCCACCATCACCGATCGGAAACGCCGTGCGAAAGCGCACGCGAGCGAGATGACGATGCGGTAGCTTATATTTCGCAAACTCACGGGTCAGAAAAGGCAGCATGCACCGATCGATACGATGACGCCCACCCGGGATGAAAGCGATGTCATAGGGAAGCAACTGCCCAGGCAGGAAGGCATCATAGGCAAGGAGTCGCCGCTCAATCACCAGCGAAGCACCGGCCGACGAGGACGAGAGCGCCAGACAGAAAGGCAGAGAAAAGGCTATCAGCAGCCACCGCCAGCCACGCCAAAACCCGCCGTCAGACCCCACCATTGTCACCTCCAGATGGCCAATCATAGGATCAGCCGAACATGACCGACAAGCAGTCATCGCATGACAAAGGGTCGACCCTCATGATCGCCGATCCACTCGAACGCCCCAACCAGCCGCTCAAGAACAAGGGCTACGGCTACGGCATTAGCGATCCCATGGAACGGCGCATCGCTGTGGCACTCGAACGAGCCAAATATGCCTACAACCACGAATGCGAGATCCGCGGCCGGCGTCTCGACTTCTACGTTCCACAAATGGGTGAAAACGGGGTCTACATCGAGGTGAAGCGGTTCCACAGCGAGCGCATCTCGGCGCAAATGGCCTGTGTTGCCAACGTCATCGTCGCGCAAGGCCACCAAGCCGTCGAAACGCTCGCAAAACTGATTGAACAAGGAAGCGTCCAATGACCAAGCATCAGGGCTACACGGCGCTGCTCAACAGCAACGAGCCGCACGATGAATTGGGGCCCGAGTCGGTCGACCAGTATATCCTCGACCAGGATGAGAACACCGTCGTGCGCAGTTACGTCGCACGCATCGCGGTCGACCTCTACCGCAACAAGGGCGGGATCCACGCCAACTACGCGGCGCACCACATCCGACACGGCGCCCCGGTCCTGGTCCAAGATCCCGACATCATGGAGACCGAACGCGATCTCAGCGGTCTAGCGCCGCAATGCGCCACCATCGTCGTGCGTAGCAGCGAACTCTACGACGCGATCGCCGCCGACGCGCGGCCAGAGCAAAAGCGTCGCGAACTGGCGGTCACCATCCATCAAATCAGCGACGAGCAATATCTCTACGGCTACATCACCCAGATCGCCAACTCGGACATCAATTTCATTCTGCCCTTCATCCTGCCGCTCAAGCCCGAGCAGAACGAGCAGGAAATACAAACCATCCTACGCGACATCATCGCCAATGCTATTGCACCAAACGTCACGCACGACGGCGAAAGCATGAATGAAACGCCGAGCAACACGGATGAAAGCGTAGCGCTTGATCTAGCGGGAAGCGCAGTGGCGATCGGTCACACCGTCAATAGCCAAGCGACCGACTATGCCGCACCCGTTACCGAGATCGAACAAGGCAAGCCAACCGGACGTGAGCTCGGGCTAACCTGCGGCGTACGCATCCGGCCGCACGATTACGGCATCGCAACCCAGATCATCGAGCAATGGTTCAACGACACCCACGACCGGCTCAAGGACCTGGTCACGCTCGACCGGCGCAATACACGGCAAGGCTGGCGGATTGAACACGTAACACCCAACCGGGTCGACCATTGGGCGACCAACGTGCGCATGGTGAAGAACGAAAATGCACCGCCCTGCCTCGAGGTGCGGGTCGAAACGACACAAACACGCTACCAGGCCGCGCTGCCGAAGCTCATCGCCATGATCGCCAGCGCGACGCACGTCGACGGGCCCGACGGTCTGATCAGCAACGAGGTCGAATATATCCACGCGCAGGCAGCCTTCAGCAAGCTGATGATCGACATCGTCGATCCAGAGCGCGTGCTGCCGATCCTGATCATGACGCTCGACCGGGCCACCGGCAATTACATCATCGATCCCGCCAAGATCGCTCGATACGCGACCGGCGCATTGCGCATTGTGTCGCTAAGCGATCGCTTCGCGCGCGATCTGCGCGCCGAATGGGGGCAAAATCTCGCCGTCTTCAGCGGCGCCGCACGCATCTACATGCCGGGCTTCAATCCCGACGACGCGAATCCTTACGCGCACCCGCGCGTACTCGCCCAGCAGGCCGACGGCGACAGTCGCCTGGAAATGCTGATCCGACGCGAAATCGGCGCGACCATCCGTCGTTACGGCATCGAAATCGAAAACGACAACGACATCATCGCCGCCGCAACCAGACCCGCCATCAAACTATCGCCGATCACCACCAGCCGACCAGATCATCGAGCGGACAACCAAAGCGACAAAGCAGTCACGGGCACGCAGCCACGCGAAATCGAGGTTCCGGTCGAGAACACAACAAACGAACCGACCAATGCGCTACTCGCAACCCCACAGGCGATCCAGCCAGAAACCAGCCCGAAGACGAACAAAACATCGCCGGCACCTACCAACGAACCATCGAATCCAGACAGCACCGCCGACGACGCTGCTACCAAACAGCAAGAGGTCGCTGAGTCGTCAGCCGAAGGCGAAGCAAATGCCAGTCAAACACTAGGCGAACACGAAACAACCGACAAGCTCCAACCCAGCCGGGACAAACACCCAGAAGAAACACCCGCAACAGATGAGGATGAGGAAAAAACCGATCATCCACAGGATGCCGGAACAGACAAAACCACGCCCAGCACGCCGCCACGCGAGGAGCCAGCGGCGGCCAGCCAAGGCTCAAGCGACCAGCGCGCGACGCTCAAACCTATCGAGGCAAAACCAGCACCCGACCAGACGGCGAGCGCGGAAACAACCAATGACGAACCGGCCGGGACCGCAGTGCGCGTCGAAACGGCTACCGAGGTTCCAACTCCCGGACCGGCACTTCCGATCGAATCGGGGAGCATCGCACTCCTCGGCATTATCGAACGCATGACGCGCTATATCGACGGTGCCGAACAACGCGCGATCGACCAGGAGAACCGATTCAGCGCGCTGATCGAAACGCTACACGACCACGACAAGCGGCACCTCGAGCGCGCACGGGCGCTCCAAAGCCGCGCACGCAAAAACGACGATGAGCACAAGATGCTGCTGACCATCGCCGAACAGGAACGCGACGAGGCGCTCGAAGAGGTGCGCCAGCTGCAGACCAAGTTGCAGCGCATGCAGGCACGCATGGTCGTCGGCGGACAAAGCGCGCTGCCGCAAGCCAAGCCGATCGATATGAGTGAAATCGCCGAGTGGGCGAACGAGGCCTATGTCAATCGCCTGGTCATCCTGCCGCGCGCCGCACGCGCGCTGAAAAAGACCAACTACGCCGATGTGGAACGCGTGATCGGCTGCATCGAGATGCTCGCCGGCAGCTACTGGGATATGAAGAACAGCGTCGAAGGCGCCTATCAGCGCTTCCAGGACGATCTCACCACCCTGCGCCTCATCAATGAGCCCAACGGCGAAGGCGGAGGCGCTGAAGCCGCGCAATGGACGATCGACTACCAGGGTCGACGCATGCGCATGGCATTGCACCTCAAGGGCAAGGAATCAGGCAAGCGCGATCGCGTCCTGCGTGTCTACTACCACTATGACGAGATCTCCAACCAGGTGCTGGTGGGCTGGCTTCCAGACCATCTGACCACAGCAGCCACCTGATCCAAGACCAAAGCTGAGCAAAAGGACAAGCGCCCCGGCCGCCATTGGCGGCCGGGATTACACGCATGCGCGTGACACCGGCGGGATAAACCCGCGGAACAGAAAAGAGAGGGGAAAAAGCATGGCAAGCGTCGCTGAAGCCACCAACGACACGAACGAGACGGAATATGACGACATCCAACTCGAGCGCGGCGTCGCCATCACATATCGCGATCTAGCCTCCGGCGGCGACAGTCCAAGCTACCAGGCCATCCTGAACAACGTAACCCGCTACGTTCGCCACGAGCCATGGCCCGAGCTCAGCAGCAACAACAAGCACGGCGACATCGTTGACGTCCTTATCGACCCCAAGAACCAGGGACGTCGCGCCAAAAGCCTTGCGCTGGGCGCACACTATCTCAGAACTACGCCGACATTCATCGAAGATACCATCGACGAAGAGGTGCGGTACGAAATCCAATCGATCATCGAACGAATCGACGATGAGTGGGAGGATCATGACATCGACACCGATGAGCTCATGGATAGCCTTCTCGATGACGCGGTCTACAAGATCGAAAGCACCCAAGTGCCCGAAGATACGCTCCACAGCTACCACTATGCCGAAATCGTGTTCGGGTTCCTCAAGCCCTTCCAGGGGCTCGAAGACGCCAGCATCTACGTCGAACACGACGGCCATATCGTACGCAACGACGCGTATCACTACGCAATGACACGCGCCGGCTTCGACCCTGATCAATACGCCTACGAAATGCGCAACCCCAAACAGCGCCATCTGCGTAACCGCTACAAGCCACAGCGGCCGCCGCTGGTCGACACCAAGACCATGACCGCAATGTTCGCGGATGCCTACAGCTATCAGATCATGGGGCTCTACGCGATGGTGCCACTCTATCAGCTGTTCAACCTCGACACCCGACGGCCGATGACCTTCAGCAAGGCGCGTCTTTGCCTGTGGAACGGCATCAGTGGGACCTACGCCGACTGCCCGATCGACGGACCAGTCACCGTTGGCCGGCGTGATGGCCGCCTGATCAATCCACAGCGCTACTACAGCCCCGACGAGATGTGCGGCTTCGTCCATTCATATTTCAAGGCCGACCTCATTCAGGCCAAGCCGCAGGCCAGGCCCAAGCGCCACAAGACGCCGATCGCGGACAACGATCCCTGGCCGTGGCAGCACGCGGCATGAGCGTGAGACTCGAGATCCGAAGCCTGATGGTGGTCTCAACCGCACATCTGACGGAGAAAACCGCGCAATGGCTGAGCGATCAGACTAACTACCAACTTGCCCATCAACATATACCAAGCCTCAACTGTGGCCAGAGCACCTACGGCTTTGAGGTGCATGTCCCCATCGAAGAATACGACGAGCAGTGGCCCAAAGAGCTCGAAGCACTGTTCCAACTCGCACGCCAAAACATGATCAGCATGATCAGCTTCGATTGCGATGGGCCGACAATCGAGGGGTATCCAACGTACGACTGGTAAGACGTAAAACGAAAGGCAGGCCACAGGCCTTATAGATACCGCGGGCAGGGGCCCTTGCTTGATTCCTCGGAAAAGAGGGGAAAAAGTAAGGGAGACCAAAGATGGATACCATCGCCTATCTCTGGGCCAATATGCCCGGCGGAGGCTGGGGGCAGTTCGGCGCAATCGTCCTCGCCATCTACGCCGCCTACTGGATGCGCGTGAACAACGTCGGCATCTTCACGATCCTTGTCGTGCAGACGACGCTGATGGTGCTGCTGCCGTGGCACGAGCGAGCCATGGCCGGCATCCACAGCATGACGCTCGAAACCGGTCCGCGCTATGACTGGAAGACCACGCAGGCCGACCAGGACCATCTCGAAGCCTATATCAAGATGGCCAAGATCGCAGTCGACTTCAAACTGCGCCACGGTGCGCTCGGCGATCGCCTCAACGGCCAGTTCGTCGAATATCATCGGGCCGCACGTTCGATGGTCCCCTCCGACCATCCGCTGTCGGGCGAACTGTTCGATGTGCTGCATCACATCGACTACAGCGACGAGGCGTAGCCGAACTTCCTCGACACAACTCCCTTACGGAAAAACACCAAGGGCCGACGCCATTGGCGCCGGCCCTTCTTTTTCGAACCCAGACGGAAAAGCGAACGACTACATGTAGGCGGCCGGATCGCGCGCCTGACCGACATAGCGCACCTCGTAATGAAGGTGCGGACCGGTCGACTGCCCAGTCGAGCCGACATAGCCGATGACCGTCCCACGGCGCACATACTGGCCGTTGGCGACAATGAACCGCGACATATGAGCGAAACGCGTCTCGTAGCCCGACATGTGCAGCAGCTTGACGAGATTGCCGTAGCCACCGTTCCAGCCGGCAAACGTCACCCAGCCATCGGCGGTGGCAACGATCGGCGTGCCATGAGGGACGGCGATGTCGGTGCCCTCATGCATCTTCCAGCGACCGCGCGTCGGATGAAAACGATAGCCGAAATTGGACGAGATACGCGCGGTCGCCGGCTGCGAGAAGCTGATCGTACGGAAACGGCCCTGCTGTTCACCACGCGCCTGCGCCAAGGCCTGCGCCTGCGCACGCGCCCGGGCCGAAGCAGCTGCCTGAGCCTGCGCACGCGCGGCGAGTTCAGCACGCACCTGCGCCTGTACCTGGGCCTCCTGGTAGGCCTGCACGCCCGGATTGCCAAGCGCCGGCGAACTGGCTGCCAAACCAACCAACGCGCTCGCTACGACCAAAACACGCTTACGCATGACAATCTCCTCCCAAACAAGCGACAGCCAAGGCCGCCAGCCCATCCTTTCCGGGTGGAGTTATAGGACAAAGAGGGGAGAAAGCGGGACCGATCGCCGGCCGCGACCACGATGAAACGAATGGAAAGCGCGACGAATCGCAACGATCCGCGCAACCAATCCCAAGAAGCCTCCACGCAAGGCGTGAAAGCCAAGTATCAAAAGAAGGAAAAAACCATGGCCAATGTCGCCCTCCAGGGACGTATCGAACGCTACATCAAGGAGCCCAGTGCCGACGGCTACGCCATCGTCGCGCTGAAGACCAAGGGTAATGTCCGCGTCACGGTGATGGGGCGCAATCTCTTCAACGGCTATCAGCCCGGCGAGACGGTCAAGGTCGAAGGCCAGGAAAGCGTGCATCCGCGCTATGGCCGCCAGATCCTCGCCAACGACGTCCACGCCGTGATTCCCGACGCCCATGACCGGGAAGGCACGATCGACTGGATCACGCAGGCCGGCATCCAAGGCGTCGGCGCCATCACCGCGCGCAAGCTGGTCGTGGCCTTCGGAGCCCGTACCATCGACGCCATCGTCGAAGGGGATCCGCGCGCGCTCGAAATCCTCGGCAACGCCGCCGACAGCGCACGCCAGGTCCTCGGCGACCGTTATGGCGAGGCGAGCTTCGGCCCACTGCTCGCGCAGTATGGCATCGGCAAGGCGCTACGCTCGCGCATCTACGCCAAATATGGCCTAGAGACCGCAACCGTCATCGCCAAAACGCCCTACCGCCTCATCAACGACATCGATGGCATCGCCTTCGAAAGCGCCGACCGTATCGCCGAGGCCAACCACGTCGCTCGCAACAGCGATGAGCGTTACAGTTCGGCGATCATCGATACGCTGCGCCAGGAAGCAAGCGGCAACGGCCATGTGCTGATCACTGAAATGCAGGCCGCCGAGGGCCTCGCCAAGCGTTGCGGCATCAAAGTCGAAATGGCACGCTCGATCGTCCAGCGACTTATCCGCAGCAACGCGCTCGACGGCATCATCGAACAGGCGATGACGCTGCACGGCTACGAGGTCGCCGGGATCGGCCTCGATAAGAACCTGCGCTGTGAAGCCAGCATCGCCATGACACTCGGCGAGATGCTGGCACAGAACGATCGATGCGATGAGGACACCGCACGCCGCCACGTCACTGCCGCGGCCAAGAGCGCCGGCAAGGACCTCAACGAGCAGCAGATGAACGCCGCCGTGACGGCACTCGTCAAGCCGGTGGTGATCATGAACGGCAAACCCGGCACGGGCAAGACGACCGTCCTCGACGTCATCGTGCGTGCGTGGAAGACGCTCGACCGCGAACAGCGCTGTCATCGCGGTATCGAACTCGCATCGCCGACGGGCCAGGCCGCGCAGAACATGAACGCCAAGACCGGCGAGCCTGCGCAAACGCTGCATGCGCTGATGGGCGCGAACGGCGACGGCTTCACGGTGAATCGCATCGATGCAGATCATATCGCGATCGACGAAAGC
>ERZ501047.660-NODE-660-length-10371-cov-3.594707_pt1 | contig 10371 bp, 7 predicted proteins | sample MGYA00510868_ERZ501047 | MGnify/ENA primary metagenome ERZ501047 (study PRJEB25958, sample SAMN03398593) | human skin metagenome | study: EMG produced TPA metagenomics assembly of the Human Skin Microbiome Metagenome (human skin metagenome) data set. | reverse complement strand
CGCATGCTCCCTGGATCGTCGGCCAGTAACACAAATGACCGTGATACTGGTATTCACGGTATGTCCGCCTCGATGCAGGACGCAGGACTTTTGTCAAGACGGAATAGCGGTGCACCTCCTTCTCCAGCCCAAGAATCTTTTGCGCAAAAGAATGGCTCCATTCGTGCTGATGCGGATGAATCAGCCCTAACGGACTCACTGGAAAACCTGCACCTCAAGTCACACTCGGGCCAACCCCTGAGTCGTACGCCTTCTTTCAAGGCTCGTGACCGGCAAAATTCGACCCATGCCATTGACTCTATACCTGAAAATCGCTTGACTTCCAAGGCCTTGCAAGATTTGGACGCTCGTGGCCGTAGTAACTCTATATCACAGCAGGAGAAGGCTAAGGCCACGAGTCACGGAGCATCGCTGCGAGAAATGATTATGAACAATCCTATGATTTCTCGCAAAAGCTCGTCGCATCGCTCAGATGGAAGTACCTCTAGTAAAGGAACTAAAGACGGTAAGAAACGCAAAGGATTAGGCGCCATGAGCAGTGTTCCGGGATCAGGCGAGGTGGCAAGTCTTCTGAAAAAGTATGGCACTTGTGAGCGCGTAGCCATCGGAAAAGGTGCAACGGCTGTTGTTCGTGTTGCCTATAAGCGAGATCAGTCGAAAGAGCAAATGTATGCTGTCAAAGAGTTCCGTAAGCGTCGCAAGAATGAGTCTGAAAAAGACTATGTGAAAAAACTCACTTCAGAGTTTTGTATTTCTTCTACGTTGCACCATGTTAACATTGTTGAGACTGTGGATTTGGTGCAAGACGAAAATCAGCACTGGTGTGAGGTCATGGAATATTGTCCTGGCGGAGACTTGTACGCAGCCATCAAGAAAGGTGGAATGAAACAAGTTGAAATGGAGTCGTACTTTAAGCAAACAGTCAATGGTATTCATTACTTGCACTCTATGGGTGTGGCTCATCGCGACATTAAGCCTGAGAACCTCTTGCTCGATGGAAAGGGCCACGTCAAGATCACTGATTTTGGTGTGAGTGATGTCTTCCGCATGTGCTGGGAAAAATCGACCCACTACAGCAAGGGTCTCTGTGGCTCAGAGCCCTATATTGCGCCAGAGCAGTTTGAGCAGAAGGAGTACGATGCACGCCTTGTCGATATCTGGGCTATTGCCATTGTGTTCTATTGTATGCAGTGCCAAGAACTCCCATGGCGAGTGGCGAAGATGTCGGACCCCACATTCCAAGAATTTGTGCATTCGTACTTGGGCTCTGCCATGCCTCGACCGCTGCCTAATTTGTCTCCGCGTGAATGTCGTCCTTTGTTGAAGAAGATGCTCTGCCCTGACCCCAAGATGCGATGTATGACCGATGAGGTAGTGAAGGATCCTTGGTTCATTCAGGTCCCTAGTGTGGTACCTCAGTCTTTGTAACATAGTATGGAATGATCTTTGAAATTTAGAAATAATCACCGTATCCCCTCATCCAGCTATATTCATGGAAGTTGAGATTGTGTGCTACGTAAGACCAAATGGTCGTCGTATCGTGAATCATTTATACAAGACCACGCTTGCCGCGCTTCTTCTCACTGTCTTTGTGGCTCTGGAACTCAACTTCCGAAGAGAAGCCTCCGCCAATCTTGGCGTCAAGAGGGTATCCCAAAACCTCTGTTTTGAAGAAACGACCCAAGGCCAAAAGACGGCGACCTGTGGCAATAGACTCGGTCACCTCTTTCTCTTGAGAATTAGGCGAGTCCCATTCATCAGCGTAGCGCGTCCATATAGAAACACGGTAATAGTTTGAGCGAGCCTGCAAAACCACACCCGTGACGAGTTCATCTTCTCGCGACTGCGGCAACTTGGAGTCTGAAGAGGGAGCTTCAAGCATTTCACCAATAGCAGAGAGCATGGTATAGAGCCATAGCTTGTCGATCTGGTTACGGTGCTTTTCACGGGGTAGTTGGATGCTCCATTTACCACCATTTCCATTAGCAGGGTCTTCCCAAGCGGGCTGAATACCGTCCTTGAAAAGATAATAGTTGGCACTCTGAGGCAACGTAGATGGTGGCACAATGTTGTTATACAGGCCCCAGAATTCTTCTACACTTTTAATGTTGACCACCTTGTGAAGGTTGGCACCCCACGTCTCACGGCGTTCCTTTGCCGACCATGATCCCTTGTGCGAGGGATTGTCAAACCACATCGTCCATTCATTGTATAGTGGATGCTTGACATTAAAATGAACTGGGTCTTGGAACACAGTCCGAGCCTGGCTTTCATCGTTGTTGTCGGTGTTAGGAGCAGACACTTGGTTTTCTTCCAAGGCCACGTCTAGAGCTGCCTTGGAGGCAGCGGCAGGCTCTGGAGCGAGCGCGCTGTTCTCTTTCTGTTTATATTCGGCTGCTGGTGCAGCATTTGCGTCAGAAGACATGGTGTAAGCAGGGAAAAAGCAATGAAGCCACACGAAAACGAGTCGTTCTCAAGTGTGCTGTAAAGAGTTGATCAAAAAAGCTACGCTCGTACTGATTCTATCGCCCTCGTGTTACAACAAAATCATGCACGCCTAATAGGTATATGACAAATCATGCATATGAAGAGCAACTTACCGGCTACCGAGACGGCCGACAAGGTCAAACGAGCTGCCTTGGGATGAGCCGCTAGGGTAGCGATGGGTGGTACGTGGAAACGACCTCGGTGGCGGAAAATCTTTGGACGTAGGATACGTACGTGATCCGACCATGGGTGGCGGGGAAGGTATTCTAGGTGCCGTCGTTGTCGTGGTGGAGGAAAACGCGCCAGATCGTACAGGCAAAGACGCATGCACGCTGGTAGCTTGACTGGGAGGCATGGAAGTAGGTGCGGGAATCGCTTTCGAGATAGACGGAGGCATAGTAGAAGCGGGTGGGGGTGGAAACAGCCCTGCGCCTGGTATGCCGGGTGACGGTGTTGATACTGATGGGGTTGGGGGTGGTGGTGGGGGTGGCGCTGTCGTAGGAGGTCGGGGTGGTGCTGCCCGTTTAGGCGCCGCAGGCGGCGCCGAAGGGGCAGGCGGTGCAGGAGGTGCAGGAGGTGCTGGTGGTACTGGTGGTACTGGTGGTGCAGGTGGTGCTGAAGGTGCTGGTGGCGCAGGAGGTGCAGGTGGTACAGGAGGTGCAGGAGGTGCAGGCGGTGCCGCGGGAACAGAGGTCTGTGAGAACTTGGCTGGGGCACGTGTGCGTGGCGGTGGCGGTGGCTTGGGTTTGGCGCTCAAGCTGGGTGGTTTGGCGGGAGGTGGAGCCGGTGGACGTGGCTTTGTCGTACGGGGGCCTGGTGGTGGTGGCACAGGGACAGATGGCCTAGGTGGTTTGGGGGCGGTGGCCGTTGGTGGACGCGGCGCCGGAGGACGCAATGATGGCGCAGGGCCAGGCGGTGGTGGTGGTGGTGGACGAACTGTAGGAGCCGATCGAGTTGGTGAGGGTGTGCCACTAACAGACCGTAGCTTTGGCCGCCCAGCCGCAAAAATGTCGCCGATGCCGACAGGCGGACCACCAGGTGCAACGGGTGGCCGAGGAGGTCGTGCATGCATGGGAGAAGGCCCTCCGCCGCCTGAAGGCGCTGTTCCCGACGTATTTCCTGCCACCGTTGGAGCAGATCGGTCATTTGTCTGTACTTTCTTCAGGGTTTTACCTTTCTTGATAGCATCTTGTAGTGCTGCATCCATGGTGAACAGTGTCACGAGCCGTTCAGGTGTCCAGTGTCTACTTAGGTCACGTGTTATACCTATGGGGATGGGCCCAAGACTAGGAAGCGTCAGGGCGAGACGTGGCTGGAACCTCGTCGTGGGATTCTTCGCAGGCCTGAATATTCCATCCAGGCGAGCCATGCGTGACACATGGTCTACATAGGTCGCTTTGGCGCAAACTGTGCCCGTCGCTCGTGTCCTTGATGTCCATAGAAAAGGCTGAGTCTGAGTCGAGGATCAGACTGTGGGCCTTTTCGCTGCCGCCACGGTGCACAAAACTTTCATCGTTCATGTCCAGGAACGCGTACTTTGTCGAGTCGAAGTTGGGACTAAAGCGCATGGGCGTGCCGCGCGAGACGCTGGACATGATAGGATGTACTTTGGCCGGCTTCGATAGATCAATTGGGTGAATATGGTCAAACTTTTCCATCGTAGAGGAGTCAGCCTCGTCGCAGGTACCTTTATCGGCGCGTTTACGGCGCGTTTGGTGCAGGATAAACACGAGCAAACCCAGCGCCGTCAAGCCGACGCTAATGAGAGCCACGATGATCACAGGGAAAAACGAATTCTTCGGCGAAAAAACACTAGGCTCACTTTCAGGTTTGTCCGAATCTTTGGGAGTCGACGATATCACTGCCCTACGAGGATGATGATGCGCGTACAAGATGTGATATGTCGAGGCAGGGGCGCCACGGACTTGTGTGAGAGAATACGTGGTGGCTAGGACCCATGCACTGAATAACGTACACGTCCGACCAGCGGAACGTGCACGCAGCCTAAGGGGAAAAGGAGTCATCAAAGTAGAGGGGTAGGGGTGAGGGAGGGGGGAACGAGGCCTGCTCGTACGTGGGATGAAGGAGGTGGGGCAAGAAGGCGTCAACTCTGCCTAGTGGAGTAGGAGCGCCGCCCTTTAGATGTTACACTTTGCACGGACCTAGGAAGCATACATGTGCTCGATCATGCGTAGGATATCGGTGTCGGTGGGCATGCGCACGCCAGCGTCGGCTGGCCGTTTGGCTAGTGCAGTAACATACAGGGGCATGACGATTCGAATCACGTCGTCTCGCACAGACGCAGTGATGCCAGGGACGAGTGGGTGTGTGTGGTGCACCTGCTCCATTTTCTGGAGCAGCCCGAAAAAAACCTGGATAGGATCTGTTCGAACAGTGTGTTGACGAGTGGAACTGGTGTGTACGAGTGATGGCTCGGTCTGAAGGGGCTGTATGATCCCCTTCCACGTCTCGAGATAAGATACGCGCGCTGTGCGCAGCCCACGAGAAAGAACTTGATCACAGGCCGACATGGCGCCGGGGATCAGCGACATACTGCGTAGCTCGGTGTGCAAGAAGGTATAGTTGTTGAGCAAAAAGATGGATGCGATCATGGGCTGGGAACTGCCGGCCACGGCGCGTTCCAGAGAAGACACGATGGAAGCCAGCATATCGCGTGCATATTCTGCCCATAGGCCATCAGCTAATGGCGATACATCCGAGGCATCCGACGTCCAATTTTTCGTGCCCATTGAGGTAAGAAGCACAGTTAGTATGTCTTGATAGTCGGTGAGGTCGCGAAGCAGCCTTATGCCATAACGAGCAATGTCGCTCACGTCCGCATGCAAAGCTTCGTGTTCGCGCTGCACGGGAATGACCTTGATATCGCGCAGAAGCTCGGGGAAAAAAAGAATCGCGTCTTTTTGGGATGATATGACAGCACTGGATAGTTCAGTGGAAGAGCACTTGGTATGTTGCAAAACACCGTTCCAAATTTCACAGCTGGGACCCAAAGCAGCGCGACTTGCGCGCACAAAGTCCAGGGCCAGGAAGCGGTGGGCCTGGAGACCGTGTTGTAGTCTTGGCAGGATGCGGGGTAAGAGGGTGTTGATGTTCGTGACGATGGGTTGGAAGATGTGGGACAGGGTGCTGCCCAGCAAAGCCTTCCAGCTCATGCCCTGGAAGAGCGAGGAGACCGCTGCCTGTTCACTCTCCATCATCATGACCAGGGCTCGAAGCCATTCCGAAAAAGGAGCAGCGCCACAAACATACTTCACATGAGCTTCTCGAGGCATGTCAGACGGCTGTGACTGAACGTGGTCGGCAGCCTGCACAACAGCATGCGTAAGGCTTTGCATGGATGATGTGAGATAAGAGGCACGCACGCGTGCCAGCGATTTGAGTGCGAGGCGAAAAGTATTATCCGACTTGCTTTGGGTGTCTGACAGAGTATAAAGGAACTGAATGAGTGCCTTGATCGACGTGAGACATTCACCAGATAGGTGCGGCATCTGACTGGCAAGATACGAGCGCGGATCGATGGGCTCGGACACAGCATACTGCTGCACAAGCTGCACTAATTTTCGAGCAGCCATATCAACGATGGCCTTCCTCTTACTTATCACATCGTCGGCAGGGGCGCCTTGCGCCGGTGTCGCGTCGTTGACGACGCGCTGGATGGCTTCCATGTAGGCCCAAGGATTCTGCGGATCCGGTCCCTGACGTAGGAAGGGCTCGTCCTGGATCTCAATGCCATAGTGACGTATATGTTGCTCAAGATGTCGCTGCACGGCTTCTACATTCCCATGGATGCGCGAAAGAAGTTGCGTGCTTTTGTGGATCGGTAAGATACTGCTCTCGAGCCGGATAAGACGCCGATCGAATCCATTCAAGATGGTCGTCATGCGGCTCGTTAGATTTCCAAGTCGCCTTTGGTTCTGCTCGAGCAGCTCCATTTCCATCAGAGCCACATCCGTCTCCTGCATCGGCTGCGTCGTGGCACGCGCCGAGTACGACGACATGGAGGGAGGAGAAACCTCCACGCCATCCCTCGTTCTATGAGCCAGGTGGGCGAAGCATCGTATGCGCTGGATTGGCTCAACCGCATCGATGCGTTGCGCAGGACTGATCCGAGATATTCGTGCCATGCAGCCGCAGTGCATACAGAGGCAAATCGGTACACGAATGTGGCTCCCTATGATGGCGCTGTCCTGCCTGGCCCCTATATCAATGCCTCTCTGATCCCACCCCTGCCAGATGCCGAGCGTGGTTTCCCGTGCATTGCATCACAGGCACCGCTTCCTTCTACATACCCGACATTTTTTGAGCATATTTGTACCCAAAAATCGCGGATCATTCTAAATTTGACGCCGCTAGAAGAGCGAGGTATACCCAAGAGTGATCGATACTGGCCGTGGGATACGGCATCGCCGCTCCTGATAGGCCCGTGGTCCGTTGCACTCTTGTCTATCGAAAGTGCATCTGAAGCATTCCCTGGCACCAAGGCGGCGGCGCTTGACAAGCTGTGTGTTCGTCGATTGCAGCTATCGAGGCCAGGCATGTCGCACCCTGTAACACAATTGCACTTTGTCGGCTGGCCCGATCATGGTGACTTGGATGTTCAGAGCTTTTGTGGTCTCCTCGAAGCGGTTCATGCCGTTCAGGGCGAGTCAGCGACGCCCGCATGGATCCATTGCTCGGCCGGCATTGGCCGTTCAGGCACGGTGATCGGCGCGCTTCTAGCGCAGATGCAGCCGAGCTTGTTTTTCGCACAAGGCACCGCATTAGAACAAGCTACGTACTTGACGGCCTATATGCGCAAGTTTCGTCCAGGTTCCGTGCAAACGCCGACGCAGCTCGTGTCCATGGCCGCGACCTTAGCGGCACTCTGCTCGGGGGTATAACTTACTTGCGCAAGCGGCGAAAAAGCTTTTGCTTAGTAGCTTGATCTGGGGCAGGCTCAGTGTTGTTTTCAGGAAGAACACTCGTATGCGCAAGCTGAGCCAGCCAATTCACGGCTTGCGGGGCAGAGGGAAGGATCGGCGGTACATCATCAGACTGTCGCTCTGCGACAGCCGAATAGTCAGGTGGCTCTTCGGATGCATGGTCAGATGCAGGAGGTGGCAAAGGTGCATCATCCGCTGCTCCTTCAGGCGCTGGCTCCGGCTCTGGGTCGGGTCGAAATTCGCTCATGACAATAGCCACAATAACTTGAAAGGTTTTAGAAAGAGTGGCTACCATGCGTGTGCGCCCCATATCGAGGAGTCCTTCGATGTCGCCTTCGTGCTGGGCGAGAAACGGAGCGAGGTAGTGCTTGTAAAGAATGGAAGCACCATGGCTTTGAGGCAGGGCCAGCCAGCACATGAAAAGAAGCCTAGCATGAGCGTACAAAGACACCCACTGGAACATCCATCCGATCCATGCATCAACGAGCCAAAATAGAGACACGATGCACCAGTACATCGTCCACGTTTCCAGCTCGCTGAGCTCTGTGGCTGCTGCTTGCGCCTCTTCTTTGTCCGCGCCAGCATGCCATTGATAGGCGCCAGGCGTCGAGCCACGGCGCGACGTGGCCGAAAGCGCCTTGTACGACGCGTACAGAGGGTACAAATAGGCAACACATGTTGTGAGCGTGTATGTCACGAGCAGTGTCGACATCGTGGCCTAATCCACGCACTGTCCTCCGCTGAGCCCAAGTGGAGAGGGCCGAGCTCCAACAACACAGCCACCCGCATATAAAAGTCCGTTACAACTACCTATGTTGCCAAGTGCGTACATAACTTCTGCGCTTAAAAGTAGAGGATGCCCGAGTCGAGCTTGAACAAGGGCCAGTCGGCGCGACCGCCATGAGCGCCATTGTCAAAGAAGGCACTGACGCCGTAAAGGCCAAGCTCCTTGCCATCGTAGTAATCGGTGACAGCAGTAAAGCCACTGTTCCTGAGCTCTTCACGCTTCGTCTTCTTGATAGAAGCCGACTTCCAGCCGTCCCACGATTGGAACGAAATGGCGTACGGAGCACGAGCACCGACAAGCACGCTCTGACCGTTCACAGGAACAGTGACAATCTTCTCAGTGCCATCGAGCTTGCCAAAGTCGCCATTGATGTGGACAGGCTCAGGCCGGGGGTTCGGCTTATCGAGCGAGAAGGCCGTCAGAGGGCGGGGACCACCAAAGGCAAGGATCTTGTTCGAGTGCGGGTCGAACGTGATACCTGAGTAGCCAGGACGTTGGCCACCGTTGCCATCCTCGTGCGCCCATGCTTCAACGTTCTTGCCGTCTGGGCTAATCTTGGCCACAGCAGGCATACCAAGAGCAAAGGCGATGTACGAGTTACCGTCATGGTCTTGAGCCGATTGCACCACACCAAAGGGGCGGCGGCCCGTCTGCCTCTGGAACTCATCCTGCACGCCCTGCAAGTACACACTCCACTCCGGCTTGCTCTGTTCCGAAAGAGGGAGCTTGAAGCAGTGGAAAGAGCTGGGGCCGTCGTTCTTCTGGTTCGGGCTGAAGTCGAACGAGTGCGAGTTCTTGGCCACAGCAAAGAGACGCTTCGAGTTGTCGTGCGTCAAGAGTGAGAGACCCGACATCTGCTGCTCACCATCACCGCCAGACGAAACGCCGTCGATTTTCACATTAAAGTGCGACTGGCGCTTGTTGTCCCACACCTCAATCATACCCTTCCACAGGTTCGACTGGTAAAAAAGCTGACGAGTGCGGTCGTAGATCGTGTCCTCCGGAGCGAGGTTCTTTACATGGACATTAATCGTGTCCGGCAGTCCAGCCGAGACGCCGACCGAGTAGGCACCAAGGAGGGCTACGACAGTCGAGATAAACGAAGTGGTCTTCATTCTGTCGTTGAAGGCTGGAAAGACACGGCGGGGCGCCGTTCCGCTGGATTTTAGCCTCCTAGACCACGTGAAGGGCTCGCCACACTCGCTTCGGGGTTCCAGCCTCTCAACACACTATGCGCGCGCCGAACATATGCATCGGTATTGCAGCTGCAGACACAGTCTACGCCACGCTGTTGCGCAACACTTACTCAGCAAATGAAATCGAGCCTCTCATGCAGGGGCGCGTTCATCTTCGATGATGATGCACGTGATTGGTCGACGGACCTGTTTATCATTGATTACACCGCGGTGCCGTTGCTCCACCGGAAATCCGACGAGTAGACAGTGTGCGATCCATCATTTTAAAAATTACAAGGGGTGATTGGCGTTGTGCATCGGGATGCGTTCGTGACGGCCAACTGCATGGGCCAAGAAATCCGTCAAATAGATTCCAATCCGTCAAGACTGTTTTTTCACCGAACTCCTGCGGAAGTTTACCATCTTATATAACCAGACCCTATCCCTTGACGGATTCTTCCAACGTACGTTGAATCCCAACCATGGTCTCGTTTTATACTTTCTCGGCGACGTTTGTTGCCGTTCTCGCTTCCATTGCGACAGCCGCCCCGATGGAGCGCCGCGCTGCTCCTGACAACCAGGTTTGGGTCACTAGCGTTGCAGACCACTGTCTGATCCTCCCTCGTCACAGGATGTCGATCGGTGACAGCGAGTCGCCTGGTAACATGAGGTCCTTCTGCACCAAGCCATACAGCTCGTCGCAAGGCCAGCTCTCGTCCAACTTCTGGAAGAAGGCCCACTTCAAGAAGACTGACAGCTATGTGCAGCTGACTGGCTGCATCAACCCCAGCGCTCAGAGTGTTCTGCTTTCTAACGATGGCGGTGGCCAATACGACTCGAATGGTAATGGTGGTGCCGGCAACCCTGCTGGTTCGGTCTGCCTTGGTTACTCATCGTACGTCGAGCTTGTTGAGCCGGACAGCAAGCGTGCTTGCATTCGCTGCTGCCATAACGATGCCGACTGTGACGTGTCGCAGGA
>ERZ501047.654-NODE-654-length-10443-cov-3.861186_pt1 | contig 10443 bp, 9 predicted proteins | sample MGYA00510868_ERZ501047 | MGnify/ENA primary metagenome ERZ501047 (study PRJEB25958, sample SAMN03398593) | human skin metagenome | study: EMG produced TPA metagenomics assembly of the Human Skin Microbiome Metagenome (human skin metagenome) data set. | reverse complement strand
GCAGTGCAATCTACACTTCGCTCGTCATTGGACTCCGCAAAGATCGCGACCATGAGCCGCCTCATGTCGTATGCGTCTTTTTACAGCAGGAACTACACGGGCATTCAACATGTACTCCGTGTGATATACCTGTTGGGTGTTGCCTTTGGTATGCTTTCCATGTTCGCACCTCGTTCATCCCGTAAAAAGAAGAGCCCAAAACAGAAAAGCTCGGCGGCGATGACAGACTCAGGTGACACTCCTAAGAAAAAGGTGGCAATTGACGATGTGTTCTATGGCCGTCTGTTTCGTCTACTACGAATCATTTTTCCATCTTGGCGTGCCAAGTCGTCTCTCTACTTGTCCGGCCTGTCGCTCACGTTGCTTTTTCGTACAATCATTTCGCTCTATGTGGCTGAGCTCGATGGCCGAATCGTGGCCTCTTTGGTGCGTGGTGATAAGACCATGTTTTTCCGCCGTGTACTCATTTGGATGTCAGTTGCCGTGCCGGCAGTGTTTACGAACAGCATGATTTCCTACTATCTCAACTCCCTGGCCCTGTCCATCCGCTCGCGCCTGACGGATGTGATTCAGCGCGATTACCTGCAAAACTTGACATTTTACAAACTCACGAATCTGGATGACCGTATTCGTAACGCAGATCAGCTCCTCACTGTTGATGTGCAAAAGTTCAGCCGTGCCATTTCGTTGCTGTACGGCAACATTTTTATGCCCATGATCGACTCGCTTGTGTACAACTTCCGTCTAAGCCAGTCTGTGGGTGTAGAAATGCTTATGTTCACATCATCGTTGATTTCCTTGACAGCTGTCTCACTCAAGCTATTGACCCCACCTTTCGGTCAGTACGCTGCCATGGAGCAGCAGCTCGAAGGTGAGTATCGCTCGGGGCATGCACGTTTGCTTGAGAACGCCGAGGAAGTGGCGTTCTACCGCGGTCAGGAACTTGAGAAAAAGTATATCGACCGCTCGTACTTTTCGCTGCTCAAGCACGTTAATCGTGTATTCCACATCCGCATTCTGCACGGCATGACAGAGGAGGGCATCGTGAAATGGCTGTGGGGTGCCATCGGTCTCATTATTTGCTCAGGACCCGTGTTTTTCAAGACGTCTAACTTTGTGGCTCGCGGTGCCGGATCGGATATGGGCTCGCGTACAGAGATGTTTGTGACGAACCGCCGTCTGCTCCTTTCGTCATCGGACGCCTTTGGTCGCGTAATGATGAGCTACAAAGAGATGTCAGAGCTGGCCGGCTACACCTCGCGTCTAACAGAGCTAATGGAGGTGATGGACGAGCTCAACTCGGGCCAGGCCAAGAAGCGCCTGGTCTCCTCTGTGGGTCAGGAGGCCATAGAGCAGAAGAACAAGATCTTCTCGCAACGTGGCGAGGTGATCGAAGGTACGGAGGAAGTCGTTTTCGAAGATGTACCGATTGTAAGTCCAAATGGAGATGTCCTGGTGGAAAAGCTGAGTTTCCGGATCGAACGCGGCAACAATCTGCTGATCATCGGTCCCAACGGTTGCGGTAAAAGCAGCATGTTCCGTATTCTGGGTGGCCTGTGGCCTGTATACGGCGGCCGTGTGTACAAGCCTTCTAACAAAGAGTTCACGTACATTCCCCAACGCCCCTACCTGTCCCTTGGTACGCTGCGTGACCAAATCATCTACCCTGATACGGTTGACGAGATGCATGCTAGCGGCAAGACGGACGAAGACCTGATTGAAATCCTCAAGCTGCTCCAAATCGACAACATTGTTGAGCGTGAAGGTGGATGGGATGTTGAGCGTGAATGGCGTGACGCTTTGAGTGGCGGAGACAAGCAGCGTATTGCCATGGCTCGCCTATTCTACCACAAGCCCAAGTACGCAATTCTCGACGAGTGCACTAGTGCTGTAACGCTTGATATTGAGCGAATCATGTACGAGCATGCTACATCGCTTGGCATCACGATGTTGACTGTTTCACATCGTCCATCGCTTTGGAAATACCATTCCCATGTCTTACAGTATGATGGCCAGGGTGGCTACGTGTTCACCAAGCTCGATGCGGACAAGCGGCTCAAGCTCCAGGAGGAAAAGCAGCAGCTCGAGCAAAACCTCCTTCTCTTGCCCAAATGGCAAGAGCGGCTTCGTGACTTGGAAGGCATCATGGAGGCACGCGGTCAGTCTATTCCATCATTGCAAGCGGCACCTGCTCAGCAGGTTGTACCAGAGATGAATGAGGAAGAGCGAAGTGAGTCGGAGAAGACCCGGCCCCCTTCTTCGGAAAAGAGGGATTCTGCTACCCATCCAACACAGCCAACCAATCGTCAGCAAGACAAACCGGCGCCTCCGCTCGACATTTCGTCGCTGCAGCAAAGCCTGCCTCGGTAGTAGCAGCGCGACTAGTATAGTGTGCCAAGATATGCAGAAAAGCTTGCAGCATCACATCAGCTCAATTGGTATAGAGCACTATATGATCTCATCTACTGCTGCGACAGAGCCGACTGAAGTGCCGTGAACACCTCGACTTCAATTTCGGCGGCGGCCTTCTCTTCGTCTGAGCCGTTGCCTGACAACACACGCTCAGCGTCCGACAAGCCCTGGCGAACAGCCTGCAGAGTCAGTAATTCCACAACGAGCACTTACTTCTGGCGAGAACTGGTCCAGCGAATAGGCCTCAATGGCATTCACCGTAAGGTGGTTGTTAGGGTGGATTGCAGCAAAGCCGCTCGAGACTGAACATTAGTGATTTGCACATACCAAAGAACTTCTTGCTAGTGCCCGTCGACTCAATGACCTCGAGCAGACCAGGCCGGATCTGCTCAACGGTGGGAACGTGTGCAGCCAGGATACCTATGTCACCCGAAACGGCGGGGATGTTGACTTGCGTCACTTCCTGGTTGTTGTACAAAGCTGAGTGCGGCAGGACAAAGCTCAGCTTGAGCTGCTCGCTCACAGCCTCAGCATATCCACGGCGTGCACCAGCCAGCTGCGAAAGAAGCGGACGAGCGGCGGGGGTACGGAGTGCGCGCGAAGCTAGGGCAAACACCATCGTGATGTGAAAGTGTCGTGGTAAGAACCAATTGTTCACTAATGCTATCAGCACTCTCACCCACGCAGGCCCCCGCCCTGCCCTGCCCGGTCCGAGGCCAGCGCACCCAACATCGGCCGAGCTCGGGATGCTTTGGTTCTGGCACGTGGCTATCCCAACGGCGCCGGCAACCACCTCCACACTAGCCTGGACGCTCCTGCAGCCGCACATGAGCCATCCTTACACGTGTGCCAAATGCGCACGATGGATGCGGCTGGATGAGAGCATAACAAAAGCCAGTGACGAGCAGTTACAATCTTTGTGCAATGCAGAAAATGATCCTGCACAGCTATCAGAAGAGCATTTTGCTCACTGGGATATTCCTGTCGAAATAAAAAAGGCATTTGTAGAACGCGCCAAGCAAGATGAACCTGCGCTTGCCGCATCTGACAGATATGCGGACGTGTTCTCATCATTAGAGTCAAACTCAAAATCAGATACCCTGTATGCACGATACCCCCTTTGTCACGAATGTGCCGTCACTATTATTGCGACTATGGAGCTAGATCTCTTGTGTACATTTCACGAACGTGACAAACTCGCTTTGTTAGAACGCGAGCTAGAACGTCTCGCTCTTATCAAAGGAGATATGGAAATGTCAAGTGACGACAGAATGCGATGGAATCGCGACCAAAACCGGCTCGAGTGCGATCTAGAGAAAATGCACCGTGCGTGCGAAGAAACACGTGCGGCAATGCGTAAGTTGGATGAAGAGAAGGAGCACGTTCTGCATATGTTGAATGACATGGATGCACAGTCGACTTCCCTGCTGAAAGAAGAAGAGGCTATGTGGCACGCGTGGAATGAACAAGTGGCTGAGTTCGAGCAGCTCGCTTGTGAAAAAGAACGGTTAGATGCGAACCTAGCTGAGGAATCTCGAATTTTGTCCAACTTGGCCAACTCGAATGCGTATACGGATGCATTCTCTATTGAGAAAGATGCGTATGGTATGGGTGTGATTAATGGACTCCGCCTGGGTCGATTTAGTGCATCTAGACCTCCTCAAGACCAAGTGACGTGGACGGAAGTGAACGTGGCGTGGGGCCAACTGGCACTTCTTTTCAACCTGCTGTGTCGTAAACTTGGATATGAAAGTCCTACGCATAAGGTCCACGCTCGAGGTGCACAAAGCACCGTGGAGCGACTAGCGCCTGAACATGCTGAGTATGAATTGCATGCGACGAGTGAATGGCATGTTGGGCGCTTATTTCATTCTCGCAGGTTTGACTGTGCTATGGAGGCTTTTTTAATGTCTGTGCAGGACTTATATATGCACGCAAAGTCTACTATGGATCCTGCGCTAATGTTGCCATACTCGTACGTCGAGCTTATCACTTACATTGCAGTATTCAACACGGTCGGATCGGTGGCGTGAGTATCCGCTTGCAATTTAATCAGCCGGCCTCTTGGTCACTTGCAACTTGTCGGCTCCTCGAATGGTGCGTTTCTCCTGTACTCACTCAGTCTTCAACACCTCCTCAGCTGGACGTTGGAGCGCGAAGCGCGTCAGGAACTGTCACGTGATCTATAGCTCACGTCTTCGCAGACGATCGAAGATGCGCATATGTATTTTATTTGCTTGCCACACCATTCACGGTAGTCACTCGTTGGTTGCATAGAAGCTACGATGTTAGGCGAGCACACACCTGCTGCTGGGCACGATAATATGCGTGACCCATGCCCGTGGGTCATCTTGAATGACTTTGGTGGTGCCTTTTCCATGGGCTGCATCGGTGGTGCCATCTGGCATGGTATAAAAGGCGCTCGTAACTCACCGCGCGGTGAACGAATGCTTGGATCCATTTCAGCCATCAAGTCTCGTGCTCCAGTACTTGGTGGTAACTTTGGTATTTGGGGTGGTCTGTTTCAAAGCTACGACTGTGCTATTATATCCATTCGGCAAAAGGAGGACCCGTGGAACGCGATTCTCGCAGGATTCTGCACCGGCTCTACTCTCGCTATTCGTAGCGGACCAAAGACTGCATTTGGTGCAGGTATTATGTGTGGTATCTTGTTGGGTGTCTTCGAGGGTGTCGGTGCAGGCATTAATAGTGCCATGGCGAATTACAACAAGCCGGTGGCGCCCGTGATTCCAGATGCCCCACTGGGTGCACCATCAGGTGGTGTTTCATTGACCCAGTAAATCTGCAATTGTGATTACGGCCGTTCCATCTATTGCATGGATCACGCGGACTCCTTGTTTTGCACAAGCGCATAATATGACCATTGTGCCGCACCTATATCCAGGGGATAGTTCATACCATGGAACTGCACACGGTGTGCTTCTGTAGCAAACCTTGTCTCTGTATCACCCCGTTTTGTAGACCACACAGACCCATCTTCGAGCAAGAATATACTGACATCTGTGGCACATGCCATGGACGTTACGTTGACCAAATCAGGCCCGTGACCCACGTCAACCGGTTCGGGTAGTGTATGGCCATGAAACACACTCCATCCCCAAAAGTAGCAGTCCCCATCTGAGGTGAGAGCCAGCGAATGGCGGTCGCCACACACGACGCTGTGAATGCTTGAAGGAAATCCTTCATCCCGTGAAAAAAAAGATAAGGCATGCAAGCCTTTACTCGGTACATAGATATCTCCAAGCTGACAAAATCGATTGTCCCCGTACGTATAGATAGGTAGGGATGCTTGTGGTGCAAACAGCACAAAATGAGAGCCACCAGCAAAAGCACGATCCAAAGGCGGCAAGTTGGGTGCAGAAAGGGGAATTGCATTTATGCCTAGCACCATTTCATTCAATGTATTAAACAAGACTGCCTTTCGCTCATTTGATATGGCAATGATGCGACCTGTCTTATCCATGGCGGCATGCTGCCAGGTGGTCTGTCCACATCGCGTATTGGAAAATCCCAAGCACAAGTACCCATCTTCGTCTAGACATGCTTCCACATAATCTTGTCCCAGAATAGCACGTGGATTGGTCCATGGTACAGTGTGTCGCGTTGGCTTCGAGTCATAACCTGGCATGTAGCCATACAGGTACATTTGCCCGTTTCGTGTATACAATACCTGAGTGGCTGTTACACAAACGATGCGCTCTGCATTATCGATGTCGACCGGCGCTGCTACTTGCAGAACAGACAAGTCTTGTCCCAGCTGTCCATGAAGATTTGAGCCCCAGCCCACGAGCTTGGGTGGCATGCATGCAAGGCACTTGCTGATGGTTGGTCTGAGCGAGTCGCCCGATGTGGCAGCCCGATGACGTTCCTCCATCTAAGAGGGCCAAGCCATTTTAGGTGCCTTGCCTTTCTAACATGCTTCTGGGACCTTGCCGCCGCGTGCACCCGGCAGCCATGAGCGCGCAACGAGCGCTGGCTCGCCTTTTTTCGTCACGTTCTGTAGTGGACGTGCTCGAGTCGCGTGGCATGGTCCACGCGATGACATCGCGAGCTCTGAAGGAGCATTTGTCAACGACAGATGACTTAGGTCACCATGTATCACGAACTATTTATACGGGTGTGGATCCCAGCGCTGCAAGCTTACATGTTGGTAATTTGCTCCCCCTTGTCGCCTTGCTTCATTGTGCGATGCATGGACACAAAGCTCTTGTCTTGGTACGTAAGCATGAACTCACACCTAGATCGGTGGCGCTACGGGAGCCATTGGCGATCCATCAGGACGCCAGTCAGAACGCTCTGCATTGGCATCAGATCAACTGAAAAGAAATGTGGATAATATTCGCGCTCAGATGTATCAATTCTTTCATAACGCGGCTGCGTATCTAGCACGGCGCAACGTTCTTTGTGCGAAGCCGCACGATTTCATATCAAAGGGATGCCATGCTCAAGATGAGCCTTTGTTTCAGGATACACTTGATGTTCAATTGATAAACAATCTTGACTGGTTCCGCCATATTCACTTTCTTGATTTCCTATCCAGTGTAGGTCGTTTTGCTCGTGTGAATGATATGCTGGCTCGTGATAGCGTCAAATCACGTCTTACTTCTCAGAATGGCGCTACCACTTCTGGACTTTCATTCACTGAGTTTTCTTATCAGCTGATGCAGGCATACGACTTTAGTCACCTGCACGACAAAAAGGCATGCTCTGTTCAGCTCGGCGGGTCTGATCAGATGGGAAATATCATGGCTGGTATCGATTTGATTCGACGTCAACGTGCAGAACAAGAAAAAGGTAAGGCAAATGATCCAAGCATGCGTACGGATCCAGCGTATGGACTCACATTGCCCCTCTTGACGACAGCCTCAGGTGCCAAGTTTGGCAAGAGTGCAGGCAATGCTGTGTGGGTCTCAAGATCCATGCTTTCGGACCTTGATTTTTACCAGTACTTTGTTCGAAGCTCAGATGCCGACGTGGAGCGCTACCTATTGTCTCTTACTTTGATGAGCCATGAAGAGATTGCGCAGGTCATGGCTCAGCATGCAGAGGACAAATCCAAGCGTTTTGCGCAAACACGTCTAGCTGACGAAATGACTGAGCTTGTACGTGGGCATGAGGCATGTCAACGTGCTCAACTGGCAACCAAGCTGCTCTTTAATACCGACGTGCAAGGACTCACACTTGATCAAGTTGCATTTGCGTTCCAAGATGACCCCCGCTTGGTATACCTGGATGAGGAGCCATCAGGCATTGCGGCATTAGCGGCTGATATTGGACTACTGCCCTCCCGAAGCGAAGCTCGCAGGCTCGTGCAAAAGGGTGGTGGACTTTATGTAAACGGCGTCCAAGTCACAGATGTGCACGCGAAGCTGGAAAGGCAACATATGATCCAAGACCGTATCATTGTGATGCGCTCCGGTAAATCAAATCATAAAATCGTTGTATGCCCTCCCGTAGCGTGAATGTTGCACGATAAGTCGTTCGATAAGCTATGACGAAGCTTTGGGTGAAAGTACGGCGTATGAACTAAACGATTTGATTTGATAAAGGTAAAAGCTTCCGGATGGAAACGCTTTCGGCGGCAATCGTCTAGTGGTTTAGGATCTCACCTTCCCATTTGCCATTAGTGGCACGCGTAGACGCGTGGAATCAGGTGAGGACGGGAGTTCGAACCTCCCTTGTCGCAGATTTTTATGCAAGTAGCATCTTCACTTTCTATAGTTTAGGACCGTGCATGTGACGCTGGAGTCGTGCCTGGAGTTCAACTGCTTCTTGTTCGTCCAACTCATCTCGACGACCAGGTATACTGACTTTGGGTGGCTTGTTCCATTTTGAAAGGATGGAGGTTGAATCCGAGATGGCTGGCACGATGTGAAAATGGACCTGTGGTCAGTGAATTTCACGCACATGGTTCACAACTTGGGCGTATTCTTGGTTCGCAGCCACTTGCAAACCTGTGGCATCAAAAGCTGCACCCCAGTCAGTGGTACCACAACATACCTTTCTTCATAGCACGCGTGACACGTACAATGCCATGCATCAAAGCAGCTGATTGCTCTTCGCTCATATCTGATATGTGTGAGACATGTGCTTTGGGTATGACAAGAGTATGACCTGGTGTAAAATCAGTTGTCACATACCAGCTCGAATAGGCAGGATATCTAGGAAGGCCATGTACATATCTGTCTCTGCAACAACGTAGGCCCCTGTATTCCCAGCTATTATATCACAAAATACACAGTCATCAGCTTTATACCACTTGTCATGTTGGTTCACACGATCTAGGAATGGTGACGTCATGACGCGAGCTCAAAATGCAACGCGTAAATTGCTCCACAACTCTACACATTGGGCCTCGATGAGACAGGCCGGTATAGTATCATGACGCCAAAGCCTACGCACGAGATATTGCTATATAAACACAGTAATCCGACAACGGAAGCTTATGGCTTTTCGCTCGCCATGGTAGCCTCAGTGGTATGGGTTCTATGGGTTTTGTGGGCTATACTGCCAGAGTGGCTGTTGATCAGCTTGGGTATTCGATGGTTCCCGAATCGGTACGTTGGAGTCGCTTACCATGAAGTGACTGGGCTTATCTACTACCTGCATGGAGTATCATGTTATTTCTGTTTATTTATGTGGGTTTTGTCTCTTGGAACGTGTTTCAGACGCCACCTATGGATGCGTTGGAGCTCGTGGTCGGTACGTAACACTCTGTTGACATCAAGACCAGCATGCTGTGTTATATACACGTCCATTGACGGAAGAGGGGGGGCATCCTTTGCAGCAGCATACAATTCGAGACATCACGGATATGCGTGGGCCTCTGAGTGACGATGTGTATGATGTATCTCCGGGTCTCATATCGCGAGCCAGGTATCTAAATCGATAAAAATTATATCGAAACCCGTCTAGAGTTTCCTATACCAGGTACATGACTTGTACGTTGCATTGACATGCACATTTCCAATTCGTGTGCTTGCGTTGCCAATAACTCGCGCCGCGCTTCCATTTTTTTCTTCTCTTGATACAATAGGTCAATGCGGGTCGTGAGGCTTTCACATGCGTTGCTGGCATCGTGATCTTTTATATGCTTGTTTACTTTCTTGACCTGTTCCATGCTTTGCATTTATAGATGTAGCAAAGATTTCAGCATGTCGTTCTGTTTTGTGCGCGCATCATATGCATCTTTGTACCATGCCACCTGGTGTAGTTCTGCCACCAACGATTGTTTTTCTGATTCGAGCAGGTCGATGCGCTTATTTGAGCCCACCATCAATGCTTCTTCCGCTTTACTGCGTCTCTCAGCGGAAAGGGCGCTGAGAACTTTCGTGTGCATAATTTGAGTATGAGAAAGGGTCTTTTCAAGCCATTCACAACGCGCAGCCAGCGTTTCATACTTGATCGTGTGCCACAATGCATCCGACTCGGCGAGGCACAGATTCCATGCATTAGTACATGCCTCATCAGAATGCATTTCGGCCTCGAAAGAAAACAGGGTATCTTGATCAGTGGCCTGGTAGTTATTTTGTTCAGATCCAGCGATGCGTTCATAGGTCTCCTCAAGCAAACAGGTCAGGGCATCTCTCTCAGTCAACAATTCATGCACATGCTCCTGCATGTCGCGCAAAAAATCTGCTTGCTCCTGAATCGTAACTTCTTGCGACGAAATGATATGCCGTTGAGTTTCAAGACAACGTGTTGCATCAAGTAGGGATCGAGAGTGGGTATCCCTTTCATGGGCCCAGTCAGCAGCGATTTGTGTTATGCATTGTATCTGCTTCGCACCCTTATTTTGAATATTGGCAGACAAAGTGCTCTGCTCGAGCTTGAGATCATCAAGCTCGCCCGTCAACTCGATGCATTGTAGCGCATACTGTGTTGCTTCATCCTCAGCACGATGTAGTTGAGCGATTACAGCATCTTGCTCTCGAGCTAACACGCCTTTTTGTGCTTCAATGCGACTGTATGTAGAAGCTCGATCTTTGTACCGTGAATTTAGTGCTTCGA
>ERZ501047.647-NODE-647-length-10518-cov-4.570295_pt1 | contig 10518 bp, 10 predicted proteins | sample MGYA00510868_ERZ501047 | MGnify/ENA primary metagenome ERZ501047 (study PRJEB25958, sample SAMN03398593) | human skin metagenome | study: EMG produced TPA metagenomics assembly of the Human Skin Microbiome Metagenome (human skin metagenome) data set. | reverse complement strand
ACTCGCTTGGGGGCCGCCTGGTCGGAACCATGAGGGATGGAAGTCATGTCTCCATCGTAGGTTGTCGGTGCCGTCGCCTAGTCTCACGGACTGTGAGCAGCAGCCCGTCGCCGCTGCCCGAGAGGGCCGCAGACACCAGCCCGGATCGGCCGTGGCCGGTGCGTCTGCTGAGCATGAAGATCGGCGAGTACGTCGAGAAGATGTCGGTGGTCTGGGTGGAGGGCCAGATCATCCAGCTCGACCGGCGGGCCAATACGGCATACCTGACTCTGCGAGATGTCGATGTGGACATGTCGTTCAATGTGGCGATCTCCACCAATGCCCTCGATGCCATGCCCCGCCCGGTGCAGCAGGGCGAACGCGTTGTCCTGCAAGCCAAACCAGCGTTCTGGCCCAAGCGGGGTTCGCTGACGCTCGATGCCCGCCAGATCCGCCCGGTCGGCATCGGCGAGCTGCTCGCCCGCATCGAATACCTCAAGCGCACCCTAGCCTCGGAAGGGCTTTTCGCCCCGGACCGCAAGCGACCGCTCCCCTTCCTCCCGCACACCATCGGCCTGATCAGCGGCCGGGGCAGCGCCGCCGAGCGCGATGTCGTGGAAAACGTCGGGCGCCGGTGGCCGGGCGTGCCCTTCGAGATCCGTTCGGTCCCGGTCCAGGGCAGCGCCGCCGTCGAGGAGGTATGCCGTGCGCTCGCCGACCTCGACGCGATCGCCCATGTCGAGGTCATCGTCATCGCGCGCGGTGGCGGCTCGGTCGAGGACCTGCTGGCCTTCAGCAATGAGGCGATGGTGCGTGCGGTCGCCAACGCGCGGACCCCGGTCGTCAGCGCCATCGGTCATGAGCAGGATTCCCCGATCCTCGATCACGTCGCCGACGCCCGCGCATCCACCCCCACACACGCCGCCACGCTCGTGGTCCCCGACCTCGCCGTGGTGCGTCGCGAGCTCCACACCGCGCAAGAACGCCTTCACCGGATCATGCGCGACCGGCTGGCGCGGGAGCGGCGCCGCCTCACCGAGCTCACCAGCCGGCCGGTGCTGGCCGACCGCACCGCCTACGTCCGCGGCCAGCAGAGCGAAATCGGTGCCCTGCGCCGCCGTGCCGGACTGCGTCTGAGCGCCCAGATGACCCGCGAGCGCGATCGCATCGGGCATCTACGCGATCAGGCGCGGATCATGTCCCCGCAGCACACCCTTGACCGCGGCTACGCCCTGGTCTCCCACCCCGACGGCACCATCGTGCGCGACCAGGACAACGTCGCCGTCGGTGACCTCTTGCGGGTCCGCGTCGCCCGCGGTGACTTCGCCGTCCGCGCCACCGACACCTGAAACCCCACCGACACCTGAACCCCCGAGCGAAAGGCGCGCCCATGGCACGCAAACTCCCCGGCGAGGTCACCGACGCCGGTGACGACCCCGTCGACACCTCCGAGTTGATGGTCGAGGCCAGCGAGCCCGGTATGCCGCCCGCCCCCACGGATCCGGACGCCGCGACGGCCGCCGCTGACCCTCAGTTCGCGGACATCGCCGACCTCAGCTACGAAGCGGCCCGCGACGAACTCACCTCCGTGGTCGGCCGTCTCGAGAGCGGCCAGGTCGGCCTCGAGGAAAGCGTCACGCTGTGGCAGCGCGGCGAGGCGCTCGCCGCGCATTGCACCGCCTGGCTGGACCGTGCCGAGGCTGCCGTCGCCGCCCGCACCGACCTGGACTGACCGACCTGGCCTACTAGCCGACCTGGACTTGACCGGGCTCGCGGCACGCCCCCGAGTCGCGTATTGCCCGTCAGGAAGCGGGCGGGACGTAGGTCTTCAGATGCTCGGCGAAGAGCTGGAGCTCCGCGAACGTCCCATCCCCCGTCACCACCGTCGTCAGCGGCTCCGGCCCCTCGGTCACCAGGCTGTTCTGGGTCTTCTGGTCGCGCACGAAGGTGTCCCAGGTCCGCCCGCCCGCCTGCAGAGTCCCCGTCTTCGGGGCGTGGTTGACTTGCTGGCGCACCCATTTTTCGGTGGGTTCCTTGGTCTGCTCCACGGCCACGTAATGACCCGCCGGCGAGGTATAGCCGACATGCCAGGTCTGCAGACCATCGGTAGAGGGGACATAGCGCACCGCGCTGGGCGCCCACCCGTCCGGCAGATCGACGGGGACCTCGATGGGCCAGCCGGTCTCTCGCGCCACCGGGGTGGCCACCTGGGGGATGTCGATGTCGGGGGTTGCCACGCTATTGGTGCGCGCCACCATGAAGTAGAGCAGCGCCATGATTGCCCCGATCACCACGAGCGAACGCACCATATTGGCAACGGAGCCACGGGCATACGAGCTGACCCGGCCAGCCACGCTGGAGTTCTCCGGCGCCAGCGGCTCCTGTATCTCGTGCTGCCCCTGGGCCGCGACGGGCGCCGCTGTTGCTCCGGCTCGGGCACCATCCGGGCGTACGGGGACCTGCTCACTCATACCCCTATCGTCCCCCATCCCCGCGCCCTCCCCACACCGGCGCGAGCCAGCCGCTCCGGCGCAGCCCACGGCGGCAGTAGAGTCGGCCGGGTGGCGAACGATCAGGCAAAGGGGTCACGATGACGCGCAGTGTGACGGAGTACCTGGTCATCGGTGAGGCGCTCATCGACATCGTCGCCCGGCATGCCGAGACCCCGGTCGAGCATGTGGGCGGCTCCCCCGCCAATGTCGCGGTCGGCCTCGCTCGCCTGGACAACAAGGTCACCTTCGCCACCTGCCTCGGCGAGGACGCGCGCGGCGAGCGCATCCGCCGCCATCTGACCCGTCACTCCATCCAGGTCGTCGACGACGAAGGCGAGGACCCCACCTCCACCGCGGTCGCGAATATCGACCAAAGCGGCGCTGCCACATACGAATTCGATATTCGCTGGGCGCCCGGACCGGTAAAGATCGGGCCCGAGGTGGGCCACCTGCATACCGGCTCCATCGCCGCGGTCCTCGACCCGGGCGCCGCGGACGTGGCCACCGCCCTGGAGGCCGGCCGGGAACAGGCGACGACCTCCTATGACCCGAACTTCCGGCCCAGCATCATGGGCAACACCGCAGCCGCGATCGCCCGCATCGAGTCGATCATTCCGCTCGCCGATGTGGTCAAGGCCAGCAGTGACGACCTGGCGACGATGTACCCCGACGATTCCGTCGAGGACGTCCTGGCGCGCTGGTGCGACCTCGGCCCGGCCTTGGTCGTCATCACCAAGGCCGAGCATGGCGTGAGCTTCCGGGTGCGCTCCACCGGTGAGGTGCGGGAGTTGCCCGCCCCGGCGACCACGGTGGTGGACACCGTCGGCGCCGGCGATTCCTTCATGGCCGGCTTGATCTCCGGCCTCGCCTCCGCCGGCCTGCTGGGCGGCCCCGAGGCCCGTATGCAGTTGCAGCAGGCCAACGCCGACGCCATCACTCCCGCGATCGAGCGCGGCGGTCGCTGCGGCGCCATGACCGTGGCCCGGGCCGGCGCCTATGCCCCGAGCCTGGACGAACTCTGACCTCCCATACTTTGTTGCCGCAGAACAGGATTCCTTGATCGATGGCTGACTTCGCATTCGAGCACTTGCTCCCCGGCGCGGGATCGAATGGCACTGCACAGACCCCGTGGCGGCACCTGACCACTGAGGGTGTGACCACGGTGGCGGGTCCCGGCGGCCGGCAGTTCCTGCAGGTCGCCCCGGAGGCGCTGCGCCTGCTGGCCGAGACCGCCATGCACGACATCGCCCATTACCTGCGCCCCGGGCATCTGCAGCAGCTCGCCAATATCCTCGCCGACGAGGACGCCAGCAATAACGACAAATTCGTCGCCCTTGACCTGCTCAAGAACGCCAATATCGCGGCCGGCGGCGTGCTGCCGATGTGCCAGGACACCGGCACCGCGATCGTCATGGGCAAGCGCGGCCAGCATGTCCTCACCGAGGGTGACGACGAGATCCCGCTCTCGCGGGGGGTGTATGACGCCTACACCCGCCTCAACCTGCGCTACAGCCAGATGGCGCCGGTGACGATGTGGGACGAGCGCAACACCGGCAGCAATCTGCCCGCCCAGATCGAGCTGTATGCCGACACCTCCGCCGGGGCCGACGCGGCATACAAATTCCTGTTCATGGCCAAAGGCGGCGGCAGCGCCAACAAGTCCTATCTCTTCCAAGAGACCAAGGCGATCCTCAACCCCGACGCGATGATGCGCTTCCTTGACGAGAAGCTGCGCGGCCTGGGGACGGCGGCCTGTCCGCCCTACCACCTGGCCATCGTCATCGGTGGCACCAGCGCCGAATATGCCCTCAAGACAGCGAAATACGCGAGCGCGAAGTATCTCGATGAGCTCCCCGATAGCGGCAGCGCGGAGACCGGGCATGGTTTCCGCGATCGCGAACTCGAGCAGCGGGTGCACGAGCTGACCCAGCAGTTCGGGATCGGGGCACAGTTCGGCGGCAAGTACTTCTGCCACGATGTGCGCGTCATCCGGCTGCCGCGCCATGGCGCATCCCTGCCGGTGGCGATCGCCGTGTCCTGCTCCGCCGACCGTCAGGTGCTCGGCAAAATCACCGCCGAGGGTGTCTTCATCGAGCAGTTGGAGACCGAGCCCGCACGTTTCCTGCCGGAGCAGACGCCCGAATCCCTCGAGGACGACACCACCGGGGCCGGCTCGACCGGCCAGGGCGCGGTCGTCGCCATCGACCTGTCCCGGCCGATGCCGGAGATCCTCGCCGAGCTGACCAAGCATCCGGTCAAGACCCGGCTCTCGCTCACCGGTCCGCTCGTGGTGGCCCGCGATATCGCGCACGCCAAGATCAAGGAGCGCCTGGATGCCGGGGAGGAAATGCCGGCATACCTGAGGGATCACCCGGTCTATTACGCCGGTCCGGCCAAGACACCCGAAGGGATGGCGTCGGGCTCGTTCGGGCCCACGACGGCGGGGCGGATGGACTCCTATGTCGATCAGTTCCAGGCCGCGGGCGGCTCAATGGTGATGCTGGCCAAGGGAAATCGCAGCAACCAGGTCACCGACGCCTGCCAGTCCCACGGCGGCTTTTATCTCGGCTCCATCGGTGGCCCGGCGGCCCGGCTCGCTCAGGACTGCATCAAATCCGTCGAGATCCTGGAGTATCCGGAGCTCGGCATGGAGGCGGTCTGGAAGATCGAGGTCGAGAACTTCCCCGCCTTCATCGTCGTCGACGACAAGGGCAATGATTTCTTCGCCACCACCGTCAAGCCCGTGGCCATGTCCATCCCCAAGCGACCGGGGCTGACGTGACGCACGCCCCCAGCACGGCACCGAAAGCGACGCCCGCCGACTCCCAGCAGCGACCGAATACCCCCGCCGAGGCCTGGGCCGCGCTGCAGGCGGGCAATGCCCGGTTTGTCGCGGAGACCCCGGCGCACCCGCACCAGGATGTGCACGCGCGCAGCGCCTTGGCCCAGGCGCAACGGCCGTTCGCGATCTTCTTCGGCTGCGCCGATTCCCGGGTCGCCGCCGAGATCATCTTCGACCAGGGCCTCGGGGATCTCTTCGTGGTCCGGACGGCCGGGCATGTGGTTGACCCGAGTGTGCTGGGCTCGCTGGAATTCGGCGTCGCCGTGCTCGGAGCGCCGCTGATCGTCGTCCTCGGGCATGACACCTGCGGCGCGGTGGGCGCGGCGATGAAGTCGGTCGCCACTGGGGTGATCCCGCCCGGATATCTGCGCGATATCGTCGAACGCGTCACGCCCAGTGTGCTTTCCGCCACCCGCGCCGGCCGCACCTCGGTCGAACTCGTGGAACGCGAGCATGTGGAGGCCACCTGCAACTTGCTCGCCGAGCGCTCCACCCTGATCGCTTCCCGGGTCGCCGACGGCTCGCTGGCCATCGTCGGCGCGGAGTACAACCTTGCCCACGGTGAAGCCGCCGTGGTGCGCGTCGTCGGCGATATCGGCCCGACGAACGCCTCATGACCCCGACCGGAGCCCGTATGTCGTTGCGCCTCACCGAAATCCGTGTCCACCCCGTCAAGAGCACCGCCATCCGTCCGGTCGAGTCGGCACTCGTCGACGGCCTGGGATTGGCCGGCGACCGCCGGTGGATGATCGTCGACGAAAGCGGTGAATGCGCCACCGCGCGCGAACTCCCCGCGCTCTTCCGCATCGTCGCCGACACCCCGGACACCGACCCGGGGCTGACGCATGCGCTGCGCCTGCGGGCCCCCGGTATGCGGGAGCAACTCCTGGCGACCCCGAGCGGGGAGAGCGTGCCGGTCACCGTGCACGGGCGACCATTGGACGCCATACCGGCGCCGGGGCTCGATGACTGGTTGGCCGAGGCAACCGGCCGATCGGACCTGCGCCTGGTGCACCTGGCTCGCCCCCGGCCGCTCAACCCCACGTACGCGCGCGAGGGGGAAATGACCGCCTTCGCCGACGGCTATCCGGTCACCCTGGCGACCACCGCCTCCCTACGACAGCTGCAGGACTGGGTGACGGAAACCGCCGCCGAGCGCCAGGCGGAGGTGACGCAGTTGGCGATGGACCGCTTCCGACCCAATCTGGTCGTTGACGGTGACCTGGAACCCTTCGCCGAAGACCGCTGGAGCCGAATCCGCATCGGGGAGACCACTTTTCGGGTGGCCAAGGGGGTGGATCGGTGCGTGATGACGACCATTGAACCGGCCACGCTCGCCCGCGGCCCGGAACCCATCCGCACCCTGGCCCGGCATCGCAAGCGCGAGGGCAAGACCTGGTTTGCGATGCAATTGATCCCGGAGAATGGCGGCCGGCTCACCCGTGGTGACGAGGCCGTCGCCACCAGCGACGACTGACCCCGGCCGGCCAATCGGCCGCGATTAACTGACCGCGATCGACCAGGGCCCTTCGGATTGCACCGATAGCACCCGCCGGCCCCCGACCAGGGGCACCATGCCCCGGTAGGCATCCGTCGCGCTGACCACATTGTCTTGGGCGTCCGGCCCCGCCTGGGTCACCGAGAAGCTGCCCTTGCCCGGGTGCCGGATCTGCCAGTCCCGGGCTGGTCCATCCATCCAATACACGGCGTCGCCGGTGCCGCTCGCCTTTTCGCCGAGCTGCGGGGCTGCAGACATCGGTTTCAGGGTGATGGACCAATCCCCATCGGCGGTGACCTTGAGCCGGGCCGTCCGTTCGCCGCTGTCCACCAGCCCGTATGCCGTCGTCCCCTGGTACTTGCCGATCACATTGACCAGGAAGTCGTAGGTGTTGTCGTTGTCGGCGGTCAGGCCAACAATGATGAAGTTTTGCGCGCCGTCGTGCTCGGCGGTGACCAGGCCCGCGCGCGCCTGCGCAGGCAGATTGATCACCGAGTCGCCATGGCCGGCGTAGGTCTGCTCCGCGAAGGAACCATAATCGGCCGCGGCTTGCGTCGGGCCGACCGACGGGTCCAACGTCGGCGCCGGGATCGCGACCGACGACGAGGCGGACGACTGGGTCACCGCGCCGTCTTGCGCCCCGTCCCGGTTCAGCCCGTAGGCGAGACCGAAGGTCAGGACCCCCACGAGCAGCGTCAGGATTACCAGCGGCACAATGAATGCCGGTCGGCGGGCGGACAGCATACCCGGGGTGGCGGGGGTCGGCGTGGCCCCCGGATTCGTCGGACGATCCTGGATCGGCACCGGTCGACCAGGGCTCCCCGACGTGTTCGGCGCCAATGGGTGGCGGTCATCCCAGGCATTGCCATCCCAATAACGCTGCGTGCCATCGGGCTGCGGGTACCAGCCGGCCGGAGCATTGGTCATTCGCGGACCTTACTGGGCCAGACGGGTGCGGACCACGTCGGCCAACCGGTCGGCTACCTCGCGAGCCTGCTCGGCCGTCGCGGCCTCAACCATGACCCGCACCAGGGGCTCGGTGCCGGACTTGCGCAGCAGGACCCGCCCCGAGTCACCGAGCGCGTCTTCCTCGCGCGCAATCGCCGCCTGGAGTTCCTCGTCCGTGCCCACCCGGGCGGTGTCCACACCCTTGACGTTGACGAGCACCTGCGGCAGGCGGGTCATCACGCCTGCGAGATCGGCCAGCGACCGGCCGGTCTCCACCACCCGGGCCGCCAGCATCAGCCCGGTGAGCACACCATCACCGGTGGTGCCATGCTCGAGCATGATCACGTGGCCGGACTGCTCGCCCCCGAGGCTCAGCTCGTCCTGGCGCATCCGCTCCAGCACATAGCGATCGCCGACCGCGGCCTTATGCACCTCGATCCCCTCACGCGACATCGCTTGCAGCAGACCGAGATTGCTCATCACCGTGGCGACGAGGGTGTTGTCCTTGAGCGCCCCACGCTCCTTGAGCGCGAGGGCAAGCACCGCCATGATCTGGTCGCCGTCGACGACCGCGCCAGTGTGATCGACGGCCAGACAGCGGTCGGCATCCCCGTCGTGGGCGATCCCAAAATCGGCCTTACGCGCCAGGACCACGGACTGCAACTGACGCAGGTGCGTCGAGCCGTAGCCGTCGTTGATGTTCAGCCCGTCGGGCTGGCAACCGATCTCATAGACCTCGGCCCCCGCGAGCCGGAAGACCTCCGGAGCAACCGCGCTGGCGGCGCCGTGGGCGGCGTCGATGACGATGTCCAAGCCATCGAGACGGTTGGGCAGCGCGGCGAGGAGGTGGGCGACATACCGGGCCTGGCCGGCGCGATTGCTGTGCACACGTCCCACCTCGGCCCCGATCGGCCGGTCCCACACCTGCCCCACTCGCGCCGCGATCTCATCCTCCACGGCATCGGGCAGCTTGTGGCCGCCGGCGGCGAAGAACTTAATCCCGTTGTCGGGCATCGCATTGTGCGAGGCGGAGAGCATGACCCCGAAGTGCGCGTCCATGTCCGCGGTGAGGAAGGCGACGGCCGGTGTGGGCAGGACCCCGACGTCGTGGACATCGACACCCGCGGACGCCAGGCCGGCCACGACGGCGGCGGAGAGGAACTCCCCCGAGGCCCGCGGATCCCGCCCGACGACCGCCTTCGGTTTGCGGCCGCCAGCGCGCGCCGGCTCGCCGAGGACGTGCGCCGCCGCCACCGAGAGGCTCAACGCCAACTCCACGGTGATATCGCGATTGGCGAGACCCCGCACGCCGTCGGTGCCGAACAGACGAGCCATCTAGTGACTACCTTCCTGGGGATGATGCACGAAAGGCCGCCGAGGCGGCCCCCTGCATGGTAATCGTGGGCCAAGCGTCCGCCATACCTCTCGACACGTGTCCCAGCGGCCCGGAGGCGGGCCGGTGCTGCGGTGCCGGGCGGGCGCCGACGAGCGGCGCACCGTCCCGCCTACGCTCGCGGGTATGACCGCGAATCCCCCGTCCACCGACGGTGGCGCGCCCGGCCCCGGCGTCGGCGCGCGGCGCATCCTGGTGGCCGGAACTCCCGGTCGAGCAAAACCACTCTCGCGCAACGATTGGGCAGGCGCTGGAGCTACCCATCGTCGAGTTGGACGGTCTGTATCACGGGCCGAGATGGACGCCCATGCCCAATTTCGAGGACCGGGGCCGGGAGCTCTGCGCCCGCCCGGCATGGGTCTGCGAATGGCAGTATGCGGTCACCCGCCCGATGCTCGCCGAGCGCGCCGACCTTGTCGTCTGGCTCGACCTGCCCCGCCCGCTGGTGATGCGCCAAGTGATCCGGCGCACGCTCAGCCGCCGCGTGCGGCTCACCGAGCTTTGGCACGGCAATAGCGAGCCGCCGCTATGGACGATCGTGCGCGAGCCCGATCACATCATTCGGTGGGCGTGGCGAACCCACGGCACGACCGGCCAGCGAGTGGCCGAGCTTTGCATGCAACGCCCAGAGCTGCCCATCGTCCGGTTGAGGTCCCGGCGCGAGGTCGCCGCCTGGCTCGCGACCCTGCGCCGCCCGGAGCCCGGCGCGGCCCCCGGTCAGATCGTGGCCACCGAGCCCGGGTCCACCCGGTAGTTCGAGCCATTGACGAAGCTCGCCGCGTCGGAGCACAGGAAGGCGATGACATTGGCGACCTCCTCGGGACGCCCGCGACGGCCCAGCTCCATTTACGGCCGCTCTTCCTCGAGGAAGCTCTCGACGGCCTCGGGGACGCTCCCCCCGAGATCGTCCGCCCGCCTGCGTAGTTCTTGAAGCTGTCGTTCTGCCAGCCCGCATTGATCGCCCGATCGATATCGGTCTGTCGGCGCCGGCGCCCGCCGAGCGCCGGGAAGGTGCGGTAGTCGATCCCGTGCTCGGGCAGCAACTGAGCCATGGCATCGCTGCCGAACTACGGATTGCGCCGCAAGCCGGGATGCGCGCGCACATCAATCAGTTCCTCGATGCCGGCCTGGTCCAGCGGCGCGAGGAAGTCGGGGATCGGACAGGTCCAATGCCCGATCGTCCAGATCTCGCGCCCGTCGCTCACCTGGCTACCGCTTTCCCTTGCTCGCAGCGTATGCCGCGGGAACGACAACGGCGGGGCGCCCCCCAACGAATGGGAGGCACCCCGCCGTGGCGGCGTAGCGCGTGGATCAGCGCTTGCTGTACTGCGGCGCCTTGCGGGCCTTCTTGAGACCGGCCTTCTTG
>ERZ501047.645-NODE-645-length-10537-cov-3.502862_pt1 | contig 10537 bp, 2 predicted proteins | sample MGYA00510868_ERZ501047 | MGnify/ENA primary metagenome ERZ501047 (study PRJEB25958, sample SAMN03398593) | human skin metagenome | study: EMG produced TPA metagenomics assembly of the Human Skin Microbiome Metagenome (human skin metagenome) data set. | reverse complement strand
TGGCGAGCCTTCGTCTCTAGTCAGATTCGTCCGATTTTCGGGGGGCACTCCACCCGTAATCCTTGTAGCTGCCCGACACTGAGGTGTCGCTCTAACGAGGAGCAGGGGAAGAATGGGTAAATAAGTAGTGCACGCAGGAAAACACTACGCATAATGGAAGGTATCTCAACATCACGCGTCTGATCACCACGCGGTAGGGGTACAGCATTGGCAGGCGTCCGGCAGAACCGCGCAACCACACTGAAATTCATTCAAAGTCTCTTTTCGAGCGAAACGGATACGCTGCTCATCGTCAAGGAACTGCTTCAGAACGCCGATGACAGCGACAGGGCGACCTTCACGGCTATCGGTGTGAGTTCGGGGCTGCCTGATTCAAGTCACCCGCTACTGCGCGGGCCTGCGCTCTACGCCGTGAATGACGGCACCTTCACCCAGAAGAACGCCTCGGCCATTATCACCATGGGTCTGAGTTCCAAAGGCGACGACGCCAACACGGTGGGCAAGTTCGGCCTGGGTCTGAAAAGCGCATTTTCCCTGGCGGAAGCTATTTTCTTTCTGGACAGCCGCCTTTCCCCCGAACTCGAGCCGTGGAACCCCGGGCATTACGACATCTTTTCGCCGTGGCTTGGGGGAAGAAGTCCGAGAGCGGAATGGGAGCCGTTCACCACGGAGCAGCGTCAAGAAATTCTGGAACACCTTCGCGCACAGGGGCTGCCCGACGGGTTCATCGTGTGGATCCCCCTGCGGCGTATCGAGCATTGCCGCGTTCCCGGTGAGGAGCGCCTGCGGGCCATCATGCGCCAGTTTCCTGGTGACAGTGAGGTCACGCTTGGCCCAGACGTGCTGCGGGTCGCAGCAGAACTGCTGCCGCTCATGGGCCGGGTGAAAAGCATCAGGATGAAGTCGGCGGCTCAGGCCCCATGGACGACACTCACCCTGAGCGGCCCCAGTCGAACGCGGGATCTGAAGCAGGAAGCGGGATTTGAACAGCAACTCACCGGGGTGATCGGCGCAGGTGGGTCAGCCCTTCACGCAGCGTACACGGGTAGAGAAGTGAAACTGGCGGTCAGCGCCGTCACCGACTTGAGTGAAAGCGAGTACTGGCCCACCTCCGAAACAGTGGATGATTACGGTGAGGCCGTCACGGGCAACGACCCGGCGGTGCCGCACGGCGCGGCGCTCTGGCAACGCTCGCCCGCACGGGGACAGGCTCACTTCCGGGGGCACTGGTCGGTCTTTCTTCCGGTCGAGGAGTTCGGAGCGCCGCGCCGCATTGAGGGCAACCAGGATTACACGCTGACCCTGCACGGGTACTTTTTCCTGGATACGAAGCGCAAATTGATCTACCGCTGGTCAGATGAAACGCCAGATGTTCCGGCCAGCGAGGAGGAACTGCGGGCCATATGGAACGCCAGGCTCGCCCGCCAGACCAGCTTACCCTTCGTGCTCGAGGGACTGCGTGACATCACCGCAGGACAGGAGGAGAAAAGCATCGGGAGTCTCACCGGCGCACTGGAGGAGTGGGCGAAAGACGCTGGAGTGCGGCGCGACCTGACCTGCCGTCACCAGTGGGCCAGAATTCTGGTGGGCGGAGAATTCAGGTGGTGCCTGCTGCCCGCCCAGCAGCCCACCCTTCCTGTTCCTGGTGATGTGGAGGTGAAAAGTGTGCTGCCTGGAGTGGTAGGGGGCTTTGCTTTGCGGGACGTGCGCAGCCCCAAATTGCTGAGTCAGAAGGAGCCATTCATGTGGCCTTTCGCCCAGGCCAGACAGGTGGTGGAGAAGGTGGACTTTGAGGACGTCCTTTCAAGTCCCCAGCAAATGCAGGCGCTGGGAGCCTTAGCCCTACACCTGCCCAGGGCGGAGTTGCAACCGGTGATCCTGCCCAGACTCCGCGCAGCGTTGCAGGCGGTGAACCCGAACCTGTTGGCGCGGCACAAGGGAGACGCGGCCCGCCTGGTGGGGAGCGTGCTGCCTCACGGGGCCGTGCAGCTTCCCGCCGAAGGTCTGGGGGCAGACTTGACGCGGCGGCTGATGACTTTACCCCTGGGAGTACTCTTGATTCCCCACGGCTACACCACGTCGAGCCTCAGCCGCGCCCTGACCAGAGAAGACGCTCGGCACCTGCTGGACGCTATTCAGGAGGCCGAAGACATCGCGCCCATCCTGAAATTTGTGCGAGACAACCTTGAAGACCAGGACAGCCTGAGTGAACTGGTCGAGGGCCGCCTGCTGCTGCCCACCCTCCTGGGGACGAAGGGAACCGGGCCGTGGCTGAGTGCCGCAAAGGTGCGCGAGCTGGCCGTGCAGGGCAGGGTCTTCCGGCAGCAGGGGGAAGATCAGGCGCTGCTGGGTCACCTGCAGGAGGTGCTGGGGGACACGCCTCTCTACATCGTGCAAAGCCAGCTCCTCAATCTGTTGGAACTGGAGGTGCCGACCCTGTCGCTTTCTTCCGTTCTGCACAGCGTCTGGCAGGCACAGAGCCTGGGGCCGCCTGAAGCGCGGCTGGGCCTCATGCGAAAACTTTCCGAACGCTGGCGGTCACTGACCTTTGCTCCGGAACACCGTCAAACCCTGCGTTACCTGCTGCACGGTCAACCTGAACGGAAAAACGATGCGGGCACCACCCTGCTCGTCACCACCGAGCGCCGGGGGGTCTGGTGGCGCGTGGCCCAACTCGCCCGGAAGTCCCTGCCTGAAGGGTGGCGGGTCATGAATGAACCCGTGGAATTCCTCACTGACCCGGAGATGAAACGCCTCTCCGTCGAGCGCGTCAGTCCCGCGTCCGTGGCCCCGCTTCTGGGCAGTGCACCGCACCTGTTCCCTGGCGGCGAACTCAGCGCACAGGAGCGCGAGACCGTCATTCTTGAATTAGAAGAAGTTTCCATCCTTAAGCAGCTTCCGATCTTCACGGCGGTGGACGGGACGCTGGTCACGGCTACCGACGGTGCGCACCTTGAGGGGGGCGTAGACACGGGTGAGGCCTTGCAGGGTCGTGTGACGCTGCTTCGCAAAGTCGAGGATAAGCGGCTGGGGGCCAAGCTGCGGGAACTTGCCCCGCCTCTGTCGCCACATTCAGCATGGAATTACCTGAAGAACCAGCCTGAGCTGTGGCAGCACTGGCCGGTCATCGTGAAACTCATCCAGGGCGCAGGTGCGGTGAAGCTCCAGCAGGCTGAGGCTCTGCCCTGGTGGCCCCGTGCCGATCATGGCGGGGCCAGGCCGAAGGACTTGCTGCTCTACCCGGAACATCCATCGTCTCTGGAAGCCATCAGATCCTTGCGGGACGCCGCGAAGATGGATACGGTGGTGGGCCTTCACCTGCACCCTGATTTCATCACTCAATGGCCGCATAGTGTCACTCATCTGCTCGCGTCGGAAAAGGAGCGGGAAGAATCCCTGCTGGAACTGCTCGGCGCAGCCCGCACCTACTTCGTGGGCAGCAGTGGCACCGTTCCGCCGCCTGTGTGGCTCCGGGCATTCTCGGGCGCTCCTGTGGAACTCCTGCCGCTGCTGCAACTCTTGCCCGCCTTTGAAAAAGACCGGGAATTACAGGGGAAAATCCTGAAAGCGGCCGCCAGGCCGGTGAAGCCGGAACAGGTGCTGTGGATGCTGAGTTACCTGCATGGTCAGATCATCACGGGCGACCGGGAGACGCGTGAGGCCGCCAGCCGCCTTTACCCGCAGCTCTTAGATGACCTGCGTACCATGCGCGTTCCAGCCCAGTCGCTTGCCCCTCTGCACCTCCTGAACGAGGAGGGCGAATGGCGCATAGCAGCAGAACTCACCCGCACCGGGACGCAGTTCGAGCCGAAGTTCGTGCTGAACCGCGAACAGGCCAGGGCGCTTTTCGGTGAGGACGGCGGCAGTCCCACTGAACTGCTGCTTCACCGTCCGCAACCCGCCTCCGCAGAGACAGAAGACCGCCTGAAGCAAAGCACACAGGCGCTCCTGCGCGTCATGGGGGAGTGGTCGACCGTGGTGCCGCAGGAGCAGCGCGGCGCGTTCCTGGCCCTGCTGGACGGCAACCCGGACTTGCATGAGGCGGCGCAGCCTTATCTGATGAATTACCCGTACCAGGTGCTGCGTGAAGAGGCCTTCCGTGGCGTATCACCAGGCCAGTTGCCCAGGGGATTTGACACGTACCTCGCCATGATGGATCGGGTGAGGTTGCAAGTCAGTCTGTCGTACGGCGAAACCGTCACGGTCGAAAACCTGCTGGGGGAACCGCTGACCGTTCCCTACCGCGAGGATAAGCAGATCACCTCTCTCTTCACTCAGACACATGGTGAGAAACCCTACCCGGACGGCGAGAATTTCATCTATCCGGTCACGTTGAAGGTCATCAGCCTCAAGGAGTCGGGGCTGGATTACCCGGACTTGCTGTGGCAATCGTTGCAGTGGGCGTTGAAACACAGCGTGAACCTGCTCCCGCCAGACCTGCAGGAGGCGTACAGCAAGGTGGTGGACAGCAGCCAGACCACCATCACCGCCACGCAGCGCCGCCTGATTCAGGCAGCGGCACAAACCTGGGGCCGCCAGCTCGGGGTGGATAAGACCAGCCGCGTCAGCCAGAAGCTCAAGGCCATCGACACTGAAGACCGCAAGGCCGTGCAGGCCCGCGATCAGGGGGCGCTCGACACGGCGCGGCAGGCAGAAGAGAACGTCCGCGTTTACCGGGAGGAACTGCGCTCCTTGATCGAAGGGGACACGGACACCCAGTTGGCCCTACTGACGGGAGTGAGACGCAAGATTCAAGAGATGCAGTACGTGCCGCACAGCGTCCCATTCGAGCTGCTTCAGAACGCGGATGACGCCCTGAGCGAGTGGCAGCAGCTCACCGGCGACGCGAGTGAAGCCAGGGCCACCTTTAGCGCTGACCTGACGGGGAATACACTGACCTTCACGCATTACGGCAGGCCCATCAACCACTACGGGGACGCAGCGGGACAGGCCAGGGGCTTCGACGCTGACCTGGAGAAAATGTTAACGCTGCTGTCCTCGGACAAGGACGAGGGCGTGACCGGTAAGTTCGGCCTGGGCTTCAAGAGCAGTTTTCTGCTGAGTGACCGCCCGACCGTGCTGAGCGGCAGGCTGGCCTTCGATGTGCTGGGCGGGGTCTACCCGGCCCTGCCCGCGCAGAAGAGACTCGATACCCTGCGCGAGTACCAGTGCCGCAACGACCCGCCCGAGGTGCAGGGCGGTACCCTCATCGCATTACCTGTAAGCGACCTTGAAGTGGCAGCAGAGGTCATCAACCAGTTCGGGCAACTTGCGCCGTACCTGCTCGCCTTCACTCGCTCCATTCGGCGCATTCGGGTGCGCCAGGGTGAAGAGACGCGGCACCTGACCCGGAACGAGCGTGAGGTCAGCCCCGGCGTGAGTCTTTACGGCAGCACCGTCGGGAAGGGAGCCTTGACCGCCCTGGCGCTAAGCGGCCCGAACTTCAAACTTCTTCTGCCCTACCAGGCGCGCGGCTTCACATCCTTGCCAGCTGAAGTTCCCAACCTGTGGGTCACCGCACCCACACACGAACGGCTCAAGCTGCCTTTCATACTCAACGCGCCTTTCCCGCTCGATCCGGGGCGGGCGCAACTGGCCCGCAACGCGTCGCTGCTGGAAACGCTGGTCGAGCGCCTTCGTCCGGAAATGCGGATCGCGTTCACTGAACTGCTGCGCCTGTCAGAATCCGGGGAGTTTCTGGAGCAACTCGGCTGGCACGCCCCGACGCGGCCCGCCTTTCTCAGCAGCCTGTGGAAACACCTCGCCGAACCGCTGGCCCGAGAGAGTGACAGTCCCGCCCTGCCGCTCCTGAGAAATCTGCTGTGGGGAACAGGCGGGGCCATCGGCAGCCTGGCCTTCGAGACAGCGCTGATCCCCACGGGTTTACCGGACGATTTCGGCACACACGTTCGTGCTGGCACACCGAAACTGAGGGTGCTGGGGTTCGAGAACGAGCTGTTCAAACACCTGTCCCAGCGGCCCGAATTCCAGCAACTGTACCCTCCCGGAAGCCTGATCTCCCGCGAGACGGCGACCACCATGGAGAAACTGAAGTTGCCCGTCCCCGAAGGCCGACTGGGATTGACTGAAGTCCTGAAAAGTCTCCTTAACGATGCACTGGTGACACCCGAACGCGCCGAGTGGCTAGCCGCCGTACTCACCGAAGCGGTGGTCAAGGAACTCACGGAAGACGAAGCGAACGAAGCGTGGCTGGAAAGCCTAAAGTTCCTGGCCGGAGATGGGCAGTACCGTCCAGCGGCCTACCTGCTGATGCCGCTGGCGAAAATGTCAACTGAGGAGGCTGACCGTGCTGCGTTCGCGCCTCCCCAGGCGGTCATCCATGCCAGCTACTCACCGGTGGGCCTGGCCCTCGCCCGCCGGGTGCGGCAGGAGGTGCCGAAACGGCAGATCGTCGTCTGGACACTTGCGGCAACCGGGCCTGCCAGAAAAGCGGCGCTGGACTATCTGCTGGCGCACCTCAAATCCACAGAACCGGAAGCGCAGGCGCTGCAACAGAAACTGCGCGGAAGCTGGCTGGAATATGAGCAGTTGACTCATCTGCCGGAATGGCATGCCTTCAAGCCAGACGAGCAGATTGACCTCCTGAACCTCCTGCGGCAACTGCCGAAGGTCGTGACTACGCCTGTAGAACAACCCGCGCCCCTGCCCACGGATGACGAGTCACTGGAAGAGGATGACCTGCTTGGCGATGAAATGCCCACCAATGCGCTGGAACTCATCGCCAGCTGGTGGGAGAAGGAACACTCCTTCCTGACGGCCCGCTTTGACACCTGGACGTACCCGGATGCCCGGCCTTTCGTAACGAGCAGGGAGTATGATCCGCGCGACCCGGCGCAACGTCAGGCGTGGCTTTCGCTCCTGATGCTCGGCAGTTTACAGAGCATGGGGCGCACCAGACCCGCGCAGCACAAGGGCTTTTTGAAGTTTTGTCAGGAACAGCAGTGGCTCGGGGCCTTCAGTGCCCAGAATGCCCCGGATCAGGTGTGGATGGACTCACTGCGTTCCTATCTGCGCCAGCAGCCCGAACTGCTGAAATACTACGCCTGGATGCGAGGCTTCGTGGGGTACTACCAGATGGGCCGCTGGCTGGACGAGTACGTGGAACTCTTCACGCAACTTGACCGCCTGCCGGAAACGTCACTGCGTACACTGCTGTCTCTGGACAGCAATCCGGCCCTGCAGGGCAGCGGAATCAGTGCACCGCCCCTGGGGCGAACGCTGGGGATCGGCGCATCTTTTGTCATCCGCGAACTCCTGCGCGCCGGGGTGCTGAAGCCGGAGAAACTTCGCCCGCTGGCCTATATGCCGACCCGCCGCGTGCGTGAACTGGTCACGCAACTCACGAGGCAGCACGTCAGCGACAACGATCCCGAGCACGGGTCGCGCCAGATCGCTGCGGCGCTTTCCCGGCACCTGGGCGATCAGCGGGCCACCTTCGTGGGCGCGTATGACTTGCCGCTGCACCTGCTGCTGGGGAGCGGCTGGGATGACCAGGACGCACTCAAGCTGCAAGTGCAGGTGCTGGGCAGCCCCCTCTACCGGAGGACTTCATGACGCTTTCCGCAGGAGATCAGGTGTTTCACCGCACTCACGGTAACGGTTCGGTGCTGATGAGTGACGGCGTCACGGCGGTGGTGCGATTCGATCAGGGTCTCGAGCAGGTGCTGCTGGGCGAACTCACGCCGCGCCTCACGGTGAGGCAGGCCCTGGAAAGTGGGCGAGTCAACCCGCAAGTGGAGACGCAGCTGCACCTCCAGGCCGAGTTGATCACCAGCCTGAACGACACCTGGGGCGTGTTCTCGCGCTCGCGGATCAGCCTGCTGCCGCATCAGTTGTGGGTGTGTCACCGCGTGCTGGGTAAGCACCCTCCACGCTGGCTGATCGCCGACGACGTGGGCCTGGGCAAGACCATCGAGGCGGGACTCATCCTGTGGCCGCTGCTGAGCCGCCGTCAGGTGACGCGCCTGCTGATCCTGACACCGGCCTCACTGACTGGGCAGTGGCGCGACCGCATGTTCAACATGTTCGACATTCGGCTGACGGTGTATGACCCGCAGCAGGATCAGTCCACCTCGCACGGAAGGGCCAACTACTGGCATATTCACCAGCAGGTGGTAGCGTCGCTGCAAACCCTGCGCGACGACCGCAAGGGACGCCACGAGCGGCTCCTCGACGCTGAACCGTGGGATCTGGTGATCGTGGACGAGGCCCATCATCTCAACGTCGATGAGAAGAGCGGGGCCACGCTCGGGTACGAACTGATCGAGAAGATGATGAGCGCCGGGAAGATCGGGGGATTGATCCTCTTCACCGCCACGCCGCACCGGGGCAAGGATTACGGCTTCATTTCCCTGCTGGAGTTGCTGGACGACCAGCACTTCGACCGTGAAGAACCGATCAGCACGCAGCTCAGGCACCTGCCCGAAGTGATGATCCGCAACAACAAGCAGAACGTCACTGACCTGCACGGTCAGCGCCTCTTCAAGCCGCCTATCGTCGAAAGCGAGGAGTATGACTTCTCCCCTGCCGAGGCGGAATTCTACAGCAAGATGACCGAGTTCATCGCCACCGGACAGGCGTACGCGGCCACACTCGGCGGCGGTCGCAACAGTCAGGCGGTCATCCTGGTTCTGATTGCCTTGCAGAAACTGGCGTCCAGTTCCGTCGCCGCCGTGAGGCGCGCCCTGAGGAAAAGGCTTGCGCGCATCACCGAGCTGCTGTCCCAGCCTGGCGCGGTCACTGCACCGCCGGAATTCGCGCCGGACGACGGCGACGCCGAGAGTGCCTTCACCGAGAACGTCGCGGACTGGTCTGGCGGGTTGGCCCTGATGGAGAACGAGAGGGAACACCTGCAAGAACTCATCAAGTTGGCTGAGCGCATCACTGACGAGACGAAGATCAGAACCATCCTGGAGCAACTCGAGAGTCGTTTCTCAGGGCGCACGGTGCTGTTCTTCACCGAATACAAGGCCACCCAGAGCCTGCTGATGAGCGCCCTGATCCGGCGTTACGGCGCGGACGCCGTCACGTTCATCAACGGTGATGGTCGCGCCGAGGACGTCCTGGGGCAGACCCTGACCGGTTCCAGGGAGGCGGCAGCCCGCGCCTTCAACACCGGGGGTGTGCGCTTCCTGGTGTCCACCGAGGCCGCCGGGGAGGGCATCGACCTGCAAGGGAACTGCCACACCCTTATTCACGTCGACCTGCCCTGGAACCCCATGCGGCTGCACCAACGCGTCGGGCGGCTCAACCGTTACGGGCAGAAGGAGCAGGTGCACGTGCTGTCCCTGCGGAACCCGCACACCGTCGAGGCCATGATCTGGGATAAACTGAACAGCAAGATTGAGAACATCAAGCAGGCGTTCGACGCCGTGATGGACGAACCTGAAGACCTGCTACAACTGGTGCTGGGCATGACCTCCCCGCGCTTCTTCGAGCAGGTGTTCGCGCAGGCCCCCGGCGTGGAACGCCAGCACCTGAACGACTGGTTTGACCGTGAAACCGCGCAGTTTGGCGGTCAGGACGTCCTTCAGACGGTGCGGGAACTGGTGGGTCACAGCGCCCACTTCGATTACCAGCAGGCCAGCGGACTGATTCCCAGGGTCGACCTGCCTGACCTGCTGCCCTTCTTCCGCAGCGCCGTGCGTTTCAATCACCGCCATCTCGATGAGCAGGGTGGCCTGGTGTCCTTCAAGACACCGGAAGAATGGCTTGAGCTAGGCGTCAAGAGCAGTTACAACGACCTGGCCTTCAACCGTGACGGGAATGGCAGCGACGTGGCGGGCGTGGGTCACAGGGTCGTGAATGCGGCCCTTGAGCAGGCCCGGCAGCTCACCGCAAAGGTCTCCATTCACCGCTGGCAGGGCCTGGACGCCCCGCTGTACGTCTTCCGGGTCATCGATAAGGTCTCCAGTGTGGGCGGCACGCGCCGCACCTTCATCGGTCGGCTGATGGGCGACAAGCCCGTCTGGCTGCGCGACTGGGAACTCCTGCAACATCTGAATGGCATGCGCGCCACCAGCGATGACAGCCCGCCACCAGCGGGACTCCCGGAAGCGCTCTTACAGGTGCTGGACGACGAAATGATGAACCTGGCCGAGTACCTGCCTACCCTGAACCTGGATTACGCCGCGCCGGATGTCGAAGCTTACGCGGTGTTCGCGCCCGTACCTCAGTGAGGAAACTGTCCTATGCCTGTGGAAACCACCATCTGGAAGATCAGCAACACCGTCGAAAAAGTCTCCTTCGTGGCGCTGGAACTGGAGAGCAAACTGCAATCCGCTCTTGAAGAGAACCTGGAAATCCTTGACTCCCGCCTCCTTTTACTGGGGCGGCAAGTCCGAACGGATTTCAATAAGCTCATTGACCTGCTGGCAATTGATGATGTCGGTCACTTGCACATCATTGAGCTGAAAAAGGGCCTTACGCCGCGAGAAGTGGTCGCGCAGGGGCTGGATTACGCTTCATGGGTGAGCGGATTAGATCGTGACCGTATCGAGAAAATTTACTCCGAGCA
>ERZ501047.640-NODE-640-length-10593-cov-4.200797_pt1 | contig 10593 bp, 11 predicted proteins | sample MGYA00510868_ERZ501047 | MGnify/ENA primary metagenome ERZ501047 (study PRJEB25958, sample SAMN03398593) | human skin metagenome | study: EMG produced TPA metagenomics assembly of the Human Skin Microbiome Metagenome (human skin metagenome) data set. | reverse complement strand
CATCTGCCGCGCCCAGATGCGGCGGGCGGCGCGGAACTCGGCCTCCGCCTGCTGCGCCAGCAGCTGGGCGCGGGAGGAATTCTCGGTCAGCGGGATGCAGAACTCGGCGGCGAGGCGGGCGACCAGCGCGGCGGCCGCTTCGGCGGTGTCGCCGCAGCCGGTGGTTTCCGCCGCTTCGGCGCGGTTGGGTTTGACCAGGCTGGGGCGGCGTTCCAGGGCCAGCCGCAGTGCCTCGCCCCGGCAGTCGAGCACGGTATGCAGCCCGCGCTCCCCCGCCACACCGGTCAGTTGGGCGACGATCCCGTCCGGTGCGGCCGGCGGCAGGCTGCCGCAGGCGGCGAAGACCCCGGGCGCCCGCGCCGGGGAGCCGATCAGGTGAGAGTCGGCTAGGTGGGAGTCGACCAGGGTGGCGAGCTCACGCCATACCGACTCGGGCTGGGGGACGCCCGCCTCGTTGAGCACGGTGGCCTCGTCGCCGACCACGACCACCACGCAATGCCGGGTGGGGGCGCTGGAATTGACGGTCCATGCGGTGATCCCGCGGGCGGCCAGGTCGGCGAGGAAGTTCGGGGCATCGGGGCCACCAAGGGGCTGCACGGCGATGGGGTGGTGGCCCATCGAGGCCAGCGCGCCGGCGACATTGGCACCCTTACCGCCGGCTCGCCGATCGACCTGGGTGACCCGATGGACCTCTCCAAGCGACAACTTCGGGAGGGTGTAGGTGATGTCCAGGGCGGGATTCGGCGACCAGGCCAGGATCACGAGAGGAGGATCACGAGGCGAGGACCGCGACGCGAGCTCAGAGCAGTTCGAGGATGGTGGCATTGGCCATGCCGCCGCCCTCGCACATGGTCTGCAGGCCGTACCGGATCTGCTCGTCGCGCATCCGGTAGACCAGCTGGGTCATGATCCGGGCGCCCGAGCCGCCGAGGGGGTGGCCGATCGCGATCGCCCCGCCATTGGGGTTGAGCAGCGCCGGGTCGGCGCCGGTCTCCGCGAGCCAGGCCATGGGCACCGGCGCGAAGGCCTCGTTGACCTCGAATACCCCGATGTCGGACAAGGTCAGCCCGGAGCGCTGCAGCACCTTGGCGGTAGCCGGGATCGGCGCCGAAAGCATCATCACCGGGTCATCGCCGGCCAGCACCCCGGTGTGGAAGCGCGCCAGCGGGGTCAGGCCCAGTTCGGCGGCCTTCTCGGAGGTGGTCATCAGCAGCGCCGCGGCACCGTCGCTGATCTGGGAGGAGTTGCCGGCGTGGATCACCCCGTCCGCCTTAAAGACGGTCTTCAGGCCGGCGAGGGATTCAGCGCTGGTGCCGCGGCGCAGGCCCTCGTCGGTGTCCACCACGGTGCCGTCGGTCAGGGTCACCGGGGCGATCTGCTCGGCGAGGCGGCCGGCGTCGATGGCGTCGGCGAGCTTGGCGTGGGAGGCCGCGGCGAATTCATCGCAGGCCTGGCGGGAGAGTTCCCACTTGGTCGCCATCATCTCGGCGCCGATGCCCTGGTTGAAGGTCGCCACCCCATAGCGCTCCTGGACGCTGGGCGGATAGGGGAAGCCGAGGTCAGTGCCGAGGCTCGCCCCGATCGGGACTTGGCTCATCGCCTCCACACCGCCGGCGATCACGACGTCGTACTGCCCGCTGATCAGCCCGGCGGCGGCGAAGTGCACGGCCTGCTGGGAGGAGCCGCATTGCCGGTCGATGCTGGTCGCTGGGACCGTCTCGGGCCAGCCGGCGGCCAGCACCGCATTGCGGCCGACGTTGAAGGCCTGCGCTCCGACCTGCCCGACGCACCCCCAGATCACATCGTCGACAACCTCCGGGCTCACGCCCGCACGGTCGGCCAGGGAGCGCAGGACGTGTGCCGACAGGTCAACGGGATGCACCTGGGACAGGGCGCCGTTTCGCTTGCCGACCGGGGTGCGGACGGCGGCAACGATTACTGCGTCACGAGCGGGCATGGGGGCCTCCGGGGGACGGCATACGGGTTGGGCGCGGCGACGCTGACGTATGCGGCGCCGGTGTAGCCGAATCCTAATCGCGGGCGTGTTGTGCGCGTTGCCGTGCGACCCGGGCGTCCAACCGGGTCGGGCCGCTGCCGTGATGTCGCCGCAGGCTGAACCAGCCGATCGCGAGGTCCACCAGCCCGTATGCCGCGAGTCCCGGCTTGAGCCACCACAGTTCGCCGGCGCGATAGTCCCGGCCGCGGATCAGCCGGACTGCCAGGTCGGGTCGCTGGTGGGCGAGGTAGATGCGGGCACGGGCGGCATGCAGGCTGTTGGAGACGATCGCGACGCGCTCGGCAGCAGCGATCGCCGGAATGGCGTTGGCCACATTTTCCCAGGTGGACAGGGCGTCTTCGTCCAGATCGATGCGCTCTACGGGCAGGTGGTGGGAGACCCGCCCGTATGCCGCCATCAGCGCCGCCTCGCTCGTCCCACCCTCCCGGGCGCCCCCGGAGAACCGCACTCGGCTGCCCGGTGGGGCCGCGGCGAAGGTGCGTGCGGCGGCGGCGACCCGGCGCCGGTTGATCGGGTTGATCCGGCTGGGATGGCGATTGTGGTAGCCGAGGACCAGGATCAGCCACGGGCCCTCTGGGGCCGGAGCGGGTTCAGGCGAGGACTGCGACGCCAGGGTGGTCGGCGGCCCCGGCGGCTGCGGGCGCTGGGCCGGCCGGACGATCGGGCGGGGCAGGGCGGCATACGAGGCCAGCCAGTGGGCGGCCTCCCCGGCCGCGACCAGGGCAGCCGCGCCGGCCAGGATGCGCCGGCGGTTCATGTATGCGAGCGGTGCCGGCGGGGCACCCGTTTGGCCGGACGCTCCGCGCGCCGGGAGCGGGCCACGAAGGCGACGGGATCCATCGGCCCGGGCAGATGCCATTGCCGGCGCCGGGCCAACAAACCCAAGACCAGACAGGTGAGGATCGCGATCAGCATGCCTGCGTCCCGAGTGAGCATTCGGTCGGCGACCACCATCTCCAGGCCACCCACAACCGCGAAAGTGGCATAGATGTGGTTGCCCCCGAGGACCGCCGGCACTTGGCCAACGAGCACATCACGCACCATCCCGCCGGCCACCGCGGTGACCATGCCGAGCAGGATGCATGGCAGGGGGGCCAGGCCCGCGGAGAGGCCCTTGGCGGCACCGGTCGCCGACCAGCAGCCCAGCGCGAGCACGTCGGCGACGATCAGTGCGCGACGCGGCCACAGTCCACGGAAGTTGATGAGATAGGCCACCACCGCCGCGGCCACGGCCGAGGTGAGGTACCACCCATCGGTCAGCGCGACCGGGGTTCCGGTATTAAGCATCGCGTCGCGCAGCATTCCGCCACCCAGGGCGCTGGTGATCGACAACACGAGGAAGCCGATCAGGTCAAAATTGCGCGAGCGGGCGACAGCCCCGCCGAGTAGCCCATTAGCAATGACGCCCACGATGTCGACAACCCGGAACAGCTCACCGGCATCGACCGTCGCGGGCCCGGGGATGACAGACACAACCGCGATGCTGGCATACGGCCTGCGGCCCGCATGCCGTGTCTCAACCCGGTCAGGACTGGGTTTCTGAAGTCACGTCGGCCTCGACCACCTCCGCGAGCCGGTCCAGGGATGCCTGGAGTTTGTCGGGGGTAGTGTTCCGGGCGCGCTCCATCCGGGATTCGTCGGTCAACTCGCTCCAGTCGTAGGTATGCGTGACCCGGGTGCGGTGCTCGTCGAGCGACTCGACCTCCCAGCGCCACAGGTGTCCGGGTTGGGGCTTGCCGACCGGCGATGGTCGCCAGGCGATGCGGCGCCCCTCCTCGAACTCCACGATGTGGTTCTCCCGCTCGGCGCCGTCCTTGGTCAGCGTCATCACGAAGACATCGCCCACGGCATGGACGCGTTGGCCGGGGGCGGCCTCGGCGAGATTGGCGTTGCCATCCCAGCGCGGCTGCTGGCTGGGATCGGCGATCAACTCGAAGATCCGCGGTGCCGGGGCGGCAATCTCCCGGCTGGCGGTCACGACCTTGGTGGGCTCGGGGTGCGTCATACGGACCATGCAAGCACGGACCACCGACAGCCGGGGCGCCCTCGGGGGCCGGGTCGATGTGTGGTCGGACGACTAGGCTCGTGGGAGTGCAGCCTGAACCCAGACCGGACGCTGATCCAGCGAACGGAGGGCCGTCGCATGCCGGCCCGTCAGACGCTGGCCAATCCGAGGCGACACCGGGCATGATCGCGCGACTCCGTCGGGTCGTTCTTGCCGTCGCCGCACTCAACTTCACCTACTTCTTCGTCGAGTTCGCGGTGGCCCTGGGCGCCGGGTCGGTTTCGCTGCTCGCGGACAGCGTCGACTTCCTCGAGGACACCTCGATCAATCTGCTGATCTTTGTCGCGCTTGGCTGGCCCCTGACCCGACGAGCCCTGATGGGCAAAGTGATGGCCTTGGTGATTCTCGGCCCGTCCGCCGTCGCCGGCTGGGAGGCGATTCAGCGGTTTTCCGAACCCGTTGTGCCGCACGTGGTTCCGGTGGTGCTCGCCTCGCTAGGGGCGATCGCGGTCAACGGGGCGAGCGCGTGGCTGTTGTCCTCGGTGCGCCACGGCGGTGGGTCGCTCAGCCGCGCGGCCTTCCTCTCGGCGCGCAATGACGTGCTCATCAATCTCGCCGTGATCGCCATGGCTTTGGTCACCGCCTTGACCCATTCCGGGTGGCCGGACCTGATCCTCGGCTGCGTCATTATCCTGCTCGCGCTGCACGCCGCCTGGGAAGTCTGGGAGGTCAGCGAGGAGGAACGCCTGGCAGCCAAGGCGCTGGCGGGCGAAGCCATCGACTGATCGAGAGTCCCGCGCCTGGCGGTTTTGAACGCGTTCAAAACGCGGCGTAGTGTGGCCATGTGGCTCAGAAGTCGGAACGCACCCGGGAGATTCTCGTGGACACCGCGCTGCGGCTGTTCCGCGAGCGTGGCTACCAGGCCACCACGATGCGGCTCATCGCCACCGAGGCGGGGGTCTCCCCGGGCAATGCCTATTACTACTTCGATGGCAAGGACGAGCTGGTCCAGGAGTTGTATGTGCGCATCCAGCACGAACACCGGGAGGCCGCGATGCCGCGGTTGCGCCCGGGCGCCGGGTTGGCGGACAACCTGCGCACGGTCTTCGACACCGGGCTCGACACCATGGCGCCCTATCACGGCTTCGGGGCGACGATGCTGCAGGTCGCGCTGTCCACATCAGCCGCGGTGAGCCCATTTTCGGCAGCCTCCCGCGAGGCGCGTGACGCGGCCGTCGGTCTGCTCGCCGAGGCGGCCGGTATGTCGCGGGGCGTCCCCGGTGGCGCGCTCGGCGAGCGCTTGCCGCGGCTGTTGTGGCTGGCATACCTCGGCATCACCCTGCACTGGGTGTGCGACCACTCTCCCGGGCAACGGCGCACCCGTGACCTGGTCGCGGGCGGCGCTCCACTCATCGCGCGGGCCGCGAGCCTGGCCCGGCTGCCGGGCGGCCGGGCCTTCGCCGCCGATCTGGTGCGGCTCGTCGACCAGGTCTCCCCCGCTCCCCACCACGATCGACAGGACTGACCAGATGACCACGATTGTGCTCGCCGGGGCCTCGGGCTTCATGGGCCGGCACCTGCACCAGGCGTTCCGGCGCGATGGGGCGACCGTGCGCACCATTGGCCGGTCCGTGGCGGCCGACACCCGTTGGGACGAGGACCTCACCGGTGTCCTCGAGGGCGCGGATGTGCTGCTCAACCTGGCCGGGCGCTCCGTGAGCTGCCGCTACACCAAGGCGAACGCCGACGAGATCTTCGCCTCCCGCACCGAGACCACGCGCGCGCTCGGGCTGGCCCTGGCGCGCTGCGCGAACCCGCCGGCCGTGTGGCTCAACGCGAGCACCGGCACCATCTACCGGGATGCCCGCGACCGGGCGCAGGACGAGCGCACCGGAGAACTCGGCAGCGGCTTCTCGGTCGCGGTGGCCCGCGGGTGGGAGCACGAACTCTTCGCCGCACCGGCCGTGACGCGGCGGGTGGCCCTGCGCACGTCGATCGTCCTCGGCGCCGGTGGTGGCGCCCTCAGCCCCCTGGTGAACCTCGCGCGGATCGGCTTCGGCGGCGCCGAGGGCGATGGTGCGCAGCAGGTCAGTTGGGTGCACATCGACGACGTCTACCGCGCCATCCGCCACGTGATCGACCGCGCGGACATCGCGGGCCCGGTCAATATCGCCTCCCCCAACCCGGTGAGCAATGCCGAACTGATGGCCGCCGTCCGCCGTCACCTGGGCGGCCCCCTCGCCCGACGTATGGCCGTGCCCCTGCCCGCCTGGTCGCTCGAGGCCGGCGGCCGGATCATCCGCACCGAGCCCGAACTAGTGCTCAAGAGCCGGTGGGTGCACCCCGGCATACTGCTCGACACCGGTTTCGACTTCCGCTTCCCCACCCTGGACCAGGCGCTGGCCGACCTCGCCACCGAGGTGCCACGGGGACTCTTGCGGGTGCAACTGGGCTGAGCCACGGGCCAGACCGGCACCGGGGTTAGTCGCCGTCATACCGGTCCAGGAGTTGTGCGGCCCGCTCGCGCAGCGCCGCCCGCAGGTCGGCGGGTGCGAGCACTTCGACGCCGGTGTCGAGGCGCCAGAGCACCCAGACCGCGTGGCGCAGGTCCTCGAAGGTGACCTCGAGCCGCAGCCACCCGTCGGGTTCCCGCTCTTCGGCCAGCACGGCCCGAGTGGTGTCCAGGAGTTCGGCGCGGCGGGTGTCCCGGATTCGCAGGTCCACGCGCAGGTGGTCCTCGGCGAGGAATCTGGCGCGGCGCTCGGCCCAGATGCGGTCGAGATCGACCTCGGCCGGACGTTCGGCCGGCTCGGCGAGGACCTGGGCAGCGGACATACGGGAGAGGCGATAGGTCCGGTCCTGACCGGACTTCAGAGCCAGCAGATAGGTGCGCTCGCGCACGCTGACCAGGCCGATCGGGTCGACCGTATGGGAGCGTGACGCCCGGTCCGAGGCGGCATAGTCGAAGCGCACCTTGCGACCGGCGAGCACCGCGTCGCGGACGGCGTCCATGACCCCGTCGGCAAGGAGTTCCATCTCGCGGCGCCGGGAGAGCAAGTCGGCCTCCGGTTCCACCAGGAAGCGGCGGCTGGCATCGTCCAGGCCGGCCCGATGGCCCTCGGGCAGGGCATCAACGACCTTGCGCAGCGCGGCCGCAAGCGCGCCACCCAGGCCGAAGATCCTTTCCCGATCACTCGACCCCGCGGTGAGCAGCGCCAGAGCTTCGTCGTGATTGAGTCCGGTCAGTTCGGTGCGGAAACCGGGCAAGAGCGCGAACCCACCATGGCGACCACGCTCGGCATACACCGGGACGCCGGCGGAGGACAGGGCCTCGATGTCCCGCAGGATCGTGCGCGGAGAGACCTCCAGTTCGGCGGCCAGGGTCTCGGCGGTCAACTGGCCTCGCTGCCGCAGCAGCAGCACGAGGGAAACCAGGCGGTCGGCGCGCATCCGGAAATTGTCGATCAAAAAGGTGACACAGGGTGTCACTTATAGCCGGAAAGGTGGTCGGTGTTGCGTCTCAGACGGCGGTCGTCCGGTCGCCAGGCGCACTTATCGACAGGAGTCAGATATGGAACGCACGGCTATCAACCCGGTGTCGTGGTCGCAGTCGCTGGGCTTCAACCAGGGCGAAGTCGTGTCCGGTACCACGCGGACGCTCTACATTTCCGGGCAGACGGCGATGAACGCCAACGGTGAACCGGAGCACCAGGGCGACATCGCCGCCCAACTCGCCTTGGCAGTGGACAACCTCGAGGCGGTGCTCGCCGAGGCCGGTATGTCGCTGGCCAACCTGGTACGCCTCAACGTCTACACCACCGATGTGGACGCCCTCTTCCCGCACTATGCCGTCCTCGCCGGCCGCCTCGGCGCGGCACGGGTGGCCCCGACCACCACCATGCTCGGCGTCACCCGGCTGGCGATCCCGGGCCAGCTCGTGGAACTGGAGGGCACCGCGGTCGCCTGACCCACCGCGCCCGGATGGCGCGTGGCCCACGGAGTTCGCTGACGACATTCCCGGTCCAGCAGGTACCTCAGAAATCGGGGCTCTGCGGTTCCACGTCGACGCGATCAAAGGCGACCTCGACGTCCTCATCCATACCCAATCGGCCGAGAAAATTCACTGCACCGGGCCCGCATACGTCGTGATCGGACTCCGACGGCGGCGACTGAGGGGGAGGCCCAGGACTCCAGGTGAGAACGACGCTGTCCTCGGCGGTGGCACCGAGGCGGGCGTATGTCGCCAGCGCCGCGACATTGTCGGGTTCGGTCGCTGTCCATACCCCCGCGCATCCTCGGCGGCCGGCCTCTTGCGTCAGCGCGCGCAGCAGGCTGGTCGCCACCCCACGGGCCCGCCATTCCTCCTCGACGCCGAGTTCGTAGACGAAGAGTTCGGCCGACTTGTCCGGGTGGCGCATCTCCACCCCCGAGGCGAACCCGATCCCACATTCGTCCGGGTCGAACGCCATGACCAGCAGATGGCCGGGGCGGTCGCAGAAGTCCCGCGCCCCGTCCAGGCTCACCTTCTCGTCGAAGACATGCGAATTGGCCACCAGGACAGCCGGGTCCGTCACCACCTCGATGGTCCACTCCCGGTCGTGGGATTGGTATGCCGTTGCGTCCATTCCCCCAGTGTCCGCTGTCTAGGCTCGGAAGGGCTACGTCGGATCGGGCGCGGCAGGCAGACCAGGAAGGCGCACCAATGTCCGAGCGGATGCACGTGACCACCGAGGCGCACGAGACCGCCACCGAGAAGCTCACCCCGCACGCCGTCACCGGAGGCGATGTGCTCGTCGAGGTGATGCGGGCGGCCGGCGTGGACGTGGCCTTCGGGGTGATCAGTATTCACAATCTGCCGCTCGTGGAGGCGGTGGATCGCGAGTTGCGCTTCGTCCCGGTGCGGCACGAGGCGGCCGCCGTCAACGCTGCCGACGGGTATGCACGGGCCACCGGCGGGATCGGGGTCGCGCTGACCTCCACCGGCACGGGAGCAGGCAATGCCGCCGGGTCGATGCTCGAGGCGATGGCCGCCTCCAGCCGGGTCCTGCACATCACCGGCAATATCAACGCCGACCTCATCGGCGAGGGGACCGGGGCCTATCACGAGGTCCCCCGCCAGTTGCAGATGCTCAAGGCGGTCAGCGCCCACGCGTTGCGGATCGAGACCCCCCGCCAGGCCCGGGCGGTGCTCACCGAGGCGGCCCGACTCGCGCGCACCGCCCCCACCGGACCGGTGAGCGTGGACTGGCCGATCGACCTGCAGTACCTCGCCAAGCCGGATCAGCAGAACAAGGTGGACGAGCGCGAGCCCGCGCTGCGCACCGGCGCCCGGCGGGATCTCGAGCGGGCCGCCGCCGTGATGCGGCCCGCGCGCCGACCGTTGATCTGGGCCGGTGGCGGTGCCCGGGAGGCGAGCGCGGAGGTCGTCGCGCTCGCCGAGGCGTGGGGTGCCGGGGTGCTGACCGGGTCCAACGGGCGCGGCACGATGCCCGAGGACCACGCGCTGCTGATCGGCAACTTCCCTGCGGACGAGGACGTGGAACCCCTACTGCGCGAAGCGGATTGCCTGCTCACCATCGGCTCGCACCTGCGCGGCAACGAGACCCGCAACTACGAGCTGCCGCTCCCGCAGCAGCATGTGCAGATCGACCTCGACGCGAACATGATCGGCAAGAACTTCCCGGTAGCCGTGGGGTTGCAGGCGGATGCGCGCTCGGCCATACCGGCGTTGACCGATTCGCTGGGCGAACCCGGGACGGAGGCCGACTGGGGCGGCCGCGTGCGCGAGGTCGCCAAGACGGTGCGGGCGGCGCATCGCGAGGACATCGGTGCGTATGGCGAGATCTGCGACTCCATGCGCCGCCGCCTGCCGCTCCGGGCGGTCATCGTCCGGGATGTGACGGTGCCGGGCAGTTCCTGGGGCAACCGTCTGCTCGACGTCTATGACCCGAGGGACAACGTCTTCGCCGCCGGCGGCGGCATCGGTCAGGGCCTGGCGCAGGCGATCGGCGCCGGGATCGGCCGTCCCGACGACCCGGTGCTGGCCATCGTCGGTGACGGCGGCCTGGCCGTCTATCAGGGCGAGCTTGCCGTGCTCGCCGCGGAGGCGCCATACGTGGTGATCGTGGTCTTCAACGACGGCGGGTATGGCGTGCTCCGCAATATTCAGAAGGCGCGCAAGGACACCAAGCGGGCCGTCGACCTGCTCACCCCTGACTTCGGGCTGCTCGCCAAGTCCGTCGGCCTAAAGCACCGGCGGGTGTGCAGCGCCGCGGACTTCGACAAGGCGCTGAAAAAGGCACTCAAGCGCGGGGTGCCGAGCCTGATCGAGGTGGACGTAACGGCCCTGCGCCCCAAGCCAGCGAAGATGGTGCCGCCGATCGAGGTCCCCTCCGCCAAGTGAGCTCGTCGGTTTGACGGGACGAATCGGCCAATCAGATCTCTAGCGGGCGGCGGTCACCCGGTCGACAAAGTCCATGATCTCCCGTTCGGCGTCCGCGCGGGTAGTCGGCTCGTTGTGGACCTCGTGGCGCACGCCCGGGAAGACCCGTGTGCGCACATCTGCGTGGCA
>ERZ501047.639-NODE-639-length-10612-cov-2.896372_pt1 | contig 10612 bp, 7 predicted proteins | sample MGYA00510868_ERZ501047 | MGnify/ENA primary metagenome ERZ501047 (study PRJEB25958, sample SAMN03398593) | human skin metagenome | study: EMG produced TPA metagenomics assembly of the Human Skin Microbiome Metagenome (human skin metagenome) data set. | reverse complement strand
AAACCGGCACCCACTCCTACCGCCTCGCCCACAGCCGCGCCCACGCCAGAGCCCAGCGCCGTCAAGCCCAGGATCAGGGGCAGGGCCAGGCCGCCCGTCGCGGCGGTGGCCGCAGCGGTGCCCAGGACACCAGCCGCGCCCAGCACTCCGGCGGTGGCACCCACGGCCGCGCCCACACCCGTGCCTTTCACGGCACCGGCAGCGGCGTCATCGGCGGCGGGGTCGGCGCTGACACCCGCAGCGGTGGTCGTCGTGGTGGTCGTGGTGCTGGCCGTGCGGCGGTTGACGTTCACGGTGCCCACTTCGGGCTGAACCACGCCGCGCGTCTGCAGGTCGGCAATGAAGGCGTCGGCGTCGGCCACGGTGGGGAAGATGATGTGTTTCATGGCCTCCAGTGTGCGGCCTGCAGAAAGCGGCACCGTGAGGGGCAGATCAAGACCTGGCCCAATGTTCACAGGGATTACCCCGGTTTTCTTGAGAAGGAGGGGGTGGCTGCTGCGCCCCCGACTGTCTTTGGGATACACTCTGCTGTTCCAGTCCGGTGCGCGCCTGCTCAGGGGTGCGCCGCGCTGCGCAGCAACGCCACTGAACTTCATGCTGGCTGGAGGTGCTCCGCATTTTCCTCTGGCCCATTTCCCCTCCGGCGGGCCATGCCGGACGCCGCACCTGCTCCGGCAGCGGCGAAAGGATCACCATGTCCGAGAACCGTTCCTCCCGTCCGGGCGGCCGCACCCGCCGCCCCAGTTCCGATGCCCAGGCCCGCACCGGGTCGGCCCGCACCGAGCAACGTCAGACGGAACAGCGCCCTGCCGAACAACGCCGCGCCGCGCCGCGCCCGGTCCTGGACCCCGCCAACTGGCAGGACCTGCTGGGGGGCCGCACCCCCACACCCGTGCAGGCCGGGGCCATTCCCGCGCTGCTGGCCGGAAAAGACGTGATCACGACGGCGCGCACCGGCAGCGGCAAGACGCTGGCGTTCCTGATCGCGGCCATCAACCGGCTGCTGGTGCGGATCGAGGCCGGGCAGGCGCGGGAAAAGCAACTGCTGGGCCAGATCGTGCATGAGCTGGGCGCGCCCCTGACCGTGCTCAAGGCCAGCCTGAGCCGCGCCGCCGACCGCACAAGCGACCCGGAAGTGGCCCGCGCCGCCCTGGTCGCCGACGAACTGACCTTCACCACCCAGGACCTGATGCAACTCGCGCGCGGGCAACTGGAAATGAAGCTGGTGTGGCATTACATCCCGGCGCGCACCTTGCAGGGTCGGCTGGACCGCCTGGTGCCGGGCACGACCTTCTCGGGCGACTGGACGGGCGGGCTGCTGTGCGATCCCGACCGGCTCACGCAGGCGCTACGGAACCTGCTGGCGAACGCCCGGCGCGCCGCTGGCCCAGAAGGCGCGGTGGATCTCTGCCTACAGGAAAAGCCGGGCACCGTGAAGTTCGTGGTGCGAGACAGCGGCCCCGGCCTGCCGGCGGACCTGGGCGAGCGGATTTTCGAGCCGTTCGTGAGCGGCGCGGGCAGCAGCGGCCTGGGCCTGAGCGTCAGCCGCCAGATTGCCGTCATGCACGGCGGGTCTCTCAGCGGCAGCAATCCGCCCGGCGGCGGCGCGCAGTTCGTGCTATGCCTGCCTGGTGCGGCCCTCGGCGACGATGAGGAGGGAGAAGCCGCAGAAGGCGAAGCGTCGCCCGCTATGCTGACCGCGTGACCAGTGCTGCCCACACGGCTGAACTTCTCGCCCTGCTGACGCTGCGGTTCACGCCGAATCTGGGCCCCCGCCGGACCGAGGCGCTGCGCGTGCATTTCGGGAGCGCACAGGCCGCGCTGAAGGCCCCGCTCGGCGCACTGCGGGAGGTGCACGGCCTGGACTCCCGCAGCCTCGCCGCCGTGGGTTCGGCCAAAGCGGCGCAGGTGGCAGACACCGAACTGCGCCGCTGCGCGCAGGAAGACGTGACCCTTGTCGGCCGGGGCCTGCCCGGCTATCCGGCCGCGCTGGACGCCCTGGGCGACCCGCCACCGGTCCTGTGGGTGCGCGGCGAATTGCCGGAATTTCCCGTCACGCCGCGCGCCATAGGCATCGTCGGGACGCGGGGGGCCAGCATGCACGCCCGGAGCCTGACTCGCGCCATTGCGGGGGCACTCGCGCGGGCGGAGGTCGTGGTGGTCAGCGGCCTGGCGCGCGGCATAGACACCGAAGCGCACGCAGCGGCCGTGGATGCCGGGGGCCGGAGTGTCGGCGTCCTCGGCAGCGCCGTAAACCGCATCTATCCCGCCGAAAACACCCGACTGGCAGGCCGCCTGACCGTGATCAGCGAGTACCCGCTGGACACCGGCCCCGCCCAGCACCATTTTCCGACCCGCAACCGACTGATTGCCGCGCTGTCATCCGGCACGCTGGTCGTGGAAGGCGAACGCAAATCCGGCAGCATGATCACCGCCACGCACGCCCTGGAATGCGGCCGGACCGTGTTCGCGGTGCCGGGGCGGGCTGGGGATCCCCTCGCGGCCGGTCCACACGCCCTGATCCGGGACGGCGCGGTCCTGACAGAGTCGGCGCAGGACATCCTGGACGAGTTCGGCTGGGGCGCAGCGCCCACCCAGCCCCTCCCGGACCTGCCCCCGGATCAGGCGCGGGTGCTGAGGGCCCTGAGCAGCCCCGCCACACTGGACGACCTGCAGGCCAGCGCTGGACTGCCCCTTGCCGAGCTGCAAACCGCCCTGGTCATGCTGCAACTCATGGGGCTGGCCGAGGAAACCGGCGGGCGCTGGGGCAGGCGCTGAGCGCCGCCCGGTTCCTGCCTGCGTGGCTTGCCCTGCAGGGAGGCAAAAGAGGCCGGGTGGTATGCTGGCCGGGATCTCGCACAGGCGGACAGCAGGACGGACAACATCAAGGGAGGTGCGGTTATCTCGCAGGAAATCTGGGCGGACGTGCTGGGTTACGTCCGTAAAAACATATCCGAGGTGGAGTACCACACCTGGTTCGCCCCGGTGAAGAACCTGGGCGTGCAGGACGGTTCACTGGTGCTGGGCGTGCGCAATTCCTTCGCGCAGGACTTCGTGCGCCGCCAGTACCAGGGCCTGCTGGAAGACGCGCTGCGTTCCCTGGGAGCCGAGCACCCGCAGGTCACTTTCCAGGTGCTTCCGGCCGTGCAGGAGGCCATGATCCTGCCGCAGGAGACGCCAACGCCAGTACCTCCCGGGCCGCCAGGACGACCGGCCGCGCCTGCCTCCCCGGACAACCGCAAGAACCTGAACCCCAAGTACACCTTCGAGAACTTCGTGGTGGGGCCGAACAACAACCTGGCGCACGCGGCGGCCCTGGCAGTCGCGGAATCGCCCGGCAAGGCCTACAACCCGCTCTTTATCTACGGGGACGTGGGCCTGGGCAAGACTCACCTGATGCACGCGGTAGGACACTACATCGCCGAGCGCTTTCCGGAAAAACGCATCGAGTACGTGTCCACCGAGACCTTCACGAACGAACTCATCAACTCCATCCGCGATGACAAGAGCGCACAATTCCGCAACCGCTACCGCAGCGTGGACCTGCTGCTGGTCGACGATATTCAGTTTCTGGCGGGCAAGGAGCGCACGCAGGAGGAGTTCTTCCACACCTTCAATGCGCTCTACGAGAACCACAAGCAGATCATCCTGAGTTCCGATCGCCCCCCCAAGGACATCCAGACCCTCGAAGGCCGCCTGCGCAGCCGCTTCGAGTGGGGCCTGATCACGGACATCCAGTCGCCGGAATTCGAGACGCGCGTGGCGATCCTCAAGATGAATGCCGAGCACAACCGCATCGATATTCCGCAAGACGTCCTGGAGCTGATCGCCCGGCAGGTCACGACCAACATCCGTGAGCTGGAAGGCGCGCTGATGCGCGTGGTGGCGTTTTCCAGCCTGAACAACGTGCCGTTTTCCCGCGCGGTGGCCGCCAAGGCCCTCAGCAACATCTTCACGCCGCAGGAAGTGAAGGTCGAGATGATGGACGTGCTGCGCCAGGTCGCCAGTCACTACAACATGCCGCCAGAAGTGATCCGGGGCAGCGGGCGCGTGCGGGAGGTGGTCGTGCCGCGCCAGGTGGCGCAGTACCTGATCCGGGAATTGACCGATCATTCCCTGCCGGAAATTGGGCAGTTTTTCGGACGCGATCACAGTACGGTCATGCACGCCATCAACAAGGTGTCGGAGCAGATGGGCAAGGATGCGGACGTGACCGAGGCCATCACCGTTCTCAGAAAGCGGATGCAGGGCACTGACGACGATGAGCTGGAAGCATAACGATGTCAGAAAATCGATGTTATTTACAGAATATTTCCAATTTCCGTTCCAAAACCGTGTGCCAAGTTTCACGATCTGTGGATAAGGCTGTGGATAACCTGTGGATAAGTACCAAAAACCTGTGGATAAACTTGTGGATAAAACCCCCACTTATCCACAAGCTGCGGGGCCTGTGGATAACCCCCCCAGTTATCCACAGGTTATCCACAGGCAAAGCCGACTTATCCACAATTTTATCCACAGGACAGATTCGCACCCAGCGCACCCGCAACCCACTTTTCCACAGTTTCCACAGGCCCTACTACTACTACTACTATTTTTTTAATTAAAGAAAACAGTTAAAAGATAGGGAGCAAGGCCCCCACCACCCCAGCCCACCAGAACATCCCGAAAAAGGAAGGCAAGATTCCCATGAAGGCGAACGTCACCAAAAAAACCCTGAACGAAGGCCTCAGTCTCCTTGAACGCGTCATTCCCAGTCGCAGCAGCAACCCCCTCCTCACGTCCCTGAAAGTCGAGGCGACCGAAGCCGGACTGACACTGAGCGGCACGAACCTGGAAATCGACCTGTCATGCTTCGTCCCGGCGGAAGTGCAGAACCCGCAGAACTTCGTGGTGCCCGCGCACCTGTTCGCGCAGATCGTCCGCAACCTGGGCGGGGAACTGGTGGAACTGGAGATCACCGGGCAGGAACTCTCGGTACGTTCGGGCGGTTCGGACTTCAAATTGCAGACCGGGGACATCGACGCTTACCCGCCCCTGACCTTCCCCAACCACGCCGACGTGAGCCTGAACGCCGAGGAACTGTCCCGCGCCTTCGCCAGCGTGCGGTACGCCGCCAGCAACGAGGCGTTTCAGGCGGTGTTCCGGGGCATCAAACTGGAGCACCACGGCGCGACCGCCCGCGTGGTGGCGTCTGACGGGTACCGCGTGGCCATCCGGGATTTCCCCGCCAGTGGCGACGGCAGGAACCTGATTATTCCCGCCCGTAGCGTGGACGAACTGATTCGCGTGCTCCGGGACGGCGAATCCCGCTTCACGTACGGCGAGGGCATGCTGACCGTTACCACGGATCGCGTTCGCATGAACCTGAAGCTGCTGGATGGTGATTTCCCCGATTACGAGCGCGTGATTCCCAAGGACATCAAGTTGCAGGTCACGCTGCCCGCCACCGCCCTGAAGGAGGCGGTCAACCGCGTGGCCGTGCTGGCCGACAAGAACGCGAACAACCGGGTCGAGTTCCTGGTCTCTGAAGGCAAGTTGAAACTGGCCGCCGAGGGCGACTACGGACGCGCCCAGGACACGCTTGATGTCGTGCAGGGCGGTACAGAACCCGCCATGAGCCTCGCGTTTAACGCCCGTCACGTCCTCGATGCCCTTGGTCCGATCGAGGGCGAGGCCGAGCTTCTGTTTAGCGGCTCTACCAGCCCCGCTATCTTCCGAGGAACAGGCGGAGGCGGCTATATGGCGGTCATGGTCACGCTACGCGTTTAAGAGCCGTTTTTGAGTCAAGAAAAGGCATTCATCATGAGGCTGGAGGTTCCAATGACTTAGAGATAAAGAAAAGTGGCGACTGCTTTCCGCCCTCTGCCAAGATTCGGGATTGCATATCGCCTACTGAGCCGAAGAAAGTGGCCCACATGGGTCACGCCTCTTCTATTTGCCTTTGCCCATATTACCCGGCTTAAGCCTTAAGATTCAATTTTGCTGCCGGGCCTAAGGCTGATAGATGCCGTCTGGAAGTGAAAATATCAGTAGAAATGCTTTTCGTTTGACGCTGGCAGTACTTGGCTTTTTAGCACTTGGTCTGATTGCTTTCCTCACTCAAGGTTCGGAATCTGAGTTCCTTGTGATAGCTGGTAAGGGAGGCGTATTAGCACTTGCAGTAGCAGGTTTTTACCGATTATTACATAGCTTGAAGTAAGTGTGAGGAGATTGTGGGGCTGCACTGCCCCATTCTTTTTACCCCTCAATTAGTTTTAAGGAAAATTATCCACAGAAATTCTGCCTGTGGATAAAATCTGGGGATAACTTCCGGTGAACTTGGTTTGCTTGTTGGGTAGACACTGAAGCTGGGAAATTTACCGTTGACATCGCAATTTTAAGCCAGATCCTGTTGTTAAGTTGGATCAAGGTTGCGGATAAATCGTATTGTCGATGAGGAATCGCAAGCCAGTTCCGGATTCTTCCCGACTCAGACAGGAAATTTATCCACAGTCTTCGTCATCTGTGGATAAAAATTGTGGAAAACTACCGTCGTAGGCACTGAATTTTCAGACTGATAGCTCAGTTTCCTCACGAGTAAGCTCATTTTCAAGTCACGTTACTGTCACTGAAATTATAGAAAGTGCTGTCAACGTCGCATTTTTTTGAATCATGGTGGATGCCTGCCCCACTTGACTTCAAGTCCGCCCTGACTATTCCCCTGGCGAAATTTTCTGCGGCGTTCGCCTGCGCTTTCGAGGGGTACTTCATGCCCGTCGCGGATGACCCGCAGGCGTTCGCGTCGCGTGTTCGCACGGAGCAGGTCGACCTGGCCGCGTCTTTCGTGGTGTACGCTGGGTAGGAGGTGGCGGGCATGGGGCCTCGTGGTGGTGCAACCGGAGACGGTGGTTGTGCAGGCAGTGATCGTGCCGCCGGACGCCCGACGACAGGGGGAAGGGACGCGGTTCCTGCAGTTCTGGCGCACGAGTTTCCTGGTCGGCAGTTCATGGTTCCCGCCGTCGTTCCTGAAGGCCTCGCGGATGGATTCATGCTCGGAAATGGCTCCCAGCACGGTGAACGGTCGCAGTGGGAAATGGGCTGCTCACTCGCGTAGTTCTCCATAGGAACGGTAGCCTGTGGATGGATGCTGTGGAAAACACCGTTGTCGACACGAAATTTCATGTCGGCTTGAAAATTCCTTGATGTTGACGCTGGATTTATCCACAACCCCGGCAGGCTGTGGATAAAAACTGTGGAAAAGTTTCGATCTAGACGGGTGATTTGTAAGATTCTGGTCAGCGTGTCCCGTTCCGGTGTCACTCCCTGAGACCTGAAGCGACCCGGAACTGACACTTGGCGGGTATAGTGTCCCTGATACACCTTCGCCGTGTGCTGTCGGCTGTGCGTGGCGTGGGTTTGACCTCAGGAGGAATGTCATGAACATTGAAAAAGTCATCGGGCGTGAAGTGCTGGATTCTCGCGGAAACCCCACCGTGGAAGCGGAAGTTCACCTGGACAGCGGGTACGTGGGCCGCGCCATCGTGCCCAGCGGGGCCAGTACCGGGGCGCACGAGACGCTGGAACTGCGTGACGGTGACAAGGGCCGCTTCCTGGGTAAGGGCGTGCTGAACGCCGTGAAGAACGTGAATGAGGCCCTCGGCCCCGCCGTGGTGGGCATGGACGCCAGCGAGCAGGCCGCGCTGGACAAGGCCCTGATGGACGTGGACGGCACGCCCAACAAGGGCAAGATGGGCGGCAACGCCATCCTGGCCGTCAGCCTGGCCGCGGCCCGCGCCGCCGCCGAGGAACTGAACATCCCCCTTTACCGTTACCTGGGCGGCAGCAACGCCAAGACCCTGCCGGTGCCCATGATGAACGTCATCAACGGCGGGGCGCACGCCGACAACAGCGTGGATTTCCAGGAATTCATGGTGATGCCGGTGGGTGCCCCGACCTTCCGCGAGGCGCTGCGTTACGGCGCGGAGACCTTCCACACCCTTAAAAAGGTGCTCAGCGGGCGCGGCTACAACACCAACGTGGGTGACGAGGGCGGCTTCGCGCCGGACCTCAAGAGCAACGAGGAAGCGCTGGAAGTGCTCCTGGAAGCCATCGAGAAGGCCGGGTACGAGCCGGGCAAGGACATCTGCATCGCCCTTGACCCCGCCGTGACCGAGCTGTACAGGGACGGCAAGTACCACCTGGAAAGTGAAGGCAAAGTGCTGACCACGGCTGAAATGATCGACTTCTGGGCGGACTGGGCCAGCCGTTACCCGATTGTCAGCATCGAGGACGGGCTGGCGGAGGACGACTGGGACGGCTGGGAGCAGCTCACCGCCCGCATCGGTGACAAGGTGCAACTGGTCGGGGACGACCTGTTCGTGACCAACCCCGAGCGGCTCCAGCAGGGCATCGACCGCAAGGTGGGCAACGCGATTCTGGTCAAGGTCAACCAGATCGGCAGCCTGACCGAGAGCATGGACGCCATCGAACTCGCCAAGCGCCACCACTACGGCACGGTCATCAGCCACCGCAGCGGCGAATCCGAGGACGCCTTCATTGCCGACCTGGCCGTGGCGACGAACGCCGGGCAGATCAAGACGGGCAGCGCCAGCCGCAGTGACCGCATCGCCAAGTACAACCAACTGCTGCGCATCGAGGATGCCCTGGGCGACCGGGCCGTGTACCCCGGACGGAAAGCACTGCGCTGAAAAGCGTTTAAGCTATGGGCTAAGGTGCGGGTGACCGCGAAGGCCCATAGCTCCCTTTTTAGGGAGATTTGGAAGTGATTCCAAGTGGAGTTTGAATGAAACACTTTGACCGTTCTACAAAGATTGTCGCCACGATTGGCCCGGCCAGCCGCAACCCGGAAACGCTGAGCAGGATGATCGACGCGGGCCTCAACGTGGTTCGCATGAACTTCAGCCACGGTGACAAGGAAGACCACCGCCAGACCCTGCAGATGGTGCGCGAAATCGCGGCGCAAAAAGGCGTGACCATCGGCATCCTTCAGGACTTGCAAGGCCCGAAAATCCGCGTGGGCCGCTTCCCGGAAGGCAGCGTGACCCTCGCGCCCGGCGACAAGTTCACCATCACCATGGACGACGTGGAAGGCGATGCCACCCGCGTGTCCAGCACGTACAAGGGCCTGGCGCAGGACGTGACGCCCGGCATGACCCTGCTGCTCGACGACGGCAACATGATGCTGAAAGTCGATGGCGTGCGCGGCAACGATGTCATGACCACTGTGGTTATTGGCGGCGTGCTGAAGAACAACAAGGGCATCAACGTGCCCCAGGCCGACCTGAGTGTCCCTGCCCTCTCTGAAAAAGACGTTTCGGACATGGAATTCGGCGCGGAAATCGGCGTGGACTGGGTGGCCCTGTCGTTCGTGCGTTCCCGCGACGACCTGCTGCTGGCCCGGCATTACCTGTCCCGCTACGGCAGCCGCGCCAAGCTGATGGCGAAAATCGAGAAGCCGCAGGCGGTGGACCGCTTCGAGGACATCCTCAAGGAAGTGGACGGCGTCATGGTGGCGCGCGGCGACCTGGGCGTGGAGATGCGCCCCGAGCAGGTGCCGACCATTCAGAAGCGCATTATCCGGATGTGCCGCGAGGCCGGGAAACCCGTAATTACGGCCACACAGATGCTGGAGAGCATGATCAGCCTGCCCCGTCCCACTCGCGCGGAAGCGAGTGACGTGGCGAACGCCATTTACGACGGCACCGACGCTGTGATGCTCTCGGCGGAATCGGCCGCCGGGCAGTACCCGGTGGAAGCGGTCGCCATGATGGACCGCATCGCCCGTGAAGCGGAGTCCAGCGAGCATTACCAGCTCCTGCAACGGCAACTGCGCGTGGACACGGAACTGGCCCAGGATGCGATTGCTCACTCCGCATGCAACATCGGGGAGAAGCTCGAGGCCTCCGCCATCGTGTGCTTTACCAGCACGGGCGGGGCGGCGGGCCGGGTCAGCAAGAACCGCCCGCCCCTGGCGATCCTGGCCCTGACGCCCAATGAGCAGACCCGCAACCAGCTGGCGCTGTCGTGGGGCGTGGTCCCGGTACTCAGCGAGGACCCGCACGACACGGACGACATGGTCCGTATCGCCAACGCCGAGCTGAAAAAAAGCGGCCTGGCCGACCTCGGGGAGCGCTACGTGATCACGGCGGGCGTGCCGTTCGGCGTGAAGGGCACCACGAATATGCTCCGCGTGGAACGCCTGCGCGAGGGCAACGGTTTTCCCAGCCAGGAGCTGTAAACCTCTGCCCGGCTGCGTTCTGTCATTGAACTCACCCGAAGACAGAACTGGCTTGAAAAACCTGTCAGCTCCTCACCGTTCATGAGAAACCTGCCCGTTCACCTGTGTGATGGGCAGGTCAGCTTTTTATCCACAGCGACGCGTTTTTCCACATGCCGCCTGTGGATAACCCGGGGGAACTTAGCCCCCTTTTTGCAGACTGGCACACTGAAAAAACAGCGGAGAGTCATGCACAGGACACCTGTGGACAACTTCGTGGGCTGTCAAAACGGCAGCGAGACGGCCCACATTCCTCAAGGTTCAGTGAAGGCTTTCCCCCAGGCTCAGGCGCACGAATTTGTCTTTGCCCTTCTGAATGACCAGCCCTGACTG
>ERZ501047.638-NODE-638-length-10635-cov-5.068147_pt1 | contig 10635 bp, 8 predicted proteins | sample MGYA00510868_ERZ501047 | MGnify/ENA primary metagenome ERZ501047 (study PRJEB25958, sample SAMN03398593) | human skin metagenome | study: EMG produced TPA metagenomics assembly of the Human Skin Microbiome Metagenome (human skin metagenome) data set. | reverse complement strand
CCAGATCGCCCGGATCCCGAGGCGCTCGGCCTGCGCGATCGCATCGTCCACGACCGCGCCGACCCGGCCGGAGTTGACGAAACAGTCGACGACCGCGACTTGGGTGTCGTCCGGGATGTCGGCGAGTGCGGCATACCCGGGTTCGCCGTGCACGCTCACCGCGGACGGGTGGACCGGAACGATGGTCTTGCCCAGTTCGGCCTGTAGGAAGCGACTGACCGGCCACGCGGTGCGCGAGCGGTCGTCGCTCAGCCCGACAACGGCCCAGGTGCCGGGCGCCTCAAGCAGGTCGCGGATAAGTTCGGGGTCATTGCGGTGCGCGGCCGAAGCGTGGTGCGTCGTCATCCGCGCAGTCTGACAGTTTCCCGAAGCCGCCAGTCGCGGGACTCGATCCCGGGCACCACCGCCCTGGCCCCCCGCGAGTGCCGCATCCGGCACACTGGCGCCCATGGAGCGCGCGGACCTGATCCGGCTGCGGCAGGCGCGGGATCGGATCGACCGCGACTATGCCCAGCCACTCGACGTGCCCCAGTTGGCGCGCGAAAGCCTGATGTCCGTGGGCCATTTCCAGCGCTCCTTCAAGGAAGCCTTCGGGGAAACCCCTTACTCCTGGTTGATGACTCGGCGCATCGAGCGGGCAATGTCGTTGCTGCGCAATACGGATCAGTCGGTGACCGAGGTCTGTATGGCGGTCGGCTGTACCTCCCTGGGGTCGTTCTCCAGCCGATTCACCGAATTGGTCGGGGAGACCCCGAGCGCCTATCGGGCGCGTCCCCACGACGAACTGCGCGGCGTGCCCGGGTGCATCGCCAAGGCGGTCACCCGCCCGCGCCGCTAGCGCCGCTGGCTCGGCGAACCGGTCAGGATCGAAGAAGCGCGCGGCATACCGAGGCGGTTAACTTCGCTGACATGACCACCTCATCATCCGCACCGTCCACCGCGACCCTGGCCATCTCCAGTGTCTTCGTCTTCACCAATGACACCGAGGCGTCGCTCGGCTTCTATCGCGACACCCTCGGCCTGGCCGTGCATACCGATGTCCAGAACGGGGACTTCCGCTGGGTCACGCTGAGCACCCCCAAGCAGCCCGACATCGAGATCGTCCTGCACAATTACACCGGCGGCGGGCTGCCGCTGAGCAATAGCGACGCCGACGCCATGCACGACCTGCTGGCCAAGGGCCTGCTCTCGGCCGTGATGTTCACTGTCGACGATGTCGATGCGCTCTTCGAGCACGTCCGCGGCAGCGGCGCGGAGGTGCTCCAGGAGCCGCAAGACCAGTTCTATGGGGTGCGCGACTGCGCCTTCCGCGATCCGGTCGGCAATATGGTCCGCTTCAACCGGCCGCTACCGGCCGGCCAGGTTCCGGCCCCGCCGAGCGATTGGCAGGAATGAGTCCCGGTGTGCCGTCCCGGTTGGCCCGCCGGCTGGGACGGCATACCTGCGCCGGTATGCCGCGCCACCCGGGGTACCGGTGAGCCCGGCTCAGTCGCTGCCGAACAGATCCCGGGTATAGATCTTGTCCGCGACATCGGCCAGCTCGGGGGTGCGGCGGTTGGCCACGATGAGGTCGGCCCGCTCCTTGAGTTCCGCCAGGCCGACGACCTCGGAGCCGTAGAAGCTGTCCTCACCGAACTCGGGCTCGTAGACGATGACCTCGATCCCCTTGGCCTTGATCCGCTTCATGATCCCCTGCACCGATGAGGAGCGGAAGTTGTCGGACCCGGCCTTCATGATCAGCCGATAGATGCCCACCACCTGCGGCGCCTTGGCGACGATGTCGTCGGCGACGAAGTCCTTGCGGGTGGTGTTGGCCGCCACGATCGCCGAGATCAGCGTTTGCGGCACATTCCGGTAGTTGGCCAGCAACTGCTTGGTGTCCTTGGGCAGGCAGTAGCCGCCATAACCGAAGCTCGGGTTGTTGTAGTGCGCCCCGATCCGCGGGTCCAGCGCCACACCATCGATGATCTGACGGGTGTCCAGCCCGTGTGTCGAGGCGAAGGTGTCCAGTTCGTTGAAGTAGGCCACGCGCATCGCCAGGTAGGTATTGGCAAAGAGCTTGATCGCCTCGGCCTCGGTGCTGCCGGTGAGCAGGATCGGCGCCTGCGGCTCCTCGCTGGCGTCGCGCAGCAAGTCGGCGAAACGCTGTCCCCGCTCGCTCACCTCGCCGACGACGATCCGGCTGGGGTGGAGATTGTCGTGCAGCGCGCGACCCTCGCGCAGGAACTCGGGGGAGAAGATCACATTCTCGGTCCCCAGCCGCTCGCGGATACCCGCGGTGAAACCGACCGGGATCGTCGACTTGATGACCATCACCGCGTCCGGATTGATGCGCTGCACGTCGCGGATCACCGACTCCACCGAGCGGGTGTCGAAGTAGTTCGTCACCTCGTCGTAATTGGTCGGGGTGGCGATGACGACGAACTCGGCCCCGGCATACGCCTCCTCGGGAGAGGTCGTATAGGTGATGTCCAGATCCTCGTGAGCAAGGAAACGCTCGATGTCGGGATCGGTGATCGGGCTGCGACCGGCACGCAGCAGGTCGATCTTGCGCTCGTCGATGTCGTGCGCCCGCACATGGTTGTGTCGACCCAGCAGCATCGCCAGGGAGAGGCCGACATAGGAAGTGCCGACAATGGCGACGGTCGCGGGAGCGGTGGGGGACATGATCGGGAAGTCTAGGCCGTAGGCCGTAGGCCGTTGCCCGCCCCGCCGCCGGTGGCCCGTCGGGATGCGCGGTAACGTCGAAAGCATGAGATTCGGCATCTTCATCCCGCAGGGCTGGCGCACGGATCTGGCCGGGATCGACCCGGCGATGCACTGGGGCGTGATGGCCGGCCTGGCCCGGCGCGCCGATGCCGAACCGGCCTGGGAGTCGATCTGGGTCTACGACCACTTCCATACGGTGCCGGAGCCGACCGCGGACGCGACTCACGAGGCGTGGACGCTGATGTCGGCCTTCGCCGCGGTCACCGGTCGGGTGCGCCTGGGGCAGATGTGCACGTGCATGAGCTACCGCAACCCCGCCTATCTGGCCAAGGTCGCGGCCACCGTCGATGTGATCTCCGAGGGCCGCCTCGAGATGGGCATCGGTGCCGGCTGGTATGAGCACGAATGGCGCGCCTACGGGTATGGCTTCCCGGGCGCCGGGGAGCGCTTGGCCCGGCTGCGCGAGGGCGTGGAGATCATGCGCCAGGCGTGGACCACCGGCTCGGCGACCCTGGCCGGGCAGCATTACCAGGTGGACGGCGCGCTGTGCGCCCCGCGGCCGCTGCAGGGCACCTCGCAGCCGGGGTCGGCGGCCAACGGCATACCGCTGTGGATCGCCGGCGGCGGCGAGCGCAAGACCCTGCGCATCGCCGCCGAGTATGCCGATTACACCAACTTCGACGGCACGCCCGAGGGCTTCGTGCGCAAGTCGCAGATCCTGCGCGAGCACTGCGCCGACCTGGGCCGCGACTTCGAGACCATCGTGCGCAGCGCCAACTACAACGTGGTCATCGGGGCCGATGAGCGCGAGGTCGAGGACCGGTTGAGCTGGTATGCCGATCACCTCACCCGCGCGGGCATCTCGGCGGGCGAGGTCGACAAGGCGGTGGGCACCCTGCGCACCCAGCCGGCGGTGGGCACGCCGGAGCAGATCCTGGAACGGCTCACCGGCCTGCAGGCCCAGGGGCTGGCCTACGCCATCACCTATTTCGCGGAATCGGCATACGACCTGTCCGGGGTGGAGCTCTTTGAGCGTGAGGTCATGCCGCAACTGCTCCCGGCGGCGCCGGAGCACGGTCACCACCACCGACCCCACCTCTTCCGCGGCTGAGCGCGCGGGCGATCGGATGGGGCTGGCCTAAGCTGCGCTGGTGACGAATCCGGACTTCGACAGCTACCGCCTCAGCGAGGACCACGAGGCCATCCGTGAGGCCGTGCGGGATGTGGCGCGCGCCAAGATCGCGCCCTACGCCGCCGAGGTGGACGAACATTCCCGCTATCCGCGGGAGGCGCACGAGGCGCTGGTCGCCAGCGACTTCTTCGCCCCGCATATCGCCGAGGAGTATGGCGGCGTCGGTGCCGACGCCCTGGCCACCTGCATCGTCATCGAGGAGGTCGCCCGCGCCTGTGCCTCGTCGTCGCTGATCCCCGCGGTCAACAAGCTCGGCAGTATGCCGGTCATCCTCGCCGGCAGCGAGGAGCTCAAGCAGCGCTATCTGTCCCCGGTGGCCGCCGGTGAGGCGAGTTTCTCGTACGGGCTTTCCGAGCGTGAGGCCGGCAGTGACACCGCGTCGATGACCTGCCGGGCGCTCGACAATGGCGATGGCACCTTTACCCTCAACGGACAGAAGGCGTGGATCACCAATGCTGGGGAGTCGCAGTACTACACGGTGATGGCGGTGACCGACCCCGACGGCGAACGCGGCCGCAATATCAGCGCCTTCGTCGTGGAGAAGGACGACCCCGGGTTCACCTTCGGCGAGCCGGAGCGCAAGCTCGGCATCAAGGGCAGCCCCACCCGCGAATTGATCTTCAGCGGGTGCACCATCCCGGCGGATCGGATGGTGGGCGGGCGCGGCGAGGGTCTGCGGATCGCCCTGCGCACCTTGGACCACACGCGCATCACCATCGGCGCCCAGGCGGTGGGTATCGCCCAGGGTGCCCTGGACCTGGCGCTCTCCTATGTCAAGGAGCGCAAGCAGTTCGGCAAGGCGATCGGCGAGTTCCAGGGCGTGCAGTTCATGCTCGCCGATATGGCGATGGAGCTCGAAGCCGCCCGCCAACTGGTGTATGTCGCGGCCGCCAAGTCCGAGCGTGACGAGGCCGACCTGGGCTTCTTTGGCGCCGCGGCCAAGTGTTTTGCCTCCGACGTGGCGATGAAGGTCACCACCGATGCGGTCCAGTTGCTTGGCGGCTCGGGCTACGTCAAGGACTTCCCGGCGGAGCGGCTGATGCGCGACGCCAAGATCACCCAGATCTACGAGGGCACGAACCAGATTCAGCGAATGGTGATGGCGCGGGCACTGTTGCGCCGCTGAGGTTTTCACGGGTGATCATTGCGAAAGTAATTCGAGATCCCGCCAACCGCATACCCGGCCCGGGCGTCTAGGGGACGTGGGGCCGCACCGGTCCCCACGACCGCCCGGCTCGCGCCGGTCAATCAAAGGGGATTTCGAATGTCTGCTCGTCGTCGTTCCGCCCTCGCGGCCCTGGTGGCTGCCCCGATCGCGCTGGGCAGCCTGCCCGCGCTCGCCGGCCCGGCCCCGGCCGCAGCATCGGCGCCGTCCGCGGATTCCGCGACGCCGGTGCCCGGTTCCGCCTTCGGCGCCTGGGAATCGGCCACGGTCAAGCCGGTCTCCGGCAGCGACGCCCGGGCCACCCCGCGCACCACCGTGCCCGAGCCCGCCGCGGTGCGCACCGGCTTGTCCGTGCCCGCACCGGGCGCCACCGCAGGGGCGGCGGCACTGGCATACGCCAGCGGCAACCATCGCGGCCGCGGTGACCTGCAGATTCTCTCCGAATCGACCGACGAACTCGGCACGGTCGTCCGGCTCGCGCAGCGGGTCGACGGCATACCGGTGCTCGGTGGGCAGTATGTCGTCCGCCTGGACGGCCGGCCCGGCTCGTATGTGGTGCGCGGCACCACCGATGGCACCGCCACGGCCCTGCCGCCGGCCGGCGCGGCCGGTGCGACGGTGCCGACAGCCACGCTGGAGCGGGTATTCACCCAGATGGCGCAGCGGCGCTACCCCGCCGAGCGGATCTCGGTCAAGGCCGGTGAACTGGTCATCGTGCCGATCGGTTCGGGGGTGCTGACCCGCCGGATGTCGCTCACGGTTGGGCGCAGCGGCGAGGTCCGGGATGTGTATCTCGGCGCGAGCACCGGCTCGGTCGTCCTCGATCTGACCCGGCGCAAGGAGATCGACGTCACCTCCACCGAGCGCACGCTCCATGGCGCGCAGGTCCGGGTCCACGCCGACAAGTCCGGCGGGCAGTATGCGTTGACCGATGTCACCCGCGCGCCGCGCGGTCCGGCGATCGTGGGCAAGCGCGTCACGGAGGACGGGGCCTGGGTGCCGATCACGCAGGCGCGGCTGCCGTTTGGTGCCGACGAGACCCAGCGGGGGAGCATCGATGCCCACCTCGATGTCGCGGCGACCGCGGACTATTACCAGAAGGTGTTGGGCCGCAACGGAATCGATGGTCAGGGCGGCGACCTCATCCATGTCACCGGCGAGCAGATGGTCAACGCCTATTGGGACGGCGGCCAGATGGTCATCGGCCTCGGCGACGACGAATACCTGCCCCTCTCGGCGGACGTCGACGTGGTCGGCCACGAGATGACCCACGGGGTGATCGACCATACAGCGGGCTTCATTTACCAGAGCCAGTCCGGGGCGATGCATGAGGCGTATGCCGACTACTTCGGCAACGCCGTGGACAACGGCCAGTCGGCGGCCGCGATGGGCACACCGGGCACTGGCCTGCTGGGGGAGAACCTGTGCCGCACCCTGGCCCCCGGCAAGTGCGCGCTGCGCAACCTGGACGATGGCCGGACCGTGAAGGACTACACGGGCACCCTCGTCGACCTCGGTGGCGTCCACCTCAACGCCACGATCTTTGGCGGCGCCCTGTGGGACATCCGGCAGGCGCTCGACCCCACGCTGGCGGACAAGGTTATCTATCGGGGGCTCAGCGCATACCTGGGTCCGTGGGCGACCTTCACCGATGCCCGGGAGGCCACCCTGGCGGCTGCTAAGGAGTTGAAGCTCACCGCGGCGCAGCAGGCGGTGATCGTCAAGGCCTTCGATGTCCGCGGGATCGTCCGGGGTTGGGAGATGAAGGCGCCCACGGACGCCGACCGGGTCCTGATGTCCGACCTGCCCGCATTCAGCGACTGGAATCCGCCGGTCGCCGGTGGCGGCCGCTGGGCCATCGACACGCTCGACCCCGTCACCGGGTCGTTCTTCACTGGGCGCACTGATGGCACTGCTGCGGAATGGGTTGAGGTTCCCGACGGCCAGCGGGTGATCGAACTGGCAACCGATGGTCGCTATGTCGCGGCGACCACCACGGACTGGGTCACCATGCGGTTGTGGCTGTACGACACCACGACCAAGAAGGGCGCCTGGGTCGCCCAGGACGATATGGCCCATTTCTACGCCTACCCCAGCTTGGCGGGCGGGCGGTTGGCTTGGCAGGATTCCTATGATTCGAGTGACGGTCCGGACGCGATGATCAATGTCGCGACTATCGGGAGCGGGCAGATCCGTCGACTGGAGTCCGCGGGCGAGTCAGCGGCGCACCTGCCGAGTCTGAGTGCGCGGACTCTCGCGCATGTCGAGGGCCCGCGCACCAGGAAAGACTTGGTCGTCCGGGATGCGGCGACCTTGAAGGTCGTCGCCCGTAAGCGGGTGGTGGACTCGGACCTGGATACTACGTGGCGGCCGGTCGCCTTGAACGACAAGGTGGTGTGGACGTTCGTCGATTGGCACCGGGATTGGCCCGATGGGCCCAAGGTCACGGCATATGTCAGTCCGCGGACCCTGACCAGCAAGCGCGTCCTCAACGAGATCGCGCTACCCACCCCTTGGTATGCCGAACTCACCCTGCAGGCCACGGAGAGCGCGATGACGCAGATCCGACCCAAGTCGCTGCTCACCTTCCACCGCGAGGTGATCCAGAAGCCGCTAGCCGGTGGCACCGCCGTGCCGGTGACTTGCGACAAGGGCGGGGCCTACCTCTTCCATGTGGATGAGGGCAAGGCGGTGGTCTGGCTCAGCGGCGCCCAGGGCAAGATCGATCTGGTGATGCGCAAGACGCCGGCTGGCCCCTGCTGAGCCCGGCGCCAGCCCGCTAGGCCCTCAGCCGGTCGGTGGGGTGAGCAGGTCGGATGGGATCTCTTTGCCGTCGCGCAATGCCGCAAAAAGCCGTTGCGCGCCAGCGGAATCCCATTCGACCGCCGCACCGACCGGCGTGGGCAGGCTGGGGTTGGACACCGGCACCGTGACCGAATTGCCCGACCCACCGGCTACGGCGCGCAGGCCGAGGAAGGCCCGGCCGGTCCCGATCATCCCGTCGTCGGCCCCGACCGTGACTGCGCTCGCGGCGGCCGTGCCGGTCGAATGCAGTCGCCAGGGCAGCAGAGCGGTCCCGGGGGTGGCGATCTTGCCCATCAGCGCCCCAAGGAATTGCCGCTGCCGCTTCACCCGGCCCAGGTCGCCCTCGGGATCGAAATATCGGGCCCGGACATACCCGAGGGCGTTCTTGCCGTCCAGGGTTTGGCAGCCCGCGGGCAGGTTGATGTGGGCCTTCTCGTCCGCAATCGGCGTCTTGAGGCACATCTTCACCCCGCCGACGGAATCGACAAGCTCGGCGAAGCCGCCGAAGCCGATCTCTACATAGCCGTCAAGGTGCAGGCCCGTTGCCTTCTCCACGGTTGCGCCGAGCAGCGGCGGACCGCCGATCGCAAAGGCGGCGTTGATCTTGTTCATCCCGTGGCCGGGGATTTCCACGTACGAGTCCCGGGGCAGCGAGAGCAGGGTCGGTTTGCCGGTGCCGGTATGCAGCACCATGATCGAGTCGGTCCGGGCCCCCTCGGTGAACCCGGTGCCCAGCTTGCGGCGCTCCTGCGGGGTCAGGTCGGTGCGTCCGTCCGAGCCGACCATGAGGTAGTTGCGGCCCGCGGTGTCGCCGATGTGGCCGCCCACCGGAGTCGCCTCGACCCGGTCCACGCTGCTCCACGCCGACCGCACCGCCCAGCCGGTCGCCGCCACCCAGAGGACTGCGAGCAGCATGACCAGGGCCACGGCCCGACGCAGTCCGTGGCGGGGCCGGCGCCGGGGCATGGCCGTCGCTCCATTGCCCCGGTATGCCGTGGGCGGCCCCGGGCGTCCGGGCCCGGGTCGGCGGGGGTCGGTTCGGCCGGGGTCGGGTCGGTCGGGGTTGGGCCGCCGGTAATCCGGCGCCAGCGGTTGCCGGGCCTCCTGGGGGATCGCCCGCGTGGGTGGATTTGTCCACTCGCGGCTGCCCGGGGCCGAGCGATAGGGCTCGCTCGAACGCCGAGAGTCCCGCTCCGGGTCGACATCCCCGGCGGCCCGCCGCGGCGTGGGCTGCGACGTTCTGGGCTGGGACGCTGTGGTCTGCGGCGCTGTGGGCCGCGCTGGCGGGACCTCGCGCCGGGCTCGCGCCGGCTGCCGGGCGGCCCAATCGTCCCAATCGTCCGGTTCGTGAGCAGGAGCCGGGTCGTCCGCATGGCCGGCCAACGGCCGCGTCCAGTCCGCACTCCCAGCGGACGCGGACCCGCCCCGTCCAACCGATCCGGGGGAGGCGGGGCGGCGCGCGGGGTCACGAAGATCGCGGCGGCCCTGGGGGATGGGCTGCACGTCGTCGGAGTGGTCGCGCCGGCCCTCGGATCGGTCGGTCATACCGCAGAGGGTACGTGGCGCGGCTGAACGAACCGGGATACTGGGAGCCGTGAGCGTGCCCTCCCCGCAGACCAAGCCACTGCAATCCACCCCGCCGGTGGTCTCGGTCGTCGTGCCGGTGCTGAACGAGGAGCGCCATCTGGCCGACGCGGTCGCGATGATCCAGGGTCAGGACTATCCCGGTGAGATCGAAATCGTGCTGGCGCTCGGCCCGTCCAGCGATAACACCGACGCGGTAGCGGCCGGGCTGGCCCTGGCCGATCCGCGAATTTGCTTGGTAGACAACCCAACCGGGCGCACGCCGGCGGGGCTCAATGCCGCGATCGCCGCCTCCCGTGGCGAGATCATCGCCCGGGTCGATGGTCATGCCGAGATTCCCGTGGACTACCTGAGCGTCGCCGTACGGATCCTGCAGGAGCAGGACGCGGACAATGTCGGCGGGATCATGTATGCGCAGGGGCGCACCCCATTCCAACGGGCGGTGGCCACCGCGATGCGCAGCCGGATCGGGGTGGGCAATGCCGCATTCCATACCGGTGGGGCAGCCGGCGAGGCCCAGACCGTCTATCTCGGGGTGTTCCGGCGCGCGATGTTGGAACGCGTCGGCGGCTTCGACGAGCACTACCAGCGCGCCCAGGACTGGGAGATGAACCACCGCATTCGCGGCCTGGGCGGGCGGATCTGGTTCACCCCCGAACTGCTGGTCACCTACCGCCCGCGCAACACCCCGGCGGCGCTCGCTCGGCAGTATTTCCATTACGGCCAATGGCGCCATGTCATCGCCCGTCACCACGAGGGCACGATCAACCCGCGCTATCTCGCGCCGCCGACAATGGTCGTGGGCACCGCGGCGGCCGCGCTCGTCGGGCTGGTATGGCGCCCCGCCTGGCTGGTGCCGGCCGGCTATGCCGGGGCGATCGGCGTAGGCGGCGTGCTCGCGGCGCGCTCCGAGCCCCTGCCGGTTCGCGCGCTGACCCCCGTGGCCCTGGCGGTGATGCACTGGGCCTGGGGGCTCGGCTATCTCACCTCGCCCCGGGCCCTGGCGGATCGGCGCGCCACCAATCCGCGCCCCACCAATCCGCGCCCCGCCGATCGGCGCACCCCCGATCACCCCGCCACCGGCGGCACTGCTGCCGAGACCCGCACTGAAGGATCGCTATGAGGACGCACCGCGCCCGCACCGCCGCTCTGGCCTCGGCGCTGGCCGGGTCCGCCGCGC
>ERZ501047.634-NODE-634-length-10668-cov-4.630642_pt1 | contig 10668 bp, 9 predicted proteins | sample MGYA00510868_ERZ501047 | MGnify/ENA primary metagenome ERZ501047 (study PRJEB25958, sample SAMN03398593) | human skin metagenome | study: EMG produced TPA metagenomics assembly of the Human Skin Microbiome Metagenome (human skin metagenome) data set. | reverse complement strand
AACTCCCGCGCCGTGGCCGAGGACGGCACCGTGTATGTCCGTGAGGGCGAGGGGGAGCGGGCTGTCGGCTCCTACCCCGGCGCCAGCGCGGACGAGGCGCTGCAGTATTTCGCCCGCAAGTACGACGAGCTCTATGCCGCGGCCGACCTGCTGCGTCAGCGGGTGGACCTCGCCGAGGTCACCAGCCGCGACCTGTCCGAGGGGCTCAAGGGCCTACGCCAGCACATCGGCAGCGCCGATGTCGTCGGGGACTTGGACGCGCTCAACGCCCTGGTGGCGCAGACCGAGGCCGGCATCGCCAGCAAGCGCGAGAGCGAGTCCGCCACCCGCGCCGCCGCCAAGGCCGAGGCCCTGGCCGCCCGCGAGGAGCTGGTGACCCAAGCCGAGCAGATTGCCGCGCAGCCGGTGGAGCGCGTGCAGTGGAAGAGCGCCAGCGCCACCATGCGCTCGCTGCTGGACTCCTGGAAGGAGCAGCAGAAGTCCGGCGCCCGCCTGGACAAGGACGAGGAAGCTGCGCTCTGGCAACGGTTCTCGCGGGCTCGCAACTCCTTCGACAAGGGCCGCCGCACCCACTTCGCCGAGCTTGAGGGCACGCGCGCGGAGGCCAAGTCGCAGAAGGTGCAACTCGTTGCCGACGCCGAGCGCCTCGCCACCAGCACCGACTGGGCCGCCACTGCGGGTGCCTTCAAGCGGCTGATGGACGAGTGGCGTCAGGCCGGCCGTGCGTCGCGCCAAGACGACGACGCCCTGTGGGAGCGCTTCAAGAGCGCCCAGGACCGCTTCTTCGCCGCCAAGGACGAGGTGGCCGCGGCCGAGGATGAGGAGTTCCGGGCCAACCTGGACGTCAAGCTCGCCCTGCTCACCGAGGCCGAGGCGCTGCTGCCGATCACCGACCTGCCGGCCGCCAAGGCCGCGCTGCGGGGGATCCAGGACCGCTGGGAGGCCGCGGGCAAGGTCCCGCGCGCCGACATCGAGCGCACCGAGAAGGCCATGCGCCGGGTCGAGTCGGCGGTCCGGGACGCCGAGGACAATAGATGGCGTCGGAGCAACCCCGAGGTGGCCTCGCGCGCCCAGTCCCTGGCCGACCAGCTCGAGACCTCGGTCGCCAAGCTGGAGGCCGAACTCGAGTCGGCCCGCGCGGCTGGCAATGAGCGCAAGGTCAAGGACCTCACCGACAAGCTCACCGCCCAGCGCGCCTGGCTGGACCAGGCTCGCGGCGGACTGCGCGAGTTCGGTGGCTGAGACCCGAGACGTATGAGGGGGCCCGCGCGGACGGCCCACGGGCTGTCGGCGCGAGCCACTAGACTCGCGGCTGGATCGGTCGCGCCGGTCCCTCCGCGCGACACCGAGGTCGCCAGCGGAGCACGCGGCATACGTGCAGGGCGAAGGAGTTCTGGTGAAGGTCGGCGTTCCCTCCGAGGTCAAGAACAATGAGTACCGGGTGGGCATCACCCCGGTCGGCGTGCACGAGCTGGTCAAGCACGGGCATGAGGTCGTTATCCAGAAGGGGGCCGGCCTAGGCAGCTCGATCCCCGATGAGGAGTTCGTCGCGCAGGGCGCGCAGATCCTCGACTCCGCCGATGACGTATGGGGCGAGTCGGACATGGTGATGAAGGTCAAGGAGCCGGTCGAGCAGGAATACCACCGCCTGCGCGAGGGCCAGGTGCTCTTCACCTACCTCCACCTGGCCGCCGATCAGCCGTTGACTCAGCAGCTCATCGACAAGAAGGTCACCGCGATCGCCTATGAGACGGTGCAGCTACCCAATGGCATGCTGCCTCTGCTCTATCCGATGTCCGAGGTCGCCGGCTGCCTCGCGCCGCAGGTCGGCGCCTACTCCCTGATGAAGGCCTCCGGGGGCCGCGGCGTCCTCATGGGTGGCGTCGGTGGGGTCGCCCAGGCCAAGGTCGTCGTGCTCGGTGCCGGGGTCGCCGGCCAGAACGCCGCGAATATCGCCCTGGGTATGGGCGCCGAGGTCACGCTGCTGGACACCGACCTGGACAAGCTGCGGATGAGCTTCTGGCGCTACGACAACCGCGTCCACCAGATCGCCTCCAACAGCCTGACCGTGCGCCAGGAAGTGCTGGCCGCGGACATGGTCATCGGCACCGTGCTCATCCCCGGCGCCAAGGCACCGAAGCTGGTCACCGACGAGATGGTTTCTCAGATGAAGCCCGGCTCGGTGCTCGTCGACGTGGCGATCGACCAGGGTGGGTGCTTCGAGGGCTCGCGCCCGACGACGCACTCCGACCCGACCTTCGAGGTGCACAACTCGATCTACTACTGCGTGGCGAATATGCCGGGCGCGGTGCCCAACACCTCCACCTGGGCCCTGACCAATGCCACCCTCCCGTATGCGGTTCGCATCGCCGACGCCGGCTGGCAGGACGCGCTGCGCGCCGACCCCTCCCTCGCCAAGGGTCTGAACACTCACGCCGGGCAGGTCACCTATCAGGGCGTCGCCGACGCCTTCGACCTGCCGTGCGAGGACCTGCAATCCGTCCTCGCCTGAGGTGAGCCAGCCCCGCGACGCCCTCGCCTCGGCGGTCAGCTCCTGGCTGACCCATCTGGACGTCGAGCGAGGGCTCTCGCGGCATACATTGGCGGCATACCGGCGCGATATCGGCCGGTATGCCGCCTATCTGCGTTCGCTGGGCATCACCGATCCGGCCGCGGCCGGCCAGGAGCAGGTGCGCGACTTCCTGGTCGCCATCCGTGCCGGAAGCGACGGGGGCAGCGCGCTGGCGGCGTCCTCGGCCGGGCGCGCGTTGGTGGCGGTGCGGACCTTCCATCGCTTCCTTGCCCTGGACGGCGAGGTCGCAGATGACCCGGCTCGCGCGGTGCCCCCGCCGCGGGCCACGCAACGCCTGCCCAAGGCCATCCCGCTGGCGCAGGTCGAGGCCATCCTCGATGCCGCCGCGGTGGGGGACACCCCGGCCGCGCTGCGAGACCGGGCCTTGCTGGAGATCCTCTACGGCTGCGGCGCGCGGATTTCCGAGGCGATCGGGCTGGACGTCGACGACATCGACGACGAGGCGAGCGTCATCCGATTGCGGGGCAAGGGCGACAAGGAACGCCTGGTCCCGCTGGGCTCGTATGCCGCGCAGGCGGTCACCGCATACCGGATCCGGGCCCGGCCGAGCCTGGCCGCACGCGGCCGGGGCACCCCGGCGCTGCTGCTCAACCATCGCGGCGGCCGGCTCAGCCGGCAGGGGGCGTGGGGGATCCTCAAGGCGGTGACCGAACGGGCCGGCGTCGCAGCCGAGGTGAGCCCGCATACCCTGCGGCATTCCTTCGCCACCCACCTGCTCGAGGGCGGCGCGGACGTGCGCATCGTCCAGGAGCTGCTCGGACACGCCTCGGTGACCACGACGCAGATCTATACCAAGGTGACCGTGGCGCAGCTGCGCGAGGTGTATGCGCACTCCCATCCGCGGGCCCGCTGATAAACTTGGGGGTCGCTCGGCGTGAGCCGACCAAGGAGGTAATAGGACTGTGGAGGCACTCCCGGTGGAACGAACCGACGTGCACCTGCCCGGCACCGAGGATGCGGCGGTCGGGGCCTATGGACCCACCGGACGGGTGCTGCCCGCCTTCCCCGAACCGGCCCCGCTGGCCGGTCACGGCCCGGCCCGGGTGATCGCCCTGTGCAACCAGAAGGGCGGCGTGGGCAAGACCACGACCACGATCAATCTCGGTGCGGCACTTGCCGAATACGGCCGCAAGGTGCTCCTCGTCGACTTCGACCCGCAGGGGGCGTTGTCGGTGGGCCTGGGGATCAACAGCAACGACCTTGACATCACCGTCTATGACCTGCTGATCGAGCGCAGTCACGACATCACCGAGGTGATCCGGCCGACGCGCTTCGCGGGCCTAGACATCGTGCCGGCCAATATCGACCTGTCGGCGGCCGAGGTGCAGCTGGTCGGCGAGGTCGCCCGCGAGCAGGTGCTCGCCCGGGTGTTGCGCCCGGTGCTCGACGACTACGACGTGATCCTCATCGACTGCCAGCCCTCGCTCGGGCTGCTCACCGTCAATGCGCTGACTGCCGCCCATGGCGTGCTGATCCCGCTGGAGACCGAGTACTTCGCGATGCGCGGGGTGGCCCTGCTGGTGGAGACCATCCAGAAGATCATCGACCGGCTTAACCCGCGCCTGCAGATCGACGGCATCCTCGCCACCATGTATGACGGTCGCACCCTGCACAGCCGTGAGGTCATCGAGTCCGTGGTCGCCCACTTCGGGGAGACGGTGCTGCATACCGTGATCTCGCGGACGGTGAAATTCCCGGACGCGACGCTGGCCGCTGAACCAATCACCAGCTACGCCTCGGCGCACTCGGGCGCCAACGCCTACCGGCAGCTCGCCCGGGAGCTCATCTCCCGCGGCTGCGCCCCCTGAGTGCCGGCATGACGTCCGATCTCCTTGTCGCGCCAGAAAGTACGCCCGGCGGGGTACTCACGCGACGGGCGCCGGCGAGCGCCTTTTCGGTCCATCTCGACGTCTTCGAGGGCCCCTTCGACCTGCTCTTGGGGTTGATCGCCAAGCACAAGCTCGATATCACCGAGATCGCGCTGGCCCAGGTGACCGATGAGTTCCTGGCGCATCTGCGGCGGTTGCGCGAGGGGCAGGATTGGGACCTCTCCCAGGCCAGCGAATTCCTCCTGGTCGCCGCGACGCTGCTGGACATCAAGGCCGCTCGCCTACTGCCGCAACTGGATCCGGCGGACGAGGAGGATCTCGCGCTGATCGAGGCGCGCGACCTGCTCTTCGCGCGGCTGCTGCAATATCGGGCCTATAAGCAGATCGCCGGCGACTTCGCGGACCGGATGGCCTCGGCCCAGGCCATGACCGCACGCCGGGCTGGGGTGGACCCGCGGTACGCCGCATTGCTGCCGGAACTGATCATCGGCATCACGCCGGAGCAGTTGGCGATGATCGCCGCGCGGGCGCTGACGCCCAAGGTGGTGCCCACCGTGGGGCTGGAGCATCTGCACGCGCCGATGGTCAGCGTGCAGGAGCAGGCCGCGATCCTCGGCGAGCGCCTGCGGGCGGCCGGGGTGGCCAGCTTCCGCAGCCTGGTCGCCGACGCCGACTCCACCCTGGTCATCGTCGCCCGTTTCCTCGCGGTCCTGGAGCTGTATCGGGAGGCATCGGTCTCCTTCGAACAGGCGGAAGCCTTGGGAGAGTTGACGATTCGCTGGACCGGCAGCGGCGAGGGAGCGATCAGCGTGAGCGACGAGTTCGACGAGGACCAGCCCAAGGAGCAGCCGCGATGAGCCAATCCCCGACGGATCCCGCGGCGACACCAGACCTAGCGCCGGGGGAGCCGACGCAACCGGCACCGACGGAGCAGATCGACGAGGCGGGCGAGCCGGACGAGGCGCCGGTCCTCGACCTGACGGCCCTGCCCGGTGGTGCCAAGGCGGCCATCGAGGCGATCCTCATGGTCACCGACGAACCGGTCGCCACCCTCGCCCTGGCCACCGCGCTGGAACTGCCGCCGCCGCAGGTCGAGCAGCACATCGCCGCCCTGATCGAGGACTATGCGGACCGCGGGTTCATGTTGCGCGAGGTCGCCGGCGGCTGGCGGATCTACAGCCGGCCCGAGTATGCCGGCGCCGTGGAGCGCTTCCTGCTCGACGGTGCCACCGCCAAACTCACCACCGCCTCCCTGGAAACCCTCGCGGTGATCGCCTACCGCCAGCCCATCTCCCGCGGCCGGGTCGGCGCGGTGCGCGGGGTCAACGTGGACGGGGTCTTCCGCACCCTGCTCAGCCGCGGCCTGGTCGCCGAGGTGGGCAGCGAGAGCGAAACCGGAGCCGTCCTCTATGGCACCACCGACTACTTCCTGGAGCGGATGGGGCTGCGCGACCTCGACGACCTGCCGGCCCTCGCGCCATACCTGCCCGATCTGGACACCATCGACGACCTCGCCGAGGAGAACCGCGCATGACCCCGCCCCCCGCCCGACGTAATAACCCCGGCGGCCCTCGCGGCGGTGCCGGCCGCCCCGGTGGTGCTGGCCGCTCTGGTGGTGCCAGCCGCTCTGGTGGTGGCCCCGACTCAGGCGGCACCCCCGGGATGCGCCGACGCGGCCCCCAGCATGCCGGGACGACCAAGAAGAGCCAGCCCACCCGCGTCCCGCGCGAGGTGGAGCGCGAGCCGGTCGATGTGCACGACCCGGACGGCATCCGGCTGCAAAAGCTGTTGGCGGCCGCGGGAATCGGCTCCCGGCGCGTCTGCGAACAGCTCATCGCCGAGGGCCGGGTCGAGGTGGACGGGCAGATCGTCACCGAGCTCGGTGTCCGCGTCGATGCCAGCCGGCAGATCATCCACGTCGACGGCGTGCGCGTGCAGACCGACCCGGAGAAGGTCTACCTGGCGTTCAACAAGCCGCTGGGTGTGGTTTCCACGATGAGCGACGATCTGGGCCGCCCGTGCCTGGGGGATTACGTCAAGGGTCGCCGCGAACGGCTCTTCCACGTCGGCCGGCTGGACGCGGACACCGAGGGTCTGTTGCTGCTCACCAACGACGGCGAGCTGGCCAACCGGCTGCAGCACCCGTCATACGGCGTGCCCAAGACGTATGTGGCTCAGGTCCCCGGCCCCATTCCCCGCGACCTCGGCAAGCGCCTGCGCGAGGGCGTGGAACTCGAGGACGGGATGGTCGTCGTCGACAGCTTCCGGCTGGTGGACTCTGCCCCCGGCAAGGCCGTGGTCGAGGTGGTCCTGCACGAGGGGCGCAACCACATCGTGCGCCGCCTGCTGGCCGAGGTCGGGCACCCGGTGCTGGCACTGGCACGCACCCAGGTGGGTCCGGTGAGCATGGGCCAGACCAAGCCGGGCAAGTTCCGGGCGCTCTCGCCGCGGGAGATCAGCGGGCTCTACGACGCCGCGCGGCTCTGAGCGGATGGCGACCGTGACGGGATGGCGAGCGTGACCGAGCGACAACTGCCCGCCGGGCGGCTGCCGAGCCGGGTCCATGTGGTGGGCACGGGCCTGATCGGTACCAGCCTGGCGATGGTGCTGGTGCGGGCCGGGGTGTCGGTCAGCCTGGCGGACGCCTCGCCAACCAGCGCGGCGCTGGCCGCCGATCTGAGCGGTGGGATCGTCGCCGACTCCGATGAAGGGGTCGAACTGGTGGTCGTCGCCGCGCCGCCGGATGTCACCGGAACCGTTGTCGCGCACGCACTTCGGGACTGCCCCGGCGCCTATGTCACCGATGTCGCCTCGGTGAAGAGCGCCGTTCGTGCGGATATCGCCGCGGCCGGGGTGGCTGACTTGAGCCGGTATGTCGGTGGCCACCCCATGGCGGGTCGGGAGCGTTCCGGGGCGATCGCCGCGCGGATCGACCTCTTCGAGGGTCGGCCGTGGGTGATCGCAGTGGCGCCGGACACCGACCTTGAGGGGGTCGCGCTGGTGCGCGGAATCGCCGAGGCCGCCGGGGCGGCCGTGCGCGCGCTGTCGGCGCAGGAGCATGACGCGGCCGTGGCCGTGGTGTCCCATGTGCCGCAGGTCGCCGCCAGCCTGGTGGCCGCTCGGCTGGAACATCTCAGCGAGGACGCCGTCGGCCTGGCCGGCCCGGGGGTACGCGATGTGACCCGGATCGCCGCGAGTGACCCGCGGCTGTGGACCCAGATCCTGCGCGGCAACGCCGGTGCGGTGGCCACCGTGCTGCGCGAACTGCATACCGACCTGGGCGCGGTTATCGCTGCGCTGGAAGGGATCTCCGGTGCGGGAGCGGTCCAGGGCGGGGCGGCGGGCTCCACCGCGGTGCTCGCCGGGGCGCTCGCGGCCGGGAATGCCGGGCGGGATCGGATCCCGGGCAAGCATGGGGCGGCGCCCACGACATACCGGACGGTGGTCGTGCTGGTACCGGACGAACCGGGCCAACTCGGCCGGGTTTTCCACGATGTCGGGGAGGCCGGGATCAACCTGGAGGAAATCAACCTGGAGCACGCGATGGGCGCGCCCTTCGGTCTGCTGGAACTGTCGGTGATGCCGGCGGTGGCGGGGGAGTTGGCGCAGGAACTGACGCGACGGGGCTGGCGGATTCATGCCTAATGACGCAGCGTATGGCGCACCCGCACTAGGCTCGGACGCCGTGTCCGCTCCCGTCGTCATCGCCATCGATGGCCCCTCCGGTTCCGGCAAGTCCAGTGTCTCCCGAGCCGTCGCCGAGCATTTCGGCTATGGCTACCTGGACACCGGCGCCATGTACCGCGCCGTCACCCTGTGGTGCTTGCAGCAGGGCATCGACCTGAGTGACCAGGCCGCCGTCGTGGCGGTGGCCGAAGACCTGCCGCTGGGTATGTCAGCCGAGCCGGACGACCCGAGCGTGGAACTGGACGGCACCGATGTCACCGAGGCCATTCGCACCAGTGAGGTCTCCTGCGCGGTGTCGGCCGTGGCGACGAACCTCGGGGTGCGCGAGGTACTGGTGGAAATGCAGCGCGATCTGATCGCGGTGATCGGTGATGACTTCGGGGGAGTGGTCGCCGAGGGCCGGGACCTGACCACCGTTGTCGCCCCGGACGCCGAGGTGCGGATCCTGCTCACCGCCTCCGAGTCGGCCCGGCTGAGCCGCCGCTCCACTCAACTGCTCGGCACCGCCGACGCGAATGCCGTGGCCGCCGTGCACGACGAGGTGGTCCGCCGCGACCGGGACGACTCCACCGTCGCCCAGTTCACCGTCGCCGCCGATGGGGTAGTCCTGCTGGACACCTCCGAACTCGATTTTGACGCCTCGGTGGCCGCCGCGATCGAGATCGTCACCCGCGGGTTGGCGCAGCGCACCTGACGCTGCCGCCCGCGGCCGCGGGCGCGGATTTCGGGGGAGCACACGGCATACGGGAGACTGGAGGGTATGACTGCCCTCCCGCCCGACGCTGCCGAGGTCCCCGAGTCGGCCGATATCCCCACCTCGGGTGACACCGACGAGGCGCTGGACCGCGCCCTGCGGGTGGGGTTGGAGGAGTTCGAGCTCAGCGAAGAGGACCGCGCCCTCCTCGACGCGGATGGCGAACTCGCCGGCGATGAGCGCGGGAGCGTCGTCCTGCCCGTCGTGGCGATCGTCGGGCGGCCGAATGTCGGCAAGTCGACGCTGGTCAACCGCATCCTCGGGCGCCGCGAGGCGGTCGTCGAGGACGTCCCCGGCGTCACCCGCGACCGAGTCGCGTATGCCGCCGAATGGTCCGGCCGCCGGTTCACCCTGGTGGACACCGGCGGCTGGAGCATCGACGCCACCGGCATTCACTTGCGCGTGGCCGAGCAGGCCGAGGTGGCCGTCGAGTTGGCGGACGCGGTCATCTTTGTCGTGGACGCCAAGGTGGGTGCCACCGACGACGACGAGGCGGTCGTGCGGTTGCTGCGCAAGGCCGGCAAGCCGGTGGTGCTGGTGGCCAACAAGGTCGACGACCAGCGATTCGAGGCCGACGCGCTGGCGTTGTGGAATCTCGGTCTGGGAGAGCCCTATCCGGTGTCCGCGCTGCACGGCCGCGGCGCGGGGGACCTGCTCGACCGGGTGCTCGAGGTGTTGCCGGAGGAGTCGACGCTGGCCGGCGGGATCGCCGAGGGCGGGCCGCGCCGGGTGGCGCTGCTGGGCCGCCCGAATGTCGGCAAGTCCAGCCTGCTCAACAAGCTCGCCGGCAGCGAGCGCGTCGTCGTCGACGACGTGGCCGGGACTACGCGCGACCCGGTGGACGAAATCGTCGAGCTGGGTGGGCGATCGTGGCGATTCGTCGACACCGCCGGCATTCGGCGCCGGGTGCACCAGACCCGGGGCGCGGACTTCTACGCCTCGCTGCGTACCCAGGCGGCGCTGGAGAAGGCCGAGGTGGCGGTGGTCCTCATCGACGCCGGGACGCCGATCGCGGAGCAGGACATCCGCGTGGTGCAACAGGTCATCGACTCCGGCCGGGCCCTGGTCATCGCGTACAACAAGTGGGACCTGCTCGATGAGGAGCGGCGCTACTACCTGGAGCGCGAGATCGAACGAGAGCTGGTCCAGGTGCCGTGGGCTCCGCGGGTGAACCTGTCCGCGCGGACCGGACGGCATACGGACAAGCTGGTGCCGGCGTTGGATCGGGCGCTGGAATCCTGGGACTCGCGGATCCCGACGGCCCGACTCAATGCCTTCCTCGGTGAGGTCGTCGCCGCCCACCCGCACCCGGTGCGGGGCGGCAAGCAGCCGCGAATCCTCTTCGGCACCCAGGCGGGTACCCGCCCGCCTCGGTTCGTCTTCTTCGCCTCCGGCTTCCTGGAGGCGGGTTACCGGCGCTTCCTGGAGCGCCGGTTGCGGGAGGAGTTCGGCTTTGAGGGGACGCCGATCGAGGTCTCGGTGCGAGTGCGTGAGAAGCGCCGCCGCTGAGGCCGATTCGGCTGCTGTTCACCTTTGGGCTAGGATCGGTACGGCCCTTCCGGCGACGGTGGGGCCATTGCCACGGGCTGTGGCGCAGCTTGGTAGCGCACTTGACTGGGGGTCAAGGGGTTTACCCCGCTCTGGTCGGCTCGAACAACTGAAAATCCATGCCGCGGGCTGTGGCGCAGCTTGGTAGCGCACCTGACTGGGGGTCAGGGGGTCGCAGGTTCAAATCCTGTCAGCCCGACAGTGTGATGTCTCAAGACATCGTTGACAGGGCGAACCCGCAGGGTTCGCCCTGTCAT
>ERZ501047.629-NODE-629-length-10782-cov-5.454088_pt1 | contig 10782 bp, 7 predicted proteins | sample MGYA00510868_ERZ501047 | MGnify/ENA primary metagenome ERZ501047 (study PRJEB25958, sample SAMN03398593) | human skin metagenome | study: EMG produced TPA metagenomics assembly of the Human Skin Microbiome Metagenome (human skin metagenome) data set. | reverse complement strand
CCGTGACGCGTAAAGGGCAAGTCGAACGGCCAACCAAGGCCAGTGAATACGTCATCGTCTTCGGGTCCCGCCAAGCGGAGAAGGGATGGCGAGACCTGGGGGCAGTAATCCGCGGACCACTCGCCGACACCTGGGATTTCCTCACCCGTACTCCGCGCCAGCAGACGCCCACCAACTACCCGCTCAAGGGCAGCCTCGGAACGATCACGCGGGAGGGGGCCGAGCACCAGCGCTGGCAGCACAAACCCACCATCGGCGGCGATGCCCGCATCTGGTTCTATGCGGAGGATCAGACCGTCGTGCTAGAGCAGGTCTTCACGCGTCACCCCAACGAAACGAAATAACGCGTGCATGGTGGCTCAGCCGGACTTGCGGCGGAACATCTGCTGGGTGGTCGTGGTCTCCGGGCCGTGCGAGTGGTCGACCTTGTTGTGCTCGCTGTGGTCGGAGACATCCACCTTGTCGGCGGACTGCTTGCGCTTGAGGGCCTCGCGGAACTTGCGCTTGGTTTCCTCGTCGGGCAGGGCGCGCTTTTCCTGGCTCATTCCGGCATCCTCGCACGTCTGCCGCGGCAGGGACAGGGATTATTGCCGGCCCTTCCGGAGCCCACTCGACGCAAATATCTCGCCGCGGACGCGTGTCGGACACCTGCGCGACATCTGGCCGTGGGTTCAATGGAGTGACCCGGCCACGTATGAGATGGCCGGGTCTTTTCATGCCCGACGACGGTTCCCTGGCCCGGCGGGGAGTCCGGCGCTGTCGAGTGGCCGATAGCGGTATGTAGCACTTGAGCTATAGAGCCGTAGATGACGTCATCGACGGCGAACGACCTCCCGGTTCGTCCCGTCGACGCGCCGCGTCCAGCCCCGCTCGTCAAGATGCTCGAGCAGCGGTATGGCGACCCGGCGAGTGGTGCCCAATGCCGCCCGGGCCGCGCTGGTGGTAAACGGCTGCGGCAACGCGGCCAAGACCCGCATCGCGCGGGCCGGGGAGTCGGGCGCCAGCACGATCTCCCCGGGCAATCGCAGGATCCGGCCCAGGCGCACGGCCGCGGCGAGCTGCCGTGGACCGAGACCGGCCGCGGCCAGGTCCTCCTGTTCCGGGGCGGCGCACGGGTCGGCGGCCAAGCGCGCCAGGATCGCCTGCAGGCCGGTTTCCGCGGCGCCAAGTTCCGGTGCAGCGTCGGGGGCTGCAATGCGTCCGTCGCGGATCGTCAGCCCCGCGGAGTGCGCGAGCTGCTCGAGCACCTCCGTATCCGGTATGCCGGCCGCCCGCCGCGCCGCAGCGAGGCTCAGCGTCGGGTCCAGGCGGTTGGCGTCCGCGGCCCGAACCGCCGCGATCAACTCCCGTCCCCATTGGGTATGGCGTGCCGGGCTCACCCACCAGGCGCCGATGGCCAGCGGCGCATCCGGGTCGCCGCCCACCTCCGGGGCGGTGCTTGGTTTCCCGCCCGACGGCTCGCCGGTTGTCCAGACCCCGTCATCATCTTCGCGGGCCGGGGTGCCCGGAAAGCGATGGGTGCCCGGGAGGCGATCGGGGTCATCGGCATACCCGAACAGCCGGGCCTCGGCACGGGCCAGGTGGCCGCGGTCGGCGACGTACTCGGTGAGCGTGGGCACCCGGCCCCGGGCGAGTAGGCGTTCGCCGAGTTCGGCGGCGGCGCCGCGTCGGCGCAGGGGCGGCGGGGCGACATCGAGCGTCAAGGCCCCGCTAATCGCTCCCTCCTCGCCGGGCGCACGCACCAACAACCGATCTCCGGGGGCCAGCGGTAGCGGTCGCTCCCAGCGCAAGCGCACCGCGCGCCCGGCCAGTGGCCGCACCCGCGCCGGCAGCGCCGCGGTGCCGGCGTGCAGGGTCACCTCTTCGGGCAGCCGGTCGGAGTCGATGTCCAGCAGCACATCCGCGGTAGTGACCTCCGGCCAGCTCTGCGGCGCCACCACGGCGTCCCCGCGTGCCACGTCCGTCAGCGCGAGCCCGCGCAGGTCCAGGGCCACCCGGGCCGGGGCGCTCGCCGCCTTTCGCGCCGAGCCCAAGGCGCGCAGGCCGCGCACGGCATACGTCTGGGCACCGATGGCGACCCGGTCGCCGACCCGAATCTCCCCCGAGCCGAGGGTGCCGGTGACGATCGTGCCGTGGCCGGTGCGGGAGAACGCGCGATCGACCCACATTCGTACTCGCGCAGCGGGATCCGGCGCGGGCAGGGTGGCACAGGCGGCGGCGAGGGCGTCGATGAGTTCGTCTTGGCCCGCGCCGGTGGTGCCGCTGACTGCGATGATGGGCCAGCTATGCCGCCCACCTTCCCCGAATCTCTTGCGGCAGTAGTCGATCGTGGCAGCGGGATCGGCCAGGTCGCGGCGAGTGACCGCGACGACCCCAGCGTCGATTCCGAGCGCTTCGATCGCCCGCAGGTGCTCCTCGGACTGGGCCTGCCAGCCAGCATCCGACGCCACCACAAAGAGCACCACCGGCGCGGGACCCAGGCCGGCGAGCATATTGCCGATGAACCGGCGGTGTCCCGGGACGTCGACGAATGCCAGCTCATCACCGCCCGGCAGACGCAGCCAGGCGTAGCCGAGGTCAATGGTCAGCCCGCGGCGGCGCTCCTCGGCCAAGCGGTCCGGTTCCATCCCGGTGAGCGCGCGCAGCAGGGTCGACTTGCCGTGGTCGACGTGCCCGGCGGTGGCCACGACATACATCAGTGCTCGGCGCCTGTGGTCGCAATCTCAGTGGCCGCAATTTCGCTGAGCCGCAGTGAAATTTCGGCATCCTCGGCCGGCTGAACGCAACGCAGATCGAGCAGGCAACGCCCGGCTCGGACCCGGGTGACGATGCACGGGTGGCCATGGCGCAGGGGTGCGGCATACGCCTCGGGCAGCGCCAACGCCCAGCCCGGCAGGCCCAGTCCGGGCGCCCCGCCGCCGCCGACCGCCCCGTCGTGCGGGACGACTTCGCCACCCGCGGCTGGTACGCCGGCAGCCAGCGCCTCGGTCCGCACCCGCAAGAACTCTGGGTCAGCGTGCAGGGCGGCGCTCACCCGGGTTTCAGGCCGGCTCAGGGTCGCCTCCAGCGCGGCCAGGGTGAGCTTGTCGACGCGCAGCGCCCGGGCCAGCGGATGACGGCGTAGGCGCTCGACAATGTCCTTGCGCCCCACAATGATTCCGGCCTGCGGACCACCCAGGAGTTTGTCGCCACTGGCGATGACCAGATCGGCGCCGTCGGCCAGCGCGGTCGCGACATCCGGCTCGTCGGTTAGCAGCGGGTCGGGACGCAGCAGGCCGCTGCCCACGTCATACACCAGCGGTATCTGCTTCTCCCGCACCACTTCCGCCAACTCGCGCACGCTCACCGACCGGGTGAATCCGGACACCAGATAGTTGCTCGGGTGGACCTTGAGCACCGCAGCCGTGCGCTCGCCGAGCACCGCGCGGTAGTCCGCTGCGGCAGTGCGATTGGTGGTCCCCACCTCGCGCAACCGAGTGCCGGTGCTCTCCAGGAGTTCCGGCAATCGGAACCCGTCGCCGATCTCGATCAACTCGCCGCGGCTGACCACGATCTCGCTGATCCCGCCGGGCCGGGACAGGGCGGTGGCCATCAGGACCAAGGCCGCCGCGGCATTGTTGACCACCAGCACCGCTTCGGCCGGGGGTACGGCGGCGGCCAGCGCGGCCAGGGTGCCGCGCCCGCGCCGCGCCCGCCGACCCTGCTCGATATCGAACTCCACATCCACATAACCGCTCGCGGCCAGCAGCGCCTCGCGTGCCGCGTCGGTGAGCGGGGCCCGGCCCAGATTCGTATGCACCACAACGCCGGTCGCATTGACCACCCGGCGCAGCGAGGTCGAAGCAGCGAGCAGCTGCGATACGGAGGCCTGTGCGGCGGCGAGGACCGCGTTGGGTGGCAGCTCTCCACGGCGGGCTCGATCCTGGGCCGCGGCCACGGCGGCCTTGACCGCGGCTGTACCCAGAGTTACCGCTGCGGCAGTGAGCATGTCGTCGGCGAGCAGGGCGTCGGTGCGCGGGATCTGCCGGCGCGGGTCAGCGTCCGATCCCATCCGTGCTCCTCCTCGTGCTGGCGGTTGATGTCGGCGGCTGTTGATGTCGGCGGCGGTCGATACCTGGTGGCGGAGGTGGACGGGAATCGAACCCGCCTGCGACGGCTGCCGCCGCACACCGGTTTTGAAGACCGGGGGGACCACCAGGTGCCCAGACACCTCCGCCGACCACAATAGGCACCGCCGGCTGGGACGACGGCGAGCAGTCCGTCGCGGAAGACCTAGAGTCGACCGGTGACCAGGTTGACGCAGTTCGCTGCCGGTGGCGGGTGCGCTTGCAAGCTTCCCGCGGGACGCCTCGAGGAGGTGCTCGCCGGCCTTGCGGGACAACGGCATCCGGACCTGATCGTGGGCCTGGACACTGGTGACGATGCCGCTGCGGTGCGCATCGCCGGTGGTCAGGCGGTGATCTCCACGGCGGACTTCTTCACGCCGGTGGTGGACTCGGCATACGACTGGGGACGGATCGCGGCGGCCAATGCACTCTCCGATGTCTACGCCATGGGCGGGGTCCCTATCCTCGGCATCAACCTGCTCGGTTGGCCGATGGATGTCCTCAATCCCGACCTGATCGGCGAGGTGCTGCGTGGCGGCCTGGCGATCGCTGACCAGGCCGGTATGCCGGTCGGTGGCGGCCACAGCATCACCGCACCCGAGCCCATTTACGGTATGGCGGTCACCGGCCTCGCGGATCCGAAGCGCTTGCTGCGCAATGACACCGCCAAGGCGGGTCTGCCGATCAGCCTGAGCAAACCGCTGGGCACCGGCATCCTCGGCAACCGGCACAAGCAGACCGCCGAGGTCTTCCCCGAGGCCATCGCGGTGATGACCCGGCTCAATGCCGAGACCAGTTCCGCGGCCTTGGCCGCCGGGGTCGAGTCGGTCACGGATGTCACCGGTTTTGGGCTGCTCGGGCACCTGTACAAGCTGTGCCGGGCCTCCGGGATCTCCGCCACGATCGATAGCGCCGGCGTGCCCGTGCTGGAGGGGGCTCGCGAGTCGTTGGCCGCGGGTTTCGTGCCTGGTGGCAGCCGGCGCAATCTCGATTGGGTGGCGCCCCATCTAGGGGTGGCCGACTCGGTCGATGACGAGGACCTGCTGCTGCTCGCGGACGCGCAGACCAGCGGCGGTCTGCTGGTCATCGGGGAGATCCCGGACGCCGTGGTGATCGGGGAAACCACCGACCGCGGGGACGCGATCGTCACCGTGCGCTGAGGCAGGCTCACGGGTTGCCGCCCGGCCGCAAGGCGAGCCACGTCAACCCGCCTGTGGATAACCGATCGCCCGCGAGCGCGTTTTCGGCCCGAGTGCCACTCTCTCCGGGCATGGGATATCAAGACCTACCGGATGACTGGAACTCCAGCCCCATCGACGACCAGCGCATGCTCGATGTGATCGATCTATGCGTCGGGATATGCGAGCGGCTCGACTATTGCCTTGGTCTGCTCCTGCTGGACGAGCGCGGTTGCCTGGTGCAGCCCCTCGTCGTTGCCGGCGCCGACGACACCAAACTGGACAGGGCGGCCACCGGCCTGTCCGAACTCGCCAATCTGGTCGGCCACTTCGGCGGCCGGGTGGTGTTCGTCCGCGGTCGCCCCGGCGGCCCCTTCATCACCCGCACCGATCTCACTTGGCGCCGCTACGCGCAGGAGGTTTTTGGCGAGCGGCTAGCCGGCAGCTACCTGGCGACCGTCGACGTTATCCGGCCGCTGGCCCGGGCGAACGATCTGCCGATCGCTGGCTGAGTCGTTGGCGCTGGGGGACAACGACATACGCGGGGTCCTTGGCGGAGGCGATGCCGGCCTCGGTGATGCCGAAGCGCAGGAACGCCGAGCCCGCGTTGAGCGCGAGGCCACCCACCACTGCGGCGGGCCGCCAACGCCCGAAGAGGGCCAGCGTGGCCATGCCACCGATCGTGCAGGCCTTGCTCGCCTGCATCAATTGCCCCGGACGCCCGGTATGCAGTGGCTCGCCGACGAACCCGAGCTTGCTGTTCATGAGCCCGTATGCCGCGAACTCTACCCCCGCGCCGAGCAGCCCGAGCCGGCGGGCTGGACCGCTTTCCGCGGCCGGAGAGAGCACGGCGGCGCCACCGCCCCCCGCGGCCAGCGCCGAGCCGACGAAGACGAAGGGCAACTCGCGGTGCATCGCATGCCAGGTCGGGGTAGCGGTGTCGGCGAGCAACACCGCGGTATAGGAGGCCAGCGGCGGAGCCAATGCGGCAGCACCCAGGCCCGCGGCACGCCGCACCACCGGCACCGCGCGCCCAACAACGGGCGCGAGCGCGGCCGCGCGGCCGACGGTGTAACTGCCGGAGCCGGGCCGAAGCGCGGCCACTGCTGTCGGGGCAAGCGCCGCCACCGAGGCGAGGGTCTTAACGCGTGGGCGCGCGGCTCCGGCGCCACGGTCGGCGAGGACGAGTTCGGCGACCTCGGCGGCCAGCGCCAATCCGCTGGCGGCGCTGAAACCGGAAAAGATCCATGTGCCCACCGACATCGGGGACGTCAGCTTCACCGTGCGCATCATGTTGAGGAAGCGTTCGGGGCGCCCCAGATCGGCGACCAGAGTGGCGCCGCTGACGCCGACCGCCGCCATGGACAGTGCCCGCGAGCGCTGCCGCAAGGTGGTGCGTCCGGTGAGTTCGGCGCCGGCGGCGACCAGCGCGGACCCGGCGGCGAGGCCACCGGCATACAGGTAGGCGGGGATCTTCCAATCCCAGGGTGCGGGCTTGACGATTTGCCGGCCGTAATAGGAGCTGAACTCCATCTCCGGCACCATGAGTCGTTCGCCGCGCCCGCGGCCACCGCGCCGCCGCCCGCGGCGTCCACCGCGACCGTCGTTGTCTCGACTCCCGGTGCCCGTCTGCAGCTGGTCAGCCCGCCCGGTACCGGTCGGCTCAGTGCCGGTCTGCGCGCCATCGCCGCCGGTCTCCGACGTGTGCTCGGGCGCTGACGGCTCGTGGTTCGCCTCGCCGTTCACCTCGCCCGGAGCCGGTATGCCGCTCACCGGCGCCCCCCGAGGAAGCTCACCGCGGCGGCCGCCAGCATGGTGGCCGCCGCATACCCGGCTCGGCGGAACATGTCTGGCAGCACGGCAGTGGCGACCTGGGGGTCCGGCGGTAGCCCATAGACCTCGGGTTCGTCGAGCAGCAGGAAGATCGATCCCTGTCCGCCCACTCCGTCGGTGTCGTCCGCGCCATACAGCCGGGCCTCGGTCAGACCCTGAGCGTGCAGCGTGGCCACCCGCTCCTGGGCTCGCTCCACGAGTTCGTCGCGGTCACCGAACTGGATCGAGGTCGTGGGGCAAGCCTTGGCGCACGCGGGCGTCTGATCCACCCGCAGCCGGTCATAACAGAGCGTGCACTTCTGCGCGATGCCGATCTGCTTGCCCGAGCGCGATCCGGTCATATCCGGGTCCTTGCGCTTCTCGATGACCCCGAAGGGGCAGGCCGCCACGCAATAGCCGCAGCCATTGCACACGCTGTCCTGGACCACCACGGTGCCGAACTCGGTCCGAAAGAGCGCCCCGGTTGGGCAGACGTCGAGACAGCCGGCGTGCGTGCAGTGCTTGCACACATCGGAGGACATCAGCCAGCGGAAGTCCGGCATGGATGCGCCGCCGTCGACCAGTCCGCCGGGCGCGGCAGCCGCCGCTGCCTCGGCGACCTCCGGATCAGCCGCCACGGGAGCACTCGCCTCGGCGGGGCGCAGGGACGGCATACCGAGCTCGACCAATTTGCGGCCGGACTCCCGGGCGGCGGCGATCCGTTCGCCCGTCTGCTCGACGAAGGCGACATGCCGCCAGGTGTTGGCGCCCAGGGCGCTGGTGTTGTCATAGGACTGCCCGGTCATCCCGAGCCCGTCCATTGGCAAGGCGTTCCACTCCTTGCAGGCCACCTCGCACGCCTTGCAGCCGATGCAGATCGAGGTGTCGGTGAAGAAGCCCTTGCGCTCGGCAGGGTCCGGCCAGGCGGCATCGCGCGCCGGATCGGTGGGCCCGCTCAATTGGTTGCCCCAGAAGCTCATCGGTCCTCCCGCGGCGCCGTCACGTCATTGCCAGTCGCGTCTGTATCGGGCACGGGATCCCGGCGCTCATTACCGGTCTCCACGGTCAACCCGGCGCGGGCGCGGTAGTCGGCCACCAGCTCCAGCAACGCTGGGCCGCGCGGTCTGCGCCCGGGCCGGATGTCCACCGAACTCACCTTGGACTCCTGGATGTTGACATTGGGGTCGAGGGTGATCCCGATCAGGTCATTGGCGCTGTCGCCCACGACGACTGCCCCGGCGCCCCCCTGGCCCCAGTGATACGGCATACCCACTTGGTGCACGGTATGCCCGTTCACCACCAGCGGCGTCATCCGCCGGGTCACCATGACCCGGGCCTCGATGGCCGAACGCGGGGAGATGATCGTGGCCCAATCCCCGTGCACGAGAGCGCGTTCCGCAGCCAACTCCGGAGAGATCTCGCAGAAGAACTCCGGCTGCAGCTCCGACAGATAGGGCAGCCAGCGGCTCATCGACCCCGCCGTATGGTGCTCAGTCAGCCGGTAGGTGGTGGCCACATACGGGTAGATGGTGGCCCCGGGGTCATCGGCCGAGGGCGCGGTCAGGTTGTCGGGACGCGGGTAGAGCACCCGGGAGGGGGAGCGCTGCTGGTCATAGAGCGCATTCTTGACCGGGCTCTCCTGCGCCTCATAGTGCGTGGGCAGCGGACCGTCGATCATCCCCTTGGGGGTGAACAACCACGCCTTGCCATCGGGCTGCATGATGAAGGGATCGTCACCGGCGAGCCCGGCGGGTCCGGTCGCCCCCTCCGGCGGCACATAGTTCGGCGGGGTCTTCGGCGGGAAGTCGGGGACATCGTGACCCACCCAGGTTTGCGCCTCGGCATCCCACCAGACGTATGCCTTGCGCTCGCTCCACGGCTTGCCCTGGGGGTCGGCGGACGCGCGGTTGTAGAGCAGGCGCCGGTTGCCCGGCCACGCCCAACCCCACTCCAGCGCCACCTCGCTCTGCTCGGTGCGCGGCACCTTGGCGGCGGCCCGGTTGACCCCGCCCGCATAGACCCCGGCATAGATCCAACAGCCGCTCGAGGTGGATCCATCGGAGCGCAGGTCGGTGAAGATATCGACCTTCTCCCCGGCCCGGTCGCCGGTCAGCCACTCGCCGTTGATCTCCGCGAGTACCGCATCCGCGCTGACCTCACCGTGCTCGTCAACCGGGTAATCCCACGTCAGATCCAACAGCGGTCGGTCGCGCGGGTCGGTGGAGTCGGCCAGCTTCGCCTGGATCCGTTGTCCGAGAAGGTAATAGAACTGCAGATCGGAGATGCAGTCGCCGGGCGGCGGGACGGCCTGGAAGCGCCATTGCAGCAGGCGCTGGGTCTGCGTGAAGCTGCCCGCTTTTTCGGTATGCGCCGCGGCCGGCAGGAAGAAGACCTCGGTCCCGATCTGCTCCGGGGTCAGCTCCCCGGTCTCGATCTCCGGTCCCTCTCGCCAGAAGGTCGCCGACTCGATGAGGTTGAGATCGCGCACCACCAGCCACTTGAGGTTGGCCATGCCCAGACGCTGTAGACGTCCGTGGGCCGAACCCACCGCAGGATTCTGGCCGAGCAAGAAGTAGCCCTGGACCTTGCCGTCGACCATGTCCAGGACCGACTGGTAGGTGTTGTGATTGCCATTGATCCGCGGCAGATAGTCGTAGCACCAGTCGTTCTCCGGCTGCGCCGCATCGCCCCACCACGCCTTGAGCAGGCTCACCGCATAGGCCTCGCCACCGCGCCAATAGCCCTTCTGCTCGCTCGAGGAGATCCCGTCAACGAAGGCGGCAAAGGTGTCGTGACGCCCGGCATAGGGCATCGGCAGATAACCCGGAAGCTGGTTGAACAGCGTAGGGATGTCGCTGGCCCCCTGGATCGAGGCGTGGCCACGCAAGGCCATGATCCCGCCACCGGGGCGCCCCACATTGCCCAGCAGCAACTGCAGGATGGCCGCGGTCCGGATGAACTGGGCGCCCAGGGAGTGCTGGGTCCAGCCCACCGCATAGGCGAACATCGTGGTCCGCTCCCGGCCACTATTGGCGACCACGGAGTCCAGGAGGTATTGGAAGTCCTCCTCGGAGATGCCGCAGGTTCCGCGCACCAACTGCGGGGTGTAGCGCGCAAAGTGCTTGCGCAACAACTGCAATACGCAGCGGGGATGCTGCATGGTCTCGTCGCGTTCGATGTCCGCGCCGGCCAGCGGGAGGGCCCGCTGGCCTTCCCCGGACTCGGTGCCCTCGTGGAAGTCGCGCTCCTCGTCTCCGTGCTCGGCCTCGCCGCCGCCGCGGACGGCATACGACCAGGAGGACATGTCGTAGCGACCGTCGGCCGGGTCGTAGCCACTGAAGACCCCGTCCAGGTCCTCGGTGTCCTGGAAGTCGTCGCTGATGATCGTCGCGGCATTGGTGTAGTGGCGCACGTACTCGTGGAAGTACTTCTCCTGCAACAGGATCGCGTTGATCAAGGCGCCGAGCAGGACGATGTCCGAACCGGCCCGGATGGGAACATGCTTGTCCGCCAGCGCCGAGGTCCGGGTAAAGCGGGGATCGATATGGATGATCCGAGCACCGCGCAGCTTGGCCTCGATCACCCACTGGAAGCCCACTGGATGGGCCTCGGCCATATTCGAGCCCTGGATGATCACGCAGTCAGAATTGGCGATGTCCTGCAGATATTGAGTCGCACTGCCACGA
>ERZ501047.627-NODE-627-length-10810-cov-7.700139_pt1 | contig 10810 bp, 12 predicted proteins | sample MGYA00510868_ERZ501047 | MGnify/ENA primary metagenome ERZ501047 (study PRJEB25958, sample SAMN03398593) | human skin metagenome | study: EMG produced TPA metagenomics assembly of the Human Skin Microbiome Metagenome (human skin metagenome) data set. | reverse complement strand
TCCTACAAAGGGAATCAATAAATTGGCGTTCACGGCCAGTTTGGTGACGAAGGCGATGCCTTCGGCTCGACACAGGTCAAAGAACGGCTTCTTGGCGTACTGACCATCGGCCACCAGGATGGGTGCAAATTCCTTGAGCCAAGCCCGGTGGGGTCTGAACAGGGCCCGAAGTTGATCAAGGTACTGTGTCAGACGGTCAGCTTTTTCCTTTTTGGGACGCGTTTGACGAATGCTGATGGGAAAACAGTGATGACCGAACCACGTCATCAAGGCAATGCAGGAGAGTTCCAGTCCGGTTTCTGAACGTCCAGCACAACTATTCCAAAAGGCACCAAGACCCGAGGTCTTGGTGCCTGATTTGGGGATGAAACTGGCGTCCATCACGAGAATGAAGCGTGGAACAATGGCTTTACAGCGCACCAGCAGTTTGACCAGTGTCAAGTGCAATGCATGCCAGGGCAAGGCCGCTTGAAAGTGTCGGCGGAACGTGCGCTCGTTCCAGCCGCTGTAGCGGCTGAAACTTCTGGCATTGATCCGTCCGGGAATGGCGAGCCAGAGCGGGAGGAGGAGATTCAGAAAGTGAGACTGGTGGGCGGGTACAGCAGCAAGGCTCAGCAGGACAGGTAAAATATTCATTGGGTCTCCTTGTTGTGGTTGTTGACAACCTCAACTTATCGGAGACCCAACCCTTTTGCCCATCAAAACTGTCCGCACCATTGATCAATTCGCTTTATCAGGAGCTTTTACTCAAATACCCGACCGGCATCTGCCTGGAGGGGCTGCTTGAACAGCAAGGCACCGGCTGGGCCAGTTGGCAGATGTTCTCAGCCCCCTTCTACGGGCTGGAGTACGCCCTGGCCTGGATCGCGGCCCTGACGAGGGAAACCGGCAATGCAGCGGCTGGCCCACTTCGCATCTATGTACAGCGGTTCGACCGACCGCTCCACCAGATGTTCACTGCCGCCGGGAGCCTCCTTCTGCCATCCACTGAACGCCTCGAATCAGCCGCCAGGCAACTTTCAGAACAACTCATGATCACTTGATACAGTCGCAGACATGCCCCTCATGAAAAAACTGCTGCTGGTCTCCGCTTTCGCCCTGGCTACCGGTGTCACTGTGTTCGAGCGCGTTTCCATGCAATCCCCCGCGCTGATGGCTCAACAGCCGATTGGTGACGGCGATGCACCGGACAAACCCACTCGCGGCCGCGGCTGATAATCGCCTGAAAAACCAGTCAACAAAAGTCCACGCCTGTGGGCTTTTCTCAAATTAGGAGCCGTGAATGCTGACGCTACCTGACCTCCGCCAATTGTTTGCCGTTCAGGAATGGGTGCAAGAGCATACACGCCAGGGCGTCGAGCCGGATGTGCTCATCACCAGCCTGGCCAACGTTGAGCAGCCCTTGGCCTGGCTGCGTGCTGCTGACCTGCTGCGAGAACAGAACAGATCAGACCCCCGTGGCGACGAGTTGATTTCCAGCGTTTACGCCCAGGGGAACCATTACGAGAAGCTGCTGGCGCTCATTGCCGAGCAGCATGGAAAACTACTGCGCGTCCTGCCTACACCGCGAATTATTGCGTGTGAAGTCGAGGCTGCTCTGCTTTCCCTGGCGGACGAAATCCAGAACTTATCACCCCACCCTCTCCGACTGGAGACCGAGTGGCGGTACATGCGGGCACTCCGCAGCACGTACTTCGCCCTCGAAGATTCGGATCAGATGCACCGCTGGAGTGCGCGCCTGCTGATGCTCGCCGAAGTCAGTCGAAATCCGGCCATGTTGCGCGAAGCCCAGCGTGTTCGCATGGCTGACCTGAACCGCTCGAATGAATTCTCTCGCATGGCTGCCATGCAACTGCCCGGAGACGACCTGAGCGTCCTGCCCAGTTACACCCTGGAGACGTTCAGGCCGCTCATCATCGGACTGACGAACCTGGCCGCCTTCCCCAAAATAGATCAACTGATCGCAAACGCCCCAGAGCACCTGCAAACGCATGACGCCATTCACGCTTACCAGACCTGGACTCACCTGTACGCTGGGGATCTCACCTTTCCGGACGTGCCGGACGTTCAGTTCCTCGATAAGTACCAGTGGCAGATTGAGGCGCTGCACCTCGCAGGAAATCAGGATACGGAATTTCCGTCACCGACCGCGCAGCAGCGCCGTCGTGAAGCGTGGCAGCGGGTTCTCGACCTCTCCAGTGAACAGCGGGTGGAAAATACCCTCACCGTGGATGTCCTGTTCAACAGCTGGTTGCGTGGACGCATGCACCTGGCCCTGGGGCGTTACGATCTGGCGTCCCACGAACAGAGGCATCTTCCCGTCGCCAGCCGTGAAATGCTGGCTGACCGGGCCTTGATAGCGGCATTGAAACTCGACATCGCCATGTCCCCGGCACTACTTGAGGAAACATGGGTGCAGGAGGCGAGTCAGGAACTCAGGGCGGTGTTCCGAGATGCCAGAGCCATTCCATTCGCAGATACCGATACCCTGCGAAAACTGGTACTGCGCTGGCATCCGCAGGTGGCTGCCTACGCGGCCCTGATGGATGACCCCATCGTGGAATTCAGCCCCATCGTTGAGAACGTCATCGTCGCTATGGAGCGCACGACCTGGCGGGGAAAGCGCGTTCCACCCACCGTTTACCCTTACCTGACGCGCCTGGCACTGCGCCTGCCCACCATGCCACTTCATTTGACGGGCAATGCCCTGGCGCAGTTGCGCCGGATCGGGCAGGATGAGCGCTTCGATTTGCCGTTATGGGGGCCGCTCCTGACAGCTTTACCACTCGCCTTGTGCGCCCTTCGCCACGAGCCAGGGCGAACCCACAAAGTAGCTGAGATTCTGAACACGTTCGGTTCAGGCGGACTGGAGCAGGATGCACAACTGCTCGAATTGCGTCAGACATTCCAGAAGCCGGAAGTTGCTGTGGACGAAGTCGTCGCGCTGTTGCGGCAATCCTAGAACTTTGAGTGCCTGTGTATCACATTTATTGAGCGCACTGATTTAACGGATGCAGGTGAACTGACAACCTCCATATTCCATTAATGTCAAGGATAGGAGGCAACTCTTGCAAAACCCTCACAACAAAATCGCAAGTCCAGGTAATCTCGAATTCAACGCGTTGACCGAACCGGAAATCGCTCTCCTGCTGACCCGTCTGCTTTGCCTGACCATGCAACTCCACGCCCTTGATCAAGGGGATCAGCCGTCAGATGAAGTCGAATGGCAACTGGAGTCCGTCTACAAGCAAGTCGTCCCGATGATTCGGCCCGATTTACCGTACGCCGTTTTCTGCGAAGGCGAGGTGTATTCCGTCTGGATCAATGCTGACGGTGTGACTTTTCAGGCGCAGGCGGCGATGAGTGATTCGCTTGAGGCCACGGGCTAAGCGAACAGTGATTGCTCAGCAAGGTAGGGTGGCTCCAGCCCCTGCACTCAAAGGAAGCGGTGTCACTTCACTTTCCCACTTCCACGATATCAGCGGTGTCTTCCCCGCCTCATGTGCAAGGGCGCTCGGTTACGTGATCGCTACAATGCAGGGCATGGCCCGCCCCAAGCTGCCCGAAGCCGCAGAAATGCGTCAGTTCGTGGCGGATTGCCACCAGCGTTTCGGTGTACCACTCTCCAATGAACTGGACGGACAGACGCTCAAGCACGCCTACCAGGGCTGGGCCGCCGTCGTATGGATTGAAGAAAATTCTCCCTGTGTGGTCGATGCCGAAATCCAGCAAGACGGAAAAGGTAAGGTCAAAGCGGGGAACAGCACGGCCAAACGTCTCTGGCGGGAGCGTGTCGTCTTCGTCCCCGCCCTTCAGCGCCACTACCGCATTCCCAGGGACATGCCCAAGACCCTCCTGCGCGCCGGGGTACGGACGGGCCTACTGCCAGCGGTGGTCTCACCGGAAGACGCGCCGGAAATCCAGGCCAGTCCCATCGAGTACGTCCTGACGCTCGCCAACAAACCCAGTGTGCTGATCGACCGGGCCACCCGTGGCCCGAGCGGCTGGAACAACGTCACCTTGCAGTACCGGGAAAGCTTCGAAGATGGCCTGAGCCTCAACTACTTCGAGGAGAACGCCGCACCTGACACCCTGCGGACTCAACTCCTGAGCCTCGACCCGCGCACCTCGGACGTGTGGCGTCTGCTCACGGCCAAGGCGCTGGAGAACGAGCGCGACGACCTCTTCACCCCCATCACCATCAAACCCAGTGAACTGGCGCAGGCGCTCGGTCTCAAATTGCATCCGAACGGCAGTGTCCGGGCAAAAGATTCCGTGCGCTGCACGCAGAGCCTTTCACACCTGGCCCGCCTGTGGCTGACCCTGCCGAACGACCCCGACGGCCCACAGAAGCGCGTGCTCTCCGTCATGGAGATTGGCCGCGCCCGCAAGATCGACGGCGTGTCCATTCCCAGCAGTTGGACACTGGTGCTCGGGGACTGGGCCAAATACTTTCCCCGCTCCTACGCCCCTATTTTCCGGAGCCTGGTGGAACTCCCCGCCAACAGCGCGACCAACGTGTGGGCCAAGCAGATCGGCACGGAACTCACCTACTGGCTCAGAGAGAGCGGCAGTGACCTCAACCCGGTTCGCTACATCGAGGTCAGAGCCCTGCTCAGCCGGGCGTCGATCATGCAGGACGTGCTTGACCTCCGCGAGCAGCGCAATCTCAACCGGGCCATCGAACGCTTCGAGTCCACACTGGAACTGCTGGGGAATCTCGGCCTGCACGAACGCTGGGGCTACGAGAGTAAAAGTGCCGCGAAACTGGATTTGACGCAGGGGAAGCCGGAATTCTTCGACGTGTGGCTTTCGAGCCTGGTGGAACTCCAGGTGCCGGAGACCTTCCTGCGCTCCATTGCTGAACTGGTGGAAACCAACCGGTAACGGCGCGTCCAGGTCGGGTCAGGTGCAGGGCCGACACCTGACTGCCGAACGTTGACTATTCTTCATCACCTGAATACGCCTCTTTCAGGGGTTCAGTGACGTGTTCCGTTTTTCCGACACCTGACTGCCGACGCTGCCCCTGGTTGACCCAGGGGTTTTTACGACACCTGACTGCCGACGAAAGGCCCTATTCCGACACCTGACTGCCGAAAAACCCCCCAAAAACCGACACCTGACTGCCGTACTTTTTCCAGTTTTTCCGACACCTGACTGCCGAAAACCCCCCCAAAAACCGACACCTGACTGCCGAAGGCGATTATGAAAAAGCCGTCTGGGAGCGCAAACGGTGAAATCCGGCTGCGGTGGAAAAAACTCAGGTTTTTCGCTGGGACGCATTTTCCGGTGTTTTAGACTGTGCACTACAGATCAACTCAGAGGACGCGATCTGCACGGAGGCCAGAATCAACCACAACCGCAGCTAAGCACAGCACAAAGCGAAAAACCCCGTGCGCCAACACGGAGTTCTTCAAAAGATTCGGTAAGTTGTAAAAGCAAACAACACCCACAACTTACCGGAATGTCCCCCGTTCTTGCAACTGGGAGTTTTTTCATGATTCATTCCGAACCCACTGGTCGCGCCGCCGCGATCTCGCAGGGCCTGTTGGCGCGGTACGTTGCGCCTCTCTTTCCAGAGAGCGCCTTCACACCCCAGCCCGACACCCACCCCTCATCCCCCGCCACCACACCGGAAGCTCACCAGAGGGCCGTGAAGCCCTCTCCAGAGATTTTCAAGACATCCAATACCCCTGACGTGGCTGCTGACCCGTCAATGGTTCTTTTTGCTCAAAACGCGGCACGTCAGGTCAAGGCATGGAGCAAAGTCAGGGCGCGCGTGAGTAAAGCGGCCCAGCACCGGGCGCAGAAATCCGAGGCCAAAGCCCAGAAAAAAGCGGAGGCGCAGCCCGACCCCCTGCCCCTCACTGACCTGCTAGACCGCGAGGCCGTCACTCCCCGCCGAGGCAAGGGAGCAGGTAAGGACACGTTCTGGAGATACGCCGTAACGGTATACCGGCTGGCCGTCGAGCAGTACCGCGCCCTGAGTTGCCGGGTATTGCCGCACCAGATCACCATTTTCACCAGCGCCGAACTCCTGGCGAAGTTGTTTAGAGTCAACCTCAGCACGATCTACCGCTGGAACAAGCTGCTGGAGAAGTTGGGTTACTTGCAGGCCCGCGCCCACTTCGGAAGCTCAGCCGAAGTCCGCGCCGCCGCTGACGAGCGCAAATCCAGGGCAAAGGCCGCCCGCCAAGCCGAACAGGTGGACGCCGGAGAACTGGGCGCGGCCACCCCACCCCAGGACGACCAGGGCACTGATCAGGACAGAGACACCGTGAAGCGTAAGGGCAAGGACACGGTGGTAGACGGCATGGTGTACGCGGTGCGCTTACGCCCCGGCCACCGCGCACGCCTGCACATCGAGGACTTGCAGCACCAGTACCGCGACATCGACGCTGACCGCGCCGCAGGCCGAACTGCGCACGCCCTCATCAAACAGATGGAGGCCGAGGAGACCGAGGCCGGAACTTCCCCGGCAAACCTGAAAATGCACGGGTCAATAAACCCAAGAGAAGCGGAATGGTTTTCAATACTAAGAATATGGGCCGTAAGGGATTTCTTCTTAGAAAACTCGTTAGAAAATGACCCGTGCATTTTAGCCGACATCGAATTGCGCTCTGTTGAGGACGTAATCGAAGCCGTGACCCTCATCCGCGAGGTTCACGTCACCAAACGCAACCCTCTGATCGGCTTTCTGGCCGACGCCATGACCCGCGTGTTTCACGATCCCACGTACCACCGCGCCTACTGCAAACTGCTCTGGCAGGCATGGCGTGATGAAACCGAGGGCCGCGCCGGGTTACAGGTGCTCATGGCCCAGCTTTCCCGCATCCACGCCGACCGCAAGGAGTGGGGCGGACTCAGGAAACCGGGGGCACTGCTGATGACCCGGATGCAGACCGCCTAGAAACGCATCACAATGCTCCAAGAAATCCTTCAAGCGGCCAAGAGAGTTTCGCTGAGGCCATGAGTTTATCCCACGGGTAAGCGTACCCAAGAGCCGAACGTCGTCTGCGGTGGTTGTACCACTCCTGACAGCAGCGGCCATTGAGAACAGCACCGGCAAATCCGGCACGCGTTCACCCGTGGCCAGCAAAAGAGGAAGCCCGGCGGCCGACTCCCTCACTTTGCCCTGCATGATCTGAGCCGTGGGCACAGACCTGTCCCTGCGCACGAGGGTATCGAACTCTATGCCCTTCACAAGCAAAGCGCACCTGCACAACAAGGACTAGCTAAATAGACCCCTTTCCTGACTTCACGGCCATATCCTCCAGGTCGAACAGAGGTTCGAGTCCCTGCGCTTTTTTTCGCTGGACGTGCTCCACGGCCATGTGTGCCGCCTGGCTCGGAAGCACCAGCAAGTTCTCCGGGCTGAAGTCCTGCTTGTCGCCGTTGCGGTGGTGGACGACTTCACCTGGCATCAGTTCACGCCCCATATGTTGCGCGGCAACCAGGCGGTGAACATAGATCTGCCTCCGCAACTTTTTGTCCCACTTGCGCTTGTAACTCATGGTCACCCATCTCAGAGCATAGCTGCGCCAGGTGAAGGCCGGAACGGGTGAATGGCCGCAGTGCCTCGTGTGGTGCCTCAAAAAGATAAGACGTGACTTCGGTGTGGTTTAATAATAGCATAGTTGTGATAGAACGTTAGTATGAGTAAAAAAGAACTCGTCAACCTATCGCGCGTCGTTGCGGAAATCGAACCCAGACTCCAGCTTAAATACGTCGCCGCCTTCCAGCGAGCATCGAAAAACGGCCAGGTGGACTCGGTTCCCGTCGAGAAAACTTTTGCCGTGCGCGGCAGCAGCTTCCGTGAGCATGTCGTGCTGAGCGACGCACGCTTTCAAAGCTGGCACCTCAAGGCGCTCAAAGACATTGAATTACGGGCAGTACGTGGAGCGGTGGCCTACGAGGATGACCTGAAATCAGGGGAAGTGGATTTCCTGTCGTTGGTCGAGCAGTACCGCAAGAATGTCAAACGCACCAAAACCCGAGGCAAACCCAGGAAACCCAGATTGGGCGAAGCGGTCACCGACACCACGCAAACTGCCGAAAACGCCAAGCCGGGCAGGTCAGAAATCACAGCGGCGGTGGGGCCATGAACCGTCCGGCGAACAACACACCACGCACAGGCCGGGGCTACCCAGGTGAGGTGGGTGGAAGGCGGGCACAAACGGTAACGGTGCAACTGGGCGCTTCCCCTGACCATTGGCAGGATAAGGGTATGGTTATCGCTTTTTGGAAATCACGTCCAGAACAGTTTTTTCGCGGTGTCTGATCGTATCCAGTGGATATGCTCGATTTTTGCCAGTTTTGAAACGTGTTTTTTGGAGAGGTAAATGTCGAAATCAAACGCAGTAACAAAAGTTCAACTCCGCATCACAGGCAGCAATCTGAGGGTGCTGAAGCAGCAGGCCGAAGCGGAGAATCTGTCGGTCTACAACTACGGCGGTGACCTGCTGGAACGCGCCCTGAATTACGCCAGTAAAGAGGCGTCGGATGAACTGCTGGCCCCACATATTCGCCGGGCGGTGCGGCAGGAAATCGACCGGATGCTCGAAACGCTGACTGAGATGCTGCTGCGCGTGTACATGGAGGCCGGCACAGGGCGGCGGCTCACTCAGGCGGGATTGATGCTGCCCACGCAAATGCCCAGGGAGAAGGTGCTGGACTTGACAGAGAAGAACTGGGACAACACCTACCGGGAACTCCGTGACGATGTCAAAGGCATCAGTGACTGGCGAAAGTTGCTGATGAGTGGGCAAGGTTTGAAGCCCACTGAATCACCGTCCCATTCCGTAGCAGCAGCTGAAGATTCGTGAGCACGGTCATGAAGATGAACTACACGTCACCCGGCAGAGGCGATGCGAAAGCCCGAGCCGGGAGCGCCAGTCTCAAATACTTCACTCAGCGCCCCGACTGGGAAGGAAGGAATCCCGACCGGGAAGTGATTACGCGGGAAGGAAGATTCAAGCTGGAGCAGGACGGCGAAACGGCACACAGGGAACTCTCACGCATCCTTGCGGAAAGCCGGGGAGAACACCTCTACCGCGTGGTCATGAGCAGCGGCGATCAGAACATGACCGCGTATGAAACCGAGCAATGGGCCAGAAATGTGCTGGAGAAGAACGGGCAGCACGAATACCTGATGGTGGTTCACGCCGGAGACCAGGGCCACTCGGAACACCCCCACGTGCATGTCCTGCTACCAGCCAGGGAAAAATTCGGAGTCGAGGAGATCACAGAATGGAGGCGCAGCGGGGACGAGGAGCTGGCGGAGATGCACCAGGTCATTCACGCCGTTCCGGCGCTCCGCACTGCCGAAATCGAGGAGAAAGCCGCAGGGAAAGCGAGTGGTAGACAGGCGGAGCGGGAAGAGGACACACAAACCCCTTCCAGAAGGAAGTCGCTGGACGTTCAGTTCGAGCGTTGACAGGAGGACATTACCGTGAGATTTCAGACCATCTACGTGGATATGCGGCCCGTTCTGACCAAGTGGTTGGGATTCGCAGCAGCGATTCTTTTTCTGTTCCTGATCCTGACGAGTATCAGGCCGGATTTCGAGGACGCAATGAATCAGTTCATCGCTGTGTACGAGAGGCAACACCGCGCCGCCGGGAACAGCAGCGCCCTTGAGTTCTGGAACGCCTGTCTCGGTTCTGCTTCCTGCTGGAAGGGACTCATCTTTTCGTGGAGAGTGCCACTCCTCCTGAAAAGCTTCCTGCTGTCCGGCGCGATCTTCGGGATCTTCAGCGCGGCTTACGGCATGTGGTGGAGACCTGAAGTTATGGCCAACCGCGATGTGCGAGTGAACTCGACGAAGGTGGAAGAGTCGCGCGTCAGCAGCCCCATTCCGCCAGGTGGTTCACTGTGATTGTCAATTACCGCCTGTTCGTCATTCGCTGGATTCTGGCCCTGCTGGTGTTCTGGCTGGCGTTGTTCTTCATGATGCTGGGACAGGGCATCTTCGGACTTGTTGCCCTGCTGTTCGGTGGATGGTGTGTCTATCAGTTCAAGGACAGTCGCGCCCAGGTCAGACATAGCGCCCACTTTGCGCGGAAAGACGAACTGGACAGCCTCACCAGGAACGTATTTGAGGGTGACGGCGTACTGGTCGGTTATGCCTATAAGAAGCCGCTCGTGGTGCGGCCCGGCACCGCAGGCAAGAAGGAACTGGGCCACTTTCTCTGGGTAGGCCCGAGCCGCAGCGGGAAGGGCCTGAGTATCGCCAGCAACCTCTATCACTGGCAGGGCTCAGCCATCGTCGTGGACATCAAGGGAGAAATTGCAGCGCAGACCGCCGGATACCGCCGGGATGTCCTGGGGCAGGACGTGTACATCATCAATCCGTCCAGCGGCGAACGGAGTCACCAGTTCGACCCTTTCAAGGAACTGGAAACCGACGAGCAGATCATCAGCGCCGCCCTCGCTTTCATGAATCCCGATAAAGACGGTGCGAACGCCATCTTTGCCCTGCGGGCCAGTTCCGCGCTGGCGGCCATCATCAAGGGAGCGAAGGTCTCTGCTACCCCAGTCGTTCCGTTCCTGGACGAGATGCTTTACCACCCTGACGGCCTGAAGGGTACGGCGCTGCGGTTGCAGAAACTGGGCGATGAACAGGTCACCAAATGGCTGAACTCCTTCCTCGGAAAGAACCCCGACAAAATGGACTGGGACGAGGCGGCAGGCGACCGCTTCCTGAACAACTCCTGGCAACGACTCAAGACGGAGGCCAGCTATCTCACCACCGCAGGCGTGAAGTACATGACCGGAGGGAGCGACTTCACGGCGGCGGACATCATGGAAA
>ERZ501047.626-NODE-626-length-10812-cov-5.233615_pt1 | contig 10812 bp, 9 predicted proteins | sample MGYA00510868_ERZ501047 | MGnify/ENA primary metagenome ERZ501047 (study PRJEB25958, sample SAMN03398593) | human skin metagenome | study: EMG produced TPA metagenomics assembly of the Human Skin Microbiome Metagenome (human skin metagenome) data set. | reverse complement strand
GGGCGGCGGCCAGCAGCATTGTCCTGTTCTTCATCCCGTTCCTCCCCGTCCTTCAGGTCCGCGCGCTGCCCTGCAGCCGCACCCGGTCCAGCGCGACGGCGCCGATGATCACCAGGCCCTTGATGATGAACTGCCAGATGTCCGACACGCCGACCAGCGTCAGCCCGTTCGACAGCACGGCGATGATGAGGGCGCCGACCAGCGTGCCCCAGATGGTGCCGATGCCGCCGACGAAGCTGGTGCCGCCCAGGATGACGGCGGCGATGGCATCCAGCTCGTAGGACTGGCCGAGCTGCAGCCCGTTGGCGGCGAAGAGCCGCGATGCCGACATGACGCCGCCGAGGCCGGCGAGCAGGCCGGAGGCGGCCAGGGCGGCATACGTCCAGCCGGCGAGCCGGGAGAACCGGGCGACGGTGATGGACAGGTGCGGCTGCAGAGCCCGGCGCAGCATTACCAGGGCGAGTAAACCGCCGACCCAGGTGGTGGCGGCGAGTAAGTGGATGGCGAGGGCGTTGATCGAGCTCATGTGGTCGCGGCTGATCGCCGAATGCCCAGACAGCGCCTGCGGCATGAGCGCGACCCACCCGAGCCCTGAGCACCAGGCCAGGGCAATATTCCCGCGCGGAACCGCGCAGATCACCACGACCGCCGCCACCAGGAGCGCGCTGATGATGCTCATCCGCGTCGGCGGCAACTCCCACGCCAGGCCGAACAACTGGCTCCAGTAGCCCGCCTGAGTCGGTCGCAGCCCGGAGACCAGCCCGAATTCCCCGAGCAGCGTGAGCAGGAGCCCGACCAGCCAGAGCAGCCCGCCGGCCAGCACCCCACGGGAGGCGAGCGCGCGTCGCTGCGTGCGCATGGTCTCCGGCGCAAGGAAGCCGCCGACGACCGCGAAGCCGATCACCAGCACCGCACCCAGATCGCGCAGCAGCCGCCCGATCTGGGCACTCCAGCGCATCACCGCCCCGGGATCCCCGATCTGCAGCGCCGCCACCGCTCCCCCGAGCCCGGCGGCCACGATCAGGGCCATCACGGCGGGCACGCCCAGGAGCGCCACCGGACGCCGGTCGACCGGGGCGCCGTGCACACTCATACCTCCAGGGTAGGTCGCCGCGCCGACAACCTCGCCGACCGCCCCGGCAACCCGGCCGGGCTCCCGGCATGGTGGCCCGGGGGCGCACGTCGGGTAGCGTCGTGGGTCCCATGTCGTCCCCAACACGTGCCATCGAATGAGCGAGCCATCCGCCTTCGCGCACCTGTCCCCGGCCTTCCCCGGCCGGGCGCCCTGGGGTACCGCCTCCAGCCTGCGGGCCTGGCAGCGCGCCGCCCTGGACCAGTACCTGCAGGAGGAGCCCCGGGACTTCCTCGCGGTGGCGACCCCGGGCGCCGGCAAGACGACCTTTGCGCTGCGGGTGGCCCGCGAACTGCTCGATGCACGCCTGATCAACAAGGTCACCGTGGTCACCCCGACCGAGCACCTCAAGGTCCAGTGGGCCGAGGCCGCGCACCGGGTTGGGCTCCACCTCGACCCCGGGCTCGGTGGATCGCGGCGCGGACGCAGCAAGGAGTATGTCGGCACCGCCGTCACCTATGCCGGGGTCGCCGCCCGCCACTATCATTACCGGGCGGTGACCGAGCAGAGCCGGATGCTTGCAATCCTCGACGAGATCCACCACGCCGGAGACGCGCGCAGTTGGGGCGAGGCGATCGTCGAGGCGTTCGCTCCGGCGCGCCGCCGCCTCGCGCTGACCGGGACGCCATTTCGCTCCGACGACAACCCAATCCCCTTCGTCCGGTATGAGGAGTTGCCCGACGGCACCCGCCGCTCGGCCGCCGATTACACCTATGGCTACGCCGAGGCGCTGCGCGATCACGTCGTGCGTCCCGTCCTCTTCATGGCGTATGGCGGCCCGATGCGCTGGCGCACCAAGGCCGGCGACGAGATCGCCGCCGAACTGGCCGAGCCACTGACCAAGGACCTCACCGCGCAGGCCTGGCGCACCGCCCTGGACCCGGCCGGTGAGTGGATTCAGGCGGTGCTGCGCGCCGCCGACCGGCGCCTGACCGAGGTGCGCCGCCACATACCGGACGCCGGCGGGCTGGTGATCGCCACCGACCAGGCGCAGGCACGGGCATACGGGCGCATCCTGCAGTCCCTCACCGGCGTCAAGCCGACGCTGGTGCTCTCCGACGATCCCGGATCCTCACGGCGGATCGAGGAGTTCTCCGGGAACGACGAGCGCTGGCTGGTCGCGGTCCGGATGGTGTCGGAGGGTGTGGACGTGCCCCGGCTAGCGGTTGGCGTCTATGCCACGGCGACCTCGACGCCGCTCTTCTTCGCCCAGGCGGTCGGTCGGTTCGTGCGCGCCCGGCGCCGCGGTGAGGTGGCGACCGTGTTCGTGCCGACGGTGGCTCCGTTGCTGACGAATGCCGCTCTCCTGGAACGCCAACGCGATCACGTGCTGGGCGCCGCAGCCGGGAAGGAATGGTCGGAGGAGGCGCTGATGGAGCGCGCCAACCGCTCCGAAACCGCCTCGGACGACCTGCTCGGCGAATGGCAGGCGCTGGAATCGTCGGCGCATTTTGACCATGTCCTCTTCGACGCCAATCAGTTCGGGCTGGCCGCCGAGGCGGGCAGCGACGAGGAGCAGGACTATCTCGGACTACCCGGGCTGCTCGAGCCGGACCAGGTCGCGGCGGTCCTGCAGGATCGTCAGCATCGCCATCAGCGCCGGCAGGAACGCACCGACCGGCGCGAGCGGGTCACCCCGGAGGTGTCGCTGCACCGCGCCCTGGAGGGTCAGCGCAAGATGCTCAACTCGTTGGTCAGCCAGCTCGCGCACCGGCGCGGGGTACCGCACAGCCATATTCACGCCGAACTGCGCCGCCAGGCCGGCGGTCCGCCACTCTCCCGGGCGACCACCGAACAGGTGGAGCAGCGCATCGCGCTGGCCCGGCGCTGGCAGAGCGAGCGCTGAGTTGGTGCTCGGCGCTGGCCAGGTGAATGCCGAGCGCCTGAATGCCGAACGTCGGGGCCGCTAGGCGGTAGGCGACTTGGCCAGGTCAGTTAGGTCGGCCGAGGTCCCCCGCAGCACGTCGCTCACGTCATCGGAGGTCAACGACGACAGCCTCCCGGATGAGCTCGCGGTGATTCCGCACCAGCCGGGCTCGATGCACGCCCATACCTGCTCTCCCTCGAAGTCCAGGAATGCGCGTTTGAGGAATGACGCGGTCACCCGGCCGCCCGGCTTGAGTTCGGACGGCGCGGTGCCGGCCTGGATGACCAACTCGACCCGCTATGTCGCACCCTCGTCATCTGACAGGTCCACCTGCATCGTGTGCACTTCCTCGTCGCTCCAGGTCGGTGCCCCCGAAGACGATCCTGCCCCCGAGGACGACCCCTGGGAGTAGGAGCGCCCCGGGTGGATCTGGGTGGGCCGGCCCACCACGACCGCCTCCGCCCGGCTCGATGGTTCGGCCAGCGAGTCGACGGGGTCGGCACTGAGCCCGTGCGCACGCCACGTCTTGGACCAGATGGCGTCGGCGGCCGATCCGCCATACGCGTCCGAGCCACAGGCGCCGGCGCACAGGAGGGCACCGCCCGCGACGAGCGGCACGACTCGCCGTCGTCGTCTCGTTGCGCTGCGCGCGCCCGTGTCCGGACCTTAGTCCCCGCGCTAGCCCCAGACCAGCCCTCGGGCGGGATCGGCGAGCAGGGCAGCGACATCGGCGAGGAACCGGCTGCCGAGTTCCCCGTCCACCAGGCGATGGTCGAAGGAGAGCGCCAGGGTGGTCACCCAGCGCGGCTCGATGCGCTCCTGATCGCCGGTACCGACCACCCACGGCTTGCGGGTGATCGAGCCGAACGCGAGAATCGCCGACTCACCGGGATTGAGGATCGGGGTGCCGGCGTCGACGCCGAAGACCCCGACATTCGTGATGGTGATCGTGCCGCCGGTCATCTCGGCCGGCTGGGTGCGGCCCTCGCGCGCGGTCGCGGTGAGGGTGTTGATCGCCTCACCGAGATCGCGCATGGAGAGCAGGTCGGCATCCTTGACATTGGGCACGAGCAGCCCGCGCGGGGTAGCCGCGGCGATGCCGAGGTTGACGAAACGTTTGATGACGATCTCTTGCGCGGCCTCGTCCCAGGTCGCATTGATCCCCGGATTGCGCCGTACCGCAACGCACATCGCCTTGGCCAGGACGAGCAGCGGCGTCACCTTGACGCCCGCGAACTCCTTGTCCTTCTTGAGCCGGTCGACCAACTCCATGGTCGCGCTGACATCGAGCTCGACCCATTCGGTGACATGCGGCGCGGTGAACGCCGACCCGACCATCGCGGCCGCGGTCGCCTTGCGCACCCCCTTGATCGGGGTCCGTTCCTCACCCCGTTCGCCATATGCCGCACCCCCGTATGCCGCCCCGCCACCTGCCGGGCCGGCCGGGCTCGCGGACTGGTGGGCGGTCGGGCTGGCGGGTGCGGCACCGTTGGCGCCCGTACGGACGCCCGCCGCCGCGGCCTGCACGTCCTCGCGGGTAATCGTTCCGGCATCCCCGCTGCCGGTCAGCGTGGCGAGATCAACGCCCAGATCCTTGGCCAGCTTGCGTACCGGGGGCTTGGCGAGGACTCCCATCCGGGCCTGCGCCTCGGTGCTCGGCTCGGCGAGTTTGGCCAGCGGACGGCGATCGCGCAACACCTGGGTGGAGTGGGCGGCGACGAGTTCGCCGACGCCGCTGCTGGCGTCGGGGCTGACCGCGCCCGCGACGGCCGGTTCCTGAGCCGGCGCCTGCGCCACGGTCTCGATGAGCTGCTGCTTACGCCGCGGACGGCGCTTCGCCTCGGTCTGTTTGACGCCATAGCCGACGAGCACGGGCGTGCGCTTGGTCTCGGCGGGAGCGGGCTCGTCGAGCCCGCCGGTCGGCGAGTTCGTCGGCAGGGCGGACGGGCCGCCGGCTTCACCGGACCCGCCCAGGCCACCGGCTGCGGCCTCGCTCGGTGCCTCACCCGGGGTCGTCTGTGCCTGCTCAGTCGTCTGGGCTTGCGGGCTTGCGGTCTCACCGGTGTCCGCGGCGTCGCGTGAGCCGTCGTCCACGGCGATGATCGGGGTCCCCACTTCCACGGTGTCGCCCTCGGCCACGAGCAGGCGGGCGACGGTACCGGCATACGGGATCGGTAACTCCACCAACGACTTCGCGGTCTCGATCTCGACCACGATGTCGTTGACCTTGACGGTGTCGCCGACGGCAACCCGCCAGGTGACGATGTCGGCCTCGGTCAACCCCTCGCCGGGGTCGGGCAGCTTGAACTCACGCATACGTCCTCATCCTCTCCGGCACTCAGAAGGCCATCAGGCGGTCGACGGCATCGAGCACCCGGTCCAGATCGGGCAGGAAGTCCTCTTCGACGCGGCTCGGCGGGTAGGGCACGTTGTAGCCTCCAACGCGCGCCACCGGCGCTTCGAGGGAGTAGAAGCATTCCTGCTGGATTTGCGCGGCGAGTTCGGCGCCCATACCGAGGAAGGTGGAGGCTTCGTGCACCACCACGCAACGGCCGGTCTTGCGCACCGAGGTGAAGATGGTCTCGGTGTCCAGCGGGGTCAGCGAGCGCAGGTCGATGACCTCCAACGAGAGCCCGTCCTCCGCACCCGCCTGGGCCGCCTGCAGGCAGGAGCGCACCATCGGCCCGTAGGCGAGCACCGTGACATCGGTCCCGGGCCGAATGACGTTGGCGCGGAAGAGATCCTGGCTCGGCGCATCGGCGACCTCGCCCTTGTCCCAATAGCGGCGCTTGGGTTCGTAGAAGATGATCGGGTCCGGATGTTCGATGGCCTGCTGGATCATCCAGTGCGCGTCGTCGGGGTTGCTGCAGGAGATCACCCGCAGGCCCGCGGTGTGCGCGAAATAGGCCTCATTGGATTCGCTGTGGTGCTCCACCGCGCCGATCCCCCCGCCGACCGGTATGCGGATCACCATCGGAAGCGTGACATGGCCCAGTGAGCGCGCGTGCAGCTTGGCCACCTGGCTGACGATGTGGTCGAAGGCCGGGTAGACGAAGCCGTCGAACTGGATCTCCACCACCGGCCGGTAGCCGCGCAGTGCCAACCCGATTGCGGTGGCGACGATGCCCGCCTCGGCCAGCGGGGTGTCGATGACACGGTCTTCGCCGAAGTCCTTCTGCAGCCCCTCGGTGATCCGGAAGACCCCGCCGAGCTTGCCGATGTCCTCACCCATGAGGAGCACCTTGGGGTCCTTGTCCATTGCGGCCCGCAGCCCGGAGTTGAGCGCCTTGGCCATGGTCATCGTTGCCATCTCAGTGCGCCCCCTCGAACGAGTCCAGGTATGCCGTAAGAGCCGCCCGTTCCGCATCCATCACCGGGTGGGCCGTGGCGTAGACGTGGTCAAACATCGTGGCCGGCGCCGGGTCTGGCAGCGTCAGGCAGCGTTCGCGCAGGTCGGTGCCGACCCCATCCGCCTCGGCCTCGCAGGCGTCGAAGAAGTCGGCGGACACGCCATACGTGCGGGTGAGCAGGGTGCGCAAGCGAGCGATCGGGTCGCGCAGTTTCCACTCCTCGACCTCGGCCGAGACGCGGTATTTGGACGGATCGTCGGAGGTCGTATGCGCGCCCATCCGGTAGGTGAAGGCCTCGATGAGCGCGGGGCCCTGGCCCTCGCGGGCGTGGTCGAGGAAACTCTTGGTCACCGCATACGTGGCCAGCACGTCGTTGCCGTCGACCCGGACGCCGGGGAAACCGTAGCCGCGCGGGCGGACATAGATCGGCACGCGCATCTGGCGCTCGTTGGGCTCGGAGATCGCCCACTGGTTGTTCTGGCAGAAGAAGACCACCGGGGCATTGGTGACCCCGGCGAAGACGAATGCCTCACCGACATCCCCCTGCGCGCTGGCGCCGTCACCGAAATAGGCGATGACCGCGGTGTCACGCTCGGGGTCGCCGGTGCCGACTGCGCCATCCTTGGCCACACCCATCGCGTAGCCGGTGGCGTGCAGGGTCTGCGCGCCGATGATGATCGTGTAGAGATTGAAGTTCTTGTCGAAGGGATCCCAGCCGCCGTTGTGCACCCCGCGGAACATGCCGAGCAGGTTGAGCGGGTCCACTCCGCGGCACCAGGCGACCCCGTGCTCGCGATAAGTGGGGAAGGCGAAATCCTGGGGGCGCAGGGCCCGGCCGGAGCCGACCTGTGCCGCTTCCTGGCCGAGGCAGGGCGCCCACAGGCCGAGTTCGCCCTGGCGCTGCAGCGCGGTCGCCTCATTGTCGACGCGGCGCACCAGGACCATGTCCCGGTAGAAGCCTTGGAGTTCCTCGACGCTGATCGCATCGGCGATCGCGTCGTACTCGGGGTGGCTGACCCGCTCCCCCTCAGGGGTGACCAGCTGGACCATGTCCGGCCCGCCGTCTCGCGGCTCGATCACCGGCTCGCGCTGTTGTCCGGCCATCCACTGCTCCATCCCCACCCGGCTGCGGGATCACCGCCACGCGGGTGTAGCTCGGTTGCCGCGCCCCGCGGCACCCGGGGCCGGGGTGACCGGCACGGGCACTAATTCGAGACACCGCCGACGTCGTGGGTGCCACGTCCTCGTGACCCCCGGTTGTGCAATGGGGACAACCTACCGCCTCCCGCGGGGCCGCCCTCCCTGTCCCAACTTTCCCGCCCAGTGCCACTTCCTGTCGCTTTGGGAGAGAACATTTCCGTTGCGAAGGTGCACTTTCCCTCCCAGAGGTTTAGCGATCGCGCAGGGCAGCGAAGACCTTGGCGTAGAGCCGCCTCGGCTGCTCCAGATCCGACCAGTAGATCCGGACCACGACATACCCGAGTCGGCGCAGCGAATCCTCGCGCCGCTTCTCATCCCACAGCACCTGCGCGCCGTCCGCGCCGGCGTACTTGAGCTTGCCGTCGACCTCGAGCACCACCTTCGTGCCCGCTACCAGGAAGTCCACGCGAGCGACGAACCCGGAGCGTTCGTCCCGGATGACGACTTGGGGTTGCAAGTCGATCTTGCGCAGAGCCAGCAGCACCCGGGTGATCGATTCGGCAACCGATTCCGAGCTCGCGTCAGCGAACCGCCCCATTGAGCGGGCCTTGCCCGCTCCCGGCCAGTTGCCCATCTCCTCGATCCGGTCGGCGAGTTCGTCGGCGGTGACCTGCCCGGTATGCAGCGCCGCGTCGGCGGCGACGACCGCGGATATGACCCCGGCGTCGATCGCGACTTCCACCAGCGCGGTCGGGATGGGCACCGCCATACCGCTCGGGGTCGGTATGGCGTGTGCGGCCTGCCGCCGCACCCCCACCCCCTTGGCGCCGCGACCGCGGTCGACCGACCGGCGCAGGTATGGCCGTGCCAGGTTGCACGCGTGGACGGGCAGGCCATGCGCGACGATGGCGCTCACGCTGCACAGGACGGCATCGTCATACAGCAGCAGCGCCCCGACGCACAGTTGCCGGTGCCAGCCGACGGGGTCGGGGTCGGCGGCGTCCGCGAAGCAGTAGACGCCGCGCATTGGATGACGTAATCGGCCGGACGACACGTGGCGGGCGAGGGTGACCGGGGAAATGCCCAGGCTGCGGGCTTGGGCGGTGGTGAATAGGCCCGATTGAGAATGGGCGATGTCGGCGAGTTCGGCTGTCGTTGGGGTGGTCATCGCGACAGCGTCGCCATTCAGCCGCCGCTATGGACGCCGCCCTAGCGGACCTGTGGACAACTGTGGATAACTGTGGGAGGGAAAGTGCACCTTCGCCGCAGAAATCTTCTCTCCCAAAGCAACAGAAAGCGGCACTGGGCGGGAAAGTTCACAATCAGTGCGAGCGGCGCCAGGCGGCGGCGATGTCCAGCAGGCGGTCGGAGGCTTCGGGCTCGCCGATGGTGGCGCGGATGCCGTCCTGGGGGAAGGCGCGCACGGCGAGGGCGCGGCGCTCGCATTCGGCGGCGAACTCGGGGGTGTCGGCGCCGAGGGGGAACCAGACGAAGTTGGCCTGGGAGGCCGGCAGGTGCCAGCCCTGCTCGGCCAACCCGGTCTCGACCCGGTCGCGCTCGGCGATCAGGTCCTTGACCCGCACGTGGAGTTCGTCCTGCGCCGCGAGTGCGGCCAGCGCGGCCTCCTGGGCGATCAGGTTGACCCCGAATGGAGTCGCCGTCGTATACATGGCCGCCGCGATCTCGGGGTGGGCCACAGCATAGCCGACCCGCAGGCCGGCCAGACCGTACGCCTTGGAAAAGGTCCGCAGGACAACCACATTCGGGTGTTCACGCAGCACCGCGAGGGCATCCGGCGCGGCGGGATCAGCCACGAACTCCAGATAGGCCTCATCGATGACCACCACCACATGGGCAGGCACCTGGGCAAGGAAGTCGTCGAGTTCCGCCGCGGTGACGATGGTCCCGGTGGGGTTGTTCGGGGTGCAGATCACGACCATCTTGGTGCGCTCGGTAATCGCCGCCGCCATCGCAGGCAGGTCATGGCGGTGATCGGCCGTCAAGGGCACCTGCACCGAGACCGCCCCCGCCAGGGTCACCACGATCGGATAGGCCTCGAACGAGCGCCAGGCATAGACGACCTCATCACCCGCATCACATAGCGCGTCGACGATCTGCCCAAGCACGGACAGGCTGCCGGTGCCGCAGGCGATCCAATCCGCCGGCACGCCCAGGAAGCCGGACAGCGCCTCCCGCAGCGCGGTATTGCCCGCGTCGGGATAGCGGTTGATCCGCTGCGCCGCTTCGCGCACCGCGTCCACCACACTGGGCAGCGGATCGTAGGGGTTCTCGTTGGAGGAGATCTTGTATGCCGTCAGCCCGGCGACGGCGGCCGGCGGACGCCCGGCCTGATAAGCCGGCAACTGACTGAGCACCGCGCGCAGCCGCGGTCCGGGAGTGGGTGGGGTGGTGGTCACGGCATACGTCCTGAGGTCACTCGTCGTCGGTCCGGTGGCACGCAAACCAGCCAACAGACGAGATGGCTGGTCCCGAAGGCTGGGCTGCAACTCACCCAACGTACCGCCCCAATCTCACCCATTGCCCGCAGGGCCATGGGAGGCTCGGGTGGGCTGCTGCGCGTGGCAGCAACCCGAGGTGGCACGACAACAGATGTTCGCGCCACGACAGAGAAGACGGGTCGGTCATGATACGGACAACCCTGGTATGGCTTGCGGCGAATCTCGCCGCCACCGGTGGTCTCATCGCGGGCCAGGCGAATGCGGCACCACCACAGCAGCACGGTTCGACGGAATCGGTGGCGACCAGCAGCCTTGCCGCTCCCCCAATGCTCGTGGTTCACCATTGCGGATGATCGACTCGCTCCGGCCGAATCATCAAACAGTTCCCTAAAGCACTCCAGCCTGGATATGGGCACTGGTCCCCCAACCGGCGGCGCATCGCCTTCCGCTCGTTCCGCCCCAATGAGTATTGTCCGACCTCTATGTCATGAATGCCGACGGCACTGGACGTGTTCGCATCTCGGATACCTACCCGGAACACGAGCCTATCGGGTCTGCTGATCCTCTCAACGAGAACGCAGCGACATCACAGCCACCCAACCCCGACCGTCCGGGAAGCCGGGACACGTCACATGGCCTGTGCTGCGGGCGTGTCGAGTGGGTCGTCCAGGGGCGACGCAGGAGCGTCGACGCGACGTGCTGAGAGGTGGTTCTATGGCATGGCGATAGGTCAGGAACGGCGTCGCTCCCTGCGCAGGAGGGAGCGCAGAGTCTCGGCGTTCGCGTAACCGACCCGTAGCGCGATGTCGGCGGAGGTGAGGTCCGTGGTTGCTGAGAGGTGCCGAGCTCGTTCGATGCGAAGCC
>ERZ501047.622-NODE-622-length-10868-cov-5.358087_pt1 | contig 10868 bp, 9 predicted proteins | sample MGYA00510868_ERZ501047 | MGnify/ENA primary metagenome ERZ501047 (study PRJEB25958, sample SAMN03398593) | human skin metagenome | study: EMG produced TPA metagenomics assembly of the Human Skin Microbiome Metagenome (human skin metagenome) data set. | reverse complement strand
GATGTGAATCCGCTCGACCCGGGCGAAGACGATGTCGATGGTGCCCACCGGGGAATTGCCCTTAAGCCGGTGGGTCGACAGATAACGGCATTCGAAATGCACCGGGCTCGCGGCGACGAGCGGCACCTGGGGGGCCAGCTCCGCATACCCCTTGGTCACCCCGCACCGATCGAACTCGTTCTCGTCCGGGGGCAGGGCCATGGCGCTGATATTGACCGCCTCGCGCAGGTCATAGGTGGCCATATTCCAAACGAACCAGCCGGTCTGCTCGGCGTTAAGGACGGTGTCCTTGCGCCGGCCGTCGGGATATTGGTTCGCGGAAAACATCACCATCGGCGGGTCGAAAGTGAGGTTCTGCCACTGGCTGTAGGGCGCCAGATTCTCCACCCCGTCGGGGCTGACACTGGACAACCATCCGATCGGCCGCGGCACCGTGCAACTCTTGAACGGAGAGAACGGGAGTGGCGCCTTCTGTGACATCGGGTCGTACTTCATGGGTCCTCCATTGAGGTGGTCGAAAGTGTTGCGGTGGGTGGGTTGGTGGGGTTCCTCAGGAGGTGGGGGTCACGCGCGCGTCGTCGGCGGCGCGAATGCGCCCGGTGAGCAGGTAATACAGCCCGCCGGCAACGACCAGGCCGAGCAGCCAGGCGACCTCCGCTCCGCCCATCCAGTTGGCAATGGGGCCGACATACAACGTGCTGTTCATGAACGGGATCTGGACGAGCACGCCGAGGACATAGGCGATGAATGCCGCCGCGGTGAAACGACCGTAGCGCCCGTCCCGATTGAAGAGGTCGGCGACGTCGTAGCGCTCCTTGCGCACCCAATAGTAGTCGACGAGATTGACCGCCGACCATGGGGTCATGAAGTAGAGCAGGAAGAGCATGAAGTCGGTGAATTTGCCGATGAAGTCGTCCGTCGCCGCCAGGGCGATGACCAGGGCGATCGCCGAGATCAGGCAGATGTAGAGAATGCGGCTGCGCTGCGCGATGCGGGCCTGACCGGTCAGTGAACTGACGATGGTCGCGACGGACATGTACCCGCCATACGAGCTCAGCGTGTTGCCGGTGAGCTTGCCGCAGATGACCGCGAGCAGGACCGCCGGGCCGAAGACCCCGCCGAGATCGGCTAGGTAGCCCACTTGGTCCGCGCTGAACGCCTTGCCGCCCAGGGCGGCAGCCAGGGCGCCGAGCGTCATTGCCAGCGAGGCGCCGATCACGCTGCCGAGGAAGGTCCAGGTGATGGTCTGCGACTTCGGGGTCTGCTCCGGCAGATAGCGGGAGTAGTCGGCGATATAGGGACCGAAGGTGAGCTGCCAGGACGCCGACAGCGAGATGCCGAGGATGAACGGGGCCATCGCGAACGCACCATCGTTGGCCACATCGCCGATCCCAGGATCCGTGAGGATGCGGATGAACAACCCGAGGAAGACAACCGCGCTCAGGGCGGCCGCGATATGGGAGAAGCGGTGGATGTGGCGGTAGCCGAAGATTGCCAGCGCGGTCGACATCAACGCGAAGAGCACCGAGCCAGGTTTGCTGCCGATGTGCAGCAGGCTCGAGAGGGCCTGGCCACCGAGCACCAGGCCGGTCGCATAGAAGCCGAGATAGATCATCAGGGCCAGGACTAACGGGAGCGTGGCTCCGTAGTAGCCGAACTGCGCCCGGCTCTGGATCATCTGCGGCACACCGAGCCGAGGGCCTTGGGCGGAGTGCAGGGAGGTGAAGAACCCGCCGATGACATTGCCCAGGATGATCGCCGGGATCGACCAGAGGGCGGTGTTACCCAGGATCACGAAGAGGGCTCCGGTGACCACCGCGGTGATCGAGGTGTTCGCCGCGAACCAGACGAAGAACAAGCTGCGGGCCACGCCATGTCGTTCTTCCGTGGGGACGTAATCGATTGAGCGCGTCTCGATGGTGCCGCTTGCCATAGCTGCCCTCCAGGTCGGGGGTGGCCAGACAACCGGGTGGTCGACGATGGCCACGGTCACGTACGACCGACATATAACCAATATATCGGTGATAAGACAAGGGGGTCGGTTCTCGTAATCCGGTGCGGGGTGGGTCGCGCCGAAGCCGGAAACCTTAGGATCGGCGCACTTGGACCGGGGGAATCGATCACCAGGGGGAGCGGGTCATGGCGGCAGGTGGCAAGGCGGCAGCCGCATACGCGCAGATCGAGCGGATGATCGTTATGCGGGACCTAACACCCGGCATGCTGGTTTCCGAGGCGCTCGTCATGGAGCGAACCGGACTGGGGCGCACCCCTGTTCGCGAGGCACTGCAACAACTCGCCCGTCACCGCATGGTCGAGATCCACCCGAGCAAGGGCGTCTTGATCCCCCCGATCTCCGTGGAGGACCAACTGCGAATGCTGGAGATGCGACGCGCACTTGAGGTGCTCGCCGTCCGGCTGGCATGTGCCCGCGTCGGGGTGGCCGAAGAACACGAAATCCGGGCGCTGGCGAGCACCCTGGAGCACTCCGATTTCTCGTTGCAGCAGTATGCCGAAACGGTCAAGGAGACCCACGACCTAGTCGCGCGCACCGCCCATAACGACTACGTGGCTTCTGCGCTGGCCCCGGTCCAAGTGCTCTCACGCCGCTTTTGGCTAGCGCATGTCATCGACGAGACCGCCGAGGTGCGCAGCGGGCGACGGCTGCACCTGGACATTCTGTCCGCGATCCTGCGGCGGGAGCCGGACGCGGCTCAGGAGGCCTCGCACGCCCTCAACGACTATCTCATCGACTTCGCCTACGCCGTCCTGCGGCGCACTCACCAGGTGCCCTGAGCCCGCGGCCTGTCTGTACGGCTACGCTGCGGCCCCGCGACGTTCTGGGTATGGAGTCGGTTGACTCAGGAGCCGGTGAGTTTCCGGTGGCTGCAGCCGGGCCAGCAGCAGGGGCGGCGCTTGCCCTCTTGAAGTTCTTCTCGGGTCCGGCGCACCCGCCGGGCCCGGGTTTCATCCTGCTTGGCGTCGAGCACCCGGCAGATGAATTCGTTGCGGGCCAATCGCGTGATGTCCTGCCAGGCCGTCAAGGCGTCGTCGTGGTCTTCGAGTTCCCAACGCAGATCCGCCGGCAGCCGGTGCACGGTGCCGGAGGAGACCGTCGTGCTCATGCCACGACGATAGGGCCGTCCGCCGACCATGTCAGCAGCCCGCGGCGCTCAAATTCGCGCAACCAGCCGCCCATTGGCCATTCCCCCCAGCGCTCGTGGAAGACCCGGGCATTGCGGACGATGGCGTCCAGATGCTCGACCGGCGGCGAGGAGACCGGATGCCACTGGTGATAGCCGTCGCCCCCGCCAACCCAGGCCAGGTCGACCCCGGCGGCCCGTGCCTGCCACGCGAAGTCGGTGTCCTCGCCGCCATAGCCGACGTAGTCCTCGCAAAAGCCACCGATCGCCCGCCAGGTCGCCGGGGTGAGTGCGGCGCTCAGCGACCAAAAGAGCTTGTGCTCGCCACCCGTCTGCACGCTGCCCGCAGCCGGGTCGGGGCGGGCGGTATGCGGGGCGCGCCAGCGCACCAGTTGGCTCGGGTCGGCGGGGGGTGCCACGCCCTCGGCCAGGTAGGTGACCGGTCCGCACAGCAACGCCTCGGGGTGGCTGAGGGCCGCCTGTTCGTATGCGGTCAGCATCCCAGGGGCGGCGATCACGTCGACGTCGAGGAGCACCAGCAGTTCGGCACCCTGCGCAATGGCGGTCGCGGCCCCAAGGTTGCGCGCGGCCGACAGGGGCATTTCCGCGCCGGGCTCCAGGTCGAGCTGGGGCACGAGCATTCGCCGGCCGCCGGCATTCTCGGCGGCCACCTGCGACACCTGATCGTCACCCATGGCGACGACGACATGCGCGCTCTCCGGGTCGGTCTGAGCCAGGGCGAGCAACTGGCGCCGCAGATGCTCGTGGCGGCCGCGGACTGTGGTGATCACCCAGGTGTTCGTCATGCGACTGCCTCGATTGCCGCGGTGGCCCGTTCCGCCGCACCCTCGGTTTGCCAACTCGCCCAACGGTTTCCCAGCACGGTGGCCCGGGCGATCAGGTCGATCAGTGCCTTGTCGGAGTTGACGTTGGGGATGGCACCGGGTTCGGCGTCGGAAGTACTGCCGACGGCCACGAGCTCGAGGCGTCGCAGCTCATCCGCGAGGTGGGTCTGTTCGTCGTGCGGCCGGTCCTGCGGCAGGACCACCGCGGGCGTACCGGTCGCGGCGAGATCGGCGATCGCATTCTGCCCGGCGTGGGTGATCACCACGCTGGCTCGGCGCAGGTGCGTCTCGATGTCGTCGATCCACTCCCCGGCGCCCCCCGCCGCGCGCCATTCGCGGCTCGGATCGCTGCGCCGCACCCTGGCCAAGAGTTCCTCGGCACCGGCTTCCGCGATGCCGCCCCCCAGGATCAGCCCCACGCTCGGATCCCGGTCAGCCGTCGCCGGCCCCTCGGCGAACCGGCTCAGCCCACCGACATGGACCACCTTGTCCGCGAATGCCGCCAAGGCCGGGCACGGCTGTGCGACTTGCGGCCACGGCGCGAGAATCGTTGTCGCACACCGGTATGCCAGCGTATGCGGTTCGTCCGTCCGGTCACCGGGCTGCGCCATCACCACCACCGGTATGCCGTGCAGCCGCGCCAGCGCGGTGACCTCCACCGAGACGTCAACGATGACCACGTCCGGGCGCGCCTCGCGCAGCCATTCGGACAGTTGCGCCATCCGCTCCCGGTACCCGGGATGCGCCAGCGGCGCCCAGTGCAACGCCCCGCCCGCGGTGGGATCGCTGCCCACCGGGGCGGCATCGTCGGCGAGGGACACGGCATACGTCGGCGGCATCGGTCCGCTGCCGAGCAGTGTCACCTCGTGCCCGCGCCCCCGCAGGCGGCCGCCCAGCACCTGGGCACGGATCCGATGACCCGCCCCCATGTGGTGGACGTAATAGCCGACCCGCATCAGGCGACCGCGGCGAAGACGCGCAGATAATCCTCGGCCATTCGGGCGGCGCCGAAGTGCTCGATCGCGTTCTGCCGCACCGATTCCCGGGACATGGCCAGGGCCTCGGGAACGACCGCTGCGAGCCGCCCGGTGAGACCTGCCGCGGGTAGGTGGTCGACCAGGACGCCCAGGCCGCTGCCCACCACCTCGGCCAGGCCGCCCCGGTTGAGCGCGATAACGGGGGTGCCCGTCATCGCCGCCTCCACGGCCACCAGCCCAAAGGGCTCGTCCCACTGGGGCGTGAACAGCAGCGCGGCACTCTCGCCATAGGTCTTGTCGAGTTCACTGTGGGCGAGGTGACCGGCATACCGGATCGGACCCTGCAGACGCGGCTTGATCACCGCATCGAACCACTCCGTATTGCTAATCGGGCCGGCAAGGACCAGGTCCATGCCCGCCGCCTCGGCGGCGTCGATGGCCAGGTCGGTGCCCTTCTCCGGGGTGAGGCGACCCACCCAGAGCAGATGATCGCCGCCCGGGCCGCCCGAGAATTCCTCCGGGTCGATCCCGTTGTGGACGACGGTGGGGGCCACGGGCGCGGGCCATAGGCGGGCGGTGCTGTGGCTGACCGCGACATAGGACGAGGTGGGGCCAGCGAGCGACATACCGAGTTCCAGCCAAGGGATCGGCGGGGTATGCAGAGTGGTCACCACCGGCACCGGCAGGGCCGAACTCATCACCAGCGGCAGGTGGTTGAGGCTCTGATTGTGGATGACGTCGAGGTCATCGCTGCCCAGCAGGTCCAGGACGGCCGCATAGAAGCGCGCGTGATCCTGCAGGTAGGGCAGTTCCAGCGGGGCCGTCGCGGCCCCCGCAACGGCCGTCATCTCGGGCAGCTCTTGATAGGGCACGAACTCGTCGGCCTGGGTCGGGTCCGAACCCTCCGGCGCGAACAGCCGAATGTGGTGATCCCGCTCTCGCAGCGCCCGGATCAGGGTCCCGGTCTGCGACTCCTGACCCCCGGCATACGGCTGCCGTATGGCATTACGCCCCGTGGCGAGTACCGCGATCCGCATCAGGCGCGCCCAGCCACATACCGAGCGGCGCAGCCGACGGCGACGTCCGGCACCGGGATCTGTCGGATTATCCCAGTGTCAATCGTCATGATCGGATCGTAAGTGTGTTCTGGGGTGATCACTACCTCCCAAGGTGGGGGACTCGGACCGGCGCATTCCAGGGCTCGGCCAGATCCCGCCGGTGCTGGTCGGTTGTTTAGAACCCGCGGGAGAGCATACATCTGCAGCATGCATAGAATTGCTGCGTAACGATGAGTGAGTTGTCTCCGTCCACCGATATGTGTGGATCCACCGGGTCATCTCGTGAATCGCGTACCCAGAAACCGAACCAGAGGATGACCGATGAAAATACTCGTTACTGGCGCGACGGGTTATGTCGGCGGTCGCTTGGTGCCTGACCTGCTCAAGGCCGGCCACGACGTGCGCACCACCAAGACCTCGGGCGAGAACGCGCGGCCGTGGTGGAGCGATCAGGTCGAAACCGTCGAGATGGACGTGCTCGACGCGGATGAGGTGATTGCTGCCGTCGAGGGTGTCGACGCGATCTACTACTTGATCCATGGGATGGGCGGCGACGACTTTGCCGTCAATGACCGTCGCGCAGCCGAACTTGTCTGCGGCGCCGTCATGCTGCACGAGGTTCCGCGAGTGGTTTATCTCTCCGGCATCGTGCCGCCGGTGCCCGAACAAGAACTGTCGGAGCACATCACTTCACGCCTAGAGGTAGAACGAATCCTCAACTCCAGCAACGCAATTGTCATCACGCTGCGTGCCGCTGTGCTGCTGGGCAGCGGTTCGACGTCGTTCGAGATCATCCGCCAGGTCAGTGAACGCCTGCCCATCCAGACGGTGCCCACGTGGATGAATTCCGATGTGCAGCCGATCGCGGTCGTCGACGCAGTGACAGCGTTGGTGGGCGCACTCACCGCGCCTGGCCCGTCCCGGCATATCGATGTAGGTGGACCGGATGTCATGCCGTATGCGGACCTGCTTAACCTCTATGCCGACGTGGCCGGTTTGCAGCGTCCGCAGATGAGCGTCCCCTTGCTGCCGACTGGGTTGGTGGGGAACCTGGTAGCCACGCTGGTCGACGTGCCGAAGCCGACTGTCGAGGCCTTGGTAGAGAGCCTGCATCACGACATGGTGTGTGGTGATGGGCCGGACGTGACCAGCGTGTTGCCGGCCGGGCATCGACTCGTGTCGGTGCGCGAGGCGATTGAGCGATCCCTCGTTTCCCGCTCGGGGGATCCTGAGGCTGCCGACCCGATGGGTCCGCTGCCACACGACCCGCCGTGGGCCGGCGGTGGCGCAGACAGGTCGCTTCTCGACCGGGTCAGGGATGTATTGCCTGGGTCGAACTAGTCGGCGCGCGTCCGCGAGTCCCCCGGCTCCCCAGGGTCAGTGGTGCGCGACATACTCCGCGAGGTGCTGGCCGGTGAGCGTTTCAGCGGCCGCCACGAGTTCGGCGGGCGTGCCAGTAAAGACCACTTGGCCGCCGTCGTGGCCGGCACCTGGGCCCAGGTCGATGATCCAGTCCGCGTGCGCCATCACCGCCTGGTGGTGCTCGATGACGATGACCGATTTCCCGTCGTCGACCAGGCGGTCGAGCATGGCGAGCAGGTTCTCCACATCGGCCAGGTGCAGGCCGGTGGTGGGCTCGTCGAGGATGTAGACCCCGGCCTTCTCGCCGAGCTGAGCGGCCAGCTTGAGACGCTGGCGTTCACCCCCGGACAGGGTCGTCAGCGGCTGCCCCAACTTGATATAGCCGAGCCCGACATCGTTGAGCCTCCTGAGGATTTTGTGCGCCGCGGGGGTGCGCGCCGGCCCCTCACCGAAGAAGTCCAGCGCCTGCGCGACCGCCATCTCCAGCACATCGGCAATATTGCGGTCACCCAGCGTGTGCTCCAGCACCGAGGGGGCAAAGCGACGTCCCTCGCACTCCTCGCACGGGGAGCTCACCCCGGCCATCATCGCCAGGTCGGTGTAGATGACCCCGGCGCCATTACAGGTCGGGCAGGCGCCCTCGGAGTTGGGGCTGAAGAGTGCCGGTTTGACGCCATTCGCCTTGGCGAAGGCGCTACGAATGGGGTCGAGCAGCCCGGTGTAGGTCGCGGGATTGCTGCGCCGCGAGCCCTTGATCGCACTCTGGTCGATGACCGCCACGCCCTCGCGTCCGGCCAGGGAGCCGTGGATCAGCGTGCTCTTGCCGGAGCCGGCGACTCCGGTGACCACGGTGAGGATCCCGGTCGGCACATCGACATCGACATCTTTGAGGTTGTGGCTGGACGCCCCCCGGATCTCCAGGGTGCCGGTGGCCTTGCGGACCGAATCCTTGAGCCGGGAGCGGTCGTCCAGGTGCTGGCCGGTGAGGGTGCCGCTGGCGCGCAGGCCAGCGATATCCCCCTCATAGACGACCTCGCCGCCCTCGGTTCCCGCCCCGGGACCCAGGTCGACGACGTGGTCGGCGATGGTGATCGCCTCCGGCTTGTGCTCGACCACGAGCACGGTATTGCCCTTGTCCCGCAAGCGAATCAGCAGATCGTTCATGCGCTGGATGTCGTGCGGATGTAGCCCGATGGTGGGCTCATCGAAGACATAGGTGACATCGGTCAGCGAACTGCCGAGATGACGGATCATCTTGGTGCGCTGGGCCTCACCGCCGGAGAGGGTGCCGGCCGGCCGGTCGAGGGAGAGATAGCCCAGTCCGATCTCGACGAAGGAGTCCAGCGTCTCCTGCAACCCTGCCAGTAGCGGGGCCACCGAGGGTTCGTCCAGCCCGCGCACCCACTCGGCCAGGTCGCTGATCTGCATACTGCAGGCCTCGGCAATATTGATGCCGGCGACCGTGGACGAGCGGGCGGCCTCGTTGAGCCGCGTGCCCTCGCACGCCGGACAGGTGGCGAAGGTGACGGCCTTGTCCACGAACGCCCGAATGTGCGGCTGCATCGCCTCCCGGTCCTTGCTGAGCATGGACTTCTGGATGCGGGGGATCACCCCCTCATAGGTGACATTGATGCCCTCGACCTTGATCTTCGTCGGCTCCTTGTAGAGCAGATCGGCGAGCTCGCGCTTGGTGTACTTCTTAATCGGCTTGTCCGGATCGAAGAACCCGCTGCCCATGAAGATGCGGCCATACCAGCCCTCCATGCTGTAACCGGGGATGGTCAGCGCGCCCTCGCGCAGGGACTTCTCCTCGTCATAGATCGCGGTCAGATCGAAGTCGGTGACATTGCCGGTGCCCTCGCACTCGGGACACATGCCGCCCTGGATCGTGAACTCGCGCCGTTCCTTGACCTCCCGCCCGTTCTTGCTGGTGGTGACCGCGCCCGCGCCGGACATCGAGGCGACATTGAAGGAGAACGCCTTCGCCGTGCCGATGTGCGGCTCCCCGAGCCGGCTGAACAGGATGCGCAGCATGGCGTTGACATCGGTGGCGGTGCCCACGGTGGAGCGGATATTGGCGCCCATCCGCTCCTGGTCGACGATGATCGCCGTGGTCAGGCCCTCGAGGACGTCCACATCGGGCCGGGCCAGGGTCGGCATGAAACCCTGCACGAAGCTCGAATAGGTCTCATTGATCATCCGCTGGCTCTCCGCCGCGATCGTCGCGAAGACGAGCGAGCTCTTGCCGGATCCGGAGACTCCGGTGAAGGCGGTCAGGCGCCGCTTGGGGATATCGACACTGACATCCTTGAGGTTGTTCTCCCGCGCGCCTTGGACGCGGATAAGTTCGTGGCTGTCGGCGATATGGGGCGTGGGCGAGGCCATGGCGCACAGGGTATGGCGCGCGACTGACACCCCCGGAATCCTTCCCCGGGCCGGCCTGCCGGGTCATGCTGAGCCATGGCCTTCAGCACGCACCCCCTGACGCCAGCCCGGTTCGACGACTTCGCCGACGTGATCAACCCCAACCGCCGCGCCACCCACTGCTGGTGTCTGTCGCATCGCCTGCGGGCCGCGGATATCGAAGAGCTCGGGGACGGGTCGCGGGAGGCGGCGATGCGCAAGCTCGCCGCGCGCCGCACCCGTCCCGGTGTGATCACCTATCGGGACGACATACCGGTGGGCTGGTGTCATATCTCGCCCCGCTCGGACATCCCTCGCCTGGTGAAATCCGAGCTCATCACCCCCGTCGACGAGGTGCCCGTATGGAGCATCATCTGCCTCGTCGTGCGCAGCGGACACCGCAAGCAAGGGGTGAGCGGGGAGCTCATCAAGGGGGCGGTGAGCTACGCCAAGAAGCGCGGCGCTCCCGCGGTGGAGGCCTACCCGGTGGATCCGAACGGCCGGATGGACACCACGATGGCGTTCGTCGGGACGCGCTCGATGTTCGAGGCGGCGGGTTTCGAGAAAGTCGGAGAGACCAAGGCGGTGGCCGGCGGTATGCCGCGACTGGTGATGCGGCGAACCTGCTGAGCAGCACTGGTCGGCAGCACTAGTCGGTGTGTTGTCCTGTTCGTCCCTGGGTGTTCACGACAGGTTCACGACATGTCTTGATATGGTAACGACATATCGTTTAGTCTGGTCGAGACAGGTTGTTCCGACTACTTCGAGGAGACCTCCCATGAACGCCTCTCCCTTCCCCCCTGACAACGATCCCGAGGACGTCGTCGACGCCGAGTGGATCGACGACGACAGCGACGACGCGCGCTCCCGTCCGCACCGCGGTCGCCCCGGTGGCCCCAAGGAGGGCCCGATGGGGTTCCTGCTCGGCCCCGACGGGCCCTTCGGCGCCGGCGGCATCTTCGGGCCCAATGGCCCACTGAGCTCCGGGCGCCCCTTCGGTGCCAAACCCCCCTTCGGTCCAGGCAAGCGCTCGGGCTGGGAGGAGTTCTTCGAGAGCGCGGGGAGCGCGGGCGGCTTCGGCGG
>ERZ501047.621-NODE-621-length-10882-cov-16.280410_pt1 | contig 10882 bp, 10 predicted proteins | sample MGYA00510868_ERZ501047 | MGnify/ENA primary metagenome ERZ501047 (study PRJEB25958, sample SAMN03398593) | human skin metagenome | study: EMG produced TPA metagenomics assembly of the Human Skin Microbiome Metagenome (human skin metagenome) data set. | reverse complement strand
CGCCCGCGGCCCGCGCCTGCAGGTAGACATCGCAGACCCACTCCAGCTGTAGCGCACTGTGGAGTCGATAGTCGATGACAACCCGGCAGGGGCCTTCGTCATATCGATGGTGTGGGGTCACGGGCGCACTGGGTACGGACCCTCTCGCACGGCAACCATCTTGCACGGCAACCGAACAGGGGGTCGTCAGCCGCTTGACCCCACGGCAGTCGACCGCCTCCGGAGCTCAGCTAAGGTGGCGCGAGAGTTGGGGGCCGTGGAGGGGTTCCGTTACCTCAACAACCGCCCAGGCAAGCTAGCTGGGCTCGGCCCAGCGTTCTTCACCAAATGGCTGTTCTTTGTCACGGCCAGAGGAGACGTGGAGTCGGAGTCTGCAGCACCAATCCTCGATCGGCTCGTGATCAAGTGGATGGCGAGTAACGGAATCCCGCTACGCAGCGCGCAGACGTCTGACTACGCCCGGTATGTGGAACTCCTGCGCTCCTGGGGGTCCCCTCACTCGTTGAACGCATCCGCCGTGGAGGAACGAATCTTCCGCACCATCCGAAACGATGGGTGACATGACTCGCGAGACATCTCTAAACCAAGATCGCGCGTCCGAATACCTACTTCACCGCAGCGGGCATTCCCTCGATGTCAGGACCCTGTATACCCACATGTGGGACCTGGCGACTCCGACCGGCGAGGGCAAGATTCGCCTGTTTGCACCTAAGCACAATAAGTCTGAATCTCTAAAGTGGCTCGTGGAGAAGTTGACCGGCGCAAAAGCCTATAGCAAGGGCGCCTCGAGCCCGAACAGGCGACTACGAGAAGATGCACAACGCGTCATGCATTCGATGGGCCTCGCAGTCAAAGTGAACCCCAGTTCATTTAGACTGGTGGGAGGTCGGCCTGAAGATGCCTTCGCAGTAGCCAACCAAAGGACCGAGCTGGACCACGACGAATGGAGCGAGGGCCAGGCAGTGCCACCGACTTCAACAGCACATCTGGAGGAACTTGTTGACCTTGACAGATGGAGCGAATGGCAGTCTCTTGAGCATGCAGCCATGAACGGCCCCACCCACCCCGGCGTATACGCATTTCGGCAAGGGGATTCTGTCGTCTACGTGGGCATGGCGGGCGAGAGGAGCGGTAAGGGCATCCGCGGACGCCTGTCATTCTATGCTCAGGGGAGAGCCTTGTCTGGCCTCGGGGAGGCGGCCATGGACCGCGCCCTAGCAGACCCCGATTGGGTAGCAGAACGACTGAAAACGATGAGGACGACTGGGGCGGAGAGAACCACGCAATGGGGCTCTCCGACTTTGAGCGGGGTGTCCTGACCTGAGGGGGCTCGTGGCCCCGGTCATGCTGTTGGTCTCTACTCCTTCAGCAGCAACGAGGCCACGAGCATGATCGACAGTACGTCAGTGCTGTTCGGGCTGGAAGACGAGTTCGTCGTCACCAGTCTCGAGCGGCTCAGCAGCAGCGACCTGAGGGTCGTGATCGAGCTGCGGGAGCGGGGGGCGCCCTGCCCGGGGTGTGGTGTCCTCACCGCGCGGGTCAAGGAGCGACCGTTGGTGCGGGTGAAGGACCTTCACGCGTGCGGGCAGGTGGTCGAGCTGTGGTGGCGCAAGCGGCGCCTGACCTGTCCCGAGCCGCTCTGCGGTACGGGTTCGTTCACGCAGCAGTCCGAGGCGATCCCCGCGAGGGCGCGGCTCACCGGCCGGCTCCGCGAGGCGATCGCGACCGAGATCGCGTCGGGGAACCGGGCGGTCGATGAGGTCGCCCGCTCCCATGGGGTGTCGTGGCCGACGGCGCACCGGGCACTGGTGGCCGCGGCAGCCAGGTGGCTACCGACGCCTGAGCCGGTGCGCGTGCTCGGGATCGACGAGACCCGCGCGAGGTCGGTGCGGTGGGTCCTGGCCGACGCCGGCTGGCGGCGCAGCGACCCGTGGCTGACCAGCTTCGTCGACGCCGACACCACCAGCCCCGGCCGGATGCTCGGGTTGACGCCGGGCCGCTCTGGGGCGTGCGTGCGCGACTGGCTCGCCGAGCAGAGCCCCGCGTTCCGCGACGCCATCGAGGTTGTCGTCATCGACACCAGCGCGCCCTACGCCTCCGGCATCCGGGCTGCTCTGCCCGACGCGAAGATCGCGGTCGACAAGTGGCACCTGGTGGCCCTGGCCAACACCGTCGTCACCGAGGTCCGGCAGCGGGTCACCCGTGAACGCTACGGGCGGCGCGGCACCACCGCCGAGAAGGTGTGGGTCAACCGGCACCTGCTCCTGACCGGGTACGAGCACCTCTCCGCCAAGCAGCGGGCCCGGCTCAAGGCGACCTTCGCGGGCGAGGACCCCACCAACGAGATCGGCGCAGCCTGGGGCGTCAAGGAACGCCTGCGACTCCTCCTGGCCGAGTCAGAGGAGCACCGGATCCGGCACCGGCTGTACGAGTTCTATCGGGACGCCGCGAGAGCGGACATGCCCGAGACCACCCGGCTCGCCACCACGATCGAGACCTGGTGGCCGGCCATCCACGTCGCGTTGACGATGGACGTCACCAACGCCCGCACCGAAGGCTTCAACCGGATCATCAAGAACACCAAGCGCGTCGCCTGCGGCTTCCGCAACCTGGACAACTACCAGCGCCGGATACTCTCAACCATCGCGCTCACCCGAGCACGACGAGACGCAGCATGACCCGGCCCGCCCCGCGGAAAGTCGAAGAGCCCGCAATGGATGCGTCTCGCCATCGCATATTGCGATCTCACCGTTGCCTGGCGAGCGACCAACACGGCGGAGGAGGCTCGCGAATTGGAGGCGCAGATGCTCCATGCTGTGGACCGCAGCGTCATTTGGAATCGAAGACTGCCCTCCACATAGGACGCACCGCCGCTCTCGTTGGCTTCGCAAACGCAAGTAGTCGATAATCAGTCCGCCGGTGGCCCCTCACCCTGCGACGGCGCTGGCAGCGGTGAACGTGTCGGTGGGCATCGGGTGGTCGAGGCGCATCGTGATCCGGATCGGGCGCTCTCCCTCGTGATTCACGTAGCGCGCCGGCCCCAGGAAGACATAGGGAGCGGCTCCGAGCTCCCCGGCCTTCCTCTCTCGCGCGTAGAGGAAGAGTTGCGAGCCTGCCGCCTCGTGACCGAGGTAGCGCCGCCCGGTGGGCGACTCCACGGTCGTGTTCGACTGCGACTCCCAGTGAAACAGCGTGGGGCTCAACGCGTAGTCCTGGTACATCGTCGTCGGGGAGTAGTCCTTCTCCGCCTTGTGAAGCGTCACCATCAGGTTGTCGATGCGGCGCTCAGCGGCGTACGCGACGCCCTGCATGACTGATCGGGGCGTCCGGCTCAAGGTTGCGTAGTCGGTTGCCGCCAACAGCTCTTCGCGCGAGTAGCGGGCGTGGACACGCAGAGGGGACCAAGCGAGGTCGTCCTCGAGCCGATGCGTCACCTGGGCAGCGTGGTCGAAGGCCCACACGATGACCTGCTCGAGCTCTTCTCGCACCGCATCCTCGCGCGCGAGAACGTCAAAACCGGCCTGGTAGTCGGCAAACCCACCGCCGTTGGGCCACAACGAGAAGAAGAGCATCCGAGCGAACAGCGCCCCACGCTCGCTCAGCCTGTCATAGGACACCGGCCCTGCGAGCAGCTCGCGGTACGCCTGTGCGCGGTCCGGGTCATCGACGTGCGCGACCGCCCTGGCCCGCGCGAGCAGCTCCTCCTCCCGGGGACCCCCGCCTGCCACGGGCTGATTCGCTGCCCGCTGCAGCGCGGTCCAGTTGTGCCTCGAACTGCCATACACCGCCGCGAGGTCCGCTCCGCTCTCGTCCAGGAAGGTGCCGAGGTCTGCGGTCGGATGGGCACGCAGGTCTGCGACCAGGTGCCGCCACTGGAGTCGATTGAGCTGAGCACGTATGCCGCCCATCACCGTCTCCTGGGTCACCCGGTCGAGGTCGATCTGACAGCCCGAGGGCAGGAAGGGGAACCCGTCCTCCACGGCCTTCAGCAAGCCCTTCCGGGTCGCACCCGTGAGGGCGCGGTACTTCGCGTCGAAGCGGTACTCCCGGTGCTGGTGTCCCACGAAGTCCAGGACGGTCAGGACCGCCTTGCCGCGCGTCCGCCGCAGGCCGCGCCCCAGCTGCTGGAGGAAGACCGTGGCGCTTTCGGTCGGCCGGAGGAAGAGCACGGTGTCGACCTCAGGGATGTCCACGCCCTCGTTGAAGAGGTCCACGGTGAAGATGACGCTGATGCGTCGGGCAACCAGATCGGTGACGGCGCGTTCCCGGGCCGCGGTGGCCGTCTGACCCGTGACGGCGACCGCTGCGATGCCAGCCTTGGAGAACGCGTCAGCCATGTACTCCGCGTGCCGCACCGACACACAGAAGCCGAGGCCCCGCATCGCGGCGAGATCGAGCACCTTGGCACGAAGCTCCTTCAGGATCAGCAGCACTCGGGCGTCGTTGCTGGTGTAGACGTTCTCCAGCTCGGCCAGGTCGTACTGGCCACGTTTCCAGCTCACCCCAGCGAGGTCTGTGTTGTCCGCGATCCCGAAGTAGTGGAAGGGCGTGAGCAGCTCGGCCTCCAGGGCGTGCCACAACCGCAGCTCCGTAGCCGCACGATCATCGAAGTGGCGCCGCACGTCGAAGCCGTCGGCACGTTCTGGCGTCGCGGTGAGCCCCAGGAGTTCCTGTGGCTTCAGGTGCGTCAGGACCTTGACGTATGACGAGGCCTCCGCGTGGTGGAACTCGTCCACGACCACGATGTCGAAGTGATCCGGGGCGATCCGCTCGATGCCGTAGCTCGTCAGCGACTGGATCGAGGCGAAGACGTGCTCCCAGCGCTCGGGCCGTTGGCCCGCGACATACAGCTCACCGAAGTTGCCATCCCCCAACACTTCTCGGTAGGTCCGCAGGGACTGGACCAGGATCTCCTGCCGGTGGGCGACGAAGAGCAGGCGGGGGCGCACCCCGTCAGCGGGGACAAGGCTCCGGTAGTCGAGCGCCGCCAGGACCGTCTTGCCGGTGCCGGTGGCCGCGACGACGAGATTGCGGTGACGGTCGTGGACCTCGCGAGAGGCCTGCAGGTCCTCCAGCATGCGCTGCTGATAGGCGTACGGCCGGACCTCCAACCCAGACAGCGTCAGCGTCACCCGCTCGCGCGACCCGCCACGGGCCTCTACGAGGGCATCGTCAAGACGGTCCGCGTCGCGCTCCGGGTCGTAGACCTCGAAGGTCGGGTCGTTCCAATAGGTCTCAAAGGTGGCTCGAAATTTCTCCATCAGGGCCGGGGTGGCCACCTGCGACAGACGAACGTTCCACTCGACCCCGTCGAGCAGAGCGGCGCGGGAGAGGTTGGACGATCCGACATACCCGGTGTGAAAGCCACTGTTGCGGTGGAACATCCAGGCCTTGGCGTGCAGCCGCGTGCGGAGGGTGTCGTAGTGGATGCGCACCTCGGCCCCGTACTCCTGGACAAGGCGATCCAACGCCTGACGCTCGGTCGCGCCGACGTAGGTAGTGGTGATGACCCGCAGGGGGACGCCGCGCTGGCGCGCCTCGGTGAGCGCCTCGTCGAGGAACCGCAGGCCGTGCCACTTCACGAACGCGCACAGCAGGTCGATGCGGTCCGCGGAGGCGACCTCAGCGCGGATCTCTGCCCCGAGCGACGGCTCACCGGGTGCGTTGGTGAGGAGGTCGGCGTCGCTGAGAGGTGAGCTGGGTCGGACCCAGCGCCGGGGTTCGCCCAAATCCAAGCGTCGCGTAATGGCTCGCAGCTGGCGCGGTGGGTCTACGACCTGTCCGGCTGCATCATCGGCGGCGGTGAGGAGCGCGCTGACGAGTGAGACCTGCTCCTCGGGCTTCAGGCTGCCCAGGACCGGAAGCAGCCGCTGCCGGACGTGACGGGACAGGACGTTCGGGAGCTCTGCGGCATCGACCCCCGCGACGTCCGCCAACATCCCCGCATCCGCTGCCTGGGCGAGGTCCTGCAGCACGTCGCCGGTGATGACGTGCTCATAGATGCCTTCAGGCAGTCCCTTGGCCATGGCGTGAGCTTGCCATGTGGGACACCGCCAAGAGCACCCAAGGTGGGCCACTCGAGTGCCCCTCGGGGTGTCCCGTCTTTCGGCGCCTCACCTCTGTAGCAAGGTGGGATGCCACCACCACACACTCCGGAGGGGAATCGTCATGGGCTTCTTTCAAGGTCTCGCGGGCAATATGCAGATGGTGAGTGAGGCTGAAGCCCATCAGCTGTACGACCCGTGGCTACTGGAGGATGAGCAGATCCTGTCGGCCTATCGCATGCTGCGGGATGGCTTTTGTATCACCACCACTCGCATCATCACGATGGATCGCCAGGGAGCAACAGGCAAGAAGACCCGGATCCACTCAATCCCCCTCAACGCCATCGTAGAGGTGACCGCAGAGACCGCTGGGGCTGCCATGGACGATTCCGAGATCACCCTCACGTACATCAGCACCCCGAGAATGCGCGCACACTCGGTGGCGTACGGCACCTACACCTTCGAGTTCCCCCGCAACTTCGACATCGCCGGTCTCTACCGATACTTTCAGCAGATCGCAACCGGAAACGTCGCCAAGCTGAACGAGGTCTAGCGGTCTCCGGCGGCCTGGCCGGCCATTGCCGTGTCCGGTCGGGCGAGCAGCATGGTGGGGTCGGGCGGTTCGGCATACGGGCTGATCAGGCGCGCCCAACCGCAGGCTCCCCCCAGAGGCGGCCGACCCGCCGGCTCCCGTCGCACGCGACCTCGCCGAGAGGCCCGCACCCGACGAGGAAGGCATTGCCCGGCGCGATCACGCACAGCGCGTTGCCCTTGGGGTCGACCAGCACGACGTGCCGCTCCTCCGGGCGCTGACCGACGTCCAGGTGATCACCTCCGAGCCGTATGACGCGCCCCACGATCGTCCGCTGCTCCACCGCGTCGGCGCTGATGAGGTGGAGGTGCAGCCGGTCGGGGTCGTCGGCGTCGAGGACCACCGCTGTCAGACGTGAGGACATGAGTCGGTGGTAGGCGCAGCCGGGACGCGGCGCCCACGCATCACGGCTCGCCTCGAGCAGGTCAGCAGCTGACGAACCCGGCGACATTCTTCTTGTAGGTGCACACGTCAAGCCGGACGTTCTTGGGGGAGTGGAGGCTGGCCGTGTCGCCCGTGTTGTTCCACTTGTGGAAGCCCTGCTTCCAGTAGAACGCGGTGCCGCGGTTGGTGCCCACGCCGGTGTAGACCGTGACCGTCGTGCGCGCCCCGATCACCGACCCCCGCGGGAAGACGAACCGGTTCCCGTGGGTGTCACGGAACCAGTAGCCGGTGACGTTGATCGCCTTCGCGGAGGTGTTGCGCACCTGGAGGTACTCCCCGTTGACGTTCTTCTTGTCGTCCTTGACCTTGGTGCCACCCGCGTCGGCCTGGAACCTCGCCAGCTGCAGCGGCGGCGGGGGCGGCGCGGCCGAGGCAGCGGAGGCGGGGACGACAGAGACGGCCAGGGCCGCAGCCAGCACGGCAGAGGCGGAAACAGAGGCGGAGGCAGAGACAGAGGCAGCGGACATGCGGGGTGGGCCCTTCGGGTGGTCGGTGTCATCGCGAGGTCACGACGGGTTCATCCTGCGTGACGGGTCCACCCTCGTGCGCGCCAGGTGCCTCGATGACCTGAAAGATGGTCCGGAGTGACTAGCCCGGACGCTAGCCCACGCGCTGCCCCACGGCGCCAGCACGTCACGGGGTCGCGCGGCGGGCCCCGGCATAGGCGCCCTGATCCTGGGGTAGCGCAGTGCGGGCCGACGGGGTCTACTGGTGCGGCGGGCCGCGACGAGGCGCCCCACCCCTCAGTGCAGGAGGACGACGATGACCGATGCACCCTCGATGAACGAGCTGCTCAAGGACGCCCCCACCAACTGGGGCAAGTGGGGTCCCGACGACGAGGTGGGCGCCCTCAACTACCTCACCCCGGGCGAGGTGATGCGCGGGATCGGCAGCGTCAGGACCGGCCGCGTCTTCACGCTGCAGCGCATGATCGGGGACCCCAAGGGCGACCCGGTCTGGCCCGGCCGCACCCCCGCGGTGCGCACCCAGATCCTCGACGAGTCCAACTGGTACGACGGCGCGGGCGGCCCCGAGTACCCCGGCGGCCTGCACTACGCCGACGACAAGCTCGACGCCTTCCTGCAGGGATCGACGCAGTATGACGCCCTCGGCCACCTCTGGTACGACGGCAAGATCTGGAACGGCTACGACGCCGACACCACCGTCGGCGGGCTCGACAAGGCGTCGATCATGCCGATCGCGGAGCGGGGCGTGGCCGGCCGCGGCATCCTGCTCGACATCGCGCGGTGGCGCGGCAAGGAGGCCCTGGACCCGGCCGAGACGTTCACCCACGAGGACCTCGTCGCGTGCGCGGAGGCGCAGGGCACCCCGATCGAGAAGCACGACATCCTCGTGGTGCGCACCAACTACCTCAAGCACTTCTTCGACAAGGGTGACGCCTTCTACGACGACTTCTGCGAGCCGGGCCTGACCTACTCGCTCGAGCTCGCCCAGTGGTTCCAGGACATGGAGATCCCCAACCTCGCGACCGACACCATCGCCAACGAGGTCACCTACGACCCGGGCTCGGGCGTCGCGCTCCCGCTTCACTGCGCGCTCATGCGCAACCTCGGCGTCGCCCTCACCGAGATCTGCGACCTGGAGGAGCTCGCCGCGGACTGCGCCGAGGACGGCCAGTTCACCTTCTTCTACGTCGCGGCGCCGCTCAAGGTCGCCAAGGCCGCGGGCACCCCCGTCAACCCGGTGGCGATCAAGTGAGCGAGCACGCGCACCTGGAGACCGTCTTCACGTACGGCGCCCCCCAGCTCAAGTTCGGGCTCGGCGCGTCAGAGGAGATCGGCTACGACCTGTCCCTCACGGGCGCCAAGCGCGTCCTCGTCGTCACCGACCCCGGCATCGCCGCCACCGGCACCCCGCAGCGCGTTGCCGAGCAGATGGCCCGGTTCGACATACGGGCCGACGTCTTTGACCAGGTGCACGTGGAGCCGACCGATGCGAGCCTGCAGGAGGCCATCGACCACGCCCGTGCGCACGGCCCCTTTGACGCCTACGTCGCGGTCGGCGGTGGGTCGAGCATCGACACCGCCAAGGCGATCAACCTGCTGATGACCAACCCCGGCGAGCTGATGGACTACGTCAACGTGCCCGTCGGCGAGGGCCGCGACCCCGTCAACCCGCTCAAGCCGCTCGTGGCCGTCCCCACCACCACCGGCACGGGCGCCGAGAGCACCACCATCTGCGTGCTCGACGTGCTCGCGCAGAAGGTCAAGACGGGGATCAGCCACGCGCGGCTGCGCCCCACCCTCGCCGTCGTGGACCCGCGGCTGACCCTGACCCAGCCCGCGGGGGTCACCGCGAGCGCCGGCATGGACATCTTGTGCCACGCGCTCGAGAGCTGGACCGCCAAGCCGTATGCCGCCTACCCCCGCAAGCAGCCCGAGCAGCGCGTGCCGTACTGCGGCGCCAACCCGGTCTCGGACATGTGGTGCAGCCGCGCGCTGCAGCTGCTCTCGCACGCCTTCCGCCAGGCGGTGCACCACGGCGACGACGAGGGCGCGCGCTATGACATGGCACTCGCAGCGACCTTCGCGGGGATGGGCTTCGGCAACGCCGGGGTGCATCTGCCGCACGCCAATGCCTACCCGATCGCGGGGCAGGTCAAGGACTTCCACCCCGACGACTACGCGGGGGACGAGCCGATGGTGCCGCACGGCATGTCGGTGTCGCTGACGGCGCCGGAAGCCTTCCGGTTCACCTTCGACACCAACCCGGACCGGCACGTCGAGGCCGCCCGGATGCTCGACCCGGACGCCCCGATGACCGACGACCCGGCCGACCTGCTGCCGACCGTGCTGTCCCGCCTGATGCGCGACATCGCGCTGCCCAACGGGCTCGGCGCCGTCGGCTATAGCGACGCGGATGTTGACGACCTGGTCACCGGCACCATGAAGCAGCAGCGCCTGCTCAGCGCCTGCCCCAAGGAGGTGACCGAGGACGACGCCGCGCGGGTGTTCCGCGGGTCGTTCGAGATCTGGTGAGCCGGGTTGGGAGGCGGCCGGACTCGACCGCCCACCCGGGTGGTCCCGTATGACGACCGCCACCCTCTCGCAGCTCGTCGAGACGCTCGTCGAGGGGCTTGGCGGGCCCGGCTCGGGCGAGCGCAGCCCGGGCGAGCGCGGCCCCGGCGGGGGCCGGCGACTCGTCCTCGGAATCACGGGGGCCCCCGGCGCCGGCAAGACCACGCTGGCGGTGGCCCTCCTGGACGCGCTGCGCGCCCGGCACGGCGAGGGCTTCGCGGCGCACCTGCCGATGGACGGCTTCCACCTCGCCGACGCGCAGCTCGACCGGCTGGGCCTGCGCGAGCGCAAGGGAGCGCCCGAGACCTTCGACCGGGACGGGTACGCCGCCACCCTCGCCCGGGTCAGCACTGCCGACGAGGACGTCTACGTGCCCGGCTTCGAGCGCGAGCTGGAGCAGCCCCTCGCAGCGGCACTGGTCGTGGAGGCGGCGGCGCGCGTCGTCGTCTCGGAGGGCAACTACCTCCTGCTGCCGGGGTGGGAGCAGGCGCGCGCCGCGTGCGACGAGGTGTGGTGGGTCGAGCTCGACGACGCGGTGCGCCGCGAGCGGCTGGTCGCCCGGCATACGGCCTTTGGCAAGCCGGCCGCAGCGGCACGGGCCTGGGTGGACGAGGTCGACGAGGTCAATGCCGAGCTGATCCGGGCGACCCGGTCGCGCGCGGACCGGGTGATCCGCGAGACCCCCGACGGCTGGGTCCTGTCCTGATCGGCGGTCAGCCGCCGTCAGGCGCCGGCGCAGGGCCCAGGTCGTAGGACGAGCGCGC
>ERZ501047.619-NODE-619-length-10910-cov-4.880240_pt1 | contig 10910 bp, 9 predicted proteins | sample MGYA00510868_ERZ501047 | MGnify/ENA primary metagenome ERZ501047 (study PRJEB25958, sample SAMN03398593) | human skin metagenome | study: EMG produced TPA metagenomics assembly of the Human Skin Microbiome Metagenome (human skin metagenome) data set. | reverse complement strand
GTCCACATCTCCGAGCTGGCCGAGCGCCACGTGGAGCTGCCGGAGCAGGTCGTCACCGTGGGGACCGACATCTTCGTCAAGGTCATCGACATCGACCTCGAGCGTCGTCGCATCAGCCTCTCGCTGAAGCAGGCCAATGAGGACGGCGCCGGTCAGGTCGAGTTCGACCCGACCCTCTACGGCATGGCCGCGGAGTACGACGAAGAGGGCAACTACAAGTACCCCGAGGGCTTCGACTCCGAGACCAACGCCTGGCTCGAGGGTTACGAGAAGCAGCGTGAGGCGTGGGAGAAGCAGTACGCCGAGGCGTACGCCCGCTGGGAAGCCCACCGCGCCCAGGTCGAGACGGCCGCCAAGGCGGACGCCGAGGCCGGCGAGGCGGCGGGCGAGGTCCCGACCTCCTACTCCTCCACCACCGGCGAAGAGGCCGCCCCGGTCGCCGAGGGCACCCTCGCGTCGGACGAGGCGCTCGCCGCCCTGCGGGAGAAGCTCACCGGGAACTGATCCCGCGGCATACCGCATACGGCAAAGCCCCGGTCACCCTCGTGGTGACCGGGGCTTTGCCGTATGTCGTGAGCCTCAGTTGGAGGGGTGCACGCCCCAGGTTTCGGCGACGGTCGCCGGGTCGGTGACCTTGACCGTGTCGGGGATGGCGTCGACGACGCGCAGGAAGTCGCGGATGCAGTAGATCTCCGCGTCGCTGGTCCAGTGCGCGGACTCCGGGCCGGTGCAGTTCCACTGCATGGCCGTCCCGGGGGCGCTGGTGCCGGTGACGAAGCGATAGAACTGCACCGTCGACCAGGCGCCGCCGGGGACGCGCACCTTGGGGATGAGCTCGGCGGGGGTCATATACCGCTGGTTGGCGACTCCTGTCGCGCACGGCAGCGACGTGTCATTGCAGGTGCCCCCATTGACGGAGACGGTGCTCTGGAAGTTGGGCCACTTGGTGCCCTCGGCCTGGGTGGTCCAGGAGTCGCGATAGACGCGGCCAAAGGCGAAGCACTTCTTGACGACCTGGGACTGGATCTTTTCGGTGAACTGGTTGTTGGGGTAGGCGAACAGGCCCCAGGCGCGGGTATGACCGCGACGAGCCAGCGCGCCGACCGAGCCGCAGGCCTCGGCGTGCTGTTCGGTCGGGGTCAAGTTCTTCATATTGGCGTAGGTCATGCCCGCGCTGGTGAAGGTCCAGCCGAACTGGGTGCGCAACTGGGTGAGGTCGTTCCACGACGGGCTGACCACATAGTTGGAGAAGCAGGACTGGTGGTTGCCCTGGCGCTTGACCACGACATTCCCCACCCCGCTCACTCCCCGCTCCTTCATCAGGACGGCGACCCGTCCGAGGGTCACGGTGTTGGGCAGCGGGTCGCACTGCTTGTCGGCGGAGACCCACTGGGTGCGGCCGAAAAGCAGGGTGAGCATGCCGGGGTTCGCCGCCTGGGTAGCGGCCTGCGGTCCGCGCGCCGCTCCCGGGGCGGCAGCCGAGGCGGGGGTGGGGGCACCGGCTGCCGCGGTGGCGCCAAGTCCGGTCGCCACGGTGGCGAGGCCGGCGAGGGTGGCTAGGGTCACGGTACGGGACATCGTGATGGCTTCTCCGATTGCTCGATCTGGCCCGCGATGCCAGGCGGGGGCCCGAGACAGGCCGCACCGTCGCCGGCAGTTGAGGGCGCGAGGACCCAGTGAGTCTGCCACCGCCGGGCGCTGCCTCGCCAGTCCCCCAAGCTATGGTGCTCGTCATGCTGCGGGTGGGGGTGACCGGAGGGATCGGCTCCGGGAAATCGACCGTGGCGCGGGTATTCGCCGGCCTGGGCGCGCACGTCATCGATGCCGACAGGATCGCTCGTCAGGTGCTGGAACCGGGGACCCCAGGACTGACCGCGGTCGCGGAGCAATTCGGGGCGCAGCTCATAGGTGACTGCGGAGAGTTGGACCGGGCCGCGCTGGCGGCCATCGTCTTCGCCGACCCAGCCCGGCTGGCCGCCCTGGAGGCGATCACCCACCCGTTGATCTGGGCCGAGGCGGACCGGCAGTTCGCCGCTGTGCCCGCCGGCGAGGTGGCGGTGCACGATATGCCCCTGCTCGTGGAGAAGCGGATGGGCGCGGAATACCACCTCGTGGTGGCCGTGCTCGTGGGCGCGGAGACCCGGGTCCGTCGGCTGGTGGCGCACCGCGGCCTGGACGCCGCCGATGCCCGGCGCCGCATCGCGGCCCAGGCCAGCGATGCCGACCGGCGGGCCGCCGCCGATGTGCTGCTGGACAATTCCGGCTCACCGGCCGACCTGGAGGGCGCGGCCGCCGACCTCTGGCAAACGCGCATTGCCCCCTTCCGCGACAATCTCGTGGCCGCCCGGCCCGCCGCTGATGGCGACACCGCGCGCCGCTTGCAAGACGCCTTGGGGGCGGCGGGCGTCCATCGGGCCGGACAGCGCCAGCGCCTGGCCGCCCGGGTCGTGAGAGCTCTCGGCACAGGCGCCCACGTCGGCCCGCCGGCGGGCAGGGAATCGCGGCAGGAGCGGAGGGTGGAGTTGACCGGCGCCGCACCGATCGATGCCGTGTCCGTGGCCGAGCGGATGGTTGGGGCCGGCTTCCCGCCGCTGCCCGGTCTGGGGCAGGCGGCGGGATACCTGACGTTCGGTCACAGCGACCCGGCCTGGCCGGCCACCATCGCTCTGCGGCCCGTGGCCTAGCGGGCTCGGTCTCAGCGGCGGAGGGTCACCAAACCCGCCGAGCTGGACCGTTGCGTCTGTGGCTGACTGCTCATCCGTGGGCCGCCGCAGGGCCGGGTGGCGTCCATTACGACGTCGCCGTCGAGGTTGGGCACGGTCACCCACGCGGTCACGGTGCCGTTGACGCAGGGGACCGTATACGGCGAGCCTTCAAAGTCCCCTTCACTGCTCGCGGTGGCGCGGGCTTGAAGCGGGACGGGGTAGTAGTTCTCGAGCACCGTGGCGGCGGGCGCCGCCCCCATTCCGCCCCAGCTCACAACGTCCTGGGTGTTGGCCACATCGCCATCGGTATAGATGAGGCATCGATAGACCACGACCTGCACCCGCTCGGTGATTCGCTCGCCGCCGGCCTCAGCCACCAACTGCCATCGGCCGCCGGGCATTGCGGGGACATCGAAGAATTGATCCTCGGTGGCACCGTCGGCGTCGGTGGTCAGGGAACCCAAGTGGACCGGGTCGTGGTCTCCCTCGTTGCGCTCCAGCGACACCGTGTATGCCGTGCTCGGCCGCCAACCGCGCCCGGCGACGCGCACCCGGTCGGCGCCCCTAAGATAGTTGTAATTCTCAAAGGTCGCGCACGTGCCGAAGGCCTGCGGCCGGATGTGGTCATCCCAGGCCGGCTCGACCGTGATCTCGGCCTTGCGGAATTCGACACTGCAGCCTTTATAGGGTCCGGTGATGGGGGCGGAGAGATTCTTGCCCTTGATCACAATGCGCATACGGTTCGGTGACTGTCCCGCCTGATCTGTGGCGTGGTAGATCTGGGCCCATTCGGCCTCGCTGGGTGTCCAGGTGGTGCTGGATATCGGAGAGCTCTCATACAGCTTGGTGTCGAAGTTGCTCGTCCAGAACTGCACCGTGAACTCATTCAGCCGGTATTTGGCTCCGCCACCCCCCGGTTCCCACTCCAGTGTCGGCGGCTTGTCCTCCGTGAGGACGGACTCGATAGTCGGGTTGAATAGGAAGGGGCTGATCGCATTGTTCTCGAGGTGACATGCCGCAGTATCGCTGGTGCGCAGGGCCGCAGGATCGGCATTGGTGTCATCGAATCTCGCCGCGCCCACAGCATCAAGGAGCCCCGGCAAGGCCCGGGTGAAGAGGTTCTCCCGGTCCTTCTTCAGGGCGCCGACAACGGCCGATATGCCGGCCATCTCATCCAGTTTCGCGAGGGTCCGGGCGATGGATAGCTCATTCGCCTCGCCGAGACTCACTAGGCCCGCCGACGAATAAATGTTGATAAGCGTGTTGTCGTCGTCGTAAGTGGTGTCGCCCGCGCCCGGGATACCCAGCGCAGCCACGCCGAGGTGGCGCTGACCGGCGACGCTGAGGTAGCTGGCCAATCCCTCGCGCCAGGCGATGGCTCCGGCCTTGCCTTTGGGGAAGGTGTCGTCCATCGACTCCGTCCACGTATGATTCTCACCGTAGCCCGTGGCCTCGATGAGTTGGATTCCTTCCAAGTGGTGGCCGTACTCGTGCAGGATCACATCCCAGTCGTAGGCGTCGTCGGCGGCGATCAGCACCTCCGGGTGCCGATATGCCGTGCGGGTCGCGGGGTAGCGCACCGGCTGCATGGCTGGGGCAGTCCCAGTTACGCCCAAGGCCTTTTTCAGGGCGGTGCCCGTGACCATGGCGTCGGCAATGGCGAACGCCCCATTCACGGTTGCGGCAGACGCAGCGGGGCGGACCGTGACGGATTGGGCCTGACCTGTGGCCTTACGGGCGGCGCTGCGCATGGTGTATATCGAATGCTTCGTGGTGTCGGTTGTGACAAGAAATTGACCGCTGGTCGCCGATGCCTCCACATAGAGCATTCGCGCCTTCTTGTTGCTGCGTTTTGTGCTGGCGCGCAAAAGGAATCGGCCGTTCGCATCCGTGATGATCGAGGCCAGCAACGTTCCCCCGGTCGTGCCGTCCTGGTCACGTAGGTCGACGACGACGCTGCGGGCCGGATGCGCTTTGCCCTTGACGTCGCGGTAGACGACCTTTCCGGACACGGTGGTGTAGACACCGGCTGCGGCGTCGGCCGCGGCAAGGTGCAAGCCGCCCAGCGCCGGCGCGGACAACGCCAGCAGGCAGCCGGACATGAGTCTCTTCATTGTTGGCCCCCTCGGGTCCCCCGACCCGATTCATGAAGCCGCACCCCTCGCGCGGCCACAACGGACTATAACGTGCCGAGTCGGAATCCGCAGGAATATGGGAAAAGGGCCGCGGCCGGGGAGTTAGAGGTATGCCGCGCAGGCGGTGACCCGCTCGCGCCACCAGTGCACCCGGTCCGGTGGGGCGGCATACCAGGACAGCAAGTCCGGGTCGACGCGGGCCGGGCCTGGGCTCAGGGCGCCGTCACGGGAGAGGAGGGGCGTCGCGGACACATCGCCCGCCATGAGGTGCAGGGTGCCCAGGCCGCAGGCATGGTCCAGATTGGGCAGGGCGGCGGCCAACGCCACGCCGGCGGCGATCCCGACGGAGGTGTCCAGGGCGGACGAAACGACCGCCGGCAGCCCGCATTCGGCCACGATCCGCAGCGCGGCCCGCACCCCGCCGAGCGGGGCTACCTTCACCACGATCAGATCGGCGGCCTGTTCGCGCACCACCCGCAGGGGATCTTGCGCCTTGCGGATCGATTCGTCGGCGGCAACCGGTATGTTGATCCCGTTGCGCGCCAACGCAATCCGCAGCTCGCGCAGCTCCGGCACGGTGGCACATGGTTGTTCGGCATACTCCAGCCCGCATGCCGCGAGCCGGCTCAGCGCATCCGTCGCCTGCCGCACATCCCAGCCGCCGTTGGCGTCCACCCGGATCCGGCCACCTGGTCCCAGCGCGTCGCGGACCGCGGCGACGCGGGCCAGGTCGTCGGCGAGCGACTGCCCGGGTTCGGCGACCTTGACCTTGGCCGTGGTGCACCCCGCGAAGCGCGCCAACACCTGGGCCACCCGGTCGGCGGTCACGGCCGGGACGGTGGCATTGACCGGGACCATGGCACGCACCGGGGCGGGCCAGCCGACATACGCGCTCTCGATCGCTGCCGCCAACCACCGGGCGGCCTCCGCGGGCGGATATTCCAGGAACGCCCCGAACTCGCCCCAGCCGGCCGGGCCCTCGATCAGCGCCACCTCGCGCACGTCGATGCCACGGAAGCGCACCCGCATGGGGATGCGCACCACAGACAGCCGGTCGAGCAGTTCGGCGAGCGGCGGGGCTGCGTCATGGGCCTGCGCGGGGAAGTCAGCCACGCCAGGCCGCCTCCAGGTCGGCGTGCTGGCATACCCAGGAGTGCATGGCGATCCCGGCGGCGATCGAGGCATTGATCGAGCGGGTGGACCCGAACTGGGCGATCGCGAAGGTCGCGGCGCAGGCTTCCCGAGCCGCGGCGCTCAGCCCCGGACCCTCCTGACCGAAGAGGAAACACACCGCCGACGGCAGTGCGGCATCCTCCAGGTGCAGCGATCCGGGCAGATTGTCCACCCCCCATAACGGCACCTCGCGCTCGGCAAGATAGGCGGCCAGCGCGCTCGCGTCCTCGTGATAGCGCAGGTGCTGGTAGCGATCGGTGACCATCGCCCCGCGCCGGTTCCAGCGCCGGTTGCCGACGATGTGCACCTCGGCGGCCAGGAAGGCGTTGGCGGTGCGCACGATGGTCCCGATGTTGAAATCGTGCTGCCAGTTCTCGATCGCCACATGGAAGCCATGGCGCCGGGTGTCCAGATCCGCGACGATCGCGTCCATCCGCCAGTAGCGGTAGCGATCGACGACATTGCGCCGATCCCCGTCGCGCAGCAGTTCCTCGTCATAGACCTCGCTGCCCGGCCCGCTCGGCCAGTCGCCGGCCCACGGGCCGAGCCCGACTTCCTGGGGACCGTGCGGCATCGGGTCGTATGGCGCTCGTACCTCGTCTGCGGGCAGGGGTTCCACACCGCTCACGACGGCGCACCACACGGCCGGCAAAGGATCAGGGCGCCGGCCGCAACGAGGAAGGCCCGAGGGATCACCCAGCGAGCTTAGGCGAGCCCGGGGCCGGCCCGGCGGCCCCGGTCAGGCACGGTCGGCTGCGGGCGGGCAGCACGGGGAGGACGCCTCGAGGACGGGCAGGGAGCTCGTTGCCGGCTGGGCGTTGGCCGGATTCTCGTCCTTGACGACATAGATCTCCCAGGGGGCTCCCGCCGGGTCATTGACCCACACCTTGTCCTGCAGCGCATAGCAGCAGGTCGTGTCGTTCTCGTCGAAGGTGGCCAGCCCCCCATCGGCCAGCCGGGTCCGTGCCGCCTCCACGAGTTCCCCGTTCTCGACCTCGACGCCGAGGTGGTTCAGCGCCCCGTGCGGACCATTGCCCCGGGTTGCCTCGTCGGTCTCGATCAGCACCAGCTTGAGCGGCGGCTCGCTGATCGCGAAGTTCGCGTAACCAGGCCGGCGCTTGTGCGGCTCGACGCCGAAGAGGGTCGAGTAGAAGGTGACGGACGCCTCGAGGTCGTGGACGTTCAAAGCGAGCTGCACACGGCTCATGGTGGTTCCTCTCTCGTGGATATCGACGAACGTCGATATGGAAACCTTGGCGGAACACATCGATAGATGTCAATATGGCTCCGTGGTGAGTGTGCCCGATGTCGCCCTTCTCGATGTCGCTTTCCCCGCGCCCTTGGCGCAAGTCGTCCAGCGATGCTGCGCCGGCGACAGTGGGGGCCTGATTTCTCGGGAGGATGCCGAGGTCATTGCCCGGCTGCTCAAGGCAGTTGCCGATCCAGTGCGCTTGCAGATCCTGGGTATCGTGCGCTCCTCACCTCGCCAGGAGGTCTGCGCATGTGATCTCCCCGCCGCCTTGGGACTGGCGCAGCCGACGGTGAGCCACCACCTCAAGACACTCGTGGATGCCGGCGTATTGACCCGAGAACGACGGGGGCAGTGGGCCTGGTTCACCCTCGTGCCGGAGCACCTCGCGCTCGCCCGTCGGGTGTTGCAGGCCTGACGGGCCCGCCGCGACCAGACTGCGGGCGGGGGTTGTCAGTGGCACGTCATACGGTTATCGCATGCGTCCGACAACCTCCCTCACTCGGCGGGTCGCCCCCTTCCAGGTGGTCTCCGAGTTCCAGCCGAGCGGCGACCAGCCGACCGCGATTGCCGACCTGACGCGCCGGGTCAAGGCGGGGGAGCAGGACGTCGTGCTCCTCGGCGCCACCGGGACCGGCAAGTCGGCGACCACCGCGTGGCTCATCGAACAGGTCCAGAGGCCGACCCTGGTGATGGCACCCAACAAGACCCTTGCCGCGCAGCTCGCCAACGAGTTCCGCGAGCTGCTGCCCAATAACGCGGTGGAGTACTTCGTCTCTTATTACGACTACTACCAGCCCGAGGCCTACGTGCCCCAGACCGATACCTATATCGAGAAGGACTCCTCGATCAATGAGGAGGTCGAGCGGCTGCGCCACAGCGCCACCAACTCCCTGCTCACCCGCCGCGACGTCGTGGTCGTCGCCTCCGTCTCGTGCATCTACGGTCTCGGCACCCCGCAGGAGTATGTCGATCGCATGGTCACGCTGCGCGTGGGCGAGCGGATCGAGCGCGAGGAGCTGCTGCACAAATTCGTCACCATGCAGTACACGCGCAACGACCTGGCCTTCACCCGTGGCACCTTCCGGGTGCGCGGTGACACCGTGGAGATCATCCCGGTGTATGAGGAGCACGCGATCCGCATCGAGTTCTTCGGTGACGAGATCGAGCGGCTCTACACGTTGCAGCCCCTTACCGGGGAGGTAATCCGCGAGGAGCAGGAGATGTACGTCTTTCCGGCCACCCACTATGTCGCGGGCCCGGAGCGGTTGGAGCGGGCGATCCGGGGCATCGAGTTGGAGCTGGCTGACCAGCTCGCGCTCTTCGAGAAGCAGGGCAAGATGCTGGAGGCGCAGCGGTTACGCATGCGCACCACCTACGACATCGAGATGATGCGTCAGGTCGGGTCGTGTAGCGGCATCGAGAACTACTCGATGCACATGGACGGGCGCACCCGGGGGAGTGCCCCCAACTGCCTGCTCGACTACTTCCCGGAGGACTTCCTGCTGGTTCTCGACGAGTCGCACCAGACGGTCCCGCAGATCGGGGCGATGTATGAGGGCGATATGTCCCGCAAGCGCACCTTGGTCGATCATGGCTTCCGGCTGCCCAGCGCCATGGACAACCGGCCGCTGATGTGGGAGGAGTTCCTCGAGCGCATCGATCAGACCGTCTATCTCTCGGCGACCCCTGGGGCGTACGAGTTGGCTAAGGCCGACGGCTACGTCGAGCAGGTCATCCGCCCCACCGGGCTGGTGGATCCCGAGGTCATCCTCAAGCCGACGCGCGGCCAGATCGACGACCTGCTCGATCAGATCAACCAGCGCGCTGCTCGTGACGAGCGGGTGCTGGTCACCACGCTGACCAAGAAGATGGCCGAGGACCTCACCGACTATCTGCTGGAAAAGGGGGTCCGGGTGCGCTATCTGCACTCCGAGGTGGACACCCTGCGGCGCGTGGAGTTGCTGCGCGAGCTGCGGTTGGGCGAGTTCGATGTGCTGGTCGGCATCAACCTGCTGCGTGAGGGCCTCGACCTGCCCGAGGTCTCGCTGGTGAGCATCCTGGATGCGGACAAGGAGGGTTTCCTGCGTTCGGCGCGTTCGCTCATCCAGACCATTGGTCGTGCGGCACGAAATGTCTCCGGCGAAGTGCACATGTATGCCGATTCGGTCACCCCCTCGATGCAGGAGGCGATCGAGGAGACGAGCCGGCGCCGGGAGAAGCAGCTCGCCTACAACAAGGAGCACGGGATCGACCCCACCCCGCTGCGCAAGAAGATCGCTGATATCACCGACCTGATCAGCCGCGAAGATGCAGACACCGAGACGCTGCTCGGTTCCGGGCGTACCCAGTCGCGGGGCGTGCGAGGCTCCGGACGCGGGGGGCGCGGCGCGATGCTCGCCGACACCGGCGAGGTGGCGACCATCAAGGGCCTGCCGGCCAGTGATCTAGCCAACCTCATCCAGGAGCTCACCGAGCAGATGCACCAGGCGGCGGCGGAGCTCAAGTTCGAGGTCGCCGCGCGCTTGCGAGATGAATTGAAAGATTTGAAGAAGGAACTACGCCAGATGCACGAGGCGACCAAATAGCCCAGGGAGAGGATCCGCCATGACCCCGGACGAGGTCCGCACCTATGCGCTCGGCAAGCCCGGCGCGTATGCCGATGAGCCCTGGGCGGGTGACCTGGTCGCCAAGGTGGCCGACAAGGTCTTCGTCTTCGGGCTCGGCGGCCCCACCGTCGGCGTCAAATGCGGCACCCGGGCCGAGGCCGACGAGTGGCTCCAGCAGTACCCCGACGACGCCGTCGTAATGCCGTATGTCGGCCGGAACGGTTGGAACAGTCTCACCATCGGCGGCGCCATCCCCGACGAGGAGATCCGCGACGCCGTCGACACCTCATACGACCTCGTCGTCAGCAAGCTCCCCAAGTCCAAGCGGCCTTAGATTTCGGGCGAAGGATGGGCCCACTTCGCAGAATCTCTGTCGCCCTGCGGCGGTGTTTACGTGCCAAGGGTGGGCCCACGTCGCAGAATCACTGTCGCCCTGCGACAATGATTCTGCGAAGGGGAGTATCCCGACACGCCAGCCTCGTCATCACGGCCATACCGGCCCGGGGCGGCGGTCCACGTACAGGTGGGCGGGAGAGACCTTCGGACCGAACTCTCTTCTGTCCCGAAGGTGACGACTCATGAACTTCGCGCTCCCCGCAGCCGATGCGGCGCAACTCAATATCCCCGCGTGGGGGTGGTGGCTGACGATCGGGATCGCCGCCGCGATCCTGCTGTTTGACGTCGTCTGGATCGCGCGCAGCCCGCACCGGCCGTCGACCAAGGAACTCGTCATTGCGCTGAGCGTCTACGTCGGCGCGGCAGTCGCGTTCGGGCTGGTGCTCTTGGCCACCAAGGGTGGGAAGCTGTCCGGGGAGTTCTTCGCCGGCTGGCTGACCGAGTACTCCCTGAGCGTGGACAACCTCTTCATCTTCATCCTGATCATGGCGAACTTCGCCGTCCCCGAGCGACTTCAGCAGTTCGCGCTGATGGTGGGCATCATCATCGCCATCGTCCTGCGCGGCCTATTCATCTGGGCCGGCGCGGCAGCGATCAACCGCTTCGCCTGGGTCTTCTACATCTTCGGCGCCTTCCTCATCTA
>ERZ501047.614-NODE-614-length-10996-cov-3.034458_pt1 | contig 10996 bp, 3 predicted proteins | sample MGYA00510868_ERZ501047 | MGnify/ENA primary metagenome ERZ501047 (study PRJEB25958, sample SAMN03398593) | human skin metagenome | study: EMG produced TPA metagenomics assembly of the Human Skin Microbiome Metagenome (human skin metagenome) data set. | reverse complement strand
CTGTTCGCTCGCAACGAGCTGATCCCACGCTTCAACCGCGGCGCCAAGCTCGCGCTCAAGGATGCAATCGCCATCGATTGGAAGGGCATCAACGCCGACATCTTCGGTTCGATGATCCAGTCGATCGCCGGATCGGCAGAGCGCTCAGAATTTGGCATGCATTTCACCAGCGTCACCAACATCATGAAGGTGTTGCGGCCGCTGTTCCTCGACAACCTCGAGGAGGCACTGACTCAAGCGCTCGCCAGCGGCAAGCCTGCCAAGATCGAAGCCTTCATCGAGCGACTCGCCAACATCCACATCTTCGACCCGGCAAGCGGGTCGGGCAACTTCCTGATCATCGCCTATCGCGAATTGCGCCGACTCGAGCGAGCGGCCCTGAAAGCGCTCGTCGGAGACAATCGTGCGCTGTTTACCGGCTCGCGCATCCGGCTCGACCATTTTCACGGCATCGACCCCAACGATTTCGCCTGTCGCACGGCGCGGCTGAGCCTGTGGATCAGTCAAATCCAGGCCGACCAGCTGATGGCCGAGATCGGCCTCACGCCGCCGGCCATCCTGCCGATTCACGACACCGGCGACATTCACCATGGATCCGCGCTCGAGGTGCCGTGGAGCACGATCGTCAAAGGTCCCGCCACCGACGGAACAGAGACATACATCGTCGGCAACCCGCCGTACCTGGGGTCGACCTACCAAACAGCCGAGCAGAAGGCCGACATGGATCGGATCTTCAAGGGCTACCTCAAGAACTGGCGCAACCTCGACTTCGTCGCCGCCTGGTTCAAGCTCCTTGCCGACCACATCCGGGATCACGGCAGCGAAGGCGCGCTCGTTACCACCAACTCACTCTGCCAGGGGGAAAGCGTGCCGACGCTTTGGCCTTGGATGTTCGAGCAGGGCGTAGAGATCAAAAGCGCGCATACCAGCTTCAAATGGCGCAACTCAGCAGCCCAAAACGCCGGCGTCTCCTGCGCGATCGTCGCATTGCGGCGCCAAGCCTATGGCGGGGCGCAGGACAAGACGCTCTACGTCGATCTAGGCCGTAAGGATGGCGTCGATCTCGGCGTCGAAAAACGGGCCGCCAAAAACATCAATGCCTACCTGATCGACGGGCCGAACGTCATCATCGAGAAAGCGTCCAAGCCAAGCAACGGGTTGCCGGAAATGATCTACGGCAACAAGCCCTGTGACGGCGGCCATCTGCTCATGACGCGCGACGAGCGTGACGCGCTGATCACCGAAAATCCCGCCTCTGCAAAGTTCATCAAGCCGATCATGGGCGCCAAGGAACTGCTACACGGCATTGAACGCTACTGCCTTTGGATCGATGATGACGAGATCGAAGAAGCAAAAGCTATTCCGACGATCGCCAAACGAATCGAGGCGGTGCGGACCACGCGGCTAAACAGCAGCGATGCGCAGGCGCGTGAAATGGCAAAACGCCCGCACCAGTTCCGCGAGCACATGCTGTTTGGAAAGACGCTAGTCACACCTCGCGTGACCTCCGAAAACCGTAAACATCTGGTGATCGGACTCGTCAAGAGCACCGTCATCAATGACAGCGCATTCCAGATCCCCAATGCGCCCGAATGGCTGCTAGGAATCCTCTCAACGCGCATGATGCGGGAGTGGCTCATGGCCGTCGGCGGGAAGCTTAAAACAGACACGCGCTTTTCCAGCACACTCGTCTACAACACCTTCCCCACGCCTGAGCTCACCGACGCGCGCAAAGCTCTCCTCACCGCCTGCGCTGAAGATATCCTCATGGCGCGGCAGCCGCTGCTCGATCAAGGCATGACGCTTGCGCAAATGTACGGCCCCGATATGCCGGCAGCGTTGCACGCAGCCCATCAAGCACTCGACGCCGAGTACGAGGCGATGTGCATCGGGCGCTCGTTTCGCGATGACGCGGAACGGCTGAGTTGGATGTTTGGGAGGGTAAGGTGATCAACGCCGACACTGCAACTGCGGGAAACGCCAACTTAAAACCCACCGAGCAATGCCCTCGCTGCCATATACCTCTTACACTTGACGCCCGACGTCGGGTGGAAGAACGTCCACCCGGACGATACCGGCAGTCAAGGGATTCCGTTACCACTTGGATCTATACGGACGTTAAAAGCATACCAGTCAGATGTCTTCCTTGCGGATATGCTGGCGAAGAACTGAAGATGATTTCAGAATTTACAGATAATGCCGGCAACCTTCGTAAACTACACGGAAGACTGCTAATCGACGTATGATATGGAACATGACGTAGATCAATCTGAATTTATTTCAGAGTGGTTTTTCCGTTAAGCCGCTGTAGATCTGCGTCAACATTTAATATTTTTTCCATGAATATTAGCCCGTGGCGCACCGTGCCCATGATAATGTCGCTGTGGAGCGCCATTGGCTGACACCCAGCGCCGCGTCATTATGCTCATCAAAAAGCACCCGCGAGCTCTGCCGACAGGCCGACTTCGCAATCGTCAATCAGCCATACTCCCTGACCTCCACAATCCCACCTGTGTCGCAGACAAGCCCAGTGCCGGCGGCGCTGAACGTTTAGGATGGCTATCTCATGGAATGGAAGGCCACTCGAAACAAAAAAACAAGTAAAGTAAACAGACATACAACGTAAAACGCACCAGCACCAGGAGGCACCTATGAAACAGGCCTACAGCAATATCTATGGCCTCGTCATCGATGCATCCGAGGTCGAATACGGCGACTGTGAGACGTTTCACATCGTCTGCCGCGAATGCCGTGAATATGTCTTCAAGAGCGTCCGCCAGCACGACCGCGGCGCCATTCACTACTTCTCGCACTTCCGTCTCGATCCGGAAGCCAATGCCCACTGCGAAGAGCGCGCCAAAACCCGAGGAGCAGCAAAAGCCCTGACCGAGGGCGAACGCGAGGAGCACGATCAGATCCTCGCGCACTATCTCGAGAACTTCACCGGAATGCTCGACAGCCTGCCCTATTTCAACGACAGGTCCGACGAGATGCGACAGCCGCTCACGTCCAACCGCTCGTACGCAAAGCTGCGCAACACCATCCGGCAGATGTACCAGCAGGTCGACATCGAAGAAATGGTCCGCCTGGCGGCATCCGGCGACGACAATGTCGAGAACGAAAACGAATACACCATCTACAAAAGCTGGGATGAAGATAAGGGCTGGAAGCCAAAAACCGTCTTCAGCCGCTCGGTCCAGATCAGAGCCGCAAGCGATATGCTCCGGACGATTCTGACCAAGCCCGGCATTCCGGCCTGGAACACCTTGTACGCAAGCGCCTGGATGCTCACCGCAGCACAGTGCCTCAAGACGCCGGAGGACAGCATCTACTACCCGTACAGGAAGCATCTGGGGCCGGTGTACCACGGGGCCATGACGGGCAGGAACATCCGCGACGATCTCGCGCGCGTTGCGATCACGCCATGCGCCATGCCATTCATGCGCTACGGGGAAACATGGCTCGAAAAGCTCAATATCGAGGTCACCAACACGCTGATCGAAATACTGCTGTCGATCGACTACGCCACCTGGGCGAACAAACGCGAAACCGGTCGGGACCCGACCGAGGTCAGCCTTGAAATGCGCGAAGCGGCCATCGCGCGATACGAGGCGGAACGGCAAATGCTCATCGCGGCCGGCGTCGATCTGACGCCCGAAACCACTGAAAAGCAGAACGCCGAGGCCGTCGAACGCATTCAGGGCATCATGGACCCCGCCGCCATCGTCGGCAGCGCCATGTCTCGCGTTATGACGGGAGAAGGCGTTATGGCCCGTCGACTGGTCGAGGTCCCATACGGCGATGAGCCTCTCACGCTCCAGAACCTGTTCGTGCGCCCTCGAAAAGCCGGATTGGGCGTGAAAGACATCCGCCGCGCCATGAGCATGACCATGCCTGTTGCAGGAGACATCGAGCAAAGCGTGGGGGGAACTCCAAACTGCGCGCTGCAGCCCATCACCCTACCCTATGCGCTAATCGCCCAACGGCTCGAAGCACTGGCCAGCAATCCGCACACCGAGGAAGCGACCGCGCTCGTCCACGGCAACAATGCCATCTACATGATCCATGCCAGCAACGATAAGACCGTCGTCGAGCACCTCGTGGATGTCGTCCCGGAATAGCTGCTTGGACGTCTCAACGCCATAAAATGGGCGCCCATCCGAAAACGGAATCAGCCGTCGGTGGTTCGTCAAAAGTGGGGGGCTTACATTACCAACCCGCCACCACCGGTCTAAACCTGGCCAGTTGAAGGCAGCAAAGCTACGCCTGAAAAACCGAGACCCGCCACAGCATGCTGCGACGGGTCCGGTCATGTAACGCGTTCAAGCTTTTTGACAAGCAAGACACTTATCATCGGCTCGACCACAAAATCGAATCGACTAGATTCGTTGCTCTGATATGCCCATGGAGATGACTTGTCAACGCCTCTGATCCAGAACAACGCCGGCAACATAATCAAGAAAAGACGAGGGAATACGCATGACGATCGGACCATGGAAGCTTGCCCTCGACATCGGAGCGCAATCGATCGGATTTGCAATCTACGCGCTGGATGAGAAAGGAGAGCCTTGCCGCCTGGTTCGCGCGCACTCCCACGTCTTTCCCTCCAACGCCGACAACACCACCGCTGCCGCCGACCGGCGGCTGAAACGGCAGCAGCGTCGCATGCTGGAGCGTCAGAAGCGCAGGATGCGGCACATCGATCGGCATCTACGGCGAATGGGGCTCATGCCGGATGCGGCCGACACGGCCGCCGTTTCAGCCAGCAAGGCCCATGATCCTTACGCTATGCGCGCACTCGGCCTCGACGGGCCGCTCGAGCCGCACCAGTACGGCCGCGCGCTACACCATCTGTTCAAACGGCGAGGATACGCCGCGCGCATCGGCGCGGTAACCGCCGAAGACAACGCCAAGACCGACGATGATCCCGGCAAGATCGACGAGGGAATCCGGCGCCTCGAGGACGCCATGGAAGCCAGCGGTGCGCGAACCGTCGGCGAGCATCTTCACCGACTGCGCCAAGACCGGGACGCCGATCACCGGACGCCCGGCGTAAGAATTCGCCCCGTCCCCATGATGCGCAACGTCAAGCTGAGCAAGGACGAGAAGGCGCGACAGAAGGCCGGCGCCACGGTCACCGTGCGCCAACGACTCGAAAACGGCTACGAGCGCTACGCCAGCCGCGCTCAAAGCGAGGCCGAGTTCGAGGCCCTGTGGACCGCGCAGGCGCCGTACCACCCGCATCTGACCGACGACGACCGCGCGATCCTCAAACGAATCGCTTACTGGCAGCGCGATCTCAAACCCGTCAAGGCAGGCCAATGCCGCTACCGCACCGGCGAGCGACTTCACCGGGCATTGCCACTCGCCCAAGCACACGCGCTCGAAACGCGTCTCGCCAACCTGGAGATCGTCGGCCCTTACGGCGACAAGCGGCGCCTATATCCCGAAGAGCAGAGCGCCTTGCGCGAACATCTCAACACCCGCACCGCCGCCTCCCTTGCAGGCCTGCGCAAGGTGCTCGGTCTCAAGAGCGATCAGGAACTCAAGGGCGTGCCAGGCAAGGACAAAAAAAGCCCAGAAATGCCCGGGCACAAGACTAACGCCGTGCTCGCCGACGAGAAGCGCTGGGGGCCCGGATGGTATGAAATCGACGAGGCCGTACAGGAGCGCATCGTGAGCGCCATCCTCGGCGTCAAGAACGCTCACGAGCGCGAGGCTCTGATCACCAACCTCGTCAACAGCCACGGCCTGTCACGCCTTGCCGCCGAGGCCGTCGCCGGCGCGCCGATCGACCGAATGCGCGCGCGGCTCGGTCGCCCGGCAATGGAACGGCAGCTGGCCGCGTTGCAAACGCCGCTCGGCGATGGCACCCTTCCCAATACCTACCAGTCGCTGGTGCACGCAGGCTTGCTCGATGAGGATGAAGGCCGCGACGGGATCGATGAGCTACCCTATTACGGCGCGGTGCTCGAAGACCATGTGCTACCCGGCAGTAACGAACCCACCGATCACCCCGAACGACGTTATGGCGCCATCCCCAACCCAACCGTCCACATCGCGCTCGGCCAGCTACGGCGTATCGTCAACGGACTGATCCGGCAGCATGGCAAGCCCCATAGCATCGCGCTTCAAATCGCGCGCGATCTGACACTCAACGTCCAGCAAAAAACGACCATCGCCGAAGACCAGAAAAAGCGCGAAAAGGCCAACGCGCTCTACGCCACGCGGATCGCCGATGCGGGCTTCCTCGCTACCACCAGCAACATCGAACGTGCCAAGCTGTTCGATGAACTGTGCGCAAAACCCAAAAACAATGCTGGGCAAAGCTCCGGGCAGATAGTCGTCGCAACTTGTCCCTACAGCGGCAAGACTTTCACCTTTGCCCAGGCGCTGGGCAAGGATGTCGAGGAAGACCATATCCTTCCCTACGCACTGACACTCGACAACAGCCTCGCAAATCGCACGCTAAGCCTCGCCAGTGCCAACGCGCTCAAGGCCAAGCGCGCGCCGGCCGAGGCAGTCGCGGACTTCGCCGCCGAGTACGGTGAGAACGGCACGCTCAAAGCCATGCAGGCGCGCGCCAAGAACCTGCCCGCCAACAAATCATGGCGCTTCGGCGCGCAAGCGGTCGAGCGGGCACGCAAAGGAGAGTTTCTCGATCGTCATCTTAACGATACACAGTACGCCGGGCGAGTGGCACAAGCCTACCTGGAAACGCTCTACGACCGGAAAGGCGCCAACAGCGGCCGGGTGCTGACCACATCGGGACGTATGACCGCCATCCTGCGCCGTGCGCTCAAGCTCGACGCGCTGTTCGCCGAATTAAGCCGGTCCGAAGAAATGGCAGACACACCCGCCACGCTGTTCGACCAGATGGACGTCATCGCGGGCAATGGCACCCAGAACGGCCAAACAGAAAAGCCCCGGCCGAAGCTCGGCATGCGCTATGCCAAGAACCGCGATGATCTGCGCCATCATGCGCTCGACGCCATCGTCGTCGGGATCGTAACGCGTCGCCTGATCACCATCGCGACCAAGCAGGCGCAGGCGCTGGGTCACGGCAAGGTACTGACCTATCTGCCTGAACCCTGGACCGGATATAAGAATGAGATCCGGGAGGTGTTGGAAAAGACGGAGGTCTCCTGGAGGCCCGACAAGGGCTCCAGAACCAAGGCCGACGGGACGTCAACCACCACCGGCGCCTTGCACGAGGAAACCGTCAGGGGCCGCTCGAAGCACCAAGACAACAACGCCGAAGCGGCAAAGACCGGCAAGATCGCCGTGCGGCAGCGCGTGCTCCTCTCCAGCCTCTACGACCCATTGGCAAAGAAATTCCGGATGGAGCGGGTAGCGAAGATCACCAATACCCACGTACGAACGGCGCTCGAGGCGCATCTGTTGGCCTACCCCGGAAAGACGAGCGACGCAGCGGAGGTCAGCCAATGGATCGCGGCCTTCAGCGAACAACGCGAGAAAAACCCCTTCGCCGGCATGCGCCACTGCACGATCAATGAAATCGTCGATCCCAAGGTCTATGTTCCTGTCGGCGAAGGACTCGCCAAGCGCGGCGACAACGACCGGATCATTCTGTGGCAACTCCCGGACGGCAAGCACCGCACCACGATCGTCAGCGTTTGGGACGCGCACCGGCCGGGACACGATCCGCGGCCGCGCAACCCTGACGGGACGGTCATCGAGGCACGGAAAACACTTGCGCTGCGCAAGGGTGAAATCGTCGATGTGCGGCAAGGAAAGAACGCCGGACGCTGGCGGGTGATAACCGTGCGAGAAGACGGCGTTATCGGGTTAGGCCATACAAAACAGCCCAAAAGCAAACCGCGTTATGCCACCCTCACGACGCTTGCGGGAAACATCGTCAAGACGCAGATCACCGAAACCGGCGTTATGCGCTGATGCTCCACCGTGTCCTCGACATCACCCGTGATGGCTTGACGATCAAGACGCGCCGCGGGTCGCTTGCGGTCCTCGAAAGCGGCCAACTGCAAGCGTCCTCAACGGCAATGCTTCGGTGGAGCGAGTCATCGCGCGCTTGCGCCAGAACGCCCCGCCGGAAGGGACCATTCAGTGCTTCAAGGTGACCGACAAGCAGATGGCGGATTCCGTGATCATCATGGATTCGGGCCGGCAAAAACCCACATCTCCAGATCAGTTTCTGTTGTTTTGACAAGCAATTTTTGCGCGCGCGTCATCACAAAAGCCTCTTGTATCAAGGGCTTATATGATGAGCGGATCTAGTCGAATCGATTTTGTGGTCAAGCCAAGACCTCGCACAGCGCGAACCACACCCTGCGATGAGATCTAGTCGAATCGATTTTGCGGTCAAGCCGAGGCATCTGGAGAGCACAGATAAGATCGCAGGAGATCTAGTCGAATCGATTTTGTGGTCAAGCCGAGACAACGCCGGCGGCGAAGGCAAGACCGCCCTCGATCTAGTCGAATTAATTTTGGCACGCCAGCCTAATTGATAAGGACATGACGTTTGTTCAGACGTATGGCCCGGATATGTCGACAGCTGGCCGCAATCAGAAACATCACCAATCTAGCCAAACGCCGAGCCTGGCTGGCTGAACAGACACAAACAAGGGGGTATCCATGACGTCCATCGGCACATCCATAGCCTACCCGTCACCACGCCGGGCCAACATCGTCGACGCGCTCGGAATGCGACCAATGCAGACACGCGTCTACGCGCAGCGCCACGAGCGCTACCTGCTGATCAAGTCACCACCCGCGTCCGGCAAAAGCCGCGCCCTGATGTACGTCGCGCTCGACAAGCTCCTCCACCAGGGCCTGGAGCGGGTCATCATCGCGGTGCCGGAGAAATCGATCGGCGCATCGTTCCGTTCTAACCCACTCAGCAACACCGGCTTCGAAGCAGACTGGGTGCTGCTGCCCGAAAATGACCTGTGCGGCGGTGCAGCCAACGACAAGAGCAATGCCGAAGCCTTCAAGCGCTTCCTCAGCGCACCCATCGACCCCAACAATCACGCCGGCCGCGTACTCCTTTGCACACACGCGACGCTCCGCAACGCATGGTCGGCGCTCTCCAACGACGAAAAAATCGGCTGGCTGGACAATCCCTACCATCGCAACGACGAATATGCGCGCGCGCTCGAACGCTCGCTGATCGCGATCGACGAATTCCACCACGGATCGGCCGATGAAGGATCGCAGCTGGGGCGCCTGGTGCGCGACATTGTCGCCAACAGGGAAACGCACCTCGTCGCAATGACCGGGAGCTACTTCCGCGGCGACAGCGTGCCAGTCATGCGGCCGGAAGACGAAGCGCGCATGGCGCACGTCACCTACAGCTACTACGAGCAGCTATCGAGCTATGAGCACCTCAAGAACCTCGACATCGACTATCGTTTCTATGACGGCCACTGGATCGACCGCATCGAGGAGGTGATCGACACTACCCGCAAGACCATCATCCACATCCCGTCGGTGAACTCGGCGGCCGCCGGCGGCACCGACAAGCATGCAGCGGTCAACGGCCTCATCGATCGGATCGGCGTCAATCGACCCGAGATCCAGGAAGCCGACAGCCCTTACATCGTCGTCGAAACGATGGATGGACGGCGCTTGCGTATCGCCGACCTGGTGACACCCGCCTCGCAGGAAGCGACCCTCGCTGCGCTGCGCTCGATCAAGGACAAAAACGACGTCGACATAGTGATCGCGCTCGGCATGGCCAAGGAAGGCTTCGACTGGGTCTGGTGCGAGCACGCCATCACTATCGGTGCACGGGGCTCGCTTACCGAGATCGTCCAGATCATCGGCCGCACCACGCGCGATGCACCCGGCAAGCGCTGTGCCTATTTCACCAACGTCATCGCCGAACCGGATCAGGCGCTGTCGACCGTCAAAAGCGCCATCAACGACTATCTCAAGGCGATCGCCGGCGCGCTGCTCATGGAGCAGGTCATGGCGCCACAGCTCAACTTCCGCGTCGCGCCCACCAACAGCGCCATAATCAAGAATGATGGCGACGGGGTCGACCTCACCACCATCGATTCACCGATCGGCGAAATCCGCGTCCGCAATCTCGAAAAGCCGCAGACGTCCATCGGTCTTACCGCCATCCAGCAGATCGACGATATCCACGTCGCCGCGCTGGCCAATCCACATGTCCAGGCCGAACTGCTCCAGCCAGGGCTGTTTCCCGACGGCTACATCGCCTCGACCATCATCCCCAACATCATCCGGCAAAAATACCCAGCCATCGCCGACAATGACGACGAAATCGGTCGGGTGCGAGACCATGTACTGCTCGACCAGCATGTGCGCGAAGAGGTGCTGCGACAGAGCGCGCAGGCCAACACGCCCAGCCCGACAACCGCCGGCGAACCGCGCGACAACGAAGATGCGGGCGCAGCAGCCGGCCGGGTGCTGATCGATCTCGCCAGCGCCATCAATGTCGGCGATCTCGATATCGAGCTGGTCCGCAAGATCGAACCATGGCGCACCAGCTACGCGCTCCTCTCCAAGTCGTTCGACCAATCGATGCTCGAGGAGGTGCGCAACGCCATCCGCGGCCGCAACATCGAAATGACCGACGAGGAAGCCCTGCAGCACGTCCCCGGCATTCGCGCTTTCCGCGATGCCAACGGCCGGCCGCCGTCGATCGATGCCGAATCACCACGCGAACGACGCATGGCCGAGGCCATGATCCTCATTCAGCGACGGACGGCTGAAAGACAGCGCGAACGCGAGGCCGAAGCCAATCCCGCTAACAGTGCCGAGGCCGACCTCGCCAAGCGGATCGTGCCGTGAGCAAACGCGACGACGACATCAGGGCGCAGATGAACGCGCTCGTCGACGGCCTGCTCGATGGGCACGACGACCTAGTCGAACTGCCACCCAAGACACGAGCACCATCGCAGCGCGCCAGCGACCATCGAGCCGAACGCTATGCACAGATCATCGGGTTCATCGAGGAACACGGAAGGGAGCCTTCGAAAGAGGCCAC
>ERZ501047.611-NODE-611-length-11056-cov-5.175984_pt1 | contig 11056 bp, 11 predicted proteins | sample MGYA00510868_ERZ501047 | MGnify/ENA primary metagenome ERZ501047 (study PRJEB25958, sample SAMN03398593) | human skin metagenome | study: EMG produced TPA metagenomics assembly of the Human Skin Microbiome Metagenome (human skin metagenome) data set. | reverse complement strand
GACGCTCTTCCGATCTGCGGTGGGCGATCGGGCCGGGTTCGCCGAACCGGCGCAGGCTCTCCCGCAGCGTCCGGTGCGGGTCGACGGCGCCCCGGCGCGCCGGCTGCCGACGATGGGCCCGGCGCATCGGTGAGCGCGGACGCAATCCACCGAAGAGCGCATCGAGCCGGCGCTTTTCCTCCGGACTGAGGGCGGCAATATCCTTGTGCCGCAAGATTTCCAGGTCACTGGCCGCGGCCCGGATGAGGTCCGGGTCTGAGTCGCTCTCGCCGCCCTCACCGGGCTGGTCCTCGCCGCCGAGGACGAGCGGAGGCGCGGTTGCCGCCCGCTTGCGCCCCCCGAGTTCGCCGGCGAAATAGGCGCTGAAAACCAGGTCGTGCCGGGCCAGATCGGCCGGGGAGGCACACAGGGTGGCGCGCCCAGCGTGATAGACGCCGCCGGCCGAGTCGGCGCCCAGAAGCGCTGCCGCAGCAAGGAATTCGCGCTCCCGGTCGGCAGTGACCACCACCCCGGCCGCGCGCAGGGCCCGGGCGAAACCCAGCATGATCTCCGTGCCGTCGCGTTCGTCCCCAGCGCGCTCCAGGGCGGGCGCGGGTGCCGATGTGGCGGGCGGATGGGCGGCGGGCGCAGTCACGGGGTGAGGACCCGGTCGAGGGCGTCACGCACCCGCTGCTGGTCCTCGCGATATTTCACGGCGGCACCCAGGGTGACGGCGGCCGATTCGGTGTCCAACTCGCGCGCCCCGAGGGTATGCAGCGCCCGCGCCCAGTCCAGCGTCTCGGCCACCCCCGGCGGCTTGAGAGTCTCCCGGTCGCTCCGGATGCCGTGCACCGCGGCCACCACCTGCCGGGCCAGCGCCTCGGCCACCTCGGGTGCCCGCGACCGGACGATCTGCAGTTCGCGCTCAAGCCCGGGGTGATCGATCCAGGCATAGAGACAGCGGCGTTTGAGCGCGTCATGAAGTTCGCGGGTGCGGTTGCTGGTCAGCACCACCACCGGCGGCTGTGCCGCGGCGACGGTCCCCAGTTCCGGGATGGTCACCTGCCAGGTCGAAAGCACTTCCAGCAAGAAGGCCTCGAACTCGTCATCCGCCCGGTCGATCTCGTCGATGAGCAGGACACACGGCATACGCAGGGCGGACAGGATCGGCCGGGTCAGCAGGAAGCGCTCGTCAAAGAGCGACTGCTCAACCGCCGCGAGCTCGCGATCCGCGCCCGCGACCGCTTCCACTGTCCGCAGATGAAGGATCTGCCGCGAAAAATCCCAGTCGTAGAGCGCCTGGCTGGCATCGATGCCTTCGTAACACTGCAGTCGTACCAGCGGCACTTCGCGGACGGCGGCCAGGGCTTCGGCGAGGGCTGTCTTGCCGGTGCCCGGTTCGCCCTCCAGGAGCAACGGGCGCTGCAATCGCAGCGCGAGCCAGCTCACCGTGGCCAGCGCGTCGTCCGCGAGATAGCCGGTGCGCGCCAATGCGGCGGCGAGTGCGGCGGGATCCGCCGGTCCAAGGTCGGGCTCCATGGGCACAGCATCGCGCACGTCGTTCACCGCGCGCCGCCGCCGCCCGGTATGCCGTCCAGACCCGGTATGCCGTCCGGTCCCGCTATGCCACCGCGTCGCCCCAGGTCCTCGGGCCGGTCCACATCGCGCCCGGTGGCCAGGTCACCGCATTCGACCAGGCGCACCCCCGGCCCCCGCAGGATCGAGCGCGCCCCCTCATCGCCGCGCGCAGCGGTCCGCACGGCCACCCAATGGTCGCGACCGATGAGCACTGGATGCCCCGGCCGCCCCCGGTATGCCGCCCGCGCCAGCACCGCTGTCGGCCGAACCGGGTCGGCTAGCGGGGATTTGCCTTGCTGAACGTCGACCACACCCAGCACCCGAGCGATAACCGCTGGCGTGACATCGGGCAGATCCACCAGCGTCAACAGCAGGGCAGCCGCCCGGCTCTCGGCGAGCGCAGCCAGCGCGGCACGCACCGAGGCGCCCATCCCTTCCGCCCAGTCCTGCGCCACCACGACCCGCGCGCCGGCTGCCAGCGCCAGTGGCACCACCCGCTCGGCGGCGGCACCGACCACACAGATGACCTCCGGGCAGCCACCCTCGCGCACGGCCGCGATCGCGGATTCCACCAGCGCGGGACCATCGGCCACCGATCGGACCAGGGCTTTCGGACCGCCCATCCGCCGGCCCGCCCCTGCCGCGAGCACCACCCCGACGACCCCACCGGGTCTCCCGACGTCGTCACCACCACCGACGCAGCCGACGCCATGGGCGCCGCCGATCGGGCCCTCAGCGTGCGGCAGCATCGGCGGCGTCCAGCGCATGGCGGCAGGCACGCGCATACGCCTGCGGAGAGTACCCGATGGTGCAGGTGAAATCGCGGGTCAGATGGGCCTGATCGGCATACCCGAGATCGGCCGCCACCTGCGCCCAGTCCACCCGGGCCCCGTCGCGGACCAGTTCGGCGGCCTCCAGCAGCCGGTAACGGCGCACCACATAGGTGGGCGGGACACCGGCATACGCGGCGAACAGGCGCTGCACGGTCCGCACCCCGATCCCCGCGCGCTCGGCCAGCTGTTCGACCCGGCGGATGGTCCGGTCCCCGGCGGCGATCTCGGCGACCGCGGCGATCTCGCGCGCCTGCGCGATGCGATCGGGGTCCTGTCTGCTGAGCAATTCGATCAGGACAGTAGCCAGCCGGTCGACCCCTTCGGCCAGCGTTCCCGCAGCGCACTTCGCGGCGAGGTCCGCGTCGTCGATCCCGAGCAGCGGCCCGGCCGCAACGACCCGGTCGGTCAGCGCCGCAACATCGCTCACCCAGGCGCCAAACCCGCCGGTGGACGTCTTGGCCGCTAGATTCCACCCCGCGCCGCTCAGCACCCGGGCGCTGCGCCGGGTGGAGACGCCGTTGACCACGCACCGCAGCGGATAGGGGCCGGCCGGCGGATGGAACCCGGGCGGCGGACCATTCCCGACCGAGATATTCACCCCCGGCTGGGGCACCAGCGGCTGCGAATGCACCTGACCCGCGGGCAAATCCCAGCGCACCGACCAAAACCAGTCGACCAAGCCGTTCAGTTCATCGGGCGCGGCATACCGCTGGAAGTCGACATGCTCGACCAGTCCGCCGGGCAGCAGGATGCCGCGCGTATCCCCGGGTAGCCGCCGCACGCTGGGACGCTATCCGATCCGATGGCCGCCCTTGTCGCAGAAGTTCAAACCTCCGGCCGTATGCCGCCCCTATCGTCACGTGTTATGGACACCACCACGACCGCCAAGCAGTTGCAGCCCGTGCTGAGCAAGCTCGCCGATGTCCTCGACGGCATCACCGCGGAGCAGGCCGGCGACCCGACTCCGTGCACGGAGTATGACGTGGCCGCCCTCCGCTCCCATGTCGTCGGCTGGGCGACCGCCTTCGCCGACGGGTTCGCCGACCCGCAGGGCCGCTGCTCGGATCCCGAGGCCGTCACCGTCACCGGCACCGGGGGCGACCAGGTGCGCGCAGCGGCTGCCTCACTGGCGAAGTCCCTGCCCGAGGCGGCGGACCGCCCGATGTCGATCGGGGAAGCGCAGATGCCCGGGGAACTCTCGCTGGGAATGATCCTGTGGGAGTACCAGGTGCACGGCTGGGACCTGGCCCGCGCCACCGGCCAGGAGTTCTCCCCGGCACAGGACGGCCTGGAGAACTCGCTGGAGTTCGCGCCCATGATGCTCACCCCCGATTACCAGGGCGAGGGCAAGTCGTTCGCTCCCCGCGTCGAGGTGCCGCAGGACGCGCCCGCCTTGGATCGCTTGGTGGGCCTGTCCGGCCGCGACCCGAAGTGGTCGGCCACCGACGCGGGCTGAGAGCTCAGTCCCGCCAGACCACGCTGAGCGGCAGGTCGGCGCAGGATCGGTGCCGCCACCCTGCTGCCCCGGATTGCGGATCCCATTCTCGAGCAACCAGATCCCCGGGCAGCAGGGCGGCATCGCCCGACGCGACGACCCGCCCCAGCGAGTTCACCACGGCGAGCCCGATCTGGCCGGACAGCTGCCGTGACAGGTGCACCTCGAGGGTCCGCACCAGGACGTCCACCCCGGCTACCCCCACGAAGTCCGCCTCGTCGGATTCCGGCTTGGCGAGCAGGGGCGCGGTGAACGTCAAGGTGAGCTGGTCGGTACACAAGTAATCGACATACGGACCGGTGATCTGGCGCCGCCCGGTGGATCGCGGCACGTCAAACCACTGCAGCGCCGTGTAATCGCGGAAGGTCACCGACTGCGGGTCGAGGTCGGCGAGCAGCCGTTCGGGCGCGCCGCCGCGCACCTGCCACCACTCCAGACAGAAGTGCTGATCGCGCAACACCCCGGGAGCGAAGACCGCCCCCGCGCCGACCAGCGGTGTGCCGCCGGCAGTCAGCAGGTCGTGACAGGCGGCGTCGAGCGCCAGATCGGCCAACACCGGTGCGTCCGTGGCGAAGTGCGGCAGGGTCGCTGCGGCGATCGTGTCGATCTCGGCGAAGCGTGCAGCGCAGAATTCCGCAACGGCCGACCGCAGCGCCCCGGCCGCGCGGGGCATTCGCAGGTTTGTCATGGGACCTCCCGGGCCACCGCGCCGGCATGGATCGGCGCCAAAGCTGCCAATAGGTCGGCGACATGCGCCTCCACCTCGGCTTGGGCCCCGGGTGCGTCGCCAGCGGCGATACACGCCACGATGGCGGTATGCCGGTTGGCCGCCCGCCCGGCGCCCTCACCACACCGGTGGGAGAGCCACAGAATCGGACCGATCTCGCCCTGCAGAGCGATCTCCTCGCGAGTCAGCCGGGCCGATTGCGCGATTACGGCCAGTTCCAGATGGAAGCCCCCCTCGGCGCGCAAGATCTCACTTGCGCTCTGCGCCAAGCCAATCCGGTCGGCAACATCCGCCAGCCGGGAGATCTCGGCGGCATCGGCACGGCTGGCAGCTAGGGCCGCACAACGCCCGCCGATCGCCGCATAGTGATCCCCCAGATCACGCAGTTCGGCGCGGCCGAGATCGCGCAGGCGCAGTTGCAGCGCCGTCTGGCCCTGATCCTCGGGCGCCCGGACGAAGGAGCCCCCGTGGCGTCCACGGCGCGTGACGATCAGCCCATCGGCGCGCAATTGCCCCAGCGCTTCGCGGACGGTCACCGGGGCCACCCCAAGACTCGCGGCCAGATCCGCCTCGGACGGCAACAGCGTCCCGTCGGGCAACAGTCCAAATGACACCGCATCGGTCAGGCGTTGCGCGACCACCTGAGCTCGGCCCAGCGCGGGCAGCGGGGCGAAGAGGGCCGCATAGGACGTCAAGCCCAGCGATTGATCACTGCGCACAGCCCACACCCCCGCTCTCGTCACGATTCTGACACGGCCCTTGTTTTCATACCTATGAAGCCATATGTTTCCGGTCGGACGCCGCCGGGGGCCGGATGAGGGCGTCCGTCGACGGCGACAGGAGGCGCAGATGACCACTGGGCAGACCCCAGCGATCCGGCTTACGGATCTCCGCAAGGAGTTCCCGGGAGGCGTTGTCGCTGTCGACAATGTGAACCTCGATATCGCTGCGGGAGAGTTCTTTTCGATGCTCGGCCCGTCCGGCTCGGGCAAAACCACGGTGCTACGGATGATCGCCGGCTTCGAGGCTCCGACGGCGGGGCGCATCGAGCTGGGCGGCACGGATGTCACCGGCCGGCCGGCATACCAGCGGGATGTCAACACGGTCTTTCAGGACTATGCGCTCTTCCCCCATATGAGCATCCAGGACAACGTCGAATATGGCCTGCTGGTCAAGAAGGTGGCCAAGCCGGAGCGGCAGCGCCGGGCGTTGGAGGCCCTGGAGCAGGTCCGCCTGACGCACGTCGCCGGCCGCCGGCCCGCGCAGCTCTCCGGCGGTCAGCGCCAGCGCATCGCCCTGGCCCGGGCCCTGGTCAACCGCCCGAAGGTCCTCCTGCTCGACGAACCCCTCGGCGCCCTGGACCTCAAGCTGCGCGAACAGATGCAGTTGGAGCTCAAGGCAATCCAGCGCGAACTCGGCATCACCTTCCTCTTCGTCACCCACGACCAGGAGGAGGCGCTCACCCTCAGCGACCGCATCGCGGTTTTCGACGCCGGCCGCATCCAGCAAGTCGGCACCGCACGCGAGGTGTACGACCACCCGGCCAATGCCTTCGTCGCCGGCTTCGTCGGCACCTCGAACCGGCTCACCGGCGATCATGCGGCGGCCGCCTTCGGACGCACCGGCACCTATTCGGTGCGCCCGGAGAAACTTGGGCTGCTCAGCGCCCAAGAACCCCGCCCGACCGGGATGGCCGGCGCAAACGGCCGGATCCGGGAGGTCGTCTACGCCGGCCCGGTGACCCGCTTCCACGTCGACCTCGACACCGGCGGCGAACTGACCGTGGTCGAGCAGAACGGCCACGACCGCAGCCACGACCGACTCGGCCTCGGCGATCCCGTCGCCGTGGTGTGGCACCCCGACCACCTCATCGCAGTCCCGGATTCCCCAACCGCATCCACCCAAGGAGATTGACCATGCGCAAGACCTATCCCGTGCTCGCGGCCGTCGCCGCCGCCAGCCTTGCCCTGGCCGGTTGCGGCGGCGGCGACTCCGGTAGCGATAACAGCGCCAAGCCCGCCGGTGGCTCCACCTTCCAGGCCCCCGACCTCAAGCCGCTGGACAAGCTCGGCGATCCGGAGGGTGAGGTCAGCGTGCTGGCCTGGCCGGGCTATGTCGAAGACGGCACCAATGACCCCAAGGTCGACTGGATCAGCGACTTCGAAAAGGAGTCCGGTTGCCAGGTCACGGCCAAGTCCTTCGGCACCTCCGATGAGGCCGTGCAGCTCATGCGCACCGGCCAGTATGACGTGGTCTCCGCCTCCGGTGACGCCACCTTGCGGCTCATCGCGGCCGGCGATGTCGAGCCCATGAATACCTCGCTGATCACCAACTATGCGGACATCTTCGACGCCCTCAAAGATCAGAAGTGGAACTCCGTCGGCGGGCAGATGTATGGCGTTCCCCACGGCCGCGGCGCCAACCTGCTCATGTACAACACCGATGAGTTCAGCACCGCACCGGACTCTTGGTCGACTGTCTGGGACAAGGCCAGCGAGCACGCCGGCAAGATCACCGCATACGACTCCCCGATCTATATCGCCGACGCGGCGCTCTACCTGATGGCCACCAAGCCCGAGCTGGGGATCAAGGACCCCTATGCGCTCGACGAGAAGCAGCTCGACGCAGCGATCACCCTGCTCAAGGAGCAGAACAAGAATGTCGGGGAGTACTGGTCGGACTACCTCAAGGAGGTCCAGGCCTTCAAGAACGGCTCCATCGTCGCCGGCACGACCTGGCAGGTCATCGCTAATGTCGCCCGGGCCGAGGGCGCCAAGACCGACGTGGTGCTGCCCAAGGAGGGCTCGACCGGCTGGTCGGACACCTGGATGCTGAGCGCCAAGAGCAAGCACAAGACTTGTGCCTACAAGCTGATCGACCACCTGGTCTCGCCCAAGGCCAATGCCGCCATCGCCGAATACTTCGGTGAGGCCCCGGCCAACCGCAAAGCCTGCGCGGAGACCTCCGACGCCAAGCACTGCGAAACCTTCCACGCCGAGGACGAGGACTACTTCGCCAAGGTGCACTTCTGGAACACCCCGATCACCGCCTGTCTCGACGGTCGCACCGACGTCAAGTGCACGGACTACGCCACGTGGACCAAGCGCTGGACCGAGGTCCGCAACGCCTGATCGTGATCCGTCGAACCCCCTTCTCGCTGCTGGCCGCCCCGATGGCCTGGCTCATCGTGGCCTACCTCGGGGCGCTGGCCGCGATCTTCGCGACCGCCTTCTGGAGCACCGACGACTTCACCAATCAGGTCGTCCATACCTTCAGCACGGACAACTTCCGGGCGCTGTTCACCGGCACCTACCTGCGGATCATCGGGCGCACGATGGCGATCGCGGCGTTGGTGACGGTCATCTGCGCCGTGATCGCGGTGCCTTTCGCCTTCTTCATGGCGCGGATTGCCCCCCGGCGGCTGCGGCCGGTGCTCGTCGCGGCGGTGCTCGTGCCGCTTTGGGCGTCATACCTGGTCAAGGCGTATGCCTGGCGAGCGATGCTGCAGGACAAGGGAATTGTCGACTCGATTCTGCATTGGACGCCCGGGTACGGCTTCGTCGCGATCGTGCTGACGCTGACCTATCTGTGGCTGCCCTACATGATCCTGCCGATCTATGCCGCCTTCGAGCGCCTGCCCGAGGCGCACCTGGAGGCCTCCGCCGACCTCGGTGGGCGCACCGGTCATACCCTGCGGCGGATCGTCCTGCCGGCGCTCGGGCCGGCGATCGCCGCGGGGTCGGTATTCACCTTTTCGCTGAGTCTGGGTGACTACATCGCCGTGCAGATCGTCGGCGGCAAGCTGCAGATGATCGGCACCGCGGTCCTGCAGAACATCCAGCTCGACCTGCCGTTCGCGGCCGCCCTGGGCACCGCCTCGGTTCTCATCATGGTCGTCTACCTCACCCTGGTCTCCCGCGTCGGCGGCCTGGACAACCTCTAGGAGTAGGGCCGTATGAAGATCGGCACCGGCGGCCGGATCGGGCTGACGATCTGGGCCCTGATCGTCCTCGCCTTCGTCTACCTCCCGCTGCTTGTGGTCGGCATCAACTCCGTCAATGCCGACCGCACCTTCGGCTGGCCACCCAGCGGGTTCACCACCCGCTGGTGGTCGCTGGCAGCGCAGGCCGAGGGCCCCCGGCAGGCCCTGTGGATGTCGCTGAAGGCGGGCCTGGGTGCCACGGCGATCGCGCTGGTGCTGGGCACCCTGCTCGCCCTGGCGCTCTCGCGCTTTGCCTTTTGGGGCAAGTCGGTCATCTCGTTGCTGGTGATCCTGCCGATCGCCCTGCCGGGCATCGTGACCGGTATCGCGCTGCAGTCGGTGATCCAGAACATCCTCGACCCGATCTTCGGGGTGAGCGCCGGGCTGTTCACGATCATCGTCGGCCACGCCACCTTCTGCATCGTCGTGGTCTACAACAATGTCGCGGCCCGGCTGCGCCGGCTCGGGGTGTCCCTGGAGGCGGCCTCCGCCGACCTGGGCGCCGGCCCGTTCACCACCTTCCGCCGGGTGACCTTCCCGCTGCTGCGCTCGTCGCTGGTGGCGGCGGCGCTGCTCGCCTTCGGCCTGAGCTTCGACGAGATCGTGGTTACCACCTTCACCGCCGGCCCCGGTGCCCCGACCCTGCCGATCTGGATCTTCAACAACCTCTTCCGCCCCAACCAGGCACCGGTGGTCAATGTGGTCGCCGTGGTGCTGGTGCTGGGCTCGATCATCCCGGTCGCCCTGGCGCAATGGATCGGTGGCCGCGACGCCCTGGAGTCGCGCGTCTGAGATCCCCGGTTCAGCCGGTACCAGCGCGCAGTTAGTTGTCAGCCCCCACGGGGGGTATGCCACAATCTTGCGCATGATCGGTGTTCAGACCGCAAAATCTCCGCTCCCGGACCTGCGTGACCCCGACTTCTCCGGTGCGTGGACCCGTCTCAAGACTGCGGCCACCGCCCTGCAGGCGTTGCAGCAGAAGGATGGCTCCCTGGCCGAGGGGTCATCCGCCACGGACGCGCGCACCCAGGTCGCCGCGATCGTCGCCGCGATCGAGGAGCTCACCCCATACTTCCCGCACGACGAGAGCTACCTGCGCACGCTGGTCAGCGACTTCACCCGCTGGGCGGATGCGGGCTTCGGGGTGCCCGACTTCCTGGACTCCCTGGTCGAATTCCACCCCGAGCGCCACCGCGTCGATGGCATCCGGCACCTCGTGGTCTTCCCCATGTACACCCAGAACGGCTCCACCAACCGGTATGTCGAGGCCGTCCTCCTGGAACTCATCTGGCCCGATTTCATTGCCGACCTGGAGGCCGGCGACTACGGCAACAAGCTCTTCCTCCCGATCCGCTTCCTCGATTTCACGCCGGGCTATGACACCAACTCGGCGGTGCTCTTCCCCGAGTCCGTGGCGATGCGGGAGATCCCGGCCTTCACCTGGGGCGGTATTTTCGCCGACCGCGAGGCGGCCCGCTTCCGCCGCGTCGTCCGGGCCGGCGCCGAGGTCACCAATCTCGCGCTGCCCGAGGGCCTGCAGCGGATGCTCGCCGACCAGGAACTCACGGAGCAGGCCTTCGTCATGTGGGACCTCATCCACGACCGCACCCACATGCGCGGCGACCTGCCCTTCGACCCGTTCATGATCAAGCAGCGGATGCCCTTCTTCCTCTACTCCCTGGAGGAACTGCGGTGTGATCTCACGGCATACCGGGAGGCGGTGCGCATCGAGCGACGGATCGCCGCCGACACCGACCCGAGTGACGCCGACCGGCTGCTCGCTGACCGCGCCCGGCTCGTGCAGTATGCGGTGATCTTCGACCGGATCTTCCGCTTCGCGATCACCGGCAGCCGGGTGCGCAATTACGACGGCCTTGGCGGGCAGTTGCTCTTCGCCTGGCTGCACCGCCACCGGGTGCTGCACTGGACCGATGGCGCCCTGAGCCTGGACTGGGACCAGGTCCCCGATGTGGTCAACGCGCTCGGCGAGCAGATCGAGAACCTCTACTGGGAGTCCATCGATCGCCCCAAGACCGTCCACTGGCTCAAGGCCTACGAACTGGTCTCCGGCACCGTGGAACCCCACCCCGCGTCCGTATGGCGCACCCGTGACCTCCCGCTCGACGGCCCCCCGAAGGGTCTGACCGACCTGGTCATGGATGACGAGTTCCCGCTGTCCATGTTCTATGAGGCGTTCGAGCGCAAGATGCGCGACGTTATCGCCTCCACCGCGGGCATCACCGGGGCCACCGCGCTGTCCCCCATGTCACTGTCCACGCCGGCACCGTCCACCACCACGCCGACCCCGCGGGCCAACTGATGGGCCGCATCGTCGTCGCCGGCGCCGGTGGCCCCAGCGGCGAGGCGGTCTGCGACGCGCTGCGTGCGGCCGGCCACGAGGTCGTCCCGGTGACCCGCGAGCAGATCGGAAGAGCGTCGTGTAGGGAAAGAGTGTAGATCTC
>ERZ501047.609-NODE-609-length-11065-cov-5.065486_pt1 | contig 11065 bp, 8 predicted proteins | sample MGYA00510868_ERZ501047 | MGnify/ENA primary metagenome ERZ501047 (study PRJEB25958, sample SAMN03398593) | human skin metagenome | study: EMG produced TPA metagenomics assembly of the Human Skin Microbiome Metagenome (human skin metagenome) data set. | reverse complement strand
GCCGGAGATCGGCGTCGCCTCGACCAAGGCCTTCACGGCGCAGCTGGCGGTCCTCGCCTGCCTGGCGATCGGCGTCGGCCGGGCGCGGCGGGAGCTGTCGACGCTCGACGAGGGGCGGCTGACCCAGGCGCTGCTGGAGGTGCCGAGCCAGGCGGCGGCGATCCTCGAGAAGGACGCGCAGATCCGCGAGCTGGCGGCCGAGGTGGCCCGCCTGCTGGGCACCGAACCGGTGCCCACCCAGGTCTACGACTTCGCGAATGGCGAGATCTTCGTCCGGTATGAGGAGTCGGTGCGCGGCTGCGACGCCTTCGTCATCCAGAGCCACTGCGCCCCGATCAATGAGGCGATCATGGAGCACCTGATCATGGTCGATGCGCTCAAGCGCGCCTCGGCCAAGCGGATCAGCGTGGTCCTGCCGTTCTATGGCTACGCCCGCCAGGACAAGAAGCACCGCGGGCGCGAGCCTATCTCGGCCCGCCTGATGGCCGACCTCTTCAAGACTGCCGGGGCCGACCGGATGATGGCGGTCGATCTGCATACCGCCCAGATCCAGGGGTTCTTCGACGGCCCCGTCGACCACCTGATGGCGCTGCCGGTGCTCAGTGCGTATGTCGCGGAGAAGTATGGCGACCGGGACCTGGCCGTGGTCTCGCCCGACGCGGGCCGGATCAAGGTCGCCGAGCAGTGGTCGCGTCGCCTCGGCGGCGCCCCGCTGGCCTTCATCCACAAGACCCGCGACACCAGCCAGCCTAATGTCGCCCACGCCAACCGCGTGGTCGGTGAGGTGACCGGCCGGGTCTGCGTGCTCGTCGACGACATGATCGACACTGGTGGCACGATCGTGCAGGCCGCCGAGGCGCTGCGCCAGGCCAGGGCCACCGATGTGGTGATCGCGGCGACCCACGCGATCTTCTCCCCGCCGGCGGTGGAGCGGTTGCGCGAGTCCCAGGCCAGCGAGGTCATCGTTACCGACACCCTGCCGATCGCCGAGGACAAGCGCTTCGACAAGCTCACCGTGCTCTCCGCCGCCCCGCTGATCGCCGAGGCGATCCAGGCGGTCTTCGCCGACGGCTCGGTCACCCGGCTCTTCGACGGCCAGGCCTAACGCCCCGGCCCGACGGCCAGGCCTAACGCCCCGGCCTGACCGCCAGGCCAGCGATCAGGCCTACCGGCCGGGCCGATTTCATCCGCCGCCCAGGGCGGCGTAGACTTCTGCGGATACTTCGGCGAGGGGCGAACGCGCAAGCGAGCGCCCGTGATCGACGCGGTGGTGCCCAGTGATGTCGCGCCTGCCGTTTCGAGAGCCGACCCGGACCACCGCACATTAATCTCGCATACCTGCTCGGCGCACCGGGCAGCCCCCTGTCTAAGGAGACCCATGACCAACGAACTGCGCCTGAATGTTGAGCGCCGCACCGAGTTCGGCAAGGGCGCGGCCCGCCGGATCCGCCGCGCCGGCAAGGTGCCCGCGGTTGTCTATGGACACGGCACCGACCCGATCCACATCGCCATGCCGGGCCACGACACCATGATGGCGCTCAAGAACGCCAACGCCCTGCTCACCCTGGACATCGAGGGTGACTCCCAGTTGGCCCTGGCCAAGGACGTCCAGCGCGACCCGATCAAGCCGGTCATCGAGCACGTCGACCTGGTCATCGTGCGCCGCGGCGAGAAGGTCACCGTCGACGTGCCGGTCACCCTCGAGGGCGAGGCCGCGCAGGAGACCGTGGTCACCCTGGACAACGCCACCCTGCAGGTCGAGGTCGAGGCCACTGCCATTCCGGAGTCCCTCACCGTCTCCGTCGAGGGCCTGGAGGCCGGTTCCCAGATCCTCGCCAGCGAGGTCGAACTGCCCGCCGGTGCGACCCTGGTCACCGACGCCGAGGCGCTGGTCGTCAATGTCACCCAGATGATCTCCCAGGAGGCCCTGGACGCCGAGCTCGCCGAGGCCGAGGCCGAGGCCGGCATCGAGCACGAGGAGGCCGGCGACGAGGAGGCCGCGGAGGGCGAAGACGCCGAGTCTGCGGAGGCTGGCGACGCCGAGGCCGGCCAGGACGCTGCCGGCGAGTAATCCTCATACCCCATGCCCACGCCGGCATCCGGTACCTACCGGATGTCGGCGTGGCGCATTTGAGCAATCTTGACTACGTGGTATGTCCGCGAGTGCGATACCGTCCCCTAGGCACCACGGCCGACATTGGCCCCACGAGTATCAACGGGGCCCGGCCGGTGTGCGAGACAGTCTCGTAGCGTCAAACTGGGAGGGTTTGTGAGCGGGGCAATGGAAACCGAGCAGGCGACTGGTGAGGCGGGGGCCTCGTCGCACAGCTCGGGGGGTCGGTCGGTGTCTTTGGCTCCGACGTCCTGGCATGTGCCGGAATGGCTGCCGGGACAAGGACAGGGCACTCGGGGACTCGGTTGGCGGGTCCGCTATGCGCGCTCGGTCATGGTCAGCGACTTCCTCGCGGCCTTGCTCGCCTGCTTCGCCGCCGCGCTGATCCGGTATGAGGGCATCCCCAACCTCCGGGTTGCGCTGCTGACCGCGGTCGTGCCCTTTGCCTGGGTGCTGGTTTGTGCCCGCTCGGGCGCCTATCGCGCGAACTCCCTGGGCATCGGGCTGGACGAATACCGCAGCGTCGGTCGCGCTCTGGTGATCCTGCTCGCGTTGCTCTCGGTGGCGCTGATCGCCCTGAACTGGCGAATGTCGCGGGCCATGTTCTTCGTCGCGGTGCCGCTGACCTTCTTCCTCACCGTGCTCGCCCGGCGGCTGCTGCGCGGCCGGCTGGCCCGCGCGCGCCACCACGGCCAGGCGCTGCAGTCCACGATCGTGGTCGGCCGCGGCCTCGCGGTGCACGACATGATCGCCTCGATCCAGAACGACCCGATGTCCACCGGTATGAAGGTCGTCGGCGCCTGCGCCTCCGACCTGCCGGACCCGAAGTTGGTCGGCGATGTGCCGCTGTTCGGCGGTGTCGAGCGGGCCCTGGTCGCGGTGCGCGACACCGGCGCCGAGGCCGTCGTGGTCGCTTCCGATGCCTCCTTCTCCGGCAAATCGCTGCGCCGCCTGGGCTGGGCGCTCTCCGAGATCGGCGTGGACCTCTTCGTCCACCCCGGCATCAACGAGGTCGCCGCCCCTCGCCTGACCCTACGTCCCGCCGCCGGGATGTCCCTGCTGCACGTCGAGGGCCCGACCATCGGTGGGTTCGACGCGCTGGCCAAGCGCGCGATCGACATTGTCTGTTCCTCGCTGATCGCGCTGGCGACCATGCCGGTATGGCTGTTCATCGCCGCCTCGATCAAACTGCACGACCGCGGCCCGGTCTTCTTCGTCCAGCAGCGGGTGGGGGAGAACGGCCGCACCTTCCCGATGATCAAGTTCCGCACGATGGTGGTCGACGCCGAGCAGCGTCTGCTCGCGGGCATGGTGTCCTCGCATACTCAGGTCAACGAGATGCTCTTCAAGGACAAGCAGGACCCGCGCATCACCAAGCCCGGTCGCTGGCTGCGCCGGCTCTCCCTGGACGAACTGCCCCAGTTGCTCAATGTGCTGCGCGGGGAGATGTCGCTGGTCGGCCCGCGTCCGCCGTTGCCGCGCGAGGTGGACACCTACGAGCCGGACGCGATGCGCCGCCTGCGGGTGCGCCCGGGCCTGACCGGGATGTGGCAGATCAGCGGCCGCTCCGACCTCAACTGGGAAGAGTCGCTGCGCCTGGACCTCTGGTATGTCGACAACTGGTCCCCGGTGCTCGACCTGATGATCCTGATGCGCACCGTGCGCGCGGTGCTCAAGGCCGAGGGCGCCTACTGACCCTGGCCCGGCACGCGCATACGTGCTGGGCAGATAACGAAGCGGGCCCCACCGATCCGGCGGGGCCCGCTTCGTTGGTGCGTGCGGTTTTGGTATGGAGGCGTCAGGCGCCGGGCGGCTCCGCGTCGGCAGGGACATCCGCCGGCTCGGCGGAGGCAGTCGAGGACGCTGACACCGGGTCGTAGCCATAGTGCGCGAGTTGCTCGCCGATGACATCCTCCATCGCCGCCACCTGCTCGGGCGTCAGATCGCGCAGGTATGCCGCCTTGCGCCCCGAGGACAGGGAGTAGCGGGCGATGCCGGACTCGAAGGACTCATTCCAGGACAGCCCGATGTGCTCGAGGATCTCGCGCAGGCGCGCATGGGGGTCCTCTAGGACATCCTCATACCGAATGGTGAGCCAACGATCGCCGAGTTCGGCGGCGCAGACCTCGTGCGCAGCGGTGAGCATCCGCCAGGCCAGGGCCGCCAGCACCGGCTGGGAGCGGCCGTGCCGAGCCCACGCCTCGTCCAGCTCCGCGGGCAGCGGCCCGAAGTGCCAGCCGGCGGGACCGAGATGGCCCTTCCACCAGTCCATCTGCAGCCAGGAGTTGGCCACCGCGCGGCCGTCGCGCACGATGTGGACAAAACGGGCGTCCGGATAGGCCGCCGCCAGCAGCCGCGCGCGCGGCCAGCCGGTGAACTTGTGCAGGAAGATCTCCGCGGAGTCCAGCCCGCTCATCCGCTTCTCGACGAAGGCATGCAGGCGGTCGCGCAGCCATGGGGTCAGGTCCGCGGCGGTCGGGTCCAGGGCGGGCTCCACCAGCGCCGGGGAAACCTCGCGGGCGATCACCCGATAGCCCTCGCTGGGAGCGAGGCGGGCCCGCCCCTTCTCGCTCACCGCCGACGGCAGCCGACGCCATAGCGCCAACTGCTGGGCGTTGCCCTGGCGGATCCCGAGGTCATCGAGATTGGTCACAAAACCCGCGCCGGGGTGGCGCGCGATGAGCTCGTGCACCAGCGTCGAGCCGCAGCGGCCGGTCCCGAGGATGAAGGCAGGGGGCAGGTGGGTCATCAGCGGTATCCCATCGCGGCGAGGTGGTCGGACATCGGGGCGAGCGCGGACTGCTGCTGCGCGGGCAGTTGCTTGGTCCACGCCGCGTTCTTGTTGGGGAAGGAGATGGTGGCGAGCTCGGCCCGCCACTGGGCGTTGTCCGGATCCAGGCCGGCGAAGGCGGCGACCTGCGCCAGCACCCGCATGGGGTCGGCGACCAGATCCTCATACCGGATCCGCATTACCTGCTCGGCGGGCACCTGAGCCAGGCCGTCGGCAATGGCGTCGATCTCGTGCACCCAATGCTGCGCGCACAGCTCCAATGGGTCGGCGCCGGCGGCAATGAGCTCTTGCGGAGTCTTGTCGTCCTGCCACCACACCGGCATGTCCGGCCACCAGTCGACCCGGCTCAGCGAGTAGGCCACCGCCCGGCCGTCGCGGGTGACGTCGAGGAAGCGCGCGGGCGCGATCAGCTTGTGCAGCAAGCCGATCCGGCGGTTGTGGCCGATCCGCTTGCTGATCAACACCCGGCCACCGGCGCGGGTCGTGGTCCGCGCGAGCAGCCCGGGCAGCTTGCGCTGCCGCGGCGTGACCGGGGAACCGTCCCAGGCCTCCGGCACTGCGCAGTGCGCAAAGAGCGGCTCGCCCTCCACCGGCTGCGGGAAGAAGCGCTCGGTCAACGAGCGGGCGCTGTTGTACCGGTAGGCATTGTCACCGGCGGCGCCGAACCACACGGCCCGGCGCAGGCCGGGACGGCGCGCGGCCAGGCGATTGAGGCCGGCCAGGGCGCTCATACCGGGAACCCGGCGCTGGTAGTTGTTGACCCAGGAGGCGTCCGGATGCAGCGCGAGCGCGCGATACACCAGGCTCGTGCCCGATCGGGGGGCGCCGACCACGAAGAGTGGGGGCGCGGGCCGCTCGGCGGCTTTCACGATGCAGGACCTTCCAGCTGCAGGATGGGGGAGGGCCTCGGGAACGCGTCGGCGCCCCTTTAGCCGGGGTGTACTCTACTTCCTCGGGGCGCACGCCACGGGGCGAGTACGCGCGTGGGAGGCGCCCTTCTCGCGTGCCCGACGACGCCACGCGCGTCCGCTTATCTCCCCGAGAAAGTCGTGTTTACCTGATGGAACTTCGCGAACTGCTCACGCGCCTGGGTCGGCGCCTGTGGCTGCTGCTGATCATCCCGATCGCCGCGCTGCTGCTCGTACTCGGTCTCAACGCCCCGAGCGGGACGAAGTACACCAGTGCCGTCGACCTGCGGGCGACGAACCCGGTGGGCGACCCCACGGTGGCCTCGGTCAACCTGGTCGCCGGCTCGCTGGTCAACGCCGCCACCTCCAATGAGGTCATCACCAAGGTCGCCCAGGCGGCCGGCGTCGACGAGAAGACCGTGAGCCAGGGCCTGTCGGCCAGCCGGATCGCCGACACCGAGCTGGTGCACGTGACCTACTGGGCGAGCAAGCGCGATGTGGTCGAGAAGGTCATGAGCGCCATCCCGACCGCCGTCCAGGAGCAGGCCTTCGCGCCCGCGCTGCGTCAGGCTCAGCGCGCCGAGGAAGAGGCACAGAAGACCTTCGACTCCGCGCTCTCGGAGCTGGAGAAGGTCCAGGAGTCCACCGGCCTGAGCAACCCCGACCGCGAGTACCAGGCGGCTGCCTCGGAGGCTGCCTCCCTCAAGGTCGCGCTGGCCACCGCCAAGGGCCGCGGCGACACCTCGAGCACCAAGCCGATCGAGGACGCCCTCAAGGACGCTCAGGACCGCCTCGACGACATCACCAAGGCGCAGGCCGAGTTCACCGCGCCGCAGTATGCCGTGGACAACGCCCGCGACTCCCTCGCCGACCGCGTCTCTGCCGTTGGCGACATCAAGGCTCGCCAGTCGGCCACCATCGCCGAGTCCATCAACTCCGAGGTCACGCAGCTGCCGTGGCGCACCGGCATCCTGCGCCGCGCCATCTCCGCCGCCCTGATCGGTCTGGCCCTGGCCATCCTCATCCTGGCCATCCCGGAGCTGCTGCGCCGCAGCCGCCAGGGCAGCCGCGACGAGCTCTACAGCCGCAAGGCCGCGCCGGCAGTCACCACGACCCACTCCGCCCCGGTGACTCCGGCTACCGGCACGACCCCGGTCGGTGGTAGCCACGCCGTCGGGAACCGCGACCTGGGCCGCGACGAGCTGCGCAGCCGCGAGTCCTGAGGACTCCACCCGGATGACGAACGCCCCTGGAGTGCAGGTACCGGGCACCGAAACGGTGCGCCTGGCCTTCCTCGCCGGCACCGGCCGCAGCGGCAGCACGGTGGTCGCCAATGCGATCGGCGCGCTGGACGGCGCCGTCAGTGTCGGTGAGGTGCGCTACCTGTGGGAGCGCGGCATCATCGAGAACCGGCTGTGCGGCTGCGGGCAGCGCTTCGCCGACTGCCCGTTCTGGCAGCAGGTGCTGCATACGGCATACGGGGAGCAGGTGCCCGACGCGCGCGCCGTGCACAAGCGGCTGACCGAGTACACCCAGTTGCGGACCATGCCGCGCCTGCTGAAGGGCAAGCCGGCGTCCGGCAGCGCCCCCGCGGACCTGATCGCCGTGCTCGCGCCGCTCTACCGGGCGATCCGTGAGGTGTCCGGGGCCGATCTGGTCGTCGACTCCAGCAAGTTGCCGACGTATGCCGCCCTGCTCGCCGGGATCGACGGCCTGCAGCTCGAGATCGTGCACCTGGTGCGCGACCCGCGCGCGGCGGCATTCTCCTGGCGGCGCACCAAGGAGCAGCCCGACCGCGGCCGCCCCGGGGTCATGGAGCAGCGCGGGGTGGTCAAGTCCGCGGTGCTGTGGACCGCCTGGAATGCCGGGCTGGAACGCGCCTGGCATGGCTCACCGAACTACCTGCGGGTGCGCTATGAGGAGTTCGCCACCCAGCCCCGTGAGGTGTTGACGAAACTCGCCGACTTCCTGGGGCACGGCGGCGTGGACTCGCTCGTTGAGCAGTCCGGAGCGCTGCGGCTCCCGCCCAATCACACCGTGGCCGGCAATCCGGCCCGGATGAGCCAGGGGCCCACGCCCATCCGGCTCGACAACGAATGGGCGAGTGCCATGGCCAGCAAGGATGCGGGGGTGGTGTCGGCGCTGACCGCGCCGCTGCTGCGCCGCTACGGATATCCCTGGAACGCGACGACAACGAAGGGTTGAGGTCATCATGCGCCGAGTGCTCGCCATCATCGCGACGGGGGCGCTCGCGGCGACATTGACGGCCTGCGACGGGGAAACGATCACCCCCGGCCCGACGACCGCGACCAGCAGCGGCAGCCAGCCGGTGGCCACGCCGGCCGCGCTGGAGGGCGGCGCCGCCGACCTCGGCATCAAGTGGAACTGGAACCTCAAGCCGCCGCTGCAGTTCGCGCAGCAGGTCGGCTGGGGCGAGACCTTCTTCGAGGTCGAATACTGCGCCGTCCGTGAACTGCCGCAGGCCCGGCGTTATGCGCAGGTCGACCGGCTCGTGGGTCAGGCCCAGCAGATGGGCTACCGGATGATGCTCAAGATCCGGGTCGGCTCCTGCGCCGGGGGCAGCGCCGAACTCGATCCCGCCGAGGGCACCCGCAAGCGCCCCAGCACCTTCCCCGACGACCCGGCGGCCTACACCGCATTCGTCAAAGACTTGGTGGCTCGCTATCAGGCCAAGGGCGTGAAGATCTGGGCGATCGAGAACGAGGTCGACGCCAACAACTTCTGGAGCGGCACGCCCCAGCAGTATGTCGATCTGGTCGCCCTCGCCTCGGGCGCGATCCGCGAGGCCGATCCGCAGGCGATCGTCCTGGACGCCGGGATCTCCAGCACCGGCTATGGCGTTGCCCTGGCCGGGGAACTGCTCGATGCAGGCAAGGAGGACGAGGCGCTCGCGCTCTACCAGCAGTGGTATGAGCGTCGCCTCCAGGGCGCCTCCTCCCGCTTCCCGCGCGTGGAGTCGGTGGCTGCGCTGCGTACCCTGCTCGCCGATGGGCGAGCCAAGCGGGTGCGTGAAATGGTCGCCGCCAACTGGCAGGCGGTGAACGCCGGGGGAGTGAGCGCCTACCAACTCCACTTCTATGAGAACCCCACCCTGCTGCCCACGCTGCTGGACTACATCCGCCGGCACCTGACCCGGCCGCTGCCCATCCAGGGCTGGGAGATCGGCACCGCCTGGCCCGGTTCGGCCTATACGCCCGAGCAGCACGGTGCGGAGACCGCGCAAATGCTCGCCACTCTGCTGCGCGAGCGGGTCTCGCCGGTGGTCTATCTGCCGCTGGCCTATACCCCCGGCGGGGCCACCAAGGAAGAGATCTTCCGTGGCCTGGTCTCCCCGGACGGCGCGGTGCAGCCCGCCGGCGAGGTGTATGCCGCCCTGGCCGCGGCCACCAAGACCAGCACGGCGATCCACGAGATCGACTTCGCCACCGGCTCCGGCACGCTGATCGAGGGTCCGTCCGCGTCCTATGCGGTGGTCTGGCCCAAGGCCGGCCAGGACCTGCAGGTGAGCTCCGACCAGGCCCGCTCCGCAGCCCGCCCGAGCGCGGCCCCGAGCGGAGAGCGGTCGCTGACCCCGGTGCTGCTGCCATTGCCCGGCGGCCAGGACGCGGCCCGCGACGCGCTGTCCACCGCGCTGGGCAGCCCGGTCACCCTCGCTGGATAGGACGGCTTTACCCGATCTGACCTGCGGGTTTTTGATCCCGTTACCAAAAAGTGATTAGTATGCGGGGCAAGCGCGCCCATATTGCGCGTGGCCCTGCGCCTCCTCGTAGCGGCATTCGCTGCGCCATCACCGGCGCACATGGGAACCCACCACAGAAGTGAGAAGCACCCAGATGAAGACTTCCCCCATCAGCGCGCGGGCCTGGGCCCTCGGCCTGGCCGTCCCCGGCCTGGTCGGCGGCTTCGCCGTCGCCGGCGCCGGCAGCGCTACCGCGGCCGGCACCACCCTCGAGGTCGCGACCACCGGCAATGACGCCAACAGCGGTCTGCCCGGCAAGCCGCTGAAGACCATCCAGGCCGCGATCGACAAGGCCGCCCCCGGCACCACGATCAAGGTCCACAAGGGCGTCTACAACCAGCAGCTCAAGATCCGCAAGTCCGGTACCGCGAGCGCGCCGATCACCGTGACCAATGCCGGCGACGGCGCGGTCACCATCACCTCGACGCAGCCGATGCCGGCCTGCTCGAGCAACCAGCCCGATGGGATGCGCACCATCCTCATCATCGACGGCTCGGACTACTGGACCTTCTCCGGTCTCAACATCGTCAACGGGGTGTACGCGACCGGCTCCGACGCGGGCTCGGCATACGCGTGGCACTCCAACCTCGTGGACAAGGGTGACTGGAAGCCGCGCCGCGCGGTCCCCGGCGCCGGCAGCTACGACCCGGCCGCCGCCAAGAAGGTCATCCCCTACCTGCGCACGGTGACCAAGGACCCCGACCTGGACTCCAACGACGGGCTGAAGTTCACCAACAACACCGTCACCAAGAAGGGGCTCTTCTTCCGGATGAGCTCCTACGGTGTGGCGTCGAACAACAAGATCTCCGATATCGCCTGCGGCACCGGCCCCGGCATCTGGCTGATCACCTTCTCCAACGGCTGGAATGTCTCCGGCAATGACGTCTCCCGGATCGCCCCGTCGAGCTGGAAGCACTTCATGCAGGAGGGCATCCGCATCGGCACCTCCTCCAACTACAACACGGTGACCAACAACTACGTCCACGACCTGCAAGGCGACGGCCGCGCCTTCAACACCGACGTGGACAGCAGCTGGAACACCTTCTCCGGCAACCGCGCCGCCAATGTGGCCATCGGCTACAACGACCAGATGTCCGGCTGGGGCAATGTCTGGAAGAAGAACAGCGTCACCGGTTTCCGCACCTACGGCTATGGCGTGCGGCTGATGGACGGCAAGCTCACCACGCCGTCCTATGACACCAGCGCCAACAAAATCAATATGTCGTGCAACTCGGCCAAGAACCCGGTCGGTGCGGCCAAGTCCTTCGGCGTCGGCGGCACGATGAATGGCACGTACAACGGCAACGCGTGGACCACCGCCCACGTGGGCAAGTACGTGAAGTCCTATTGGGGCAAGTACGGCAATGTCTTCAACGGCAAGAAGACCGCGCCCCCGGCGACCTTCGCCCCGAGCAGTTGCTGAGACTGCTCTTGCGCCCTGATGGCGCACTGATCTGACCGAACCGCCCAGCGGCTCCGATAGGGAGCCGCTG
>ERZ501047.607-NODE-607-length-11079-cov-4.819666_pt1 | contig 11079 bp, 13 predicted proteins | sample MGYA00510868_ERZ501047 | MGnify/ENA primary metagenome ERZ501047 (study PRJEB25958, sample SAMN03398593) | human skin metagenome | study: EMG produced TPA metagenomics assembly of the Human Skin Microbiome Metagenome (human skin metagenome) data set. | reverse complement strand
GTGCTCGGCCGGGAGTATGCCGGCCCCGCGGGGGGCGGGCGGCATACCGGCTCGGCAGCGAGCGTGGGCGCGCATTCGCCGGCGGCCGGGGTCAACACTGCGGCCGGTAGCGATCCGGCGACCGGCGAGCCGGATGACTATGTGCGGCAACCAATCGCGCCCCTCTTCCTGCTTGATGAAGAGCGGCCGGTCAACCTCGCCGAGTTGGCTGCCGCCCGGGCGCAACTGCTGATCTGGGTCACCTGCGGTTGTCCGCGCAGCCACGACACGCTGGCGCGCGCTCAGGACTGGCGCGAGAGCCTGCCCGGCGTGGAGGTCAGGATGGTCTCCACCCTGCCGGCCGAGTTCACCCGGGCGGTCTTCCCCGCGTGGAGCTATGGCTGGCTGTTCGACCCCAAGGGCCGGGCGTTCGCCACCCTCGGCGTCCATCGCGACCCGGCCGCGCTGCTGCTCGGTGCCGACGGCCTGTATGCCGGTGGCCCGGTGGCCGGCACCGACGAGGTCGCCCAGTTCGCCGACGACATTGCCGCGGAGCTGGCGGCCGCCGATCACGCCCAAACCGCCGATTACGCCCAGACCACCGACCACGGCTCGTCCGCCGGCCACCCGGCCCATTAACCTCCCGCGGCCGGGCCAGCAAGCGACCGAGACCGCGAGCGGCCCCATTCGCCGGGCCCGATTCGCCGGCCCCGGGTGGGCGGCGGATCAGGACTGGATGACCACCGGGATGATCATTGGCCGGCGCCGAATCTTGCGCCCGACCCAACTGCCCACGGTCCGGCGCAACACCTGCTGCAGGCGGTATTCGTCGGTAATCCCTTGGCGCACGGCATCTTCCAGGGCGCGGGAGAGCTGCGGGCGGATCTCGTCGAAGATGATCTCGTCCTCGACGAACCCGCGTGCGGTGATCTCCGGCCCGGCGACGATCCGCCCGCTGGAGCTGTCCATGACCACGATCACCGAGATGAAGCCCTCATCGCGCAGGATCCGCCGATCCCGCAGCAGGGTCTCGTCGGCCTCGCCCACCGAGGACCCGTCCACATAGACATAGCCGCACGGCACCGCACCGGAGACGAAGGCGCGGCCATCGACCAGGTCGACGGTCATCCCGTTCTCGACGACGACGACCCGCTCGCGGGGCACCCCGGTCTGCACGGCGAGCGCCGCATTGGCAACCAAGTGGCGCCATTCGCCGTGCACGGGCATGACATTGCGCGGCTTGACGATGTTGTAGCAGTAGAGGAGTTCACCGGCCGAGGCGTGGCCGGAGACGTGCACGGTGGCATTGCCCTTGTGCACCACGTCCGCGCCCAGGCGCATCAGCCCGTTGATCACGCGGTAGACCGCATTCTCATTGCCGGGGATCAGCGAGGACGCGAGCAGCACCGTGTCGCCGGGGCCGATCTCGATCTGATGATCGCGCGCGGCCATCCGCGACAGCGCCGCCATCGGCTCGCCCTGGCTGCCGGTGCAGATGAGCACGACCTGGTGGTCGGGCAGGTCGCCAAGGACCCGCGCGTCGACGAGCACCCCCTCGGGCACGTGCAAATAGCCCAGGTCCGCGGCGATACCCATGTTGCGCAGCATGGAGCGGCCGATCATCGCGACCTTGCGACCACTCTTGGCGGCGGCGTCGAGCACCTGCTGCACCCGGTGCACATGCGAGGAGAAGCAGGCGACGATGATCCGCCGCTGCGCCTGCCGGAAGACCCGGTCGATGGCCGGGGTGATATCCCGCTCGGGCGTGGTGAAGCCCGGCACCTCGGCATTGGTGGAGTCGGTGAGGAAGAGATCGATCCCCTCCTCCCCCAGCCGCGCGAACGCCCGCAAATCGGTCAGTCGCCCATCGAGCGGCAACTGATCCATCTTGAAGTCGCCGGTATGCAGCAACGACCCCGCCGCCGTGCGGATGCACACCGCGAGCGCGTCGGGGATCGAGTGGTTGACCGCGACGAACTCGCAGTCAAATACCCCCAGTTGCTCGCGCTGCCCCTCCCGCACCGCCAGCGTGTATGGCGTGATCCGGTGCTCCTTGAGCTTGGCCTCGACCAGGGCCAGCGTCAGTTGCGAGCCGATGAGCGGGATGTCGGGCTTGCGGCGCAGCAGATAGGGCACCGCACCGATGTGGTCCTCGTGACCGTGGGTGAGCACGATCGCCTGGATCTGATCGAGCCGGTCGGCGATGACCTCGAAGTCCGGCAGGATCAGGTCGATGCCGGGGTGGTGGTCGTCGGGGAAGAGCACGCCGCAGTCGACGACGAGCAACTGTCCGCGGTGCTCGATGACCGCCATATTGCGCCCGACCTCGCCGAGGCCACCGAGCGGGATGACGCGCAGGCCATTGTCGGCCAGCGGCGGCGGGGGGCCCAGTTCGGGGTGCGGATGGCTCACTGCGCGCCGGATCGAGCTAGGCACGAGCGGCGCAGGCCGTCGCGCAGCCGCTCGAGGTGCTCGGGCGGTGACTCGACCAGGGGCAGGCGGACGGCGGCGGACTCGATGACGCCGAGTTCGACCAGGGCGGCCTTGGCCATGATCGCCCCCTGGGAGGTCATCATCATCGCCTCGTGCAGCGGGATCAGCCGTCGGTGGATCTCCCGGGCGGTGCCCAGGTCCCCGCGATCCATGGCCTCGACCATCGCGGCATACTCCTTGCCGGCGACGTGCCCGACGACGCTCACCACACCGGTGGCGCCGAGGGCGAGATGAATGAGGTTCTCCTCGTCATTGCCGCTAAACCAGAGCAGATCGGTGGCGGCCATGATCTTGGTGGATTCCCACAGTTGGCTCTTGGCGTCCTTGACCGCGCGCACCTTGGGGTGCTCCGCCAGGGCCAGGATCGTGTCGGTGGCCAACGGCATAGCGGTCCGGCCCGGTATGTCGTAGAGCATGACCGGCAGGTCGGTGGCGTCCGCGACAGCCCGGGTATGCGCGATGATCCCCGGCTGGGTCGGTTTGTTGTAGTACGGCGTCACCAGCAGCGCGCCCGTGGCGCCGGCCTGCTCCGCGCGCTTGGCCATCGCCACGGCGTGGGCGGTGTCATTGGAGCCGACGCCCATGGTCACCCCGGCCCGTCCGTCCACCTGGTCCACCACGATGTCCAGCACCTGAATGCTCTCGTCGGAGGACAGCGTCGCGGACTCCCCCGTGGTGCCATTGACCACCAGGCCGTCATGGCCGGAGCCGAGCAGGTGGTCGACGAGCGATCGGATTCCCGGCTCGTCCAGCGAGCCGTCCGGGCGCATCGGGGTCACCATCGCGGTGAGCACGCGGCCGAAGGGGTTGTCGGTCATGGCTGCCAGGGTATCCCGCACCGATCCAGCGACCCCCGCGCCGCGCTCGATGCCGCCGGTTCCGGCGCGGCCGACCGCACTACAGTGAAGCCCCATGCGCCAGTACCACGACCTGCTCGAGCGGATCCTGGACGAGGGCGTCACCAAATCCGATCGGACCGGCACCGGCACCCGGTCGGTCTTCGGCCATCAGATGCGCTTCGACCTGTCCGCGGGCTTCCCGGTGCTGACCACCAAGCGGCTACATCTGCGCTCGATCATCGGCGAGCTGCTGTGGTTCCTGCGTGGGGATACCAATGTGCGCTGGCTGCAGGAGCGCGGGATCACCATCTGGGACGAATGGGCGGATGAGTCCGGCGAACTCGGCCCGGTTTACGGCCACCAGTGGCGCTCGTGGCCGGCGCCGGACGGCCGGCAGATCGACCAGATCGCGGCGGTGATCGAGGGCATCCGAACCAATCCGGACAGCCGCCGGCACCTGGTCAGCGCCTGGAATGTCGCCGAGGTCGACGAGATGGCGCTGCCGCCCTGTCACGCGCTCTTCCAGTTCTATGTCGCCGAAAATCGACTGTCCTGCCAGCTCTATCAGCGCTCCGGTGACGTCTTCCTCGGCGTCCCGTTCAATATCGCCTCCTACGCCCTGCTGACGATGATGGTTGCCCAGCAGACCGGCCTGATGCCGGGCGACTTCGTGCACACGCTCGGCGATGCCCACCTGTATGCCAATCACCTCGACCAAGCCCGCGAACAGCTCACCCGCCAGCCGCGGGCACTGCCGACGATGACCATTACCCCACGCCCGAGCATCGACGCCTACGAACTGAGCGACTTCACCCTCGAGGGATACGACCCGGACCCCGCCATCAAGGCCCCGATCGCCGTATGACGCGCCTGACCCTCATCGCGGCAGTCGGCCGCAATGGCGTGATCGGCACCGGGGACACCATGCCCTGGCACCTGCCGGAGGATCTCGCCTACTTCAAGCGCACCACATACGGGCACCCGATTGTCATGGGGCGCAAGACTTTTGCGTCCATCGGACGGGTCCTGCCCGGCCGCCGTTCGATCGTGCTCACCCGCGATCGCGACTGGCAGCACCCGGGTGTGGAGGTCGCGCACAGCCTCGCTGCGGCGCTGGACTTGGCCGGCCCGGTTCCCGAGGTCTTCATCGCCGGCGGCGGCGAGCTCTACCGCCAGACCATGCCACTGGCCGATCGGCTGCTGATCACCGAGGTCGATCTGAAACCCGAGGGCACGGTCACCTTCCCCGCCATAGACTCCGAACAATGGCGGGAGACCGCTCGCGAACCCGGCACCGGCCCGGCGTTCGTCACCTACGAACGCCGCGAGGATCCGGCATGACCGCCCCCCAGCCCCATGCCGACGCCAGCGTCCGCCCGGCCCGGCCTACCGATGCCCCGGCGATCGGGCAGGTGCAGGCGCAGGTCTTCATCGACACCTATGCCGATCGCCTCCCCCCGGAGGTGAGCGCCGGCTTCGCGCCGGCCGCCTTCGCCTCGGTCTGGCGCCGATCGCTCGAGTCCCCGCGTGAGGGGATCGACCAGTTGCTCGTCGCCCTGGCCGGCCAACAGGTCGTCGGCCTGGTCGCGGTGGGACCGAGCCAGGATCCGGATACCGGTCAGGCAACCGGCGAGGTCACCCTGCTTGCCGTGCATCCGTTGGCCCGCAACCAGGGTCACGGGTCCCGACTGCTCAACGCCGCCATCGATGTGCTGCGCGAGGCGGGCGCCGAGGCCGTGGCGCTGTGGGTCCTCGCAGACGACGAAGCCACCCGGCGCTTCCTGCAGCAATCCGGGCTGCACCCCGATGGCGCCTATCGTGACCGCGTCGTGGGCCCGGAGGATCAGGTGCTGCGCGAGGTCCGCCTGAGCGCCGGACTGGGCGCGGAGGAGGCATGAGCCAGGACGTCGCCGTCGACGCGCTCCCCCAGGACCGCCGGCGCGAAGTGATCCGCCAGGCCCTCTCCGTGGGCATCGCCACCGGCCTGTATGGGGTGAGCTTCGGCGCCCTGTCGGTCACCTCCGGTCTCAGCGTGCTGCAGACCCAGGCCTTGTCCTTTCTGCTCTTCTCCGGCGGCTCCCAATTCGCCCTGATCGGGGTGGTTGCCGCCGGTGGTAGCGGCGCCGCCGCCGTCGCCACGTCCAGCCTGCTCGGCATCCGCAATGGACTGTATGGGCTGCAGGTGTCGCGCTTCCTCGGCGTCTCGGGGCTTCGCCGGCTCGCCGCCGCCCAGGTGACGATCGACGAATCCACGGCGGTCGGTATCGGACAAGCCGAATTGCCCGCGCAGCGTCTGGGCTTTTGGTGGACCGGGCTCACCGTGTTCGCCGGGTGGAACCTGATGACCCTGGTCGGCGCCTTGGTCGGCAACGCCCTGGGCGACCCGAAACAGTGGGGTTTGGATGCCGCCGCCGCGGCGGCCTTCTGCGCCTTGCTCTGGCCGCGGTTGCGGACCGGGGATGCCCGGGCAACCGCCGTGCTTGCGGCATTCATCGCCCTGGTTACCGCGCCGGCCCTGCCGGCCGGTGTCCCGGTCATTCTCGCCGCCCTGGCCGCGGTGGCGGTCGGCTGGCGGGCGCCGGGGCGCCACGAGCCGACCGGGGAGGCGACCCCATGAGCCTCTGGTTGACGGTACTGCTTGCCTGCGCGTGTGCCTATCTGCTCAAGCTGGCCGGCTTCCTGGTGCCCGAACGGCTGGTCAACGGCGAACGGACTACCCGGATCACCACCTTGCTGCCGGTGGCGCTGCTCTCCGCGCTGATCGCCACGCAGGCATTCGTCGGGGAGGCGGGCTGGCTGGTCCTCGACGCGCGGCTAGCGGCGGTCGCGGTGGCGGTGGGGCTGTTGGTGCTCCGCGCCAACTTCCTGATCGTCGTCGGCGCGGCCGCTGCTGCTGCCGCACTGCTGCGCCTTGCCGGCTGGGGCTGACCCCGAGGTATCCACGATGTCCGTCCCGATTCGTCTTGTCGGCGCCGCAGCCGGCGTTGTCCTGGTGTCCTCACTCGTGGCACTGCCCGCGGACGCGGGCACTGCGCACCTTTCGCGCTACCATCGCCAACACCACGGTCGGCGAAACCATCCGGGTCCCGGCGGGTGCGAGTTGCACCCTGCGCAATGTCCAGGTCCGCGGCTCGGTGCTGATTGACTCCGGGGCCTCTCTGGTCATGACGGGTGGCCGGATCACCGGCAGCCTGACCTCGAGCGCGCACCAACGCCTCACCCTGCAAGCCGTCCAGGTCACGGGCGCGGTCAGTCTGAACAATGGCGGGCGATCTCGCTGCAGATGGGCATTTCGCGGCCAATGTGACCTTGACAAGGAACACCAAGGCGGGCACAAAAGTGCTGCGCAACAACGTCATTCAGGGCAAGCTCTCCTGCACGCTGAACACCCCCGCCCCGACCGGTGCGGCCAATGTCGCCATCGGCGGCAAATACGGCCAGTGCACGAGAGTGCGACCCCCGCGGGCTGAACTGAGCCGGGCGCCGCGCTCGCGTCCGGCTCAGCGGCGCTCGGCTCAGCCGCGCTGTGCGCTCTCCTGGTCGCCGTCGGAGATATTGACCATCCAACTCGTGCCGAAGCGGTCCACGCACATACCGAAGGTGTCTCCCCACGGCTGCGGAGCAAGCGCCATATCCACGCGACCGCCCGCGGAGAGCTTCTCCCAGTAGCCGGTGAGTTCGGCGGCGTCGTCACCGGACAGCGAGACCGAAAAGTCATTGCCATGCTCCACGGGCATCCCCATGGGCATGTCCGAGGCCATCAGAGTTAGGCCCGTCGGAGTTTCCAGCGAGGCGTGCATCACGCCCTCGGGATCTGTCCCCCCGGGTGCGCCGTACTCGCCGAAGGTCGAGATCCGCAGTTCACCCCCGAGTACGTCGCGATAGAACTCCATTGCCTCCCGCGTGGTGCCGTCGAAGTTCAGGTATGGGGTGAGGCGGATGGCCACGGGTTCTCCTTGGTTTGGCGGGGGCGACCGGAGATCGTCCCCCGGGCGAGCGCAAGCGCGCCGCAGCAATGTCTACCGTGCCGGCAGCGCCGAGGACAGAGCCGGGTGGGGCAAAAGTTGGGGAAAGTTTGCGCGCTGGGTCGCCGGCGCGGCGTAGTGCCGCATTCCCGGACCGTTGTCGGAGCGGACCACTAGCGTGTGGCAGACATTCCCCCGGCAAGGAGGCCCAGATGAGCACACCACCCCCCGACCCCACCACCCCGATCCCCGGCGGCAGCTCCGGTTATCCGCCGCCGGCTGGCGGGGCGAGTCCGGCCGGAGTTCAGCCCAGCCAACCTGCCGCGCCGGGCGGACCGCTCGGAACGAGCGCCGGTGGCGGTTTCCTCAACGCCCTCTTCGACTTCTCGTTCAACCGGTTCATCACGCCGATGATCATCCGGGCGGTCTATCTGATCTCCGCTGTGGTGATCGGTTTGACCTGGTTCCTCCTCCTCATTAGCGCCTTCAGCCAGGGCGCCGTCGAGGGCCTGGCAGTGCTGTTCCTCGGCCCCATCGTCGCGATCATCTACCTCGCCTTCATCCGCATGACCTTGGAGATCTATCTCGCGGTCGTGCGAATGAGCGAGGACATCCACCAGCGCCTACCCAAGGCCTAGGCAAACGGCCAGTGCCGGGCCGGCCCTCATACGTCGGTGTGAGGGTGGGCCATCGCCGCGAGGGCCGGGGCGATGGCGGGCTCGTCGAGTCCCTTCCGGGACAGGTAGAGGGTCTCCAAGCTGAGCACAAGGCTGGTCCCCGCATTCGAAGCGAAGACGGCGAGGTAGAAGGCCCGGATGGGCGTCAGATGCCCGGGTCATGTCGCTGCCCCAGGCGGGACGGCGGAGCGTCTGTCTGCGGTCAGGGTCATGTCGTCGTGCGTCGCGTTCCAGTCCAGCTGCGTCAGGACGATATCGTCGTGCAGAAGGTCGTCGGCCTCCTGCACGACCCGGGCCAGCCCGGCGGCCTCGGGACTGCCGCCCGAAACGTCGCGGCGGAGGTGGAGGACTCCACCCATGAGCGGCCGGGGTGGGTGGGAGCCCAGAGCCTCACGGAGCCAGGCCAAGGCCCGGGCACCGGGCGCGTCGAGCCGGACAACCGCATAGCCGCGCCCGACGGTCCGCCGGCCACCGAGGAACAGCCCGTCGACGTGCACGGGGAGGGGGGCAAGGTCGACCACGGCCGTCGGCTCGGGCGGGCCTGGGAGCATGGCGAGGGTGACGTGCGCGATCGATGGCCATCGCTGCAGGGCCGCCACTGAGACCACGTCCTCCAACTCAAGTGCGGCGACCAGTTGGACGAGGTGCTCAGCCCGCGGCTCGGTCCACGGCCGCGGGAGCCGTGCGATGAGGGAGTGCCTGGCGGGCTCGTACCGCGGGACGTCGATGTCCCGCTCGACCGCGTACACGAGGGGGAGCAGTCGCGTGCGGTAGTCCTCGTCGAGCTCAACCCCGTTCCGGTCCATCTGCCTGACGGTCAGCCGGTCCGGCCGCAGGGCGGCCCATGGGTCGAGGAGGACGGAGGTCCCCAACGGGCACGGTGACCCGCTCATGTCCCCCGCACCCACATCGTCGTGTGCGCCGGCACGGTCGCACCCTCGCGCGTCCTGTGCAGCACGTCGTCCCCGCCCACCAGCACCGCCATCGGGGACTGCGCGACGTTCGCCAGCACTTCGATTCGGTCCTCTCCCTCGCTGCGGCTCATCCAAAGCAGCCCGTCGGAGGCTGCCAGAACGCGGGTGGTCGCGCCCGATGCGAGGCCGGGGAGTCCACGGCGCACGGTGAGGGCGCGGACCACCGCGAGCAGAGTGTCAGGCGGGGCCGACGGGTCGACGGTGACGGGACGGCGTCGGGTGATGCTTCGTGGTTCGCCCGGATCGTAACACGGGTCGTTGCCAACCTCGAGTAGCGACCCGGCGTAGAGCAGCGGTACGCCGGGGAGCGCGACGAGCAGCTCCAGCAGGCCGCGCAGCCGATCGCGCCCATGCTCCGCCAGCAGGTCGACGAGCGTGATATCGACCTCGTACGGGGAGTCCGGGTCGCCCACGACGGCGCCGCCGCGGCAGGTCGCGGCGCTCACCAGTGCGCGAGTGGCCGCGCGGTCCAGGGGCGGGTCGAACCGACGCAGGAACAAGCCATCGTGGGTGGCGGCCATCGTGACGGGGAAGCGACCACCGGCTCCCGTGCCGCGAGTTCTCGCACCAGCGGCTGCAGCAGCCGGGTAGTCCCTACCGTGTAGGCGTGGGCGAGCACCGGAGCGGCGGCGTAGTGGTAGGCGCCGAGCGAACGGGACGTACCGTCGTCGTCCCGGACAAAGCGGGCGTCGGTTAGGACCTAGTCGCCGACGTCGCCATCGGCCAGGGCACCGCCGAGCTGAAGCTCGAGCAGGCCTACCTCCGCATCCTGCACCGGCACGGCGCGCGCCGTGGGGCCGGGAACCGAGTCACCGAGGGGAACAGACCGGGCGTCGGCGGCATGGATCCATCCCCGCTGGACCTCGAAGTGGCTGGCCGCGATGACCGCCTCCGTGGGCCCGTAGAAGTTGAACAGCCTGGTCCCGGTCTTCGCTCCGTGCTCGAGGAAGGAGCGAGCGGATTGCAGTGACATCACCTCTCCCCCACTGCGAGTGTCCCGGGCAGTGCGAGGGCGGGGTCGCTGCCGAGCCGCCGGAACACCGTGGACGAGGTGACGTGCGACCAGTAGACTGACGGCAGCGTCGCATGGGTCGCCCCGAAGCGCGCCGACGTGGTGAGGAACGCCCGGGCGGACCAGTGCCCTCCGGCTCGGCTGTGCAGCAGCCCTCCTTCACGCAAAGCGAACCAGATCTCCTGCTGGCCGGGTCAAAGGTGTGCGCCATAAACTCCAGCACCCGCTGCGCCGCCTCGGCCCCCATCACCTCGCTAAGGCCGTCGACGTGCAGACCGAGAGCCCTGTGCGCGACCTGGACAGCCTTAGGCGTACCGCTGGTGCCCGAGGTGAAGACAAGGTAGGCGGCGGCATCGCACCGGTGGGGACCCTCGGGCTGCGGGGCAACCTGGCCGAGGTCGCTCAGCCGCAGCAGCTCATCCTCGTCGGGTGGGTCGACCAAGACCGCGCCTGGGATCTCCGCCAGGGAGCGCGCTACTCGCGCCTCCGGCAGCCGGCGTCGAGCAAAGCGCAGGCGCGCGCCGCCAGGTGTGCGGCAACCATGACCACCATGCTGCCGGGGCCGCCGTCGGTTCGCAGCGCGATGACTGAGCCTTCCACCCCGAACCCGGCGGCCACCGCACCGGCCGCCCGGCCGAGTCGGCCGTAGGTCAGGACAGAGCCGCCAGCCACGAGCGCCGGGCACTCAGGACGCGCCGAGAGCGTCGCCCGCAGCCCGGTGACCGGACAGGAGCAGGTCCACCCTGCGCCGGACGGCATTGATTGCTCCCTAGCGCCTACTTCATGCGGCCAGACTCTCCGGGATTACATCATCGCGGCCGCTTAAGAAGGAGCTGGTAACCCAACGTATAGCATGGTCGACGATTGTGTGCTATGTATCGATTTGACCAGCAAGGGAGATTGCTAACCGGACCGCGTGCCTCGCGTCCGAGGGGATCACGGACCGCTGGGTGCGGTGCGGTGTCGCTGGTCGGTATAGCTGGTGGTGGCTCGAGCGCTACAACACTGAACGCCGCCACAGCGCACCCGGCGGCAAACCCCGATCAGTCGAATGCCACCAACCTGATGGGCAGGTCCCCCCGGATGGCCGCCGTCACCACCCCACACGACCGGGAACGGCCCCCGGCTCAGTGAGCCGGG
>ERZ501047.605-NODE-605-length-11097-cov-3.404909_pt1 | contig 11097 bp, 9 predicted proteins | sample MGYA00510868_ERZ501047 | MGnify/ENA primary metagenome ERZ501047 (study PRJEB25958, sample SAMN03398593) | human skin metagenome | study: EMG produced TPA metagenomics assembly of the Human Skin Microbiome Metagenome (human skin metagenome) data set. | reverse complement strand
GTTGCGCGACGACAGGCTCAGCTGAGAGAGTCGGTCTAGCAGATGCGAAAACGTATCGGTATCCACTCGACGCGCGCGCCGCCGCCATATGCTGCGCTGAGGCATCACCTGTGCTAGATCGTCCGCCTCGATGACGAGCACGTCGCCCTGCATCATGCGCACAGGGCGCGCAGGCAGCTGCTCGTGCTCGAGAAGCGGGCGGTGCTGCGCATACAGCCGCTGCAGACCCAGGCTGCGCTCACTCGTGGGTGGCGGATTCGCGCGCGGCAGCGACACAGGCTTGGCCAAGTGCACGCCGCCACGCACCTGCGTCGCAGCAGCGACAGCCGCCGACGACGCTGCCGTACGGTGGGGCGCGGCCATGCACCGCGTTGCCATAGCCGCGCTGATGGCAGCCCGCGCATGATGCATCCGCATCGATAACACGTTCCTTCGCATGGACGACAAAGAAAACAGCACCGCTCTCGCCCCCGGCCCTTCTGACTATGCCACGTGATTACCGCAGGACGCTGGCCGAGGCCCCCCTTGCGACTGGCCTCCACACCGTCAAACCTGGCGACATTGCACGTCCACCCAATCACACTCACGCTGTGTGCCCGCGCTACAGCGGCCTGAAACGTGGTCGCACACCGACTCCCTGGCCATCCGCCTTGGGTACGAGCCTTGCCGTCATACGTACAGCCTTTACGCACATTGGCGCGCGTGAGAACACGGTAGTGAGATTTCGTGGGCTATGGCGACCGTCGTTCCCCGACTGAAAAAGCGGAGGATCTCCCCACACGCCTCCGGTGACGCCACAAGTCCATCCACCTCTCAGCGAGGCATGATGGATGCCTCGTACATGCCCATGTCGTCGCCGATGCACGACGTATCGATGTACTATTCCGTGCCCTCATCGGATATACATGCATCCTCATACCCTGTCGCCTCCTCGTCCGATGTCATGCTAAACCAGCCGCCGCCTTCGGCTCCATCGCATCCTCGCCCGCGGATGTGCGTCCACGAGATCATCAACGGCCAGGAGCAGCCTGTGTACGTTGTGAGCGATGACGATGACGACGATGGACCGCCTCCTGCATCACCATTACAGGGCCATGCGCCTCTTACATCCACGCGCCCTGCCATCAACGCCGGCAGCAAGCGCAAGTCTCCTGTGCCTTGGGAATTTACCGAGGCTATGCCTATGAAGCGCCAGCGCCGCAACGATGTACCGGGAGTGCCTGTCGACCCGGCCGCTGCCCCCCTGTCCCAGCTACCTTCGCTAGCTTCGTTGGCCTCCGTTTCGGCGCCGACAGCCGTACCTGTCACTGGCCCCGCACAGATGCCGCCGCCGCCGGGCATGCCCGAGCTTGCAACGTCATTTGAAACGACGCACCCCGACGCATGGCGCGTGCGGTGCTCGGGTCCTGATATGCCACGCGCGAACTTCACGGCCCCGCTGGATGACAAAGACGGCCATATCATCGTGCGCGAAGGCGAATTTATCACGCCGCGCTATCAAATTCGCAGCTTACTGGGCCAAGGCACCTTTGGCAAAGTCGTGCAGTGCTACGATCGCAAACTAGGCAAGAATGTCGCCATCAAAGTTATTCGCGCCGTGCAAAAGTACCGCGATGCGAGTCAGATCGAGATTCGCGTACTGCAATGCTTGCGCCAACATGACCCACTCAATCGGTATCAATGTGTCCAGCTTCTCGAGTCCTTTGATTTTCGGAACCACATATGCATTGTATTTGACTTGCTCGACTGCAGCGTCTTCGACTTTCTCAAGAACAACAAGTTTCAGCCGTTCCCCTGCCGTGACATCTGGCTCTTTGCCAAGCAGCTGCTGCGCAGCGTCGCTTATATGCACAGGCTTTCTTTGATTCATACGGATCTCAAGCCAGAGAATGTGTTGCTGGTCGACGCATCTTCTGACGTGGCATCCACGTCACGGCGGTCCAACGCGCGCAAGAAACGCGTCCTTCGCAGCGCCGAGATTCGCCTTATCGACTTTGGCAGCGCCACATTTAGCAACGAGTACCACTCGGGTGTGGTATCGACGCGCCACTATCGAGCGCCAGAGATTATCTTGGGCATGGGCTGGTCCTTCCCCTGCGACGTGTGGTCGCTGGGATGCATCCTAGTCGAATTCTACACTGGCGAGGCGCTCTTCCAGACGCACGATAATCTCGAGCACCTTGCCATGATGGAGATGGTGCTTGGCAAGCTCCCTGACGACTACCGACGCAAGGCCGAGACGTACAAGCCCGAGTACTTTTACCACGGACGACTCGATTACCCTCGGCCAGATACAAGTAAGCAAAGCCGGCGATTTGTACAGAGCATGAAGCCGCTACAAGACATTGTGGCTAGTCCTCCGGCCTATGCTAAGCACCACCATGCCTTTGTCTCACTCTTGCGTCGACTTCTGGAATTCGACCCAGCCAAACGGATCACGGTGGAAGAGGCCCTAACTCACCCGTACTTCCAGCTGGACCCGCACGATTTCCCGCCCTAACCTTGCCGTTGTGGGTAGATACCACTAGTTCGCACCGACACTCACGACTGTATATCGCTGAAACAAGCAACGCATTTTTGGGTGTGATATGTATCCTATAGACCCATCACTACTTTACTCGGGCTTCGTCGTGCCCTCCTGGAACAGGTAGGTCAGGTGGCACTTACCGCAGTACTGACGGTTGTGGTGCCAGGCCATAAAGATACCCGGACCGCACTCAGGCGAGGGGCACTCACGGCGCAGCTGCTTCACAGAGCCATCGTCGTTGATGCGGTAGTACTTGAGCGTAGCCATCTTGACCTTGCGGTGCTTGTGCTTGATCTTCTTGGGGGTCGTGTAGACCTTCTTCTTACGCTTCTTGGCACCACCACGCAGGCGAAGCACCAGGTGCAGCGTCGACTCCTTCTGGATGTTGTAGTCGCTCAGCGTGCGGCCATCCTCCAGCTGCTTACCGGCAAAGATCAGACGCTGTTGGTCCGGAGGAATACCCTCCTTGTCCTGGATCTTGGCCTTCACATTCTCGATCGTGTCGGAAGACTCCACCTCGAGGGTGATCGTCTTACCCGTCAAGGTCTTGACGAACACTTGCATGATGAACAGCTAACCAAACTGTGTGTGGCGTCCTTGCGGTTCCCAACAAGTGTGAGGAAAAGAGCTGGTGCCAGGCGTGGCAGCTTTTCTGACCGCACAGCACCGTGGGAAAATCATGGCACGTGATTACGAATCAGCAACGCATCGTTCTTCTGTGGATGTGGAGGTGCCCTCCACCAGCTCCACGCCGCCCCGGACGGCCATGGGTCGGCAGCCAAGGGGCCTGGAGCCGCCAGCGAGCCTGAGACCCAGGTGGTCTCGTGAGCGTTTGGTATACAAGTACATAGTGCTACTGCCGCATGGGGGATAAGCTGCGATCACGCGTCGTGCGCCGAGGGACTCTTGCGTCGGTCTTGGCTGGTGGCTGCACAAAGGCAAAGTCTGCGTCGAGAGCCTGCTCCAGCAGCGTCAGCCCCTGTTGGCAAGCATCAATGGCACGCTGCGCCTCAGCTTTGGTCTTGTACTGAAGAAGTGCATATCCCTAGAATGCATGAGCATGCGTCGTGAACGTACCTTTACGTAGCCGGTGCGTCGGTCCAAGTTGAGGTGCAGGTCACGCACTTTGCCGTACTCTGAAAATACATCCAGCACGTCGTCTTCTAGGGCCTCTTCATGTATGTTCGACACAACCACTACCCAGCCTTCCATAGCTGCGTCGTTAGTAGAAGACACGTACACTGTGCCGGATGGCCATGCCCTGCTACAGGTGCGTCGTCATCGGCCTGGTCCATGTCCACATCCAGCTGTTCAAACCCCTGCGACTTGACACCCTCTGCCTCACTCGCGCCATTCATATCAAACCCACGACCTCGTCGCCGAATGCTTGGATCTGTCGTATAAGTCAAGCGTCAACGCACCCAAGTCCATACGCTCGTCGTCCATCGTGCCGCACGCACCCAACCTCTTTGGGCGCGCACGCCGCGCACCACCGCGGGGGGCGAAACCCTGTCACGTGCCAACGCACCAAGGTGTTGGACCGTCCTCCTACCACGCCTCGGAGAGCGTGCGTCGACGCCGGATGAGTGGAGTGAAGGAAGCGGTGGCGCGCGTGTCTGATGCGCTGGACGCGTGTATACCACAGATGCAAGACTCGCTGCAGCGGCGGAAGGAGGCGCTGCGCGTACCGCGACTAGATGTGCATACATCTCAAGCCGAGCTGGAGTCGTGCATGCAGCATGACTTGCCGCAGATATATGAACGCGCCCGCAAAGCGTGTGTGGATGCGAGATCTGATGCAGACAAGCCTGGGATGTGGGAGGAAGTGCTCACCTCATGTATATCGAGCAAGATGCACACCTATATTCGGGCGTATGCTAGCGTCGAAGATGCGGTAGATCGCCTGGATATGGCCTTGTACTTGGCCCGGCACCACATGGCTGATGCGAGCTTACCCCTTTCATCTCTGGAAGAGGTGCTAGATGAATCGACCGTGTCGGCCTGCGATCATCTCTTTGCGTACGCAGAGCTACGTGCCCCCGTTTTGACGCAGGATATGGTGCCCACCTCAGGTAAGGGCCTCGTCCTTTTGCGCATTGGCAACAAGCTCTTGCGCCGCTTGTCCAAGACACATCGAGGGCACGCCGTACTAGCTGGTCGTGTTTTGCTGTTGCTCTCGTCGACATTCGCCGTCAATGAGCGCAGCGGCGTAAATCTCAAGGGCGAGTTTGGTCCAAATCTGCTAGAACCGCCTCCTGTCGCCACAGGCGACGCCCCATCGAGCACCGCAGCTGATGCCCTCATGATGCATCCAAATTTCTACGTGGCCTTCTGGGCACTGCAAGCCTATTTTATGAATCCCGCCTGTCTGTGGCAGCAGGACGAGGTACCGCCAGGCGCACAAGCACTCGAAGCACTGACGCTGCTTTCTTCAGACTCGTTTACACCCATGAAAACCTTTCAAGCGGGCATTCAATGCGTGCTGGACGTGTTCCGGTGGCTCCATAAAAGGACCGATGCCTCCGCCAAAGCTCACACCGGCCTGTCCCACGAGACAGAGATGGCGTCAGCGTATCCCCAATACCTTACTCATCAAGATCTATTCGTATATGAACTGCAAAACATGGCCTTCCAGCGGCAGTTCCTGATGCAGTGTCTGATCACGTTCCAGTACCTGCTAGGACAAACAAGTGCCAGTCACGAACACTGCCAGGCGTGGAAGAACCAACTTCTTGTGCCATCCCATACCCTGTGTGATGCGGACGAGCAATGGGTACGCAAAACATGGCGACAAGTCCAAACACTGCTGCGCGATTCTGCCAAAGACGGCAAAGTGTTTCTCGATGCCGCTCTCCTGCTGCTTCGGCGAGAAAGCAGCTGGATTCGATGGAAAGGAGATGGTGCGCCATCGTTTTATCACGATATGTTCCCTGCTGAAACGCTGCAGGCATGGTCTGACAAGATCGCGACAGTATTCTCTGTACAAGAGCCTTGGTATCCTCATGCCGTCGGTACGGCAGAATTGTCGCGGCTCTGGGCGAATGGCCTTCACATTCCCGCACCCTCCCGTGTCGAGGTGCAGGATGAGGAAGGACAGACCAAAAGCGTCACCACGGATGGCTGGGAAGACCTCGAATTCCCACCGAATCGTCCGTCGGTCCAAGCCTTGTGCCGAATGATGGAACAAAGCTCAGACGCAGACAAGAAACAAGGCCTCGCATGGCGGGCGTTACGATGCGTTGGTCGTGAACATCTGCACTTGTTAGCCTGCATGACATCGCTGGATGATATCCCAAGTCTCTTACAGGTGATGGACGACGAGAAGAAAGGCGTGCCATACGAATCAGAGCATATGGGTCAAGAACCCATGGCGGACGAGGACATACCCGATGAAGACATGCCTCCTGCTCACGAAGAGACGCACCAAGAACCTTGCCCAGAAGAAGGTCCCCAAGAAGAGACGTTCGACGAAGCCCCTCCAGAAGCCCCAGCAGACGGCCATGAGGACTCGACCCAAGACACGTTGGAACATGCCGACCATGACCAGGCCGACGACGACGCGTCACATCAAGAAACTGCGCCCAAAGACGTCGAAGATGCCCCGTCGTCTGTGCTTTCCTCATCGTCCTCCTCACCCCTGTCTTCCTCCGGCGACGCCGATCATGGCGATGCTGATGCCACCTTCATGACGGCGCCTGCGCCTGACGTCCCATCCAGCATGGACATTTAATCTCAACGTTCATAGTGGCGACGCTGTCGTTTATGTGGCACGTTACGTGACTTGCAGTGAGCTTGCATCTCTTGCAAGAGAGCTCGTGGATCTCTGATCACATCCCGCGGCACGGCGTCCCACGCCGCCTTATAGCCCTTCGAGGCAGATGGCAGCGTCTCCATTTTCGCCACATCTTGCTCGAGACGCTTACATAGCTGCGCAATACCCTCCATGACGCGCGGAGGCGGGGCAGATGTACCGTGAGAAAGGCGCTTGTGCCATGCATACGCCACGTACCATGCCAGTCGCACGAGATGTGGGAACCGAAACTTGCGCGGAACGTGCGTCGCCCCTTCCATTTGCTCGATGCGCCAATGCATGGCCACATCATGATCTGTCAGAAAGTTTCCTCCGATAACGAGTGTGTCTTGGTACGTATACACAGCGTGAATCCAGCCAGGCGGGATCAGCATCGTTTCGCCCGTGCGTATCTCTACCTTGGTGAGCTGCTGTAGTCGGTCACCGAGCCACTCGCTTTCTTGATGCGCAGAGAGCGTCCACGCCTTGTAGGAGGCCAAGTTGGCTGATGTAGGCGGCGCAAACAAAAACATCTTGTGACCCCACACGACATGATAGTAGACCCATGTACCGGCAAAATCAATGTGAAAGTCGGTAAAAGCGCCCTGCACCCCCATCAGCACGTACCGCTGCACCTTGGGCCACTTGCGCGCCTCGTCGTCCGCGTGACAGGGACGTCGATGCATGGGCCAATCTCGCTCAACCCAATCATTTTCGCGCACCATGGCCGGCGCTTCGACCATGCGCTGCATGGCAGTGCCTGTGATTTCAAGACTAATGACGTTCAAGAGCTTGTCGCGTTTCGCCGCGGGTGTCTCGAAATAATCAGCCCACATACTCAGCGTCCATGCGCGTGACGACATTTGCGTTCGCACATCAATCACTTCCACGTGCGTGTCTGGTCCAACGAGCTGCGCCACATCCCGGATCGTCGTGTGCCGTGGTGGCATTCGCATGCCGGGTATATGGGAAGCCGGGTTGTCTAGATCTTGTGTCGCGGGAGCTGGGACGAGGGTGGGTGATATCAGTGGCTCGAGCGATGTCGAGAGCCACTGCGATGTCCATGTGCTGCCTTCCACGCGCAAGACACGCACAGGCCAGTCTTTATATTGGGCCAGCAACGAGGTCCACCGGCCAATAGGGTCCGACGGCTTGCCTTCTTGCACGGCTGCATAGTCCGTGGTAGGCCGTGCGCGGTGCGATCGCCGTCTCGGTGCGCGCATTTTCGGCTCAAGTGGCAGACTGTCACGACAGGTCTGGCAGTACCACTTGTCATAGTCGTCCCAATTGGTCAAGCGGACACACACGACATGGTACCATGTACCACAATGTGAGCATGCTATCCAAGTATCGACGTCATTTTGGTGATCGCTGTCACTCTCAGTACATGCCGGACACAATTCATCACGCATGTCGTGTGGCACGCCACGGCCTGGAGCAGCGGCGCCTGTCTTCATGACAGACCTCCACAACTACACTGCTCGCCCGACTTCGTGGCCCCTCACATCATGTCGCTGTCTCCCGAGCATGCGCTTGGCGACATGCTCGGACTAGACTTTACCACGGTGTCGGAACAGATCATGCCTTATTTATCCTCTCACAAATCACCAAAGGCTCTGCGTGCATACCTCCACGAATTGATCGGCACATCATCGCAAGCCCACGCCATCACTGATGCTTTGGTGGCTTCGCGCTTTCCGCCCAGCCCTGTGCCTCGCAAAGACGATACCAAAAAGCCCATTCGAATTACACCAGCCTCGGTCAAGAGTGCCTTAGCAGAGGCCGAAGAACGTGCACAGCCCCGCACACTTGAGCCGACACCCGAGATCAAGGCGTTGGATGCAGCCTTTTCCATGCTCTCGACGGAACCTTCTTCTCCGGCTGCCTCGGTGCATGCGCCGCAAAAACGATGCATGTGCTTATGCCAGGGCCGCACGCATCCACTGGCTGAATGGGCGCCGTTGTGCTTTGCATGCGGCTTGGTCCTGTGTAGCGCCATCCGCCCTGTCCCTGTATCGCCCTACTCTACTTGCCCTTCTTGTCAGACGAGTCCCATTGTTCCTACCAAACACCGAACGCGCCTTTTGAATGATATGGTCCATTTGCGCGAAGAACTTTCACAGGAGCAAGCTTATCAAGAAGCACAGCGCCAAGCGGAAAGAAACGCGCTACGCGCTTCAGGTCGCACACCAGAACAAGCATTTCCGACGTTGCAAGGCATGCCCGCTCCGCCTCCCTCGGCGCCGCCGAAACAGCGCAGTCGCACCTTGCATCTCGATATGAAAACTCACAAAGTGACTGTATCAAAACCAAGATCACGCCCCGCTGCGCTCACAAAACCAAAACAGGACTCGGATGATGGAGTACAGACTCTAGCTGAGGACGGCTCCCTTCTCGTCCATGATGTGGATGACGACATGTTCCGCTCTCGAATGTCCTCTATCACGCGTAAAGTCTCGCCTTCTCATGAGCGATGGCAAGATATACCTACACCTGTGACATGTGTCTACGTCCCTGCGTCTCATCGCGATGAGCGCTTGAAAGCGTTCGAGTCACATGAACTCACACAAGTGCCTGATCTCGACATCTTGTTGCAGCGCAAACCACCAGGCAGCGCCGCAAGCCTACAAAAGCAAAACCGCAAAAACGCTACGGATGCTGCCATTTCACGCAGCCAAGGTCGTAAAACTGGCAAGCCAGGCCGACGCCGACGTCCTGGGCCATAGGTGCGTAGCCAACAACCTAGCCCCCATGTGGGGTGATGCACGTGACTCGACATCCGTGGGTTCCGCTGCATCGGTGCGAGGGCGTCGCGACGTGCAGTGCTGTGCGGACCTTGCTTGGTGCCATCGAGACTGTAGCGACGCTATGGGATTTTTTTCGTCGTTCCAAAGTGCATCCAAAGCGCCTGGTGAATCCATCGATACTGTCGAGGTATGTTGGTCCGCTTATGTCGCTCGCTAACATGGCAAGGTTGGCCGCACGCTCCTAAACAAGCTTGAGGAAGCCAAGCCCGACCTGGCAGCGCCAGCGCCGGAAGCCTCTCGGCAGAGCGTGCTCGATGAGAATGTTCAGAAGAAGCTTAAAGAGGAGCTAGCTGAACTGCGGAAGCAGGAGAAGGATGTACAGAAGCAGATCGCCTTGGCTCTTGAGAAGGAGAATCTGGAGCGCGAGTCGTCCTCGTGGCTCTCCAAAGACAAGGGACAAAGTAGCCAACTGCTACAGCAAGAGCTGGACCGTGTCAAGACACAGATCGAAAAGTACAACCGGCGCGACATGGCGTCGTTCCCCGAAGTGGTCAAGGCGCGCCAGGCTGTGGTACAATGCTACCGGTACGTTTCATCGACCTGTTTAACATACAGTGACCATGCTGGTCGGACATTGGACTGCTGGAAAGAAGTCGAGCAGTTCAAGAATGCGTTTGCTGAGGCTGAGAAGGTACGTTGTCGTGGTGCCAGTGCTAATCTACTCAGGAGCTTATGGCTGCATGGAAGTAATATCGTATGTCTAGCTTCTATAGCTGCTCTCACATCGCCTGCGAGACCCCTTCCGGCGGTAGATGGCCTACTCTCTCCTGGTCCCTGCGGGCCCTTCAGCTAGGCGATCGAGAGCGCATGGCCCTCTCTATCGGCCGAACCTGAGCACCGGGCAACTTCGGGTGGTGTGCATGCTGCCGCTTCGCGGACTGTGCAGAGAGGGTACGGTGCTACGGTGAAAGGATACACGCTATCATGAATCGAGTAGAGCAGTGAAGCTTTGCATTGCCGACAGGAACTTGACGCAACTCACCAGGGTCCATAGCTCATGAATCGTTGCCGGGCTTGTAGCGTGTATAGACCGGCCGAGCCGAAGCCCCCGTTGCCGCACGGGGGTGCGGTTCAATGCATTTCATCTGATTGGCCCAGTTCACCCGGTGAATCGCAGATAGGCCACAAGGAAAGCAAAGCTGCTCTGCGCTCTTGAAACGCTCTCCGAGTGTTTTCACAGCTTCTCCTTGAACCAGCGTTACTCTTGTGGACACCGACAAAGATGATTGCTGGCAGTGCATTGTTGCGCAGTGTGATGCGCACATCGGTGCCTCGTACTCATACCATGCCCGTCTCTGTGCATGCGCACGCGTTCCATGCCTCGGCACAGGCATCGCGTGTGGTCGGAACGCAGCCTCTGCGTGCCAAGGCCATGTCGAGTGCGCCCGGTGTGCCTGATCTCACGAAGGGCTACCCTGTGATCGAGCACGAATATGATGCTATTGTTGTGGGTGCTGGTGGTGCAGGTCTGCGTGCCGCGTTCGGTCTCGCCGAGGGTGGTCTTAACACCGCTTGTATCTCCAAGCTTTTCCCTACTCGTTCTCATACTGTGGCTGCGCAGGGCGGTATCAATGCCGCCCTCGGTAACATGACGGAGGATGACTGGCGCTGGCACATGTACGACACCGTCAAGGGCTCTGACTGGCTTGGTGACCAGGACGCCATTCACTATATGTGCCGTGAGGCGCCGAACACGGTGCTGGAGCTGGAGCACTACGGCTTGCCCTTTTCGCGTACGAAGGAAGGCAAGATCTACCAGCGTGCATTCGGTGGCCAGTCACTCCATTATGGCAAGGGTGGACAGGCGTACCGCTGTGCCGCCGCTGCCGACCGCACAGGCCACGCCATGCTTCATACGCTTTACGGCCAGTCGCTGCGCCACAACACCACCTACTTCATCGAGTTCTTTGCGCTGGATCTGATCATGGAAGATGGCGAGTGTGTCGGTGTCACTGCCCTCAACCTCGAGGACG
>ERZ501047.601-NODE-601-length-11190-cov-4.937854_pt1 | contig 11190 bp, 10 predicted proteins | sample MGYA00510868_ERZ501047 | MGnify/ENA primary metagenome ERZ501047 (study PRJEB25958, sample SAMN03398593) | human skin metagenome | study: EMG produced TPA metagenomics assembly of the Human Skin Microbiome Metagenome (human skin metagenome) data set. | reverse complement strand
GGCGGCATTCGTCGCGGCCCGGCGCCAGGAGTATGAGGCGGACGTCGACATCGAACGGCTCGCCGCCGATCTGGTCCTCGACTCGGTGATCGAGGCCGACGAGCTACGCGCGGACCTGATCGCCCGGCTGGCGTATGCCGCGAGCCGCGAGCGGCATTTCGCGACCAAGCGGCGGGGGATTCCGCCGGTCTGAGCCGGGAGCGCGGCAGGCGGGTTAGCCGCCGGCAGGTGCTCCACCGGTCAACTCGGGGGCGAGCAAGTCGGCCCAGGCGATCCCTAGTTCGCCGAGCAGCAACCGCAGCAGGGGCAGGCTCAACCCGATGACATTGGTGTGGTCGCCCTCGATCGCGGTGACATAGGGCGCGCCGAGCCCGTCCAGGGTGAACGCGCCGGCCACCCGAAGCGGCTCGCCGGTGGCGACATAGGCCTCGATCTCTGCGTCGCTGAGTTCGGCGAAGTGCACCACGGTCGAGGCCGTCGCACCCAGCAGGCCGCCAGTGCCGTCGTCGCGATCGTCGATCAGCCAATGGCCGGTATGCAGGATGCCCGCCCGCCCACGCATCCCGCGCCAGCGCGCGATTGCCTCATCGGCGTCGGCCGGCTTGCCGTGCACCTGACCCTCGATCTCGAGCATGGAGTCGCAGCCCAGAACCAGCGCGTCGCGACCGGTGGCCACGTCTGCGGCCTTGGCCTGGGCGAGCGCCAGCACCAGGTCCGCGGGTTCCAGGTCGCCGGTCCCATCGGCGCGCTGCTGCGCGGCCAAGCGGGAGAGCAGCGCCGGCTCGTCGACCCCGCTGTGCACGATCTCCGGTTCGATACCGGCCTGGCGCAGCAGGGTCCGGCGGGCAGGGGATGCGGACGCGAGCACGAGTTGCACGGCAGGCAGCCTAGGGGGCAGAACCGGGGGCGGCGACGACGGTATCGCCGAGCGAACCCGATGGACCGGTTAGCCCAGATCCCACCGCTATCGCCGTCCTATCCCGGGTGGGGATCGTCTAGCCCAGCGCCTCGTCCACGAAGCACCACCGCCACGCCTCACCCGGTTCCAAGGAGCGCATCACGGGGTGGTGGCTTTCGGCGAAGTGTGCGGCGGCGTGCTTGCCCGGTGAGGAATCGCAGCAGCCCACATGACCGCAATCGGTACACATGCGCAGGTGCACCCAGGTCTGTCCCGCCGCCAGGCAGGTTGGGCAACCGTCCGCGCTGGCCGGCACGACGCACTGGGCTGGTTGCTGCAAGTGCACGCAGCCGCCAGCCACCGCGTCCGGTGGGCGCAGCGGGCTCTCCCGCAGGCGGTGGGAGCGTTCCAGGCTGTAGGAGAGGGCGGCTTCCTCGGCGTCCATCGTGTTGAGCACCTGAGCCAGGACATGCTGGTCGACCTCGCCGCTGTCTCGCATCCGCAGCAACTCCGCCCGCTCGGCACCGATCATCCGCAAACGCAACCGGCGGTAGCTCTCGCTCGGTGTTTCCGTGTCCGGACTGCCCAGGCGCTCCCAGATCCGGTTGACCCGCGCCGCGGACTGCTCCTTGATCGTGGCCAGCGTGCTCGGGTCGGCCGAGGGATCGGCTTCGATGGCGCGCAGGCCGGCCCCGGTGGCAGCCCCCACCACGGTGGCTTCCACCAGGGCGTCCTCCCGCGGATCCGGGCCGCGCACGTCCAATGCCCGAGCCAGGACCGGCAGGGTGAAGCCCTGCAACACCAGGGTTCCCACGGTGACCACCAGCGCGATCAGCACGAGCACGGGTCGCAAGGGGGTGTCCTCGGGCAGGGTGAGCGCGGCGGCCAGGGTGACTACACCCCGCATACCGGCCCAGGAGGTCACCGCACCCGAGCGGCGGCGGTCGGCGGGGTCGCCTTCGGAGCGCCGGAAGAGCCACGTGAACGGGAAGACCCACAGCGGGCGCATTAGCAGGCAGACCAGCAGCACCGCCAGCGCCGTAAGCAGGCTGCGGCCCAGGGTGAGTTCGCTGCTTTCGACATCGCTGATGATCTTGCTCATCTGCAGGCCGATGAGCAGGAAGACCGCGTTCTCCAATAGGAAGGTGATGCTCGCCCAGTTGATCCGCTCCGACAGGCGCGAGGACGCACTCTGCAGGACCGGCGCGCGGTGGGCGAGGAAGAGACCCGCGGTGACCACGGCGAGCACCCCGGAGGCGTGGATCGCTTCGGCGGGGGCATAGGCGAGGAAGGGAACCGCATACGAGAGCGCGGTGTCGGCCGCGGTCTCGGTGAGTTGGCGCCGGACCAAGCCGACGACGACGAAGACCAGCCAACCGACGACGATCCCGCCGACCACCGCGATGCCGAAGTCGCGCGCCACGCTCATCGGGCTCACCGCGCTGTGGCCCGAGGCCCCGTGCACGGCCAGACCGGCGGCCCCCAGGGCGGTGCGCAGGGAGACCAGCGCCGTGGCGTCATTGAGCAGGGATTCGCCCTCGAGGATGGTGGTGATGCGCCGCGGCAGACCGATCCCGCGGGCAACCGCGGTCGCGGCCACGGCATCCGGTGGGGCGACGATCGCACCCAGGGCGAAGGCCAACGCAAAGTCGATGTCCAGCAGGTGACTGGCAACCAGGGCCACCCCCAGCGCGGTGAAGAGCACCAGGCCCACCGAGAGGCTGAGGATCGGGGTGATCAGGCGGCGCAGGTCGACCAGCGACGTACCCAGGGCAGCGGCATACAGCAGCGGCGGGAGCAGCCCGAAGAGCACGACCTCCGGACTCATCTCGATCTCCGGGATGACCGGGATATAGGACGCGGCCACCCCGACCCCGAGCAGAGTCAGCGGGGAGGGGATTCCGAGCGGCTCACTGAGCCGGGCGACGAGGATGACGGTTGCGGCGATGGCAACCAGGGCGAGGGCAAACTCCACGAACGAGATTGTGCCTGGTGGGGCTCACATCTCGATTCAGATCTCGTTGAGCACGGCCCGCCGCAGCGTGTCCAGGCCGACCCCGCCGATGTCCAGGGCGCGGCGGTGGAAGTCCTTGAGGTCGAAGGGTTCGCCGGCCTGAGAGCGGGCCTCCTCGCGCAACTGCAGCCACAGCCGCTCCCCGATCTTGTATGCCGGGGCCTGACCGGGCCAGCCGAGGTAGCGGTCGAGCTCGAAGCGCAACATCGCCTCGTCCATATTGGCGTGGGCGGTCAGATAGCTCCAGGCCTTGTCGTAATCCCATTGCCCGCCACCGACTTCCGCCGGCGCTTCGAAGCCGCAGTGCACGCCGATGTCGATCACCACGCGGGCGGCGCGCAGGGTCTGCCCATCCAGCCAGCCCATCCGGTTGCCCGGGTCGTCGAGGAAGCCGAGTTCGGCCATCAGCCGCTCCGCGTAGAGCGCCCAGCCTTCGCCGTGGCCGGAGGTCCACGCCGCCAGCCGCCGCCAGGTGTTGAGCAGATCCTTGCGATAGACGGTCTGGGCGACCTGCAGGTGGTGGCCGGGGACGCCCTCGTGGTGCACCGTGGTCAGCTCGCGCCAGGTGGTGAACTCGGTAACGCCCTTGGGCACCGACCACCACATCCGGCCCGGCCGGCTGAAGTCATCGGAGGGGCCGGTGTAGTAGATCCCGCCGGTCTGGGTGGGAGCGATGCAGCCCTCCAGGGTCCGCACCGGGCCCGGAATGTCGAAATGGGTGTCTGCGAGCGCATCGATGGCGTCATCGCCCTTGGCCTGCATCCATGCCTGCAGCGCCTCGGTGCCGTGCAATTGGTATGCCGGGTCGGCGTCCAGGATCGCGATCGCCTCGGCCGGCGTCGCCCCGGCCCGAATATCGTTGGCCACCGCCACGCGCTCGGCCTCGAGCCGGGCGAGTTCCTCCTGACCCCAGGCGTAGGTCTCGGCCAGATCCACGGCGGTGCCCAGGAAGGAGCGGGAGTAAAGGGCGTAGCGCTCCGGTCCGCAGGCGTCCTGCTCCGGGGCCCGATCGAGCAGGGTCGCGGTCAGGCTGCGACCGAGTTCGGCATAGGCGTCGGCGGCCGCGTCGATCGCACTCAACACCCGCTCGCGGACGGAATCACTCATCGTGCTGGCCACCCGGGCGTTCTCCCGCAGCCCGGCGAAGTAGCCGTCCGCGGCAGTGAACTGCTCACATTGCGCGGTGCAGGCGAGCACCTGCCGGCGCGGGGTGATGCGGCCCTCATCGGCAGCCGCGGCCAGCGTCCCGACCCAATCGCGCAGTGCCCCAGGCACTTTGGTCAGCCGGGTAGCGAAGGTGGTCCATTCGTCGTCGGTATTGGTGGGCATCAGGTCGAAGACCTCGCGCACCTGCTGCATCGGCGAGGAGAGGACGTTGAGTTCCATCGTGTCCAAGCCGGCGGCGTGGATCTCCTGGGCGAGCCCGAGCCGCTCGCCCATGGCCTCGATGGTTACCCGGTCCACGGCGTCCACGGGCTCCGCGTCCGCCAGGGCGCGCAGGGTGCGCTCGCGCAGGTCAGCGGCCGCGGCATAGCCGGCGGGGCTGAAGTCGTCGAGCTGATCGTCATACCCCGGGACGCCATAGAAGGTGGCGCTGGTCGGGCTCAGGGCCACGGACTGCGTGAAGTACTGCTCGGCGATGGCATCAACGGCCGACGGGGTGCGCGAAGTCACGGGGTGGGACGTTACCCGACGCCTGCGACAGCGTCTGCGGGTTGGGGAGTGATCTGCGCCGCGCCGGGCGCGTGCTCGCCCGACCGGGGCGGCGCAATCGGATTCCGGCCGAGGCCGGGTCTGTGGGTTGGCTGAACTGGACGGACTCAGTGGGGCCAGGACGCGGCACGCCAGGCGTGCGGGGCGGGGCGGGGCGGCATACCGACGGCGCGGGCCGGGTGAGCCCATTGGGAGGTATGGCGGGTGGGCGCTCCCGCTCCCTCGCCGCCGGCGGCTGCCACCGCGGCCAGGGCGGCGACCAGCGCAGCGAGTTCGGCCGCGCTCGGGTCGCCCGAGACGACCCGCAGCACCGGCGCGCCCGCGGCCACCGGTGCGCCCGCCGTGTCCACCATCTTCTCGGCCGGGCCATCCGTAGCGGCACTCATAGCGGCATATTTCCGTGCTTCTTGGGCGGCAGGCTCTCGCGCTTGTTGCGCAACGCCCGCAGCGCCCGGGTGACATTCATCCGGGTGTTAGACGGGGAGATCACCGTGTCGATATAGCCGCGCTCGGCGGCGACATACGGATTGGCGAGGGTGTCCTCGTAGTGTGTAACGAACTGCTGACGTAGCGAGAGCACATCCTCCCCGGCCTCCTGCGCGGCCTGGATTTCCTTGCGGTAGAGGATATTCACCGCGCCCTGGGCACCCATGACCGCGATCTGGGCGGTCGGCCAGGCGAGGTTGATATCGGCGCCCAGGTGCTTGGAGCCCATCACGTCGTAGGCGCCGCCATACGCCTTGCGGGTGATGACGGTGACCTTGGGCACGGTCGCCTCGGCATAGGCATAGATGAGCTTGGCACCGCGGCGGATGATGCCCTCCCACTCCTGGCTGGTGCCGGGCAGGAACCCGGGGACGTCGACGAATGTGAGGATCGGCAGATTAAAGGCGTCGCAGGTGCGCACGAAGCGCGCGGCCTTCTCGGAGGCGTCGATATCGAGAGTGCCGGCCAGCTGTAAAGGCTGGTTGGCCACGATCCCGATGCTGCGCCCGTCGATGCGGGCAAAACCGATGACGATATTGGGCGCGAAGAGCGCCTGCACCTCGAGGAACTCCCCGTCGTCGACGACATGCTCGATGACCGCGCGCATGTCATAGGGCTGGTTGGCCGAGTCGGGGATCAGCGTGTCGAGTTCCAGGTCGAGGTCGGTGACGCTCAGGTCGTTCTCGACCTCATAGGCCGGCGGCTCTTCGAGGTTGTTGCTGGGCAGATAGGACAGCAACGCCTTGGCGTATTCGATCGCGTCGGCCTCGTCACTGCCGAGGTAATGGGCATTACCGGAGCGGGTGTTGTGGGTGCGCGCGCCGCCGAGGTCCTCCATACCGACGTCCTCGCCGGTGACGGTGCGGATGACGTCCGGACCGGTGATGAACATATGCGAGGTGGAATCCACCATCACGGTGAAATCGGTGATCGCGGGGGAGTAGACCGCGCCGCCGGCGCAGGGGCCCATGATCAGCGAGATCTGCGGGATGACCCCCGAGGCATGCACATTCCGCCGGAAGATCTCGCCATAAAGCCCAAGGGAGACAACGCCCTCCTGGATCCGCGCGCCGCCGCTGTCGTTGAGTCCGATGACCGGGCAGCCGATCTTCATGGCGAAGTCCATGACCTTGACGATCTTCTCGCCGAAGACCTCACCCAGGCTGCCGCCGAAGACGGTGAAATCCTGGGCGAAGACCGCCACCGTGCGTCCGTCGACCTGGCCGTATCCGGTGACCACGCCATCGCCATACGGCCGGTGCCGGTCCTGTCCGAAAGCACTCGAACGGTGCCGGGCGTATTTGTCGAGTTCGACGAAGGTGCCCTCGTCCAGGAGCATCGCGATGCGCTCTCGCGCAGTCGATTTGCCCTTGGCGTGCTGCTTGGCCACCGCGTCCTCGGACCCGGCCTGGGCGACCTGGGCCACCCGGCGCTTGAGATCGGCCAATTTGCCTGCGGTGGTATGCAGATCCACTTCCCCGGCGGGATTCGCGGCAGCGGGGCCTGGGCCGGCAGCGGGCGCGTCGTCGGCGGGAAGCGTGGCGGACATGGCACCGCAGCCTAGCCTTGCCGGTATGCGCTCCCCCCTGAACTCCACGCGGCTGGTGACGGCGCTGGCGGGTACGCCCGTGCTGGGGGTGGAGGTGCACGAACGGATCGGCTCCACGAATGCCCGCGCGGCGCAACTCGGGCAACCATGGGTGCTCGTGCTGGCGGAGCTGCAGGACGCCGGGCGCGGCCGTCTGGGCCGGCGCTGGGAGGAGAGCCCGTATGCCGGTTTGGCCATGTCGGTGCTCGTGCCCGCTGGTGCGCAGCCCGAATGGCTGCCCCTGGTGACCGGCCTGGCACTGCGCGCCGCGGTCGCCGAGGTCACCGGGCTGCGCCCCGATCTCAAATGGCCCAACGATCTGCTCGATCCGGCCACTGGTCGCAAGCTGGCCGGGATCCTGTGCGAGCGGACCGAGGCGGGTGTGGTCATCGGCGCCGGCCTCAATGTCGACCACACGGAAGCCGACCTGCCACTCCCACAGGCGATTTCGGTGGCCCTTGCGCTCGGGGCCGGGGTCGGCGAGATCGACCGGGAGGCCTTGGTGACGGCATACCTGAGACACCTGGCATCCCGGCACCGCCGGTTGGGTGAGGGAGCCGGGGTGAGCGCCATCCGTGACGAATATGTTGCGGGCTGCGCGACGCTGGGCCGCGAAATCACGGTCGAGGATGCGGCCGGTGGGTGGCGCCGCGCCCAGGCCATCGGTATCGATGAGACCGGCCGGCTGAGCGTGAAATGGGCGGACGGGGGCACCGCTGTCCTGGCCGCAGGTGACGTGCATCACGTGCGCATGCGAGATTAAATACACCAGGGGGGAGGTGAGAGCGGTCGAATCGCCGGAGAGCAGTGTCCTTGCCGAGCTTCAGCAACGCCTGCTGGGCGACGTCATCGGTACTGGGCGGGCGGAATTTGCCGCGGCTGCGAACCTCGATGTCGACCTGGTCGCCTCCTTCTTGCATGCCTTGGGATTCCTTGTCGCCCAATCGGATTCGGCGCAATACTTTGAGGCCGACCTGGCGGCGATCACCGCGGTGACGGGGCTGATCGAGCAGGGCCGGCTGGATCAGGATCTCGCGCTGGCGATGACTCGGGCCGTGGCCCGCACCACCGACCGCCTCACCGTCTGGCAGACCGACCTGGTGGCCGAATCGCTCCTGACGCATGGCGCGGCTCAGGCCGACGGTGGCCTGGACGCCACCACCGCGCTGCGGGTGGCGGAGCAACTGACGGAGTCCGCGGCGGCATTCGAGCCATTGCTCATCTTTGCCTGGCGGCGCCACCTGCTCGCCTCGCTGACCCGTCTGGTCAGCGATGCCTCGCCCGAGGATGGGGCGAGTGGGCCGACCCGGGTTGTCGGCTTCGCGGACCTGGTCAATTTCAGCGCCATGGTGCGCCGGGCCACCCAAAAGGAGCTGGCGGCGATGGTGATGCGTTTCGAGCAACTCGCCTCGGACATCGTCACCGCGCACGGTGGGCGGGTGATCAAGACCGTCGGCGATGAGGTGCTCTTCGCCAACACCGATCCGCTCGCGGGGTCGGCGACCGCCCTGGACCTGGTAGCCGCCATGGCCGAGGAGAAGGTGCTCCCCCAGGTGCGGGTGGGGCTGGCATACGGCCCGGTGCTCTCCCGGCTCGGCGACGTCTTCGGCACCACGGTCAACCGGGCGGCCCGGCTGACCGGGCTGGCCCAGGCGGGTGGGGTGCTCGCCGACGAAGCGCTCGCGGCACGCCTGACGGAGGTCTCCGGTTTCCAGGTCACCCCGACCCGGCGGCGCCACCTGCGCGGTGTGGGCATGGTGACTCCTGCGGTGATCACCCGCCTGGTCGGCGAGCGCCGCGGTTGAGCGACACGGCCGGCAGGGCGGCTGAGCTGGGCAGATCCGTTAGGGCTGACGCGAAGGTGAGGTGCGCCATACGATGGGCGCCATGACCCGGGTCTTGCTCGCGGAGGACGATGTCGCCATCGCCGAACCTCTGGCGCGCGCCCTGGACCGTGAGGGCTACGAGGTCGAAGTCTGCACCGACGGTGCCGACGCGCTCGCCGCGGCCATCAAGGGAGTCGACCTCGTCGTCCTCGATCTCGGGCTGCCGACACTGGACGGCCTGGAAGTCTGCCGTCGCCTGCGCAACACCGGCTCGGCCGTGCCCGTGCTGATCCTCACCGCCCGTGCCGACGAAGTGGACACGGTCGTCGGCCTGGACGCCGGGGCCGACGACTATGTGACCAAGCCCTTCCGCCTGGCCGAATTGCTGGCCCGGACCCGGGCGTTGTTGCGCCGGGGCGCGCCGGAGCCGGAGTCGACCACGGCGATCCTGCACATCGACCCGGACTCGCGCCGCGCCTTCTTCCATGACGTCGAGCTCAACCTGACCGGGAAGGAGTACGCCCTGCTCAGCGTGCTCTATCGCGAGCGCGGCAAGGTGGTCTCCCGGGAACGGCTGATGTCCGAGGTCTGGGACACCGCCTGGTACGGCTCGACTAAGACCCTGGACATGCATATCTCCGTCCTGCGTCGCAAACTCGGTGAGGACGCGGGCCAGCCCCGCCACCTGAACACCGTGCGCGGCGTCGGCTTCCGGCTCGACCTCGATACCCCCTGATCCCGGCGCCCGCGGCGATGCGCTCCCGGTATGTGCGCTCGGCGATGTCGGTGGCGGCCGCCGTCCTCGCCCTGGTCTTGGTGCCGCTCGCCGCGGCCTTGGTGGTGATGGCATTGCAGGAAGCGCAGGCACGCCCGCTCGGTATGCCGGCCGCCAACCTGGTGGCGTGGGCGCTCGTCGCCATCGTGCTGCTGACTCTGCTCGCCGGGGGACTGGGCGTCTTCGTCGCCCGCCGCCAGGCCGACCTGGTGACTGAACCCCTGGAGGCGCTGGCCCAACAGGCCGAGCGGCTCGGTGCGGGTGACGCCTCGGTGTCTGCGCTGGCCACCGGGATCAGCGAGATCGACCGGGTCAGTGCGGTGCTGGCCGCCAGCAGCCAGGACATCCGCAGCGCCCTGGCAGCGGAGCGAGACTTCGCCTCCGACGCCAGCCATCAGTTGCGCACCCCGCTGGCCGCGCTGCTGCTGCGGCTGGAGGAGATCGCCGGCACCGAGGATCCGGTGGTGGTCAAGGAAGAAGCGGGGATCGCGATCGACCAGGTCGAGCGGCTGACCGGGGTGGTCGAGGACCTGATGTATCGCGCCAAGCGCCGGCCCGCCGAGGCCTCCGCGGTGTCCTTGGACTCGGTGATCGCTGCGCTGCAACGGGAATGGCAGCCGGCATTCGAGCAGGCCCGGCGCAGTATGCGGGTGCACGGCGAGCGCGGGCTGGAGGTCATGATCGCCCGCTCCGCGCTCTCCCAGATCCTCTCCACGCTGATCGAGAACTCGCTCGCCCACGGCCGGGGCACGGTCTCGGTGCTGGCCCGGCGCAGCGGTCCCACCGTGGTGCTGGAAGTGACCGACGAGGGCGAAGGAGTGGCCCCGGGACTCGCCCCGCACATCTTCGAGCGCTCGGTCTCCTCCGGCGGCAGTGGCCTCGGGCTGGCCCTGGCGCGGGATCTGGCGGAAAAAAACTACGGCAGGCTGGAGCTGCTGCGCGCGACCCCGGCGGTGTTCGCGCTATTCCTCTCCGAGGCCGGTTCCAGTTCCTTGGCGAAGACGAAGGTGCGATAGGCCCAGAATCTAAAGAGCGTGCCCAGCCCGATTCCCACGATATTGGCGACATTGTCGGCCAGCAAGGAGTCCAGGCCGAGCACATAGTGGGAGAAGGCAATCGCGCCGGCGCCGATGACCAGGGCCACCACATTCGTCAGCGCGAAGAGGCCGAACTCATGCGCGGCGGCGCGGTTGCGCCGATGCCGGAAAGTCCACTGCCGGTTGCCGATCCAGGCGACCACGGTCGCCACCGAGGCGGAGATGATCTTGGCGGTGGTCGGCTTGTCCTCCATCACCGTGGCCCGCAACAGGTTCATCAACCCGACGTCGACCACGAACGAGATGGCACCGACGATGCCGAACTTGATGACCTCGCGCCAGAGCGCATCCACCGTCGCCCGCAGCCAATTGGTCGGACGGGGCGCGGGCATTGGACCAGCCTAACTTGCGCGCGTGGGCAGGCCCGGTAGTTTCCCGCCCAGTGCCCCTTTGTCTCTCTTTGGGAAAGAAGATTTCCGTTGCGAAGGCGCACTTTCCCTCCCAAAGTGCGCGGCGGGGCACGTATGGCGTCCGCCCGGCATCCGTGTGCCGGGCGCGCGGCAGGCCCGATGCGCGGCCGGATATCCTCGGCCCCGTGGACGCCAGCGCACCCAGCCCCTTGCGTGCCCCGGGCGGCTTCCCGGTCGTCGGCATCATCGGCGGCGGGCAGTTGGCGCGGATGTGCGCCGGCCCGGCGGCCGAACTCGGCATCACCCTCACTGTCCTCGCGGAGAGCGCGGATGCCGCGGCGGCGCAGGTCGTGCGCTCGGCGCCGGTGGGCGACCATACGGATATCGACACGGTGCTGGAGTTCGCGCGCGACTGCGATGTGGTCACCTTCGATCACGAACAT
>ERZ501047.598-NODE-598-length-11203-cov-4.518299_pt1 | contig 11203 bp, 8 predicted proteins | sample MGYA00510868_ERZ501047 | MGnify/ENA primary metagenome ERZ501047 (study PRJEB25958, sample SAMN03398593) | human skin metagenome | study: EMG produced TPA metagenomics assembly of the Human Skin Microbiome Metagenome (human skin metagenome) data set. | reverse complement strand
CGCCGAGGCTCCGCAATCGACGGTCTATGTCGTCTCGGGCGAGGTCTTCCCCGACGCCCTCTCGGCTGGCCCGGCCGCCTATGCCGATCGCTCCCCGATCCTGCTGACCCGGCGCACCGAACTCCCGGCGGAGGCTGCCGACGAACTGGCGCGACTGAACCCAGAGCGGGTGATCGCCGTGGGCGGCCCCCGCACGATCGACACCAACGTCTTGCGAGCCATCGAGGCGGCGCTGCCCGAAGCCCAGGTCGACCGGATCAGCGGTATCGACCGGTATGCCGTCGCGGCGCGACTGGCTACCGCACGCAGCGCCCAGGACACCGTCTTCCTTACCTCCGGGCTGGTCTTCCCCGACGCGCTCTCGGCTGGGCCGGCGGCGGCCTCCCGGGAAGGTTCGATCCTGCTGAGCACGTCATCCGCGCTGCCCGAGTCGACCAAGGAGGCGTTGCGGACGGTGGCGCCGCGCCGGGTGTTCGCCGTGGGTGGACCGGCAACCATCAGCACCGATGTGCTCCGGGAGGTCGAGTCGGTGCTGCCGGGCGCGCAGGTGGACCGGATCTCCGGCGCGGACCGGTATGCCGTATCCACGAATGTCGCCCAGACGTTCTGGTCCTCCGGTGCCAACTCGGCCTTCCTCGCTTCCGGCGAGAAGTTCCCCGACGCTCTCGCCGGGACCCCGGCCGCGGGGATCAACAATGCCCCGATCCTGTTGACGCAGGCCTCCTGTCACCCCTACAACACCCGCCTCGGCATCGACTCGGTGGACCCGGCATACCGGATCGTGCTCGGTGGCGAACTGTCCGCATACTCGGGCTCGACGACCTGCGGGCCGAAGCCGAGCTATCCCTTCGGCGAAGACATGGACTGTCACGACTTCGCCAGCCAGCGCGCTGCGCAGGAGTGGTTCGACTACTGGAACCCCAAGGTCGGGGATGTCTTCCGCCTCGACAGCGATGACGACGGCAAGGTGTGCGAGGTCTGGTGAGGAGCCGGTCCTGAGTGGGCCCCGTGGGGCTCGAACCCACAACCTACGGATTAAAAGTCCGCAGCTCTACCATTGAGCTAGAGGCCCTGGCCGCACGAGCGGCCATACGCGCAAGCGCCAGGACAGGGTAGCCCGGGGACGGGCCGCGCCATACCTGCGGTGAGCGCGGATGGGAAACTTGAGTCGTGAGCACCCCGCCACCTCGTGACCGCCCGCGCCGCCCGGCCCACTTCGGCCTCGCGGCGATGGAAGCGTACGGCGGCACCTCCCCCGGCCCGGCCGAGGTCACCGAGATTGCCCATCAGAGCGCGGCCGCGGTGGTCGGCGCGGGCCGCCAGGCCCGCGATGCCGAGGTCACCGCTCGCCTCGTCGCGCTCGTCGACGAACTCGGCCTGGACACCATCGCCGAACTGTGGGCGGCCCGGCCCGCGACCAGCTTGCCCGGCGCGCTCTGGCGCCTCTATGTGCTGCGCGAGTGGGTCCGCCGCTCACCGGTCACCGCCAGCCGCGAATATCGCGCCGGCATGCAGGTCGCCCACACCAACCACATCATCGCGGGTGTGGCTGAACCCCCCGGCCCGGCGGAACTCACGATCCTCGTCGACGCCATCCTCACCGGGGTGTATGAGGGCGACCTCGCCGTGGCCCTGGAACGCGCGGGCGCCTTCTGCCGAGTTATTTCGACGGGACGGGCCGAGCTCGCTCAGGATGCCGAACTCAGCGCCCCGCAGATCGCACGGAACGACACCCTGCAGGCGGCTGCCCTGCTGACCACCGGCGAGGAACTTGAGCGCGCCGCGCGGGCCTGGCGCGCGGGCACCCTCATCTGAGCCACGGGTTCCCCGCGACCCGCTCACCAGGTGAGTTGAGCACGCGTGAGTTAAACTCATCCTTGCGCCGGACCGCGGCAGCCCCGGGTCCCAACTAATAGCCGCTACGAGCGGCCACGCGCCGTGAGGCGCTCCCGGTCCGGCGTACTAAACCCTCAAGGCGAGGCGTCGAGTTGTGCCCGCGAGGTTGCTGCGGCTTTTCCGCAACCGCTCAGACCGGTTAGCCTGGGGGCGCCTTGCGAGTGGTTGGCCACGACATACGTCGGCACCTCCCGGGGCCGGCGATGCCGATTCTCGCCGCCGTCCAACTGGAATGAGGACCTGGACATGACCCTTGCTGTGCGCCCCGCCGCCTCCTTGGCCGTCCTTATCGCCGTGGGCGGCCTTCTCGCCGCGCCCGCCACGGCGGGCACAGCCGTAGCCCGGATCACCAGCCCCGCCCAGGGCAGCACGGTCACCGGTACCACCGTCACCGTCAAGGGCACCTATTCGGCGAGCGCGACCGTGCGCGAGGCCCGGGTGGCCCTGTGCCGGCTCAACTCCGCGGGCGCGTGCACGGCATACCTGAGCGATCCGGCGACGGGCGCCTTCATCTCCAACTACCGCTCGCTGCCGGCCACCCTGTCCCCCACCGACCAGGTGTCCGGTTTCTTCTCCCTCACCGGCAAGCAGTTGCCCGCAGGCAGCTACAAGGCGGCCTCCTTCCTGGTCACCTCCGACACCCCCAAGGGCCCGCCGATGCAGGTGGTCTTCACGCTGAAGGCCGCGACTGACAACCCGCCGCCGGCCACCAAAGGCTTTCTCACCATCGGGTTCGGGCGTTCGCAGTGGTCGGCCGCGACCGGGACCAACTGCGACATCGTCCCGGCCGGGGCGCGCACGCTTGAGCAGAACCTCGCCGATCTGCAGGCCCGGGGCCTCAGCGCGCAGGGCGGAGTGATCGTCAACCGCACCGAGCCGACCACAAGGACCTGTTACCAGCAGCAGTTGCTGCAGCCCTCCTGGTCGGACCTAAACCTGGTGCGCGACAGGTACGCGATGACCGGGGTCTCCCAGGGCATGAACTACGCGGACATGACCAAGATGACCACCGACGAGCAGCGCTATCAGGAGTCCGGTGCGACCTTGCCGATCCTGAACAACAAGGGCTTCACCCGCGCGTGGGGGATGTTCTACTACCCCAACGACAAGATGGACGCCGCCGCCAACCGCGTCGTCACCCAGTACTTCGCCTTCGGCCGCAAGTACGGGACCAGCATCAACAACCGCTCCGAGGTGATGACCTACCCCTACCTGGTCAAGACCATCTCGGTGATGGGCGGGCGGTGCAACAACAAGGCGCTGGCCTGCTACTCGATGCCGATGAAGAACGACAAGCGCACCGTCCCGCCGTCGCGCCTGGGACGAATGATGAGCCCCGGCGTTGACCAGTGGGCCTCGGTGCAGTTCTATCGCATCGTCGAAGGCGCCTACGGCCGCATGGGCAGCAATGGCATCGCCTGGGACTGCACCTCGGCCGACTGGCGCAACCGGTGGACCAGCCACCCGGAGATGTACTGCCACAACAGCTTCCTGGAGGCCTTGGACAGCCGCAAGACCCAAGCGACCAGCGCCGACGCGGTCACCGTGGCCGAGGCCTGGGGACGTCGTCCCGGCTGAGCCGTCACCATCCGCTGAACTGGGCCCGGTATGGCGCGCACACGCGTCATACCGGGCCCAGCGTCATTGTGCGGTGGGCGTCGTACGGGTTTGGCGGTATACCGTGGACGGCAGCGCTCAGAGCAGTTGCGAGATGGTGTGAATGACCACGCCGGCCAGCGCGCCGACGATGGTGCCATTGATCCGGATGAACTGCAGGTCGCGGCCCACGAAGAGCTCGATCCGCTGCGAGGCTTCGTCGGCGTCCCAGCGGTTGACCGTGTGCGAGATGACATTCGTCAGCTCGGCGCCGTAGGTGGTGACCGCGAAGGCGACGAGGTCACCCAGTTGCCCCTCCAGCCGTTCCCGGGTCTCGGTGTCGGTAAGCAAGGTCGTGCTCGCCTCGGCGAGCCAGCCGTCGCCGCGCTGCCACAGGGCACTGTCGCGATCGGCGAGCGCCGCCAGCAATGAGGTCCGCACGCTGGCCCACAACGAGAGCACTGTGTCCCCCACCTGCGGGTGAGAGAGCACCCGTTCCTTCAGCGCCTCCGCCCGAGCCTGCGTCTCGGGGTCCGCGAGCAGGTCATCGGCGAGCTTGACCAGCAACTGGTCCAAGGCGATCCGCGCGCGGTGGTCGGGGTCGGTGCGCATATCCCGTACCCAGGCCAGCGCCTGCCCATAGGTCCAATTGACGACGCGCTCATCCACCCACGGCGGGGTCCACCAGGGTGCCCGCTCGGTCATCAACGTGGTGAAGACCTTGGGGTTCTCCTGCAGCCAGTCGTGAATCTCGGTGAGCATGAGATCCACCAGCCCGCGGTGGGCCTTGTCCTCGACGATGCCCTTGAGGAAGGAGCCGGCGATCGGGGACAAGGGTTCCTGCTGCAAGCGCGGCAGCAGCACGCCGACGACGAAGTCGCGCACCTCCTCGTCCCGCATCCGGCCCAGGCCGAGGGTCGCCAGCCGGGAGATCTCGGTCAACGCCCGCTGCCGGTGCTCCGGCGCGGCCAACCACCGGCCCACCCGGGTGCCGACCTGGGCGGCGGCGAGCCGCTCCCGCGCGATCTCCTCGGTGAGGAAGTTGTCGCTGACGAACTGCTCGAGGTTCTGACCGAGTTCGTCCTTGCGCTTCTTGACCAGGGCGGTATGCGGGATCGGCAGCCCGAGCGGGTGCTTGAAGATCGCGGTGACCGCGAACCAGTCGGCCAAGGCGCCGACCATGGCCGCCTCGGCGGCGGTGTGCACATAGCCCCAGGCGCCGTCCTGGTGGCGGTTGGTCAGCACGAAGACCAAGAAAGCGAAGACCAGCAGCGAGGTGGCCACCAGCCGCATTCGGCGCAGGCCGGCGCGGCGGGCGACATCGGCCGGGCTGGGTTCCAGGAAGCTCACGCGCTCATCCTCTCCGATCGCACTGACAGCAGGCGGGGCAGTGAGAGAACTCCCGGGCGGCGGCGGGGATTCCCCCGATCCGCATCGGGGAGACTGGGCGCCATGCGTTTCCTCGCCGGCAATATGCCCCCGCACGACCTGACCTATGACGATGTCTTCCTCGTGCCCAGCCGCTCGGAGGTCACCAGCCGCTTCGACGTGGATCTGGCCACGGCGGACGGGTCGGGCACGACGATCCCGCTGGTGGTGGCGAATATGACCGCGATCGCCGGCCGGCGGATGGCCGAGACGGTGGCCCGGCGCGGCGGCCTGGTCGTCATCCCCCAGGACATCCCGATCCCGGTGGTGGCCGAGGTCATCGCCTGGACCAAGTCGCGGCACCTGGTCTTCGACACCCCGATCACGGTGAGCCCCGGGCATACCGTCGGTGACGCGCTGATCCTGCTGGGCAAACGCGCGCACGGCGCCGCCGTCGTGGTCGAGGACAACCGGCCGGTGGGCCTGGTCACTGAGGCCGACCTGACCGGAGTGGATCGCTTCGCACAGGTGCGCGATGTCATGGTGACCGGCTTGACCACCCTGCCCGAGGATGTGGAGCCGCAGACCGCCTTCGCCACCCTGACCTCGGCGCGGCACCGGTTGGCGCCGGTGGTGAGCGCCGACGGCTCGCTCGTGGGGCTGCTGACCCGGGCCGGGGCGTTGCGAACGACCGTCTACCGGCCCAATGCGGACGAGCAGGGACGGTTGCGGATCGCCGCCGCGGTCGGGATCAATGGCGACGTCCCGGGCAAGGCGGCCGCGCTGGCGGAAGCCGGAGCCGATGTGCTCGTCATGGACACCGCGCACGGCCACCAGCGCAAGATGATCGAGGCGTTGGCTGCGGTCCGCGCACTAGACCTCGGCGTCCCGATCGCGGCTGGCAATGTGGTCACCGCCGAGGGGACGCGCGATCTGATCGAGGCCGGCGCGGACATCATCAAGGTCGGAGTCGGACCGGGCGCCATGTGCACCACCCGGATGATGACCGCCGTGGGCCGTCCGCAGTTCTCCGCGGTGCTCGAATGTGCCGCTGCGGCAAAGGAATTCGGCAAGCACGTCTGGGCCGATGGCGGCGTGCGGCATCCGCGCGATGTCGCGCTCGCCCTGGCCGCCGGCGCCTCAAATGTGATGATCGGCTCCTGGTTCGCCGGGACGCTGGAGTCGCCGGGTGACCTGTTCACCGACGAAAAGGGTCGCACCTACAAGGAGAGCTTCGGGATGGCCTCGGCCCGCGCCGTGGCCAACCGCACGGCGAGCGACAGCTCCTTCGAGCGCGCACGCAAGGGACTCTACGAAGAGGGCATCAGCCACGCCCGCATGTACGTCGATCCCGCCCGCCCCAGCGTGGAGGACCTCATCGACTCCATCACCGCCGGCGTCCGGTCCTCGTTCACCTATGCCGGTGCCCGCACCGTCGCCGAATTCGCCGAGCAGGCGGTGGTCGGGGTGCAGTCAATGGCCGGCTTCGCGGAGGGACGGCCGCTGCATACCTCCTGGTGAGGGATGCCAGCGGCGGTAGACAGCCCGTGCCGGTTGTCGGCCTGGCTCGCTAGGGTCGGCAAATGACGTATGACGTGGCCGCCGTCCGCTCCCACTTCCCGGCGCTGAGCGCGGGGGCGGCGCACTTCGACGGCCCGGGTGGGTCGCAGACGCCCACTCCAGTCGCCGACGCGGTGGCGGCGACGCTGACCGCGGCGATCGCCAACCGCGGCACGGTGACCCCCGCCGAGCAGCGTGCCGAGGATGTGGTCGCCGAATGCCGTTCGGCCCTGGCCGATCTGCTCGGCGCGGACCCGCGGGGCATCGTCTTCGGGCGCTCGGCAACCGATCTGACCTATGACTTCGCCCGGACCCTGGCCAAGACCTGGTCGGCCGGTGACGAGGTGGTCGTCTCGCGTCTGGACCATGACGCCAATGTCCGGCCGTGGGTACAGGCCGCGGCCGCCGCCGGGGCAAGCGTCAAGTGGATCGACTTCGACCCGACAACCGGCGAGTTGACCACCGATGACCTGGCGGCCGTGCTCTCCCCCCGCACCCGCCTAGTGGCCGTCACCGCGGCGAGCAATCTGATCGGGACGATGCCCGACATACCGGCCCTGGTGCGGGCCACGCGGGAGCGTTCCGATGCCCGGGTGTATGTCGATGGGGTGCACTACACCGCGCACGCCAGCGTTGATCTGGCCGCCAGCGGGGCGGACTTCTGGGCGTGCTCGCCGTACAAGTTCCTGGGGCCACACTGCGGGGTGGTGGCCGCCGACCCCGGCCTGCTGGAAACCCTCGAACCGGACAAGCTGCTGCCCTCGACGAATGTGGTGCCGGAGCGCTTCGAGCTCGGGACACTGCCCTACGAGCTCATGGCCGGGGCCAGCGCGGCGGTCGACTTCCTCGCCGGCCTCGGACCGGAGCACCAGGGCACCCGGCGCGAGCGGCTGATCACCGCATATGCCGCGATCCAGGCGCACGAGGACGGCCTGCTCGCGGTCCTGGAGCCGGCGCTGCGCGAATTGCCAGGTGTCACAGTCTATTCGAATGACGCGCACCGGACCCCGACCCTCCTCTTCACCGTGGCCGGACGCGATCCGCAGGAGATCCGTGCCGGACTCGCGCAGCGCGCGATCAATGCCCCGGCCGGGCATTTCTATGCCATCGAATGTTCCCGGCACCTCGGGCTCGGCGACACCGGCGGGGTGCGCGTGGGCCTGGCTCCCTATACCGACGCCGAGGACATCGACCGGCTGCTGCGCGCCCTGCGCGAGTTGCTGTGCTGACAGCCTGACCAGGACCGGCCGGCCGTTCAACAGCGGAAACGTCACTCGGGCGTGATTGCATGGAGGTTCACCCGAGCGCGGTTCAATCCGCGGCAAGGAGAGAGAGAACCTATGCGCACCACCCGCGTGACCCTTTCCCTGCTGCTCGCCGGCGGGATGTTCCTGACCGCCTGCGGCGACGACGCGAACACGACCACCTCCACGACCAGCGCGACGGCTCCCTCGAGCACCGGCTCTGAAACGACGTCAAGCTCGTCGAGTCCCGAGTCGACCACCTCGGCGTCGGCGACCAACACCGGGTCGACAACCGGCACCGAGTCGTCCACCGGCACGGAATCATCGACAGAAACCGGATCCAGCGACAGCGCCACTCAGGCATCGGGCGAGGTAGCCAAGCCGGGCACGGAGGTCTCCGTTGGAGATGCCGTGGTGACCCACGTCCAGGCGCTGGAGAAGGGTGAGAAGTACTACGGCTACGCCACCTTGTCGACCACCGTCACCAGCGTCGAGGAGGGCGATCCCGCGCTCTGGGACAAGTTCTCGAACGCCAGCGAGTTCAAGGGGTATGTCCCGTGGCTGGTCAGCTCCAAACACACCTGGCTGACCTACGAGGGCACGCCGAACTCGAACATGCTGCCGCGCCTGACGGCGCGCAACGAGGACGGCGGCGAGGTGAGTGTGGTTGTCGTCTCGGGATTCAGCGGCACCATCAGCGAGAAGTGCACCATCGACATGCCGGACGAGAAGCGCGAGGGCGAGACGGCGAGCAACTGCGCCGTCTTCGCCGTGCCGAAGGGCGTGAAGGTCGGATCGGTCACCTGGCAGGGCGACGACACGGCCGATGGAGTCGGCTCGAAGAACCCGTACTACGACAACCCGGTCGTCTGGAAGGTGAGCTGACCGCTCCAGAGGCGTACCACCGAGCGACCCCCGGACGGCGTGCCCGTCCGGGGGTCGCGCGCGTCTAGCGCCCTATACCGACGCCGAAGACGTCGACCGGCTGGTGCGCGCCCTGCGCGAGCTGCTGCCGGGCTGAGGCCGGCGCCGCATACAGTCGGGGCATGGCGCATCTCGTAGCGGACCTCACCGCGCCGGTGGACCCCGTCGAGGCGCTGCGGCGCGTCGGCTTCCTGCTGGAACGCAATCGGGCCAGCAGCTACCGGGTGGAGGCCTTCCGCAAGGCGGCGACCACACTTAAGGAGTTGCCGGATCAAGAACTGGCGCAACGGCATCGGGCGGGGACGCTGCAGGAGTTACCGGGCATCGGGAAGGCCACGGCGGCGGTGGTGAGCGAGGCACTGGATGGGCAGGTGCCGACCTATCTGGCGAGCCTGCAGGAGAGCCACAATGGCGCGCTCACGCAGGACGGTCAGGAACTGTTCGCGGCGCTGCGCGGGGACTGTCACAGCCACTCCAACTGGTCCGACGGTGGTTCGCCGATCGACGAGATGGTGCTCGCCGCGATGGAGACCGGCCACGAGTGGTTGGTGCTCACCGACCACTCCCCCCGGCTCAAGATCGCCAACGGTCTGTCCGTGGCGCGCCTGCGCCGGCAGATCGAGATCGTAGATGCGATCACCGCATCCCTGGGCGGGGCATTCACCCTCCTCAAGGGGATCGAGGTGGACATCCTCGACGACGGCTCGCTGGATCAGACCCCGGAGATGCTCGACCAGCTCGACGTGGTCGTGGCCAGCGTGCACAGCAGACTGCGGATGAACGCGGCGCCGATGACCCGCCGGATGGTCTCGGCGGTGCAGAACCCGCGCGTCAACGTGCTGGGCCATTGCACTGGCCGCCTGGTCACCGGCGGGCGGGGGACGCGCCCGCAGAGTGAGTTCGACGCCGAGGCCGTCTTCGCCGCCTGCCTAGAAAATAACGTTGCGGTGGAGATCAATGCGCGCCCGGAGCGCTGCGATCCCCCGGACGACCTGCTGCAACTCGCCGTGGAGATGGGCTGCCTGTTCTCCATCGACTCCGACGCCCATGCGCCCGGCCAGTTGGATTTCCCGGCGTATGGCGCGGCCCGGGCCGCGGCCTTCGGCATCGAGCCGGAGCGGATCGTCACCACCTGGGAAGTCGACGAGGTCAAGACGTGGGCCCGCGGCGAGCGCTGAGCGCGCGCTGCTTGGGGTTCAGTGGCCGCCGGGCTCCGCCGCGGTCCGGCGCACCAGGTCGGCGACCACCTCGCTCATCGAGCCACCGCGTTCGTATGCCTGGCGCAGCCGGCGCGCTCCGGTGCCCACCATCCGCAGGCGCTCCACCCCGGCGCTGACCCGGTCCAGATCACCGGACGCCGTCAGGGCAGGCTCCACGTACTCGACGAGGACGCCCAGCGCATCAAATGCCGGCGCCAATTCGCCCGTATGGGGGTGCATCAGTTCCCCGTCCAGGCCGGAACGCGAGGCGCGCCAGAGCGCGGCCCGGACCAGGTCACTGCGCACCGCCGGCGGCGCTTCCCCGGCCGCCGCGGTCTCCACGAGCGCGCGGGCCAGCGCGGTGACCAATAGGCCGTCGCCGAGGTCCGTGCATACGTCGGCGACCCGGATCTCCACGGTGGGATAGCGCGCCGCCAGCCGGACGTCGAAGTAGAGCATCCCGGCATCCAGAGCTGCCCCGGAGGCGATGAGCGCCTCGGTCACCCGGCGATATTCGGCCAGGGAGCCGAAAGGCTCGGCCGGGCCGGCGGTCGGCCAGCGCTTCCATACCTGCTGGCGCCAACTGGCATAACCGGTGTCCACACCGTCGGCGTAGGGCGAGTTGGCCGCGATGGCGACCAGCAGCGGCAGCCAGGGGCGCAGACCGTCGATGGCGCGCACGCCCTCCTGCGGCGAGTCGATGGCGATGTGCACGTGCATCCCCATGGTCCCGGCTTGCCGCGCCGTCGGGCCGAACTCGTGGACGATTCGGGCATAGCGGTCATCGGGGGCGATCAGTGCCGGTCCGTCCGGCGGGAGGACCGTGTGCCCGACCGCCGCGATGGCCACCCCGGCGGCTTCGGCGGCCGCGATCGTGGTCTGGCGGGCGGTGAGCAGTTGCTCCTCGATCGAGTCGAGGTTGTCCGCGGGGGCGGTGTGCGTCTCGACCATGTACTGAATCAACTCGGCATCCAGTTCGTGGGCGGCGCTCGGGGGCTGCTCCCCCACCAGCCGGCGGTGTTCGCGCAGGACGGCAGCCGAGGTCTGGCTGGCCACCCCCGTCGTCGGATCGACGAGCATCAGTTCTTCCTCGACACCCACCGTGCGCATACGCCGGTCTCCTTCATCGCTGTGGTGAGCTGGACGGACAGACCCTGAGGTCCTGCGCTGACGATACGGACTCAGGCCGCTACCGGGTGGGCGGTGGACGCCATCCGGGCTGGCGAAGAGTCGCTCGGCCCCCGCGTTTTGGTGATCGGCACAGGTGGCCGTATGCTTCCAGTCGTTCCTCCACGGATCCGAGCCTGCTCGCTTGGCATGCCGGGGCCTCGGAGAATCGGGTCCCCATCGTCTAGCGGCCCAGGACCCCGCCCTTTCACGGCGGTAGCACGGGTTCGAATCCCGTTGGGGATACGC
>ERZ501047.597-NODE-597-length-11213-cov-3.825775_pt1 | contig 11213 bp, 8 predicted proteins | sample MGYA00510868_ERZ501047 | MGnify/ENA primary metagenome ERZ501047 (study PRJEB25958, sample SAMN03398593) | human skin metagenome | study: EMG produced TPA metagenomics assembly of the Human Skin Microbiome Metagenome (human skin metagenome) data set. | reverse complement strand
GAAACTTCCGAAAATACCGATGAAACTGAAGGTCAGCACGATCAAGAGCGGCACCAGGTTCAGCGGCAGCACGATGCGCGTCAGGATCGTCCAGAAGGACGCGCCCTGATCGCGGGCCGCCTCGATCTGCTCCTCGGGGATGCCGTCCAGGCCACTACTGAGCATCAGTACAGCGAAGGGAATGCTGGCCCACACCTGCCCCAGCACGATGCCCCACCCGGTACGAATCGGTGACTCGTAAGGAATGTGCAGGCGGCTCAGCATGGCTTCCAGCAGCCCGTTATCGCCGTAGAAGGTCGTGATGGCGTAGGCCGAGATGATGGTGGGAATGAACATGGGCAGCAGGTACAGGGTGCGCACCACGCCCGTCCAGCGGTTCCGGGTGAAACGCGCGTACAGCGCCAGGCCGTAACTGATCAACGTCAGGAACAGGATCGAGACCAGCGTGACGAACAGCGTGAGTTTCAGGTCACGCGCGAAGGCCTCGTTGGCGAACAGGTTGCGGAACACTTCCAGCGTGGGCGTGCGGCTGCGGACGATATTCAGGCCCGAGGTGTACGCCACGTTGTCCTCGGGTACCAGACCCACCGCGAAACGCACGGCGTCCACGGCAGGCCACAGCACCAGCAGGGTCAGCACCAGCAACGGCGGAAAGACGAAGAGAAGCCCCAGCAGGGACTTCCCTCTATTGCGGTCAGGTGAAAGGATTCTGGTCACGTCAGACTTCTTCGGCTCACTTCTGGCGCTTACTTCTGGGACTGGGGCGTTCCGGCCACGCGCTCGTACCACAGGCGGGTCATGTCGCTGTTGAACTTGCTGCTGAAGCCGAAAGTGTAGTCGTTCGCCATGTCGGCGTACTTCTTCTGCACGTCGGCGGGCATGTACTTCAATTGCACGCCGGGGTAACCGTTCATCTTGTTGGCAACGATGCTCTGCACTTCAGGCGTCAGCAGCCAGTTCAGGAACTTGTACGCGGCGGGCTTGTTGGGGCTGTCCCCGGCCACACCGATGTACGCCGCGCCGCCGGAGAACGCTGGTTCGATCTGCGTGAGTTTAATGTTGTCCGGCAGCAGGCCCTGCGACAGGTAGCTGAGGCCCATGTCTGACCAGACCGGCCCCATGCTGATGGCTCCTTTGCCCAGCAGTTGCAGCGTGCCGACGTTGTTCTGGCTGTACTGTCCCTTGCCGTACAGGTTGGGCGCGAGGGCCTTGAGGGTGTCGAAGCCCTTCTGCCAGTAGGTTTCCTTGGCGGCGTCGTAATCGGATTCGAAGAAGTCGGCTTCCTTGGCGGGAATGCCCATCTTCACGATGCGCGTGACCAGCGCGTTCCCGCTGCCGCCCGTGTCGGGGGCGTTGTACGTGAATTGGCCGGGGTTCTTGTTGATCCAGTCGATCAGTTGCGTCAGGGTCTTGGGCGGGTTCTTGATCTTGTTGCTGTCGTAGGCCAGCACCACGCTGGAGGCGCGGTACGGTACACCGAAGTTCTTGGCGCGTTTCAGGACGTTCGGGGAGACCTGCGTCAGAAGCGGCACTTTCTTGGTGTCCAGCTTGTCCATCAGGCCCTTGTCCCCGGCGTCCTCGACGGGGCCTTCCAGGATATCCACGCCGGAGACCTTCCCGGCTTTCTTGGCGGCAGCCATGCGGTCAATGGTGGACTGCGAGTTCGCGCCGTGTGACGAGAACACCAGATTCACCTTGATGTTCGGGTTGGCTTTCTGGAACATGGGAATCAGGTTCTTTTCCCACAGATCCTTGACGTTCACGTCCCCTTCCGAGTACAGCGTGATGGTGGACGTCTGGGCGCTGGCCGTACCGAGACCCAGCGTCAGGGCCAGGCCGAATAAGATTTTCTTCATACCCGTCAACGCTAGGCGCGAAATGTGCGCCAGACGTCTGCCCGCTGTCACGTCATTGTCATTGCGCTGACAGTCCGCCCTTAGGTTTCCGTCATGGAACTGTTGCGCCGCGCCGTCACGCTGGAACTTGAGGACAACAAACGCCACCTGAACTTGACTTTTCAGTTTCCAGAGGGTGCAGCCGCGCTGGAGGTAATCTGGACGTTCGCTCCCTGGCAGGTGGGCAGCCTCAAAAACCACGTGACCCTCAGCCTGCATGGCCCCAGCGGGTTCCGGGGCGCGGGTCACCGCCACGGCCAGGAGCACCACGTTGTGCTGACGGAGACCCAAGCCACGCCCGGTTACCTGCCCGGCCCGCTTGAAGCGGGTCTCTGGACGGTCAAGCTGCACACCCACGCGGTGCTGTGCAGCGTTCAGGGCGAACTCCAGGTCAGGATTCCCGATGAAGTCTTCACCTTCACACCCGAACACAGCGCCCGCGTTACACTCCCAGCCCATTCAGGCGGCTGGATGCAGGGCGATCTGCACTGTCATTCCACCCATTCCGACGCCCGCTGGACACCCGCTGAACTGGCACGAGCCGCTGTGGAACGCGGCCTGACCTTCCTGTCCCTGACGGATCACAACACCACCGCTGGGCGGACGGAACTGGCCCGCGCCTTTCCAGGGTTGCTGCTGCCCGGCACGGAGTTGACTACCTTTCACGGTCACGCCGTCGTGCTGGGCCGTGACGAGTACACCGACTGGACGGCCCTGGAACCGCAGCATGGCATGAGAGCCATGCTGGACGACTTAAGCTCCACTGCGGCGTACCTGACGATGGCTCACCCCTTCGCGCCAGGTGACCCGATCTGCACCGGGTGCGGCTGGACGTATTTTGACCTGCGCCCTGAGAACGCCACCCACATGGAGGTCTGGAACGGTCCGTGGACGGGCCGACACAATGAACGGGCGCTCGATTACTGGTACCGGTTGCTGGCCGCAGGTCACCGGGTGATCGCCACTGTCGGCACGGACGCGCACGGCCTGAGCTACCACCCTGAGCATGGGTTCACCTGCACGCCCACCACCTCATCTGACGCGCAACTGCTGGCCCAGTTGAAAGGCGGTGAGACGTACCTCAGCCGGGAGGCGCTGTTTGACCTCCAGGTCAAGGTGCAGGGCCAGCGCGTGCCGCTGGGCAGTCAAGCCCCCGCTGGAACCTGGGAACTGAATTTGACCTGGCATAACCTCCCGGTCGGGAGCGTCCTCACCATTATCTGCGACGGTGAGCGCCTAACTGAACCCCTCACCCGCAAGGGACAGGTTCACCGCTCCCTGACGGTTGAGCAGTGGCTTAACCTGGAGGTGCGCCTGACGGACGGCTCACTGTTCATGGTCAGCAACCCTGTTTTTGTCAGTGGAGCTATGTAGGGCTGGTTCTGACAACTTAACTGTGAACAGGCAACAGGTAGTTTATTGAAACTATTCCCGACAGGCTGCGCCACAGGGCAGGCTGAGGAGATCCCGAATCGACCAGCACCGCTCGGTCAATCCAATCGCCATGGCTGGTGTGCGCTGAGCGTATTTTTGTCGTCCCACTGGCTTTGCCAGTGGTTGACGAAGACCCCTCTGCGGTCGACACCAGTTGTAGATGTCCTGCACCAACTGAGCGAGCGTGCGGCGATGGATGGGAAGCCTCGCGAAGGCGAGGCTTTTGCGAACCAGATGCGGATTCATCCGACGTGCTGTCCCATTCTGGCGCTCAACGGCTGAAGTGTTCGACTTCATGTACCCGAGGGCCTCCAGTTCGAGCTTCACCCGTTTCTGTGTTCCAGCGGCAATTTCCGTCTTCACACGCACCACCCGTTTCCCGCCGTACTCCTTGATGATTCGGACGTGAGCCAGATCGCGTGGAATGCGGTAAGCCTTCCTGGGAAAGCGACCTCGCTTTCCTTTCCGTGGAGGCTGCCACGAAGTCCCAAACACTTCAGGGAACAGGGTCTGGTACGGCAAATAGCCGTCAGTGAACAGCACGAGGTGCTGTGGATTCGCCAGCCTTTCGCGAGCATTCACGAGCAATACCTTCGTCAGTTCAGCTGTCCTGGCCCCGACGTGACCTTCAATGACGAACTTACTTTTGGGGTCGACAACGGTGAAATCCCACGCTTGTTCAGCTTTTTCACCGACAAAACCGTGCCGCTCATCGGCTTGCATGCTCGTGACCTCAAGGTCACGAGCATGCTGGTCATGGAATTGTTGCAGATGAACACCAGCGCGACACACGATTCGAGCAACGGTTGTTCGGTGACAGCCCGTTAGTGCGGTCGTGGATGAAAAACAGTTGCCATGATTGACATGATCGACAACGCGATCGACTTGTTCGGGCGGCAATTTGCTTCCCCAGTACGGCGTTCCCTTCATTTCACTGAAAACGGTGCCGCAGGTACGGCACCGGAGCAGCCGACGCCTTTCAGAACCGTAGAACTTACGCAACTGGATATTCTGTCGGCCTGGTTGTTGAAAGTCTGGACAATGTGAGGTCTGGCAAACGAAACTGTCGAGTGGGAGAGATGAAAACACGCCCGGAGATACGCTCCGGGCGCTCCCATTTCAACCCCTGTCGTGAATAGTTGCAGCCAACTACCCAAAAGTCCCTGCATGGCCGCAGATTGACCGTCAGCGTCACTGCCCAAGGTTGATCCGACTGGCCTCCAGCCATCTTCTAATCGTCCGCCTTTAAGTTGGAAAACATGATGAAGGTCGTCCTGCCGTTCCTTCTGGCCGTGAGCAGTTCCGTACAGGCCGGAAATATCCTCGGCACCACCACACCATTTTCCAAATCACAGGCGTGTCGCCAGGTGTCCTGCAAACTCCTCAGCGAAACGAAGGTGGGGCCATATGTGGTCTACACCTACACGGGTCAGACTGCTGCCTACGATCCAGGAATAGGCCGTTATTTCGCCATCAAGCGTAATGAAAAGAACGTGGCCGTCGGCATCTACTACCACTACGCGGGGAGTGGCGGCCCGGACGCCTACAGTGATGGCAAACCGTTTACCGAGCTGGAGGGGGGCAAAATGGCCAGGCTGCTCAGCCTGAATGTCCCGCCGGCCAAAACCCTCAAGCAGGCGGCCTTCCGTGTGGAGGTTGGCCCGAATATCCTGCTGACCAACCACGACGCCATGCTGGGCAAGTCGGCGCAGAATGACCTGTCTCCGAGTTCTTTCGTGTACGCCGTCAAACTTGAAGAATCGCAGGCCATCGCCAGGCTGCTCAATCGGCACGATCCGGCAGGAAAAAAGCAACTCATCGCTGACCTGAAGCGGGCCATCGGCGCAACAGGAAACTGCACCCTCGAACAGGGTTACCGGGACGCCGCAGGTAAAACGCTCCGCACCGACCCCAAGCGACTCGCCATCCTGAAGAAATGGCTGGGTCATGCCGAGGAAAAAGGCATGGTTGTGGCGAGTGGCATGGACACCGGCCAGTACACCGTACCGGGGCTGTCTTCCACCACGATCACGCCTCTTTTTTACATCAACAGCCATCAGGTTCCCAGTGCGGAATACCATCAGCAGGAAATCTGTTTCAAATGACCTGGTCGGACGCCGCTCCACTTGCATTCGACGGAAAAGCAACGCCCGCGTGTCCACCGCAAACGGCCATAACTTCTCCTCTGCTCCACAGCAGGACTGTGGGACGGTGGCGAGGGCCGTACTAATCCGCCGCCTGTATTGACGGCAGTGGTCTGAGCGGCAATTCCGCCAGCCTCATCACCTTGATGGTGACCGCCCGTCCGGTGCGGTTCACCTCACCCTGCACGATCAGGGCGCGGGCATCCCGCAGCAACACCCGGTTGGCCTCCCACAGGTCAGGGGAAATGATCGTCTGCACGCGGGCCGTCGCATCTTCCAGCACGTAAAACGCGAATCCTTTTGCGGTGGGTGGGCGCTGCTTGGCCACGATCAACCCGGCGGCCCAGACTGTTTCCCCATGCTTGAGTCCGCCGAGCGGCTGACAACCCAGGTCACGCAGCCTGGCGCGGTGGGCATCCAGCGGGTGTCTGCCGGACTCGCTGATGCCTTTGGTCTGAAGATCCAGGGTCAGCACCCCGTCCGGGGTCATATCGGACAACTCAGGTGATTCGGGCGTCAGTGGCAGCAGCGTCCTCGTGCCCGGCTTTCTGGCGTTCGCCACCGTGTGCAGCACGTAGTACGCCTCACGGCGGTTTTTCTGCTGGTCGATGCGGTCAAAAGCGCCCGCCTTGACGAGTTGTTCCAGGGCGTCCCGCTTCAAGTCCACGCGGTCGTAGAAGTCCTCGACGGACTGGAATTTCCCGCTCATCAGCCTTTCCTGCACGATCAGCCTGGCGGTGTCCAGACTGATGCCTTCGACGGCACTCAAAGGCACTCGAATAGAACTCTTGGTCTCAGCGCGGTAATTCAGGGCGCTGCGGTTGATACACACGGGCAGCAGACTCACCCGTCTTCGACGACACTCCTGAGCGATTGTTGCAGCGGGCCACATCCCCGGAGCCTCCGTCAAGAATCCGGCAAAGTAGGCGGCAGGGTGGTGAAAGCGCATGTAAGCACTCGCATAAGCATGTTGAGCAAAAGCATGGGCATGACTTTCTGCGAAACCGTACCCACGAAACGCTGCGCACATCTGAAAGACTTCCTGCGCCTCATCTGGAAACGCCCCGGTCGTCAGGGCGGCCCCGGCGATGAAGATGTTGCGGAGTTCTTCCAGTTCAGAGTCGTCTTCCACTTTGCTGAGCCGACTCCTGAACCGGTCTGCGTCCGGCCAACTGTATCCGGCGTACTTTACGGCGATCCGTAAAATCTGCTCCTGAAACATCAGCGTCCCGTAAGTGGGAGCCAGGATGGATTTCAGCGGTTCAGGCTGGTCAGGAATGGGTTCCAGTCCCCTTGACCTCCGCACATACGGGTGAACGGTGCCGCTCTGAATCGGCCCTGGACGCACGAGGGCGATCTGATGGGCCAGGTGCGTCATGTCCCTGGGCTGGAGCCTGGCCGTCATCTGCACCTGGGCAGGAGACTCGATCTGAAAGAGTCCCAGCGTGTCCCCGGTCGAAATCTCCTGCCACACCCTCGGATCATCCGGCAGATTGCCATACTCCACCCACTCCCCGGTGAGGCGCATGACTTCTTCCCTGGCCCGTTCCAGCGCCGCGAGCATCCGTAACCCCAGCAAGTCCAGCTTGATCAGTCCCAGCGCCTCGATATCGTCCTTGTCGAACATCAACATGCGGATGCCGCCCGAACTCCGCATGAGGGGCGAGTGATGGGTCAGGGGCTGGGCGCTCAGCACCGTGCCGCCACTGTGGGGGGCGAGATGCCGGGTAAATCGGGCCTCCATCCTTTCCAGCAGGGAGAGCAGAGCTTCCTTAACGGGCGCGTCGCCGAGCACCTCAGAAAATACGGGTTCCGCTTCACGCGCCCGGTGCGGACGGTGATGACGGAAATCCCTTCCCAGTGAGCGGGAAAGCCTGTCCCTGAGTTCCGGTGGCAACCCCAGTGCGCGGCCCAGGTCTTGCACGGCAGAAGGCAAGCGGTAGGTGATGCGGTTGGCCACCATCGCTTCACTCAAGCCGCCCTGTCCGAAGCGTTCTTCGACCCAGCGTAAGACCTGATCCCGCCCGGAACTGGCGATGTCGATGTCCACGTCCGGCATGGAGGTACGTCCAGTGTGCAAAAAGCGTTCAAACAGCAGGTTGTGTGCCAGCGGATCAGAAAGCGTGATGCCCAGCAGGTAGCACAGCACGCTGCCTGCCGCACTGCCCCTTCCCGCCGCGAGGATGCCGTGCTCGCGGCAGTAATCGGTCACTTCCGAGGCGGTCAGAAAGAATCCGGCCATGTCCAGGGCGCGAACGGTGGCGAGTTCCTGCCGGAGACGCTGATCGGCGGCCCTGAAGGCTTCTGCTGGGTACTTCACAGCCAATGCCTCGAAACAGCGTTCCTCCAGCGCGTCCTGTGGCGATTGTCCAGGACGCACCTTCGGTTCGGGGGCCAGCAGATGTTCAGGCAGCAGGTCGAAGCTGCATTCGCGGGCGAGCTTCTCGGCGTTGATTAAAGCGTCTGGGAAAGGTAGCAATGCGCCCCAGTGTTCGGGGGTAGCGATGTGCTTGGCGTCATTCCTGGGCCGCTCTGCATGCGGAGTATTCACGTCAATCCCGAGCCGGGCACAGGTCAGGGCATCGAGCAGAGGGTACTCCTCCGGCGTACCCATATTCACTTCCGGCGCGGTCACGCACGGCAGTTCCAGGTCTCTGGCCAGACCGCGCAGGTACTCCAGTCGCCGCTTTTCCCTGGGCGCTTCACCGTGGTAAAGCTGCACGTACAGGTTGAAGGGGAATAAGGTTCGCAATTGACGCAGGTGCGCGGCACACCGGGCCAGTTCCCGGCGTTCCCCCAGGACGGTGGGCAGTCCTTGCCGACCCCCCGTCAGGCATACCAGGTGGTCACGGCCCTTATCAGCGGCGCTCTGCAATACCCGCAGCGGTAATCCTTCAGGACGCTCCATGCGGATGTGCGTGATCAGTTCGCAGATCAGGGCGTACCCGGTTCTGGATTTCGCCAGTAACACCAGGGGGAAGGTCTCTTCGGCCTGCGCTGACCTGGGCGGTGTGGGAAAGAGAACGGGCAGGGTCGTCCCGATGATGGGCGTGATCCCCTCGGCCCTCGCGGTTTCAAACAGTTCCACTGCGCCCGACACGCTGCACCAGTCCGCGAGGCCAATATGCGTATAGCCGACACTTTTCGCCAGTTGCACCTGTCTCTTTGGGGAAATGGTGGAACGGCCCTCACTGAAGGAGGATTGAGTGGTCAGCAGGGCTGTCAGTTCAGCCACGCTCAGTCCTGAATGCGGGCGATAAACCAGCGTCCGAACGGATTGGTTTCCTGGTGCAACTCGGCGGTAAGCCCCCCGCACTGCACCAGGAAGCAGTTGCGTGGGGTTTCACCCAGCCACCAGCGCCCCCCATACCGCCAGGAATCCAGAATCAGCGATACCGGATAGTTCCTGTTCCCCCAGGTCAGGCACACAGGGCGTCCTTCCCTGAGTTCGACGCCGACCTCCTGCTGCGTGGCCTTCATGGACTGGCCCCTTCAAAGTAGGCCAGCACGCGGCTCACGGCCTGCTGATGGGATTCCTTGCGGGGAATGAGGCTGGGTCGTTGCGGGGTCATGGCGGTCGGCCTGACCTCTCCCGTCAGCCAGTCCACCCATTCGTACATGGCATCTGTGGCATAGGCGAAAGGATCAAGCCAGTGGACGCGCACCAGCGCGTCCGGGTAACGGTCGAGTACCTGGGTGGTCACTTCGAGTTCGGCGATTCCGGCCCATAATCCCACCATACGGCCCGGTTGCTGGAGGCCGGAGAGTTGCACGGTGAAACTATCCACGCCCAGGGAGAGGGCGTCCGTTTCGGCGAGGATCAGGGCCGCGAGGCGTTGTAATCCGTCCACGTCGATGGGCCACTTCAGTTTGCGGGTGCCGCTCAGGCGGCCCCCGAGGGTGTCCGCATGCAGGGTCAGGTACGCCGCTGTACGTCCCCGCAGTTCCCCCCACACCACAGGCAGCAGATCAGCCAGCGCGGCCTCACTTTGCCCAGGTTCAGACAAGGGTGCTTCCGGGGTCAAGGCGGCTTCGATCACCTGTCCGGGTTGATACCGCTGCACGGCCTGCTGCCGCTCCCCTTTCAGGAAACGGTTGAGCCTCTTAGCCGCGTCCACACCCAGAAACGCTTCTCGTTGACCAGCCGACCATTTCCACAGGTCAGCCAGGCCGGTGATGCCCAGGAAACGCAGTTGCTCGATCTTTTCCGCAGAGACCCCGAGGACGCGCAGGTGGTGAACGGGCGTGAGTTGCAGAAAGAGTTTCTCGGCACTTCCGCCCACCTGCATACCGGTCAAGGCCTTGACCTGTCCTGGCTCAGCACGCAGCGCCGCGAGTTGCGCCACTTCACGACTCTCTGCCAGGCCCATCGGGGCGTGCAGGGCAGCGGCGAGTTCCTGGGCGGCGGGGAGGCCGATGACCAGGAAGGCCAGACCGTCTTTTCCATCCACCCGGTCGGAGTACCGCGCATAGAGCAGTTCCAGCAACTCGTTCCAGGCCGCTAAAGCGGTCGGGCCGGACACCACTTCCGCGTGCAGGTCAGGACAGCGGCTGAAGGCCGCTGTCTCCCGCATGCCCGGTTGCACGCCAGCCTCCAGCGCCAGTCCGTTGGCGTACATGACCTTGCGGTTGCCTTCCCCCAGCACCGCCACGGGCAGGCCAGGGTGCTCTTTTTCCAGCATGACCAGCGGCCAGGGCGCGAGGTTCAGGCAGGCGATCACGGCCTTACCTCGTCGTCCTCAGTACGGGCAGCACCGACTGGGCGATGCTGCCGACCCTGCCGATCATGCGGCCCTGCACCAGCACCTGATCGGAGGGGTAGGTCATGCGGGCCAGTTCCGGGTTCTCACTGGTCAGAATCACTTCGTCCCCCCAGTGATGGAAGCGCTTGAGCGTGGCGGTGTTCTCGCCGGGGATCAGAACCACCGCGATCTCACCTTCCTGCACGACATTGGTACGGCGGACGATGACGTAGTCACCGTCCATCACGCCGATGCCGATCATGGAGTCCCCTTTGACCCGCAGCAGGAAATCCCCTTCCTTCATGCCCAGGAGTTGCTCCAGGGTGGGGGTCACGTCATCGGGGTTCTGTTCAGCGAGGATGGGGAAACCTGCGGCGATCTGGCCGTAGATGGGAATCCCGACATTCAGGGTTCTCCTGGCCTTGTCGGTGAGTTGCAGGGGCGTGTAACGATCCTGCTGTTCCAGCAGGTAACCGTCACCGCGCAGGATGCCTGCCTGGTGGCGCACGGCTTCTCTGGTGACGCCCAGTTCGCGGGCGACGTTGGTGAGGTTGGCCTGCGGGCCGAGCTTCAGGACGGCGCTGAGGAGTTTCAATCGGGTGGCGGTGAGTTCGGGGGGCATACTCCTCCTTGTTGACGGGTGTCAAAATTGTAACTCATGCTTGCTTATTTTTTTGACTCGTGTCAAGATGGCGCAAAAGGAGAAATCTTTATGACTGATTCCGCTGTGGACGTAACCGCTTTCACCCGCCAAATCGAGATTCGCCTCGCCGAACCGCAACCACGCATTCGCTACGAGAAAGGTAAGCCCGTGCGTGAACCCGTCCCGGACATGCAGAGAGTCATCGCTGCGCTGGAAGAGGAAGTCACGCACCACCTGCAAATCGCGTACGGTTCAGAAACCGAAGTGGTCATCACCACCGCTAAAGCTCAGGACATCCGCTTGACTGGAGCGTTCCAGCAGAAGGCGAACAACATCAAGAAACTGGTGGGGGAGA
>ERZ501047.595-NODE-595-length-11215-cov-3.731004_pt1 | contig 11215 bp, 7 predicted proteins | sample MGYA00510868_ERZ501047 | MGnify/ENA primary metagenome ERZ501047 (study PRJEB25958, sample SAMN03398593) | human skin metagenome | study: EMG produced TPA metagenomics assembly of the Human Skin Microbiome Metagenome (human skin metagenome) data set. | reverse complement strand
AGCGCTCCCAAAGCCCAGGCGGTGCCTCGCACCAAGCACCGCGTGCGCATGACCGTGCCAGCGGTGACGAAGAATATCAATGAGGATGAAGGTCTTGATCAAGGGGATATCGAAGGGGAAGATACCGACGATGCCGACGATGATGCCGATGGAGACGACGATGATGCCGACGAGGGTGACGACCATGTTGATGAGGGTGACGACGATGATGACGACGATGATGACGACGATGATATACCAGCGGGAGGACGCAGCAACAAGACGAAAAAGCGCAAACGGCGTGCCGTGTCACTCAATGCCTTTGGTGAGACCCTCGAGCAACTGCTTGGCACCGAGTCAGCCCCAGCGCCTAACGAGATCCTCTCGCTTGCCCCACGTCTTCGTCATACCGCCAATGCCAGTACTTTGCGTGCCAAGGCTGCTAGACTAGCACTTGAGAAGCGCAAAGAGCGTGAAGAGAGGGCCCACATTAAGGACGTGATCGGTGAGTGGGGTCCTCCGGGCTCGCTCTCGTACGCAGGACACGCACCTCTTAGCGGCCCAGCCCTTGATGCATGGACAGAGCAGGGTGGCGCCAAAGGGTACGAGCGCCGACTTCGGAAAACGGCACAGCGGGGTGTGGTGAAGCTGTTCAATGCCATTCGCGCTGCCCAGTCTACCACGGAGGACGACATTGAACGAGCACGCATGACGCAGAAGTCGCGCAAGGTCAATGAGCTTGGTAATAAGGATATGGCCGTCAAGGAGCTCAGTAAGACCCACTTTCTCGACATGTTGCGGCAGGCGCCCAAAGGCACGTCCCGCTCGTAATATAGACGCTACTTGTACATGATACCTATGCTTCCTCCATAGCAGCCAATGTGCGACGCGCCGCATCCGTGCGCCGAGTGAGGTCGTCGATCTCCGCCCGCATCGCTAGATTTGCCACGCGAATCGACAGATTCCTCGACACGAGATCGCGCCACCGCGACTCGTACATCGAAATCTTGTCACCTAGCTGCCAATGCATAGCCTTGCGTGTGCGGTTCAATTCGTCCATATCGTGAGTTGCCTCATCAAGTAATCGTGTCTGCAACGCAGCCATGCCTTCCTGCTGGTAATTATGCAGTCTCCATACATTCGCTGCACGCGTAAGTCAAAGATACGTACGTCCATATCTTCGCAAGAGCTCTAGGTTGAGTAAGCGCCCATCCATGTAGCGCAGTTGAACCTCTGCGTTGATCAAAGCGGCACGCCATTCTTCCTCTTTGGCATCGTCAGGTGGATGGGGGAGTTGGTATCTTGATGTGTCTAGTACTTGGAGCTTTTCGCCACGCTCGGCACGCTCCAACTCGGCAGCCCAATGAGCGCCGAACTCGAAGGCAGGTGGCATGGAATCATGCGGCACAAAATGGCGTTTTTCGTGTTCAATGGCACGCTCGGCCTCAACACGCAGGTCTGGTATGGTATCAATGTCCGTGTCATAGTACGGGAGCGCGTCCGCAGCGGCGCACACGGGTCTCTCGTCCCCTGCCACCATCAAAGAGGAGGCTGACGATGTGCGTGCGTCGAGGTCGCTTTTTGATGACTAATGGAAATCGGCCGTGAAGACCCAGCGGACAACTTGGTCATCCCGGCTTTCCATCGCTGGTTGACCGCTCGAGATGTCTGCTACTGCTGCTCGAACTCTCTTGCGCTGTGCACGGCCCGCCCGGCTGCCTTCCATGCACCAGTCAGTGCTTGTATCTGCGCGTGCTCTCTCGACGACCTTTAAGGTGAGCGAGCAGGGTGACAAGGTGATGCTCGAGACGCCGTACGTTGAGCGGGCGAACCTGAACCCCATGGTAAAATACGAATCGATGCAGGGTCCCTTGCACGACTACGGAAGCTGGGTCATCTCTGCTCTTCCTCGCTTCATTCAGCAATTCAGCGTGTACAAGGACGAGCTGACATTTTACGTCGCTCCATCGGGACTCATCCCGACCATGACATTCTTGCGTGACCACACCAACACGCAATTCAAGGCACTTATGGACATCTCCGGCGCCGACTACCCTTCGCGCTCTCAGCGCTTCGAGGTGAACTATCATCTGCTGAGTCTCCGTCACAACGCGCGCATTCGTGTCAAGACGTATGCCGACGAAGTGACGCCCGTGCCGACCGTGACGAGCCTCTTCCGCAGTGCCGACTGGTTCGAGCGTGAGGCGTGGGACATGTACGGCATCTTCTTTGCGGGACACCCAGATCTGCGCCGCATTCTGACGGACTACGGTTTCGAGGGTCACCCATTGCGCAAGGACTTCCCTCTGACAGGCTATACGGAAGTGCGCTGGGACGAAGAAAAGAAGCGCGTAGTATATGAGCCCGTCCAGCTTATGCAGGCCCACCGCAACTTCGAAGCTGCCTCATCTTGGGAGCAGGTGGGACAGGGTGTTTCGTACACGCCCAACGAGCACAAGCTCGTGCCACCGAAGCCTGCAGAGGACAACAAGGACAAGAAGTAGACAACGTAGGATACGCAGGCAACTACGGTGAATGCATGTCGCTGATCCAAATTAGGCATGTGCTCATCCATTTGTTGCACGGCCTATTCAACGGTCAGCTTTTGCGTCTATCAACAAGAGAGGGACAGGGGCTTCCCAGCATGCCATCCGCCCCGTCGCCTCGTGTGTTGCACAAAAAGACAAAGGAACAAACGCAGCGGGTGCAGGGTTAGGCGGCTGCTTTGTGATGGCCACGTGGCTATGGATGGTCGCGTGGCAAAGCACCTACGCCAAGCCGCTGCGACAATGTGCCTACAGGCCCGGGACGACCACCCTGAGCCTTGAAGCTCTCGAGAAAGTCGCCCAGCATCTCCACGTCATCTTTATGTACATCATGTTCCGAAGAAAAATGCTTGAGACTGTCGGGAAGCGACATGCCCGATGCGAGTAAGTGTTGAAGCAATTCCGCCTCTTCTTCATTGAGTTCGTCTTCGTCGTCCATAGCCTCGGGCGCTCTATGGCGCTTCGCTTGCGCCAACTCGCGCTCCATAGAATCCAGTGCAGCATCCAACGAAGCTAGGGGTCCATCAGACTGCTGGGGCACAAATGCTCCGCGCTTTCGCCTCTCTTCCAAAATCTCGCCATACTGGGTCTCGGACAAGCCAAGCGTTTGGCGCGTGAATTCGATAAAATCGTGCATGTCCTGCTCCTGGAGGACGTCCTCCTTTGGTGTCATATCCGGCACATCCTCGTCATCCTCGAGGGATGAACCGGAGTCACTATCGCCATCCAGGTGATCTACCTTGGACAGGCCACCAAGACGAGCGGAGGAGCACTGCGATTGCGCCTTACTTTTTTCGTGCTGATACGCACCCCATTCCTCCGCAGGGAGCGGATCGACGAGCGCATTTTTGCGCTCATCCCACTCATCCGAGCTATCTTCCTCAGCCTCGTCTCCATCGTCAAAGGCATGATCATCGTCCTCCATCAACGCACCTTCGACATCCCCTTGACTCTCCAAAAACGTCTGCATCTTGTTCATGAAGGTCTGGAACTTGTCCATAGTAGCATCCTCCGCCTCCTCTTGTCCACGACCCTCCAATAATGCCACGACATCTTCTGGCGCCATCGACAGCCAAGCATCAGAATCTTCGTGGGACACCAGCGTCGACACAGGCGCGTCGAGTGACAACGTAGGAATAGAGACAGGGTCACGAATAGTAGCAAGAACATCGGAGATCGATGTGGTAGGCGTTGCCTCGATTGGCGCAGCGAGTCGCGTGGCGGTCTTGATAGCTTGAGCTTCGCGCGCTTTCCATTCGGCGCTATCACGCATTTCGTCACCAAAGTAGCCAAGCCGAGTGAGGGAAGCAAGAAAATGCTCGTGCCGAGACGGATCTAACGAGACGGCGGGATGATGCGTGGGCCGTTGACCTAACGATTCCAGCCACATGGACAGACCACAAGTGAGCTTGGCACCTGTATCGCACCATCGGCCCCACACGGCATCCGTCTCCGATATATTCTGCGTCTTTCCACTGGTAGCTAAGCGGTACTGTTCGACCTGATGCTGCCAACGCCGACCCAGTAGGGACGGTGGGAAGAATTTGTCAAAAGACATACGAGCATACAAATGCCGTGTGCATCTGACTCGCACAAGCACGGCATCTACCGCTGGTGGCATGGGTGCGAGGTGTTCATCAGCACACGCGTCAATATGCAGGTATGATGCATACCGCTTAGTGCTTCGCATGCTAATAACGTCACGCGTCGTCAGTGCATGCACAGCCTCGGCAACACTTTGCGGGTAAGCAGCTAATATCCTTGCGGCACCAAGTGGGACAAAAGCGAGCGTTGTGTGGTGATGCGTCATGGCCGCCCCAGGGTATGCGGCAAGGCGCGCAAAAACCTTGTCTTGTACGGCGGTGGGTGCCTGTGTCTTGCATGTGGGATCGCGGACGAGGCATGTAGCCTGGTTCACCGACAGGGGTATAGAGTTTGAAGCATCTAATGGCACGAGATGCAATTCGCCTTGGTATATCCAGACGCGATTTTCGGTGGTGTCTGGCTGAGCCCATGATGGCAAAACATCTGCTGCCTCGATGAGCAGAAACTCACCGTCTTGATCTGTCACACTAACACATGCATCCAAATGCGACCTGGTCCACTCGCGCAACAGGTAGGTAAGAAACCACTCGTCATCCACGCAGTCCTGCACGCGCATGGACACCTCGAGGGTATGTGCGTCAGTCACACGTACCAAGGGGGGCTCACGATCCCAAATGTAGTGATCCTGAGAAGGTAACGTGGACATGCGTTCTAGATCTTGCTCAAGGATCATGCCCATCGCATCTGCATCGTGAGGCATATTGACGCGGGCGACAAAGAGAGACGGCGATTCGCCCGCCTCATCCTCCGACCCTGGCTCTGGTGGCATGAAATTAGGACGCGTCAGTCCCTATTTTGCATAAAGACTCGACGGCTCGCTTTTTTTCTCGCGACGCGTCGCAACTCTGTAAGGTGCCCAGGTACACTGCCTGGGATGCCCAAGCGTACACGGGACGAGGCGCATAGTGATTCAATGAGTGGATGGTGGGATAGATTCGTCACCTATTTCTTTCGTCTCGCCAAGAAGGCACGTTCAGAAGATGTGACACATGCGATGGACGAACAGCCTGAAAAGAGCGAGTGCGAACCTTTGGAAGGGGATGTGAATGTGAAGGACAGCAGCCCTATGTGCGAGAGTGTGCATACGGGCGAGACGCGCGCTCATACTAATCTGGACGAGGGTATGGAGAAAGAGAGGACCAAAGGGCACACTGAAGACGACAACGAGAACGAGGTCGACCAAGAGTGTGTGGACGACGACCGGAGCGAGGTTGACGACCAGAGCGAGGTTGACGACCAGAGCGAGGTTGACGACCAGAGCCAGGACGACGACCAGAGCCAGGACGATGACCAGAGCCAGGACGACGACCAGAGCGAGGTTAACGACCAGAGTGAGGATGACGACCAGAGCCAGGACGACGACCAGAGCGAGGTTGACGACCAGAGCCAGGACGATGACCAGAGCCAGGACGATGACCAGAGCCAGGACGATGACCAGAGCCAGGACGACGACCAGAGCGAGGTTGACAGCCAAAACGAGGACGACCAAGACAGTGGGGATAGTGCCAGTGACTCGTCTGACTCGTCCATTGTCATTGTTGACACCCCTTCTCCCCCCACACCGGCTCAGCCAGCTCCTCGCACTCCCTCATCCCCTCAAGCTCCCGTGACGACCTCTTCACTGAGCCGATTTCTGGCATCGCGTCCACGATCTATACCCACCCCACGTCCATCGCCATTTCGGCCGCAATATGCGCCCACCAAGACTTTGTTCAAGTCGAAGCGATCTGATATACCGCGGCAGCACAGACGCCGCACTCTTTCGTCCATGAATCAGCGCCGTAAAGGCCCTTTGGCTATGGACGAGTTCAAGGCGGGTATGCGTGCAAAACAACAGGCCCGCATTGTCTGTATGATCCATGAATCGTATCGTGGGATGCGCCATGGTAGCATGCGATACGAAGATTTTCATGCGCTTGTGCGGAAGCGGACGCATGTCCAGCTGCTGATGGATCTCGAGACGTTGCGTATGCAGCCTCTGACGCCGCCTGTGCTGGATGAGCAGGCGTACACACAACGCACCCTGAAAGCGCTATCACGGCGCGAAGCGCATGCCAAAGCGCAGCTTCCGCCACCGATCGTGCCTACGGAAGCCAAGCTGAGTGCCGCGCGCGAGGCACGGCGCAAGCGACTCGATATGCATGGCGTCTTGGGCCGAGGACCACTTCCGAAGGCACTGCCGCCCGATGCTGATGCGGTGGTATCGGACATATGGGATCGGCGCTCGGGAGTTGTAGCCTCCATGACCGGTGCACAGGTCGAAGCGCATGACATGGCCAAGCTGCGGCCAGGTAAGTGGCTCAATGATGAGGTGATCAACTTTTACGGCCAGCTGCTCATGCAGCGTTCGAGCCAAGCTGAGGCGAGCGATTGCTGGCGAATTCATGTGTTTTCGTCCTTTTTTTGGCAGAACCTGACAACGCGTGGCTATGCGGGTGTGCGGCGGTGGTCAAGGCGTGTGGACCTCTTCACCAAGGACCTGATTCTGCTCCCGATCAATGTCGGCCAGGCTCACTGGGTGTGTGCGGCTATCAATTTGCGACTGCGCCGTTTTGAGTACTATGACAGTATGGGGATCCCGAGTCCCGGGGTGTTTGCGACGCTGCGCGCCTACATCTCCGACGAGATGCGCGACAAGAAACAGCTCGAGATCGACTTGAGTGACTGGACAGACTACTTCGCCGGTGAGACGTCGCCGCAGCAGCAGAATGGCTACGACTGCGGCGTATTTGCTGTCCAAACCCTCGAGCAACTGAGCCGGCGCGATCCTGCCGTGCCGTACCCACCTAGGGCGCTCGAGGCGAGGCTCTTTACGGCGCCAGCCGATCCCACTGAGTTGGCCCTGCTGCGGGAGGAGCATGCCTGTGAGTATGCGTGGAACTTTGATCAGCGTGATATGCCGTACTTGCGCCGACGCATGGCATACGAGATATATACAAAGCAGCTTCTTCCATAGATATACCCGATCTCACGCCTCGTCATCCAGCATGATGTGGATCGTTTCGGAGCATCCTGCACACGCCACGTATCGTGTGCCTTGGACGATGGCGTCGGCCGCCACCGCATACATCTGACCACAGCGGCAGGGGTATACAAACTGCATTGTATCTTCATCCATGTCCATGTCGTCCACTGACACCGTTTCTGCCACTCGGATCTCGGCACGCCCTTGTCGTCTGCGTTGGTCGTACGCGGCGCGCGATGCCGGATCATACAGCGTTTCGTACGCACGCACAATGTGCTGCATACGCTCCGCCTCGTACGATGCACCTGCCTTATCTGGATGGTACTGCCGCGCGAGGCGCAGATAGGCGGCACGAATCACACTCGCACTGTCGGTAGGCTCCACACCTAGCACGGCATATGCATCGTGGTCCATGAAAAAAAAATGCTCCACTATTTACCACTGAATACGTTTCGCGTAGGTCGCAATCGGGGAGTAAATGCGCTCCTGCACTTGGTCGCCGCGACCTGTGGCGATGCGGACGATGGCCTCGTTCAGGTCCTTGGACCCGAGAATGTCGATGTGATCACCACTTGATGTGCCGCCACGCAGATCAAAGGCTTCAGGATTGTGGTACACTTCATGCGTCACGACCTTGAGGCGAGCGGGATTGTAGCGGTCCATGTGCCAGCCATGCGCACACATGGAGCCGAGAGAGAGAAGAGACACAGTGCCATCGCCCTCGCCCATCCGCACGCCCGACTCTAGCGGGGGGACGCTCTCCTCATCGTTCATCTGGCCGTCAATGCGGCTCACCATCAACTTATCGGTGTCAGACGTGCGGTTCCGCAGCGATTCGGAGTACTCGAATCCATCCGGTGAGCGCTCGTTAAGAGCACTCTCCGTCTCCTGCTCATACATCCAATACGAGCGTTCCGTGGGCTTGTTCCAGCCGTAGATGCAGTACACCTTCATGTGCGGAGCGTGCGGAAGCGCCACCTCTAGCGGGTTTGTCCACTTGGTCGGATCCTTGTTGTTCGCGCGGATCTTGGCGGAATCACGCTCTATGCCGAACGAGTAGTTCGTCTTCAGCATGTTTTGGTAGTGCTGGTCCGTATGCTTGTTCAGCCACGGGTATACATCGTCGGCACGGAGCTTGCGCGTCGGCTCCGTCTCGTTCAGATCCGGGCGATTCGCATACTCCATCAGAATGCCATGGGTCTTGGTCGCATTCGGAGTGTCATCTGGCGCGCCATGCACATCGCCCCACACGGCATTCCCTCCCTTGACAATCATACTCGAGCTGCCCGCCCACGTCCGGAAAAGCGCCGCACGCTCTTGGGCACTGAAGAAGCGCTCTAACAGATACGCCAACATAGAAGGCACCTGCACCGTGTCCCGCATCTCACCCGTCATGAGAGCGGGCATGGCTTTGGGCACGCCCAGCAACGTGCCAGACAGGTTCGCCAGAGCCTCAATGTGCTCATCAATCCATGCCGCGCCACGCTCATGCTCAAGCCACTTGAGCAGATACATAGCCACAGTGCCACCCATGCTATGGCTGATCAGCACGGTCTTTCTCTTGTACACGCGCGAGTTGAATTCAATTTGGGACATGATGCGCGAGAAGAAATGGTCCCGCTCCTCCAAGTTGCGCGTGCTCAGACGCCAATCATAACTCGCGAGGTAGATTTGGTTGATGTCGTAGCCCACAGCCGCAAGATTCTCGACAATCTTACTCCAGACCCAGTACCCAGCCGCAAAGTAGCTGGCCGCGTCGAGGCCCTGTGCCGCCCGCACACGAATACCCTCAGGGTCCACGCCGGTGATAGGATCGAGCATCAGGTGGCGCACCCACTTCTCCTTGTCAAACAGAGCACTCCGAAACATCGATGTCGAGCCCCACAGGCGCTGCCGGAACAGAGGCGACTCCTCTTCGCTGGTGTCCCATGACTCAAGGCCCGAGCTCACAATGCCGGGAATCAGCACGACAGGATGATGCGGCTCCGCACCCTCTCTTTTCAGTCTGCGCCCGACCTCGAAATCGTGTGTCTCATACCACTTGCGCGCCTTGCTAAACATCTGCTCCATATTCTCACGCATCTCTTTGGACAAGAGCTTGTCGTTCCAAAGGCCCGTGTCCTTGAGGACACTCCACGGGTCATCCAAGGAGCCAACAAGCTCATTCACCCGGCTCGTCAGCTCAGTATTCTGCACCACGAGCACACCCATGACCGTAGCAATCACGGCAACGACGACCGACGTCCATAGCCACCGCCATCCCCTCGGAACCATGCTGCACAATGGTGGTGGAGGGCTGCTATCGAGTAAAGATGGTCACTACGTCATCATTGGCCACCACATGATGCAGGCCGACTTTTTGGGCGAGGGGAAATTTGCTCGACTTGCCGTATACCATCGCGTACGCAAATTTGTCGACCAATGCACGGTGCACGCCATGACACACGTGTTCAATCGTAGCACCGCGGCGGACTACAATGGGGTCCGCGAGGTCAGGATGCTCGCCACGCTTCTTGGTATATACCCGGTTCAGGTTCAGCTCGTCCCAGATCCGCTCGACGAGGTAGTCGAGGTTCAGGTTCAGGTTACAGCTGATGACAGCGCTGTGCGGCTCATTAGCGAGGCGGTCCATTTCCTCCATACTAATCCCGTCGATCTTGTTGTAGACATACAAGCACGGCACATACTTACGGTTGCCCAGCAGCACGTCAATAAACTGGTCAACAGTGATGTCTTCGCGGATCATGACATCACAGTTATGAATCTTGTAGCCCTGCAGGATGGAGCGGATCATCTTCTCATCAATCTTGGTCAGCGTCAGACCCATGGCCTTCGTCACGACGATGCCACCACCAGACTTTTTCTTGAGAACCACATCGGGCTTGGTCTGATTCAGACGAATGCCGACATCGTCCAGCTCCTTCTCGAGAAGCGGGCGCTGCTGCGCAGACTTGGTCGCATCCAGCATCATCATGACCAGATCAGCCGTCTTGGCCACACTCACCACCTGTCGTCCACGTCCACGTCCCTGTGCAGCGCCCTCGATAATACCTGGCAGGTCGAGAAGTTGGATCCGCGCACCTTCGTACTCAAGCACACCCGGGATCGCCGTCAACGTTGTGTATTCATAGGCTGCAGCCGCACTCTCCGTCTCTGTGATAGTTGACAAAAGCGTCGACTTGCCCACCGAAGGAAATCCAATCAGCACGACACGCGCATTGCCCGACTTCATCACATCAAAGCCCTCACCCGACTTGCCGCTCTTTTTATCCGGTTCCAGAAGCTGCATGCGCAATTTGGCCAACTTCGCACGCAGCAAACCAATATGGTACTCTGTCGCCTTGTTCTTCTGCGTGCGGGCCATTTCGGCCTCGACCTCTTTGATCTTCTCCGCCACGCCCATCGTGAGCTGCGCCCAAGCCGGTCGAGAGAGGGCCTCGTTCCTCCACTAGCTCAATGGCCGTATGAGGCACGTGACATGGCACGCCTCGGTGGTGTTGCCCAAACACGACGTATCTCTTCACCACCAGAATGAGTGCGACTCCGTCGTACCGCAACTCGCCCCACAGCAGCGATACACGAAAGCGTCAGTCGCGCCGTGATGAGGCGATTCGTAAACGCATAGAAGCCGAGCTGAGCCGCAAGTCGGGCAAACCCTCGACGCCGCAGCATGGACGGCGACGGAATCCAATTCAGGCCGGCACCGTGTCGGCCCTGCGCCCCCTGCCAGCCCTCACTGTGCCGCATACCATGAGCATCACGGATGCTAGTCAGCTTTGTGCAGCGAAGCGCACAGACTGCGTGTTGGTGGTAGACAATGAAGAACACTTGGCAGGTATCTTCACGGCCAAGGACCTCGCTTATCGGATTGTAGCCAGTGGTGTCGACGCGCGCATGACCCCTGTGAGTGCCATCATGACGACTTCGCCTCTAGTCACACGCGATACGACGTCAGCTACCGAGGCACTGAGCATGATGGTCTCCCGCGGCTTCCGCCATCTGCCGGTATGCAACGAGGACGGCGATGTGGTGGGTCTGCTCGATATTGCCAAGGTATTTTACGAAGCACTAGAAAAGCTAGAACGTGCCCATGGATCGTCGCAGAAGCTGTATCATGCCT
>ERZ501047.591-NODE-591-length-11291-cov-5.305447_pt1 | contig 11291 bp, 9 predicted proteins | sample MGYA00510868_ERZ501047 | MGnify/ENA primary metagenome ERZ501047 (study PRJEB25958, sample SAMN03398593) | human skin metagenome | study: EMG produced TPA metagenomics assembly of the Human Skin Microbiome Metagenome (human skin metagenome) data set. | reverse complement strand
AACCCACAGACCGCACCCACACCCGCGTGCGCACCGACAAGGTCAACAACGGCAAGATCACCCTCCGCCACGGCGGACACCTTTACGCCATCGGCATCGGCCGCGCCCACAACGGCCGGGCCGTCACCATGCTCGTCCACGACCTCGACATCACCATCAGCGACGCCCACACCGGCGAAATCATCCGCGAGTTCACCCTCGACACGGCCCGGACCTACCAGCCCCAAAAACAATGACAGGGCGAACCCTGCGGGTTCGCCCTGTCAACGATGTCTTGAGACATCACATGGCGGAGGCGGAGGGATTTGAACCCTCGATGGGCGTTTAACCCAAACCGCATTAGCAGTGCGGCGCCATAGACCGGACTAGGCGACGCCTCCATCAGCCCTGACAGGGTACCCGTGGGGCCGGGCCGGGGCAAAAGCACCGTCGCCCCAGGGGAATCCGGGTGGCCGGCCCCTGGCCTCACCAGGGGGCGGACCAACCCCATACGGCCTCCAAGGCGGGCACGGAGGCGGGATCGCTCTCGGGGGTGGGCCAGGTGGGCGGGCGCGGTTCGGGCGCCGGACGCCCGAGAGCCACTGACCGGGTGCTGAGCACGGTCACGCTCGCCGCACCGAGTGTCCAGCTGGCCTCGCCCCGGGCGATGAGTTCGGCCGCGCTCTGCCCGAGGTGAACCGGGCGATCGAGGCTAATCCGCCAGTGCGCAAGCTCGGTCGCCCGTGCCGGGGGTGGGCCGACGGCGACCCGTGGGTCGCTGGCCGGCCAAAGCGCCACGGCCTGCGGCACGTGCGCGCCGCTCAGCCAGATCCGGGCGTCACTCGCCGCGAGCAACTCGGCGGCTACCAACAGGACGAATGCCGGATCCGCTGTGCCGCAGTCCATTTCGATCACCACATAGGGGTGTTCCCACAGCAGGCGCGGATCGCGCGCACCCGGCTCGGTGAGGAGTACGGCCAGGCGTCGGGTCTCCACATTCTTGATGTGGGCGCGCTCGGCAGCGTTGCCCCGGGTGGCGAAGTCGCCGCCCTCGTGCCAGGCCACCGCCTGCGGGACGTGCCGCCACGACATACCGGCGAGGTAGGCGCGGTTGGCGAGTTCCCAGTCCTCACCGCCATAGCCGACGAAGCTCGCGTCGAATCCGCCCAGCCGCTCGAACGCGGCCCGCCGCATCCCGAAGACCGCGCTAATGACGAAGCGATAGGAACGCTCGTCCGGCTGGGTCAGGTCGGCGGTATCGGCATACCCCTGGGCGAGCCACTGCGGCGCCGACAGCTCGCGTCCGCTTTCACGGTGGCGGCGTTCTCCGACAACGAGATCCGCGCCGCCCAGGGCGGCGGCGACGAGCTCGGCGACATACTCGGGCTCCGGGATGGTGTCCGCGTCGAGGAAGAGCACCGGGTCACCGTTGCCGGCAGCCGCGCCGAGATTGCGGGCCGCGGCGGCCCGGAAACCCTCATCCGGCTGGCTCACCACTCGGATGTCGTATGGCCGTTCGCCCACCTCCGGCTCGGCGGAGCCGTCGTTGGCGACCACCACCGCGAGTCGATCGGCCGGCCAGGTCTGCGCGGCCAGGGCATCGAGCATGGCGTTGAGTTCGCGCTGCTGGTCGTAATAGGGCAGGACCAGCGAGACCCGTTCGGCCGTGAGCGCGTGGGCGAGCAGGGTTGCTGCCAGGGCCGGGGAGGGCTGCGCGGCATACCCCGGCGGCAGCCAGGTGCGTCCCGGATGCGCCAGCGCATCCGCGATCGCCGCCGGCAGGGCCGCCAGCGAGGGGACCAAGGTGACGGAGTCGGGATTGCGGGAGAGGAGTTCGCGCACCCAGGGCCCGTCGAGCACCAGCGGACGGCGGCCGTGCGCGATCCAGGTGCCAATCGATCCGGAGGCCGAGATATCGGCTCGCGCCATCACCGGGACGCTCACCGCGGCGAGTTCGGCCGGAAGGTCGGCGTCCGCGACGAAGCCCGTCACCACGCTGCGACGCCCTTGTGCCGCAGCACGATCCGCGAGATCGTCGACCAAGTCTTCGTGCCCGCTGGCGGGCGCGCCCACGGCCCGAAACTCCACCTCGGCCGGCAGCGCCGCCATCGCGTCGAGCGTCTCGGCGTGACCCTTGCCGGGATAGAGGTAGCCCAGCACCGCGACCGACGCCGGCGCATCCGCCGGGGTCGGCCCCACTGATCCAGCTGGCGGCACCGACCCTTCCGGCGGGACCGACCCGGAGACGGCCTCGATCGGCAAAGGCACCACCGAGATTCGCGCCGGATCCACACCGATGGCGTGCAATTGATCGCGTTCGTGGGCCGAGGCGACGACCACGTGATCGCAGGCGGCGGCGATGGCGGCATACGCCTGGGCGCGGCGCTCATACCGGCCCGGCCCGTCGGATCGCTGGGGGATGTCATGCAGGGTGACACTCACCCGCCGCCCGGCGGTCAGCCGCAGGAATACCTCCGCCGCCTCCGGGGCCGTGCTGCCCAGGAGGTGATCGGTGAGATGGACGTGCAGCGCCGCGGACGCCGGCAGCGTGCCCAGCGCCGCCGCGAGTTGCTCCGCGTCCGCGGCCCGCATCACCGGTGTGGTGGCGAAAACCGGCTGGGCGAGAAGGAGTTCCGCATGCCGGACCACGCCGTGCCCGGCCGGGCCGACGACGACATGCACGCGGACGGTCATCGGCGCGCGTCGTGGGCGAGCTCGGCATACAGCCGCGCGTGGGTAGCGACCAAGCGTCGGCGATCCCGGATCCGCTTGTGGGTGTTCGCCTGCCACGGCGCCCCGGTATGCCCGTCCGCCCGCCACTGGCGCACCTGCGCCACCGCGGTGCGCATGGCCGTTGCTAGGGCCGCCGGATCCCCCGGATCATGGCTGATCACGGGGCCTTGCTCGGCGAAATAGCCGAGCCGGGGGGCGACCACCAGAGAGCCGGCGTCCCGGGCGGCCTCGAGCAGTCCGGAATGGGTGCCATGGGAGTAGGGGAGCACCGTGACATCGAGGCGGCGCAACTGCGCAGCCAACTCGTCGTCGCTATACCGCGGATGCACCCGCAAACCGATGCGTTCGGCCTGCTCGGCCAGTTCTGCCGGCAAGCGGTCGGCCGCGTCGGCGTTGACGTCGACGATCAGCTCCAGGCCCTCCTCGTCCGCCAACTCGGCGAAGCCCCGCGCCACAACGGGCACATCGATATTGGCGCGCAACGATTTCAGCGAGGTCCCCACGATCACCGGGTCCTCCGGCCGCCCCGGGACCCGCTGGATGATCGGCAATGGCAACACATGCGGGTGCGGCACTACGGTCGCCGGCCGCGCCCACCGCCGCTCGATCTCGGCTGCCGCGCCGGGTGTCAGCGTGAGCAGCGCGTCGGCGGCGGGGATGAGTTCGTCGAGGAGGGCGGCATATGGTCCCTGGTCGGCCAGATGCGGGTTGGCCAGATCGTGTACCGTGTATGCCAGCGGAATGTCGTTCTCCCGCAAGGCATCCAGCCAGCGTCGCATAGCCGGTACGTCGAGATGCTCGAAGCCGAAGTGCACATGCACCAGATCCATCTCACTGCCGTGCTCCGCGAGCCACTGGGGGTCATAGGCCCGGTGCGGCCACCACTGCCCGGGCGCGGCACCCGGCACCGGCGGATCAGCCAGGACCTGGGTGTCGGGGAGATGGGCGGCATACCGGCGGACGTAGTCGTGCCCGGCCGGCACGCTGACCACCTGGATCGGCCGCGCGGGCGCCTGCCCGGCCGTACCCGTGATCAGCGCAAGGCCGTCGTCGGCGGCCGCGGCGGGCGTCATGAGGTCACCTGTTCGGCGGCCGGGCTCAGTCGGGCGATCTGCTCCCGGTATGCGGTGACCGCCCCCGCGCCGAGCTCACCGCGACGCTCCAACTCCAGCAGCGCGAGCAGGCCGAGGCCGTGCGCGCCATAGACCCCGGCCGCGAGCACCACCAGCGCGCGCAGCCGCTCGGCGGCCAGCGTCGTCCAGTCGAGCGGGTCACGCACATAGAGGACATCGGCTTCGACCAGTTGACGGGTGACCGCCTGCGCCGGGTCCGCCCAGGGCACCGGTGCCAGCGGCCAGGTGCGGGTGGACACGAAGCCGTGCGGGACGAAACCGGCTCCGCGCAAGAGCGAATCGATCTCGCTCCACAGGGGCGCACCGGCATACAGGCGGTGGTAGGCAACCTCGACCTGGACCAGCATCGCCGACGCCAGCCGGCGTCGCCCCGCTGCCAGGATCATCCCCTCGCTGCCCTGGGCGTCGATCTTGAGCAGATCCACCCCGCCGATCTCGGCGATATCGTCCAGGCGCACCGTGTCCACCGGCACTCGCGCGCGGACCGCGGCGAGATCGGGGAAGTCGGTGAGCAGGGCCAGCGAGCGCGCATCGGGCTCGAAGAGCGAACTGAAGCCGCCGGCGGCGCAGATCCGCAGGGTATGCCGGGTGCCGTCGCCCACGGCATACGGCAGGTAGGTCTCCTGTGGCCCGGCCAGCTCGCGCAGGCGCGCGAGCGCCTCAGGCTGCGGCTCGAAACCGACGATACGGGCCACCCCGGCGGCGATCAGGTTGGCATAGGGAGGGTCGTCATCGAGCAGGTTGGCGCCGATATCGACGATGTCCACACCCTCACGTGCGCCCGCCAATTCGGTCAGTTCGCTGAGCCGGTCCGCCGGCCACGGGTATGCCGCGGCCACCGCGAGCGCCTCGTCGACCCGGGCCGGAGGGGGTTCCGGCAGGGCGGCAGGGCGAGAATCGCGGTCGATGGGCATCAGGCGAGCCTAGGCGAGGTGGGGGGTTCGCAGGCCCAGAAGACCCCGCTGAGCGTGCACCCCACCCCTAGGGGGTTAAGCGGCGGGCAACTCCACCACGAAGACGGTTTCCCCGGGCCGAGAGTGCAGACCTACCCGCCCCCGGTGGGCCTGGGTCACCGCGGCGACGATGGACAGGCCCAGGCCGGTCGAGCCGGACGTCCGGGCCCGCGACTCATCGCCGCGGGTGAAGCGTTGAAAAACGCTCTTCTGCAAGGCTTCCGGGATGCCCGGGCCGTTGTCGGTCACCGAGAGCGTCACCAGGTCGGTGCGACTCGGATCCGTCTCGCTCCCGGGCCGCAGGCGGGTGGTCACCCGGGTCCCCGGTGGGGTGTGGTTGCGCGCATTCGTCAGCAGATTGCCGAGCACCTGATGCAGCCGGGCCTGGTCGCCGAGCACCTCCACGGGTTCCTCGGGCAGGTCCAGACCCCATAGGTGCCCCGGACTGGCCGCGCGGGCATCGCTCACCGCGTCCAGGGCGAGCAGGGTGAGATCCACCGGCTCCTGCGCCAGCGGCCGTCCGGCATCCAGGCGCGCGAGCAGCAACAGATCCTCGACCAACCCCTGCATCCGCAGGGATTCGGACTCGATCCGCCCCAGCGCGTGGCGCACCGATCCGGGGACCGGATCCGGTTCGCGGCGGGACAATTCGGCATACCCACGGATGCTCGCCAAGGGGGTGCGCAACTCGTGGGAGGCGTCCGCGACGAACTGCCGCACCCGGGTCTCCGACTGCTGCCGGGCGCGCAAGGCGCTGTCCACATTGTCGAGCATGCTGTTCAGGGCCAGGCCGACCTGGCCGACCTCCGTGTTGGGGTTGGTGTCCGCCGTCGGCACCCGCTCGGCGAGCGCGACCTCCCCGGAGCCGAGCGAGCGCGTGGACACGGCGCGCGCGGTGGCGGCCACCCGGTCCAGCGGCTGCAAGGTCCGGCGCACCAGGAAGGTGCTGCCGATGCCCACCGCGATCAGGCCGAGCAAGGTTGCCGCGCTCACCAGCCCAAGCAATTGGGAGATGGTGGCCGACAGTGGAGCCGTCGGCACCCCGACATACGTCGTGGTCGACCCCGAGTGCACCGCCATCAGCCGATAGGTCCCGATATCGCCGCCGAGGTCGACGGTCTTGGGGTGGCTGCCGACATTCGCGGCGGTGATCCGGTCGAGTTGCTCCGTGGCCAGGGTCGCGGCCTTGCCACTGGAGTCCACGGCGGAGTTGATTGGCTCACCGGAGCGGTGGTCGACGGCCACCGCATTGTCGACGAGCTGCAACTGCAGCACGGCGGCGCCGCCGCCGGGGAGCGGACCGCCGGGCCCGCGAAACGGCTTGTGATCGTCCACCGGGCCACTCACCCGGGCAACGGTTTGCCGCAGATCCGCGTCGAGTTGGCTGGACAGATAGGACCGGGCACTGAGCAGAATGAGCGCACCGCTGGCCAGGCTCACCAACAAGAACAGCCCGGTCATCGCGGCGACGAGTTTGGTGCGCAGCGTCCAGGAGGCGGGACGACGCACCGGGGTGGCGATCGGCATACCGGCCTACTCGGCGGGCTTGAGGACATAACCCACACCACGAATGGTGTGGATCATCGGCGCCCGGCCGGCGTCGATCTTCTTGCGCAAGTAGGAGATATAGAGCTCCACCACATTGGCTTGACCGCCGAAGTCGTAGTTCCACACCCGGTCGAGGATCTGCGCCTTGGAGAGCACCCGCTTGGGATTGCGCATCAGATAGCGCAGCAACTCGAACTCGGTGGCGGTCAGCGTGATCGACTCGCCGGCCCGGGCGACCTCGTGACTGTCCTCGTCCATCGTCAGATCCCCGACCAGGAGCACGGAGGAGGATTCGTCGGCGGCCACCGCGGTACGCCGCATCAACGCGCGCACCCGGGCCACCACCTCCTCGAGGCTGAACGGCTTGGTGACATAGTCATCGCCGCCGGCGGTCAGGCCGGCCACCCGGTCCTCGACGGCGTCCTTGGCGGTGAGGAAGAGCACCGGCACATTGGGATCGTCCGCGCGCATCCGGCGCAGCACCTCCAGGCCGTCGAAATCCGGCAGCATCATGTCCAGCACGACCGCATCGGGCTGGAATTCCCGCGCCGCGCGCACCGCCTCCGCGCCGGTTCCGCTGGCGCGCACCTCCCAGCCCTCATAGCGCAGCGCCATGCTCAGCAACTCGGTCAGATTGGCCTCGTCGTCGACGACAAGCACGCGCACCGGGCTGCCGTCCAGGCGGTGCAATCGCACGGCGGGGCTGGTGGTGTTCATGGGCGTCAGTCAATCGTGCCGAACCCAGGTATGCCCGGTGCCCCGCCTGTGCATTTCCTGTGAGTGCCGGTTGGCTCGGCCCAAGTGGAAGATCTGCGGGTTCGCGTCGTCTCACAGAGAAATTTGCCCCTTACGCGAGCACCATCGCAGGCGTTAGCGTGCGGCCATACCGAGCAATCCCCATCGCACAGGAGAGTCAATGACGACCGTACGGGCCGCGATCACCCAAACCACCTGGACCGGCGACAAGGAGTCGATGCTCGACAAGCACGAGCAGTTCGCCCGGGATGCGGCGGAGCAGGGGGCGCAGATCATCTGCTTCCAGGAGCTCTTCTATGGGCCTTATTTCGGGATCACCCAGGACAAGAAGTACTACGACTACGCCGAGCCCGCCGACGGTCCGATCGTGCAGCGCTTCGCCGCGCTCGCCAAGGAACTGAAGATGGTGATGGTGCTGCCGATCTATGAGGAGGAGCAGACCGGGGTCTACTACAACACCGCGGTGGTGGTCGATGCCGACGGCACCATCCTCGGCAAGTACCGCAAGATCCACATCCCGCATGTGGAGAAGTTCTGGGAGAAGTTCTATTTCCGTCCCGGCAACCTCGGCTATCCGGTCTTCGAGACGGCGGTCGGCTCGGTCGGGGTCTATATCTGTTACGACCGGCATTTCCCCGAGGGCTGGCGCGAGTTCGGCCTCGGCGGCGCGCACATGGTGTTCAACCCCAATGCCACCAAGCCCGGTCTGTCGAACCGGCTGTGGGAGGTCGAGCAGCCCTGCGCGGCCGTCGCGAACGGCTATTTCGTGCTCGCCCCCAACCGGGTCGGCTTGGAGGACAACGAGTATGGCGAGGAGGCGGTGAACTTCTACGGGCGCTCGCAGGTCGTCGACCCGCGCGGCAATTACGTCGGTGAGCTCGGCTCCGGGGAGCAGGAGGAGGTGCTCATCCGCGACCTCAACCTCGACATGGTCCGTGAGATGCGTGACGACTGGCAGTTTTATCGGGACCGCCGTCCGGAGACCTACACCCGGACCGCCCAGCCCTGATCGATCGCCGAGGAGCACACCGATGAGCACCACTCTGATCACCGGGGGCACCGTCGTCTGCGCGACCGGCCGCAGCGAGGCGGACGTCCTCGTCGACGGCGAGCGCATCGTCGCGGTCCTCGCCCCGGGCTCCACCCTGCTCGGTCACGATCTGCGCTCCGGCGTGGACACCGTCATCAATGCCAGCGGCAAATACGTCATCCCCGGTGGGGTGGACGCGCATACGCACATGGAGTTGCCCTTCGGCGGCACCGCCGCCAGCGACACCTTCGAGACCGGGACCCGGGCGGCCGCCTGGGGCGGCACCACGACGATCATCGACTTCGCGGTGCAGACCCATGGCCAGCGGGTGCAGGACGGCCTGGCCGCCTGGCACGAGAAGGCCGCCGGCAATTGCGCCGTGGACTACGGCTTCCACCAGATCATCGGCGAGGTCACCGAGGACTCGCTGCAGGCGATGGACGGGCTCCTGAACGAGGGCGTCAGCAGCTTCAAGCTGTTCATGGCCTATCCCGGCGTCTTCTATTCCGACGATGCGGCGATCCTGCGGGCGATGCAGAAGTCCGCACAGACCGGGCTGATGACGATGATGCACGCGGAGAACGGGCCCGCCATCGATGTGCTCGCCGAGCAGCTCGTCGCCGCCGGCAAGACCGACCCCTATTTCCACGGCATCGCGCGCGCCTGGCAGCTGGAAGAGGAGGCCACCCACCGCGCGATCATGCTCGCCGATGTCACCGGTGCTCCGCTGTATGTCGTGCACGTCTCCGCGAAGCAGGCTGTCGCCCAGATCGCCACCGCGCGCAATGACGGCAAGAACGTCTTCGGCGAGACCTGCCCGCAATATCTCTATCTGTCGCTGGAGGAGCAGCTCGGGGCCCCGGGCTTCGAGGGTGCCAAATGGGTCTGCTCGACCCCGCTGCGCTCCCGGGCCGAGGGTCACCAGGACGCGATGTGGCAGTCGTTGCGCACCAACGACATTCAGATGGTCTCCACCGACCACTGCCCGTTCTGCATGAAGGACCAGAAGGAGCTCGGGATCGGCGATTTCCGCAAGATTCCCAATGGCATCGGCTCCATCGAGCACCGTATGGACCTGCTCTATCAGGGCGTGGTCACCGGCGAGCTGACCCTGGAGCGCTGGGTCGAGGTGAGTTCGACGACCCCGGCCCGGATGTTCGGTCTCTATGGCCGCAAGGGGGTCATCGCGCCCGGCGCGGATGCCGACATCGTCGTCTACGACCCGAACGGGCATACCTCCATCGGGGTGGACAAGACCCACCACATGGCGATGGACCACTCCGCCTGGGAGGGCTTCGAGATCGACGGGCATGTCGACGTCGTGATCTCCCGCGGCAAGGTGCTCATCCAGGACGGCGAGTACCACGGCAGCAAGGGCGACGGCCGCTTCCTCAAGCGCGGCCTGTCCCAATACCTCGTCTGAAAACCTAGGAGCGACAATGGATTTTGGTGTCGTCCTACAGACGCACGCCCCGTCGGCGCGGACCATCGCGCTGGCCAAACTCGCCGAGGCCCATGGCTTCGATTACGTATGGACGTTCGACAGCCACATCCTGTGGCAGGAGCCCTACGTCCTCTACAGCCAGATCCTCGCCGAGACCCGCAAGGTCATCGTCGGGCCGATGGTCACCAACCCCTCGACCCGCGACTGGACCGTGCTCGCCTCGCTGCACGCGACGCTCAACGAGATGTACGGCAATCGCACGGTATGCGGCATCGGCCGCGGTGACTCGGCGGTGCGGGTCACCAATGGGGCGCCGGCAACCCTGGCCAACCTGCGCGACGCCATCCACGTCATTCGTGAGCTCGGCAACTCCCGCTCGGTCGACTACGCCGGCTCCACGCTGCGCTTCCCCTGGTCGAAGGGGAGTTCGCTGGAGATGTGGGTCGCGGCATACGGGCCCAAGGCGCTGCAACTGGCCGGTGAGGTCGGCGACGGCTTCATCCTGCAACTGGCCGATGTGGACATCGCCAAGTGGATGATCGGCGCGGTGCGGGACGCCGCCGAGAAGGCCGGCCGCGACCCGATGTCGGTGAAATTCTGTGTGGCAGCACCGAATTACATCGGCACCGACTTCGAGCACATGCGTGATCAGGTGCGCTGGTTTGGCGGGATGGTGGGCAATCACATCGCCGACATCGTGGCCCGGTATGGCAGCAGCGGCGCGGTGCCGCAGGCCCTCACCGATTACATCGCCGGGCGCACCGGCTACGACTACAACCAGCACGGTCAGGCCGGCAATACCCATGCCGACTTCGTCCCGGACGAGATCGTGGACCGCTTTTGCGTCCTCGGCAGCCCCCAGCAGCACATCGACAAGTTGTTGGCGCTCAAGGAGATTGGCGTGGATCAGTTCGCCGGCTATCTGCAGCACGACAACAAGGAGGAGACCCTGCGGGTGTATGGCGAGAGCGTCATCCCGGCTCTGCGCGACGCGGCGAGCGCCAAGTCGTGAGGCGCCGCACGACGCGGCAGCTGCACCCCGCCCTCGGGGGCCTGCTTGGTGTCCTGGTCCTCATCGGACTGTGGGAGGGCTATAAGGCCGTCGGCCCGAATGACGGCTGGGAGCTCGGCGGCATCCGCCTGCTGCCGCGCACCAGCGACCTGGCGATGCCCCATGTGTGGACCATGGTCACCCGCCTCGGCGAACCCACCGTCGGCTCCGCCGGTCCGGCCCTCTGGGAATCGGTGCTGCGCGCCGGGGTGAAGTCGCTCGGCATCGCCGGCGCGGGCTGGCTCATCGGCACCGTGGTGGGCCTGGTGCTGGCGATCCTCATGCAGCGCTTCACCACGGTGCGCGCCACGATCCTGCCCTGGGTGGTGCTCAGCCAGACCGTGCCGCTGATCGCGATCGCCCCCCTGGTGCGGCGTTGGGGAGCGCAATTGCACCTCGGTCCGATCGACTGGAAGGACTGGATGTCTGTCTCCTTCATCGCCGCCTACCTGGCCTTCTTCCCCGTGGCCGTGGGCGCCCTGCGCGGGCTGTCTTCCCCGGATGCCGCCCACGCCGACCTCATGCATGTCACCGGGGCGAGTTGGTGGCAGCAATTGCGCAGTCTGCGCTTCCCGGCCTCGGTGCCCTATCTGCTGCCCGCCCTGCGGTTGGCCGCCGCCGGCGCGGTGATCGGCACCGTCGTCGCCGAGGTCAGCATCGGGCT